>Ga0247742_10002616_pt1 | contig 11699 bp, 10 predicted proteins | sample UWRJL208509C2_FD_180944 | JGI IMG/M metagenome (GOLD analysis project Ga0247742, IMG submission 180944) | Plant litter microbial communities from Arlington Agricultural Research Station in Wisconsin, United States - UWRJ-L208-509C-2 | ecosystem: Environmental > Terrestrial > Plant litter >... | reverse complement strand
GCAGTAGTAACCTCACCGTTTCCTAAATTAATACCTTCGAAAAATTTTCTGTCCGGTTGTTCATATTTTGTTTTTGCAAAAGATACCCCGGCTTTAATATTTTGATTTTTATTTTCTGTTAATGCATATTCTCCTAAAAGTTGTGTATTAAGATAATCTGTTTTATCAAGCTGGTTTGTACGGATGATTCGATTGGGAAGGTATTTATGTGCAGTACCTACCTGATCCTGTATCATGTTTTCAGTAGTCCTGATATATAACGTATTGAAATTAAGCTTCATTCTTGGGGTTGAATAGTTAAGTCCCAATAATGACGAAGTTGCCGTTTTATATTTATACTCTGTTTTTTGAAAGTTGTTTATATATTTAAAACCCTCCGGTTGGGCATCATATGTTCTGTCAGCACCTGTGCGGATAGTGTAATCATTCTCAAAATTAATAGAAAGTAAATAAGAGAAAGTATTATCATTCTTCAGGTTAAATTTTTCTGAGTGTAATAAGCCAATACTGCTGTTTAAAGGGCTCTTGTTCTGATTAACACTGAAGCCTTTAAAAGATCTTAATGATTCCTCTGTCGTAAAAGTATGGCTGCTAGGAGTACCTCCTAATAATCCAGGTAATTCACGATCTTTCCCATTAAATCCGAAGAAACCTTTTGTATTATCAGCGTCACCTGAAATTAAGAAGTCCTTTAAGTTATTGTTTGTTGTATAACCAACCCCAATATTAATTTTGGTAATACTTTTGGAGCCTTTTGATGTAGCAATGTTAAATGTACCCCCTGCAAAATCACCATAAATATTTGGATTAAAGGTTTTGTATACATCAATTACTCCTACTATATCTGTAGAAAACAAATCAAGTGGAATGATTTTCTTAAATGGATTATTAGTCGGTGCTGCAAGATCATTAATAAGTAAGTTATTATAACGATCCTCAAGTCCTCTTACAAATATCCCTCTTTTATCTACTTTCGTGATTCCGGTAATTTTCGTTAAACCTTGCTCAACATCACTTACTCCTTTTCGGGACATTTCCTGCGCTCCGATACTCTGCTTGATTTCAACCGCGTTTTTTTGCTCTAATAATAAAGCTGTTTCTTTTTCACGGTTTGCTGTAGACTTAACTACAATATCATCAAGATTAACACTGCCTGATCCAATTGCTTTACTGATAACAATAGTCTCATTCGCTTTTATTTTGAAAGGAACTTCCAGTGTTTCATAGCCAACAAAACTAATTACCAGTACATGTTGTCCTTCTGCTACATTAAGTGTATATTTACCATCAGTGTCTGTAGAAGTGCCCGTTGTAGTACCTTTTATAGTAACGCTCGCAAAGGGAAGTGCCTCGTTATTCAGATCTTTATCAGTTATTATACCTGAGATCGTACCTTTGTTTTGCGAGAAAGCTAAAGCAGAGATAAGTAATGTTAAAAATAATAATCGAAATTTCATTTTTTCTTTATTTAAATTTGACGCAAAGGAACCGCCGCCTTGTAAAGTTCATGTTAACGACTCGTTACTTTTATGTGTCCTACGCGTTATTAAAATGTTAAGAGATTAAATTACAGTTAACAGCATTTTTCGTTTTGTTTTATATATACTTTTACAGTCGCAAATCACATAAATTTTGCTCCCATGAAGAAAAAAGAAATAAAGATTTTACTGGTTGATGATGAAGCAGATATCCTGGAAATAGTAGGTTATAATCTAGCGCAGGAAGGCTATCAGATCGTTACTGCTTCCAATGGTAAAGAGGCTGTGATAAAGGCTAAAAAAGAGCTCCCACACCTGATTATTATGGATGTTATGATGCCCGAAATGGATGGAATGGAGGCCTGTGAGCTTATTAGGAAAATGCCTGAAATGAGCCAGGTGATCATTACCTTTCTGACTGCAAGAAGTGAAGATTATTCTCAGGTTGCGGGATTTGATGCCGGTGCAGATGATTATATTACAAAACCAATCAAGCCAAAATTACTGGTCAGTAAAGTAAAAGCGTTATTAAGAAGACTCAAAGAAGACGAGAAAAATTCTGAGACATTAAACGTAGGCGGAATTGAGATTAATCGTGAGGAATATAAGATCATTAAAGATGATATTGAAATCGTTCTTCCAAGAAAAGAATTCGAATTGTTTTATTTATTAGCTTCCAGACCCGGTAAAGTTTTTAAGAGAGAAGAGATTCTTGATAAAGTTTGGGGTAATGAGGTAATCGTTGGCGGAAGAACCATAGATGTTCATATCAGGAAACTGCGTGAAAAAATTGGGGATGAGCTTTTTAAGACGATTAAAGGAGTTGGTTATAAGTTTGAAGTATAATTTTATAGCTATTGCTTTAAAATATTTTTATAATATCCGGATGTACTTTCCGGATATTTTTTGTCATAAAGTCTCGAAGTGCAAAAGCGATGTTGTTAAGGTACTGAAAAGACCGTAAGCTACTTATTTTACTTTAGGAATAATTACTATTCCTGCATTTTTGATATATGTAATTTTAGTTTATTAATAAATATAAGATTTCATTTTTAGCTTATTTGAATAGTTGCTGGTCAAAAAATGACTAATTTCCCGCTATTAATAATAATTGAGTTATTATGGGGTTTCTATTTCCGTATCCTACTTTTTCAAATTTCTTAATTCAAGATTTATATGAGTTTAAATTTTAAAAAAACCTATAGATTTGCTGTCAAATCTGCTTTATATATCACACTTTTCGCAACGGGTTTTGTGAGCCTGCTGACCTACTTTTTCTTTAAACCCGCACAGAAAGATTTAGTCTGGTTTGCATTATTGTTTGCTTTCTCGCTTTATATTTTCGCTTTTTTTGTTATACAGTATAGAGTAGAAGTATTTATATACAGGCGTGTAAAAAAGATCTATGACGATGTTTCTTTTCTTGAAGCGAGCTCATTCCGTAAGCAGTCAATCTCTACAGATATGGCAACCCTTACCAGGGAAGTTAAAAAGTTTGCTACTGATAAGAAAATGGAAATCGAAACACTTAAAGTACGTGAGGAATATCGTAGGGAATTCCTGGGGAATGTCTCCCATGAGTTAAAGACACCGTTGTTTACAGTCCAGGGATATTTGCTTACATTGCTGGATGGTGCTATGGATGATAAAAATATCCGTAAAAAATACCTGCAGCGTGCTGAAAAAGGAGTAGAACGCCTGATTTTTATCGTTCAGGATTTAGATATGATTACTAAGCTTGAATCGGGAGATCTGAATCTTTCTGTTTCTGAATTTAATATAGTCGAAGTCATTCAGAATGTGTTTGACCTGCTTGAAATGAAAGCAGAGAAAAAGAATATTATTCTTTCTTTCGATAACAAGTATGTAAAGCCTATAAAGGTTTTTGGAGACAAAGAGAAAATACAACAGGTGGTGATGAATCTTGTTGTGAATTCGATAAAATATGGTAAACAGGACGGTTCTACAGAGGTAGGAATAGAAGATCTGGTCAATAATAAAGTAATTATAAGAGTCACAGACAACGGAGAGGGTATAGAAAAACAGCACATCCCAAGGCTATTTGAACGTTTTTACCGGGTAGATAAAAGCGGCGCTAGGGCAGAAGGTGGTTCAGGACTGGGCCTTTCAATAGTGAAGCACATCATTGAGGGTCACGACGAAAAAATATACATCGAGAGCCAATATGGAATAGGTTCAGAATTTTCATTTACCCTCGAAAAGGCAAAATAATTTCTTCCAGCTGGTTTTGTTTTCAAAAGTCTTTAGTCCGGTATAGAAATCTACCTGTGTTAAATGCTCAATTCTGAATTTATCCTGTTTAGAATAAGGTGTAATTCCTTCTTTCTTTAGCTTTTTGGCAAGATATTCCTGTTCATACTGTCCGGGGGTTGGTATAAAAAAAGCTTTTTTACACAAATGGGCAAGATCCATAATACTGGTGTAACCAGAACGACACAATACAAGCTTACTTTCGTTGAATGTCTTCTCGAGCTGGTCAGAGTTCATGAAATTGTAATAAGTGATGTTTCCGGATTGTTCCATCAACTGCTCTTTTTCTATTTTACCTTTTATAAATACGACATTGCCCTCAAAGCGTTGTACTTCTCGTTGTAGTATTTCTTCGAGTATACCTCTTTGCGGCTCAGGTCCCGAAAGTATTACCATCAGGTCATATTTAATTTCAATGCTGCTTTTTTTCAACCTGCTAAGGCTGCCTATGTATTTTAGCTTGAATGCAGGTTTGTCCAGATGGCCAAGTTTACCGGTAAGATTAGGCGTTTTCTCAAAGTCCGGTATCCAGCATTCATTAAATTTTTTAATTGCCATCTGGTGCAGCTTAGTTGTCAGCCAGGATGTATTTCCGGTAAGCACATTGAGTTGGTGTGTAATAAATACAGAACTGACTTTTTTACTAAAAACCCCAAGTCGGTTATCCGAAATAATCCCACTAAGTTCATATTCTTTTACCCATCCCTGTACTATTTTCTTTTCAGCTAATATAGCTTCAATCATTTTAGGAGTGTTTTTAAGCATCTTCCATTTAAAATTATTACCATTTTTTGCATATTCAATTTCGTATGAAGGTAATTCAAGAGATTGAAGATGTGGGAATTCTTTCCGAAGCATTTCTAAAGCGACTCCGTCTGAGGCTAATATTGGTTGGTATCCATTTTCTTCCAAGGCTTTGATTACAGGGATACAACGTGTGGCATGGCCAAGACCCCAGTTTAACGGAGCAACAAGAATGTTTTTTATTGGAGTTTCCAAATCTAGGACGGGTTTATGAGTGTTTACGATTAAGTTTAAAATAACCGAAAGATAAAACTATTACAGTTCATATATATTTCCTTAATTTTACCAAAATATTAAACAAAGTCGTGGGAAGTAAAAATAAACTAAAAAGATTTAGGGAAAACGAAACATTTGGAAATGTTTTTCAGCCAACAAGAGAAGAGGTAGTAGGAGATCTGTTTCCGCTTAAAGGAAAATGGAATTCCGATTTCTTTAAAAATGACAATCCTTTAGTCTTGGAGCTGGGTTGTGGTAAGGGAGAATACTCTGTAGGATTGGCCGAAAAATATCCAAACAAAAATTTCATTGGAATTGATGTCAAAGGCGCGCGCTTTTGGCGTGGAGCAAAAACTGCTGTAGATGACGGTCTTCATAATGTGGCGTTTGTACGCACACAAATTGAATTGCTGGATCACGTATTTGCCGAAAACGAAGTAGATGAGATCTGGATTACTTTTCCTGATCCGCAAATAAAATACAAGCGAACTAAACATCGTATGACAAATACGGAATTTCTGCAGTTGTATAAAAAAGTATTAAAGCAGGATGGAATTGTAAATCTTAAAACTGACAGTGAATTCATGCATGGCTACACGTTAGGCTTACTTCACGGTGAAGGTCATGAGGTGTTATATGCCAACCATAATGTGTATGTAAATGAAGGCAGTCCTGAGGAAGTTACTGCTATACAGACATTTTATGAAAAACAATATTTGGAAATTAATAAGGCAATTACGTACATTAGATTCAAAATAAAATAAAGATGGGATATGCTTTGCCCTTGATTCTAGGATTTATCACGGCTTCACTTGGTATAACCCCACCAGGGCTGATAAATATGACAGCGGCAAAAGTCAGTATGAATGAGGGCAGGAGCCGTGCAATAATTTTTGCAACTGGAGCCACAATAATAGTCATCGTGCAGACATTTATAGCCATCTTTTGTGCAAGGTTTATTGACGCACATCCAGAAGTGGTAATTATGTTAAGGGAAGCAGGATTGGTTGTATTTGGAGCCCTTACGATTTATTTTTTCTGGACTGGAAATAAGCTAAAGCCCGAGCAAAAAGAGATGAAGCTAAAAAGTAAAAAGAGCCGCTTCTTTCTTGGAATGCTGCTCTCAGCACTGAATTTCTTCCCTATCCCGTTTTATGTTTTTGTAAGCGTAACACTGGCGAGTTATCATCTTTTCCTCTTTGAACTTCCTTTTATTTACACTTTTGTTATGGGGTCAGGTCTTGGAGCATTCTTTGCATTTTACTGCTATATTGCATTTTTTAAAAAGATGGAGACCAAAACTGCTTTTTTAATGAAGAATATGAATTATATTATTGGCTCTGTTACAGGATTGATTGCAGTTATTACTTTAATTAATGTAATCAGGTATTATTGGGACTAATAGACAGGAACAGATATTCAAATTAAAACATCCAACATGGATAACGATAATTTTTTTGAAAGGGTATACGCAATTGTAAGACAAATCCCTTATGGTAAGGTAACTTCTTATGGTGCCATAGCTAAAGTCCTGGGAAGTGCAAGATCTGCCAGAATGGTAGGCTGGGCTATGAATGCTTCCCATAATATGGAGAATATACCCGCACACCGTGTTGTAAACAGAAAAGGATTACTCACCGGTAAACATCATTTTGAAGGGACAAGCCTAATGCAACAGTTACTCGAAAATGAAGGAATCGAAGTGGTAGATCATCAGGTTGTAGATTTTGAGAAACACTTTTGGCAACCGGAGATGGAAGTCTAAATGATAAGCTACAGATTATTGTTCTAATAAACAAATGACGAATTTTGTCCGCTCTTCTTCTATCTGATAACTAAGATAACCTCCGTGGGCTTCAATAATATTCTTTGACAATGTCAGCCCAATTCCAGCCCCGTCTTTTCGGGTGGTAAAAAACGGAAGGAAGATCTTATCCTGGATTTCTTTTTCTATGCCATTCCCAGTATCTGAAATACTTATAAATATCCGGTTGTTTTTGGTCTCAGAAGTTATTGTTATAGATTTCAGGTCTTTTTCTTTTAATGCGTAAATACTGTTTGTCAGTAAATTGATAAATACTTGCTCCAATTGCTGTTTATCTGCGTAAAACCAACGGTTCGAGTCAATAGTATTTATAACTGTAATGTTTTCCTTTTTGAAAAGCGGTTGCAGTAGTAATAATGTGTTTTCCAATAAACTTTTGAGTTCTGTGTGCTGTTTGTCGGGAGAAGGGAGCATGGCAAGTTTACGGTAGCTTTCAACAAAATGTTGGAGGTGGTCGCTTCTGTGGATAATAGTCCCCACACTTTGCTTAATATCCTCGAGGTCCTCTTTTGACAAGGTCTCCTGTTGCATTAATTCATTCAGATTTTGAGTAAGCGAACGTATAGGCGTTATGGAGTTCATTAATTCATGTGAAATTACCTTCATCAGATTAACCCAGGCTTCCTTTTCTTTTTTCTCTACGACTTTCTGAATAGAATCTAATAAAATGATATAATAGTCCTGTTCGTATGTCTTTGTCTTTGAAGTCTGCAGTATAAAGGTCTGTGTGTCCTGTTGCTCAACCCGGATTTGTAGGGAAGTTTTTACTTCTCCAAAATGCCGGTCCTCGATTATTGTACATAGAGCCGGGAGATGATTTTTAAGATAACGCCATTTGGAGACTTTTGGTACTGCAAAATGTGTTGAAAAATATTCGTTCATTAGAAATATATCCCAGTCTTCATTTCCCTTTTTTAATATCAGTATACCAGTTTCGATATTGTTTAGAATGGAACTGTAAACAATTTCCTTTGACGCATTTTCATGCTGTTTTTCCTTTAGTCTATTGTAAAGCGTAAATAAGCTTTTATAGTTTTCAAGCGAACTGTGGCTGGAAAAATCAGCAGTAAAGTCATTATTTAATATAGCACTGATGGTCTTGTCGTAAAATTGAAAAGTACTTTTTATAAATGAAAAAAGTTCTGTAAACAGCATTGTAAACAGGATAAAACAGAAAATAGCGGTATATAACATTCCATTGGAATAAAATAAAAATACAGCAGCTGCCCCAAAAAGTATTAGTAGTAAACGGAAAAACAGGAGTTTGTATAACTTTAAAGATGTCATAAATCAAATTTAGTTGGTAATATTGTATTTCTCCATTCTTCTATATAATGCAGCCCGGGAAAGACCTAATTCATCGGCAGATTTACTGATATTGAAACTGTGCTTTTGCAATACTTTTTCAATCCTGTTCTTTTCAATATCAGATAACTGAAGTTCTTCATTGTTTATTTCTGCAATAGTCACGTTATCCAGATCAAGATCCGAAATGGAGATAGAATGGTTTTCACAAAGAATAACCGCACGCTCTATACGATTCTCCATTTCACGGATATTCCCATTCCATGCATGTTTCGTGATTTGCTCCAAAGCCTTATCTTCAAAAATAATAGCATCACGTCCGTATTTATCAGTCATTTTATCTAACAGGAATTGCGCCATCGGAATCATATCTTCTTTTCGTTCCCTAAGAGGTGGCAGCAGAATTTCCATGGTGTTAATACGATAGTATAGATCTTCCCTGAAATATTTCTGGGCAACCTGCTGTTTCAGGTCAGCATTCGTAGCAGTTATGATACGTACATTCAAAGGTCTTGCTTTGGCTTCTCCTAATCGGGTAACCGATTTGTTTTGTATGACCTGTAATAATTTTGACTGCAGATGCAATGGCACATTGCCGATTTCATCCAGAAAAATAGTCCCGTTTTGTGCCAGTTCAAATCTTCCCGCCGTATCTGTTTTGGCATCCGTAAAGGCTCCTTTTGCATATCCAAAAAGTTCACTTTCAAAGATATTATCATTTAAGGAACCTAAATCTACATGTATAAACGGATGGGTGCTTCTATTCGAATGCTGGTGGATATAATTAGCCATTACAAATTTACCGGTACCGTTTTCTCCTAATATCAATACATTTGCATCGGTTTTTGCTACTTTTTCTGCCAGTGAATACGCCTTTTGGATACTTATAGAATTACCCATGAAAAAAGGATCTGCTTGTGGAGATTTGGATGTTTTCTTCTTTTCTCTTCTGCTTTCATCGACGGCCTTCTTTACTATTTCCAGTAGTTTATCATTATCCCACGGTTTTAATATATAGTCAAAAGCACCGGCCTTTAATCCTTCAACTGCCGTTTCTACCTTGCCAAATGCCGTCATCAAAATGACCACCGTTCCGGGAGAAAAGGTTTTGATCTCTTTAAGCGAGTAAATGCCTTCCCTGCCATCTTCAAACCCGATCCTGTAATTCATGTCAAGCAGCACAACATCGATCTGGCTCTCTGAAAGCAGATTGATCACATTCCGTGGGCTGCTTAATGTGAAAACAGACTCAAAATGCTTTTTCAAAACCATTTTAGATGCAAATAAAATATCTTCCTGATCGTCAATTACTAAAATATTGGCTTGTGTTTTTTTCATTTAGGTGCTGCTGTTTCTCTTGTCAGAAAATTAATCTGTGGGAGTCGGTTTCTATATTGTTCGCTTTCGGCCAAAAGGTGTTCATTTACGGACACTTATACGGACACTTCCATATGTAATTTGTTGTAAAATAAGTGTTTATAAGTTTTAAAATTATGGCATGAAATTGCTATAAAACCTTTCAAATAATTTAATATGGATACTATCGTTAACCGTAAAAATAGAAAAAATAAATATCTGATAGCAGCTTTGCCAGCTTTTTTATTGGTAGGTTATTTTGCTTATACCGCTGTAAATAAAAAACGCACCCTGGAAATTAACAGGGATGAAATTGTTGTTAAGACAGTAGAGAATAATTATTTCGAAGATTTTATAGTCTTTCAGGCAAAAGCAGAACCTATCAATTCAATGCTGCTCAATGTAATCGAGGGCGGGTCTATCCAGGAAATATTTATAGAAAATGGTGATTTTGTTCAAAAGGGCCAACCCTTAGCAAGATTGTATAATCCAAATACTGAATTTAGCTACGTGACGCAGGAAACCTCTATAATTGAACAGATCAATAACCTTGATAAAGCGAAACTGGATTTAAGAAATCAGGAACTGAATCTTGCCAAAGACCTGATCGGTATAGAACATGATTATATGGATGCTAAAAGTTTATACGACTTAAATGAGAAATTGTTTAAGGAGGAAATCGTCTCCAAAAATGAATGGGAAAAGACCCAGGAGAATTTCCGTTTCCAGAAAGAACGCAAAAATATCATACAGCAGAGCATCCAAAAAGAGAAACAGGCAAATCAGATACAAATTTCACAAATTAATCAGGCTCAATTAATTATGCAGAGGAGCCTTGGCATACTGAGAACAAATAAAAAGAACTTCCTGGTCACTGCACCGGTAGCAGGAAGGATATCCTCATTCGAACCTATATTAGGGAAAAACTATGTAGGTGGAGAAAGTATTGGCAAAATTGATGTAATGAAAGGGTACAAGCTGCTGGCAGATATTGATGAATTCTATCTTGAAAAAGTGTCTGAACAACAAAGCGGTGAAATTGATTTTCAGGGGCAGATAATAAAAGTAAAAATTACTAAAGTAATCCCGGAAGTAAAAGCAGGAAAGTTTCAGGTAGAACTCAATTTTACCGATACCAAAAAATTGGATCTCAGGCAGGGTTTAAGCTTTGGAGTTAGGCTGATGCTTTCTGAAAAAACAAAAACGACCGTATTACCCAAAGGTCCTTTTTATCAGGACACTGCCGGAGACTGGATTTTTGTTGTCGAAGGAGATAAAGCAGTACGCAGAAAAATAAAAACAGGAAGAGAAAATCCACTTTATTACGAAATTCTCAGCGGTTTAAAAGAAGGAGAAAAAGTAATCACTTCCTCCTATAGGGATTATAAGGACGTCGAAATTTTAAATATTACAAATAAACAATAACAATAAATCACTTTATATGAAAAATTCAGTTGTATTTTTAGCTTTAGTTATAATGATAATATCAGTAATAAAACTGATAGAATAGCTCGGGAATAAAGGCATGGCAATACTTTTTAGGACTCACTTATACAATCAATAACGGACAGTTTCAATCATCAATCAAATCACAATCAAATCACAATCAAATCACAATCAATCACAAAGACTTATTAATTAAAATCAACCCACTTATGATCGCAATACAAAACCTTTCGAAAACTTTCAGGACCGAGGATGTGGAAACAAAAGCCTTAAATGAAATCGCATTTCAGGTACAACAGGGAGAGTTCATTACCATAATGGGAGCTTCAGGTTGTGGAAAATCTACATTGCTGAATATAGTGGGGCTGCTTGATAATGTTACCTCAGGAAGCTATAAATTACTGGGCCAGGAAATAAACGGACTGAACGAAAGTCAAAGATCTAAGATCAGGAAGCAGAACATCGGATTTGTATTCCAGAATTTCAACCTTATTGACGAACTTTCAGTATACGATAATATCGAATTACCGTTGATTTACAACAACGTTGCCTCTTCCGACAGAAAGAAAAAAGTCGAAGCTATAGCAGAACGCCTGGGAATCTCTCATCGTCTTAAACATTATCCACAACAGCTTTCAGGAGGACAGCAGCAAAGGGTTGCCGTTGCAAGGGCATTGGTGACAGATCCTAAAATTATTCTTGCAGATGAGCCTACAGGAAACCTTGACAGCAAAAATGGTAACGAAGTGATGGAATTGCTTACGGATCTGCATGCCAATGGGGCGACTATATTGATGGTAACCCACTCCGATTATGATGCTTCATTTTCGCAGAAAACCATTTTTATGAAAGATGGTATGGTGCTTTCTGAAAAGGTAAACAGCAGAAACGTTGATGTTATTATGTCTAAATCCTAAATATCAGATGTCATGTTAAAGAATTGGATCAGAATATTTTTATACCAAATAAAGAACAATAAATTCTTTACGGCTCTTAAT
>Ga0247742_10002614_pt1 | contig 11701 bp, 12 predicted proteins | sample UWRJL208509C2_FD_180944 | JGI IMG/M metagenome (GOLD analysis project Ga0247742, IMG submission 180944) | Plant litter microbial communities from Arlington Agricultural Research Station in Wisconsin, United States - UWRJ-L208-509C-2 | ecosystem: Environmental > Terrestrial > Plant litter >... | reverse complement strand
TAGCCAAGGTGAAAGAGCTTGCTCGACTCCGAGGAAAGAATATAATAGCGATTGCCGCTGTTCATCATCATTCCAATATCCTTCCCTACAACGAACTCTTTGACAGAGTTGACGACTTCCACGAGGCGTTATCAAGGACTGCGAATTTTCTGGCCGATAACGTGGTCTACAAAGCCTCAGAGGCGTTCGAGGAGGAACTGGAGAGCAGTCTTGAGGATGCGAGGCACGTTCTTGGGGAACGACTTGCCAACATGCTTGCCTCTCAACCTTGGGATATGGGTTCGAGTCATTCGCTCCCTGGGTTTTATTTCATGAAGGTTATCTTCCAGATATTCCTCGTCAATCTATGCGTTGCAGAAATCGAGCCACGAAGTTATTTGGCCGTTCCCTCGGAAGACATGTGTACGTCTATCTTCGGGGAAACGTTTAGGGCTCACTAACGGGATTTGCTTTTCTTGAGCAGGTTCTGACATTGACTCAGACATGTCGAGTCGAGAATATCATTTGCTGCAACAGTGTGATATGCCGTCTTCACCTAAGGTTTTCCGGAACTCGATCGTGAAGAAGCTGGCCAGCATTCTTCAGTTATGCTCTTGGGCACTTCCTGGTGCAGAGAACCGCGGTACTTTTCATAAACTCTTGGAACCCTTGTTCGAAACGCGAGAAAGTCTTAGACTGACGATGAAACAAACCTTTGGACCTGCGAACATCGAGGTCGCGCTGGTTGGTGATAACACACCATTCGCCGAAGAATTTATGGAAGTCGCTCTTCCAGTTCTGGTGGACCCATCAGTATCGATGGAGCAGGCACACCCTGAAGTGGTGGGTACGCTAGGTGTGGGTCTGAAAATACTGAAGGCAGAAGGCGAGCCGACAGTGACCAGCATCAAGAATGTGCTCAGGACGCCAGTAGTCCTTGAGTCCATGTTGGAATTCGCTTTGACAACGAGTAGGCAGTGTCAGGTTGTCCCTCTAGAGTCGCTTCAACTGGGAGATGGACGTTAGATATGGGAATAGGGTTTGATTCATATCTGGGTTGCCCCTTACCTGTCGCTTTACTTATAAACTACCTAAAATCGCACGATTTAAGTAATCATTACCCCAATTCTTTTATGGTAACGCCACCAGTACAGGACTGTAAATAACTCGGTGAAAGCTATCTCGATACCTGCCATACAGGGATTAATATCCACTGTGGGAGAGTTTGGTACCTTTTCGGCTGTGCAATAATCAATTATCACGAGTCTATGAAGAAGGATGCGGGCGCTTATTGGGCGCTTACCGCTTTCGCAGTCATCAAAGCCGTCTCTCGCCTCAACACCCATTTGCACACTTTTCACAGGGCCTTTTTGAGAAGGCCGGAGCAGTCGTAGGCTGCTATTGATATACAATAACGCTTGCACGGCCCTACCTCGATCATGGTGCCGTCGTCATTTACTAGGCCACTAAAGAGCGGGAATTGATACCGAGTCGAGGAGGAAAATCAAAATTGTGGAAAAAATTCAAAGTCCCTTTCTGGTTTTCCCTCCTAACCTCCTACCTGATAACGATGGCAGCCGCACCCCCGCTTGGTTATCCACGTATAGCGCGGCATAGTAAACACTTTTGTGCAGCAGGGAATAACTGAGTAAGCGCAATATAAGTAACTCGGGCAGGCATTTAAACTGGAAGACATGAATTCCACCTTGAGATTTTGTGTTCCGAAATGCGACAACGGTAGTACTGGTACGGGACGGACTCCATCCGGATCACTAGATCCCATGACCACCTGCCACTGTGAGAGTATTCGGAGCATGTTCGGAGCATAGGCGAGAGAACAACATGGGCGCTTACTTACTGCACTCATAGCTATCTCTTGCCTCGACGCCCATCCACACACCTTTCGCGTCATCTCTTGGTTGAAAAGCGCTGCACAGTCGCGGTCCCTCGCTCGACAGACGATCTTTCCGACAAGGTCAGAGGTTGCTCAGGAACAAACCAGGTAGGTCATCGTGTTCATTGACTCTCAATCGGGAGGGTTCAGAAAATCAGCAGAAGAGTGGTGCTGTAGATCAGCGATCTCCACGCCTTCCGCAAGCAGGTGCTAAGGACAAGACCTACGGCCAATGGCAAAAAAGAAGAAAAAATCCACCGCAAGTGGCGCTGCCCCGAAGGTACCTCAACAAGGTCAACAAGACAGTACATCTGGACCCAAGGCGGACCCAGAACTGGTGGATGCTGGATATGACGTCGCTGGGGCGCAAGTACCGGAGGCTGACGGAAGTGCCCGAGGACCACCAAGTACTGATCGCCACAACACGCGTTCTACTGCACAAGGTCCTGGCTCTTTAGACGGGTCGGTTAACCACCATAACAATACCTCGGCTGTCAGCGCCGGCCACAGCGGCCTCCAACAGTCACACGACGGATCTCCACCACTTCCTCATAGGCCAATGCCATCTGACAGACCACCCGACGACGTGGACGACAGTGTCTCCGGACCTGTAGAGGAATCGACTAAACCCTCTATTCCTGAAGGCCTTTCACACATACACCAATATTACCTCCAGCGGCAGCAGCAGCAGCAGCAGCAAGGTGCTGACAAAGGTGGCACAAATGGACCTCACGAGCATGGTACTTCCACGACTTCTGGCTGGGGAATCACCAGCCTGTTCAGTCGTGGCGGATCTAGTGCAGGCGGTAGAGGATCCGACGCACCCCCCCGTAGAGACAAGACAACGGAAGAACTCGCGAATACCAAACGTGAATTAGAGAGAGTTCAGAAGGAAGCACGGTTTTACCGACAGGAGATGGAGCAGAGCAACTACGAGTTGCAGCGGGCGACTGGCGATAATCGTGTATACTCGAGAAACATTCACGAACTCCAAGCCGCCAATGCGCGACTCAAGGACCATCTACTTGGCTCACAACACGAACTCGCCAACGTCCAGAGAAAGCTCGATGACGCTAAAGTCCTTGCCGATACACGTGGACGTGAACTCCAGGCGACTCGTAGACAAAACTCAAGTGTGTACAAGTCTGGTCTAAATTTTTTCAGTAAACTCATTGACTATTTGTGAGCAGCTAGCAATGCGCGGACTGACACCACAGAAACTGTTCAGCAGAATATTGTGGCTATCTCAACAATACTACATCATTCCGGCCTCCTCCCTTTCACCGACCTCCTCGAGAGGATAAGCACCTTCAATGCCGCAATATCACGATGCGCTAACTTCCTGACCGAGAATGTCATCTACAAAGTCTCAGAAGTGTTCGACGAGGAAATGAAGAGTCGTATGGAGGATGCAGAAGAGATCATAGGTGCACGCTTTTGCGAGATGCTGGCCGCTCAAGCGCATAATGCGGAGTCGAGCTCCTCAAAGCCTGAGGGTCTCTTTTTGCGTATCATCTTTCAGATGTTCATTCTCAACTTCTGTGTTTCGGAGATCAGTCCGTGCAGTGCCATCAGTGTTAGAGATGGTGAGTTCACTTCACGAGTATACTGGCTTGTTCGACTCCGACTCACCAAATTACAGTTCAATCAAACATCTCAAGTAGAGAATACCATCCAATACAACCTTTGCCACCAGCAAGGACCCTCAAAGCTTTCAAATCTTCTCTGGTAAAGAAGCTAGGAAGCATCTTCGAAGTAAGCTCCTGGGCCCTTCCAGGTGCAGACAATCGTGCAGCCTTCCAAGCGCTACTTGAGCCCTTATTCGAGGCTCGAGAGGGCCTCAGAATACCCATGCAGCAGACTTTCGGATCCGCGAATCTTGAGATCGCTCTTGTCGAATCGGATACATTATTCATCGACGAGTATATGGAGGATGCTTTCGCCTCCGATTCGAGGCCATTGGATGCGACAGTGGTTGAAGAACAGACGATGCCGCTCAGGGTGGTATGTGCCTGGGGTGTAGGTCTCAAGACGAGGAAGGATTCAACAGGCGAACCGGCGGCCATGCATGTGCTGAACGTGCTACCGACGCCAGTGGTCCTCGAGTCCACTCTTAATTCCGCGATGAAAGAGGTAGGTCCGGTAAAGAGTTTGGAGGCTCTTCAGGCTGGAGATGGGCGGCCATGATAAGAGCCTACCATAATATTAATATCATCAGAAAGCCGCATATTTTCGTTTGTTTTTTGCACGAAGATTGGAAGTTGGTGTCGCTGTAACTCGGACCTCTTATCCAGAATCAATAAATTAGTGGTACGCTCTAAGTTATGCTGCTCTACTCATCTGTTAGCTCATTCCTGTAACCGCCGTTAGAAACTATGTACAGTTGCTATTTGTGATCACGAGGCTGTGGCCCAGATAACAATCCCACGCCATGGGCGCTTATAAGTATACCGCTTCACAGAATAAGAGCCGACTCTCCCCCAGCTACCTCTTCACCTCTGGATCATTCTTTGTGGGTGCCAAGGGAAAATTGGGCGGATAGAGATACCCACATACCCCCTCCCGAACGACCTACCGCGGACTCGAGGCCAGCACTGCTCACTCGTGAGCAGCAACGACAAATGACGAACTCAGGAGGCCAAGAGAATATTCGGAGATCGGGGATAGACATCAAACCAGGAAACAACGTTTTACACAGGACCCAACTAGGCAAGTCATCGCGTTCATCGACTCTTGATCAGGAGGGTTCTGGAAATCAGCAGAAGCGCTCTACAGATCTACCGCAAGCAGGTGCCACCGAGCACAAGACGGACGTCCAAATGGAAAATAAAGGCAGATCCAGCGGTCATTCAAATTATAGGTCTACTACGCAACGTCGCCCTGCCCTTCCACTACCTCCACAAGGTCAACAAGGCGGTGAGTCTGAACCTGAGGGGGACCAAGAACTGCTGGATGCGGGCTACGACATAGCTGGGGCACAACAAGCGCTGGGGGCTGACGAAGATGTCCATGTACTACCAAATACTGATCGCCACAATACCCGTTCTACTGCTCATGGATCTGGCTCTTCAGACGGGTCGGTTACCCGCCATAATAATGCTGTCGGCGCCGACCGCAGCGGCCCCAAACTGTCACCAGACGGCTCTTCACCACTTCCTCACAGGCCAAAGCCATCTGACAAAGCCATCGACGTGGACGACGACGGTACCTCCCGAGTTCTAGAGGAATGGGCCGATCTCTCTATTCCTGGAGGCCTTCCACACCAACATCATCACGCCCATAACGCCGAGCACCACCAGCACCAGCACCACCAGCATCAGCACCATCAGCAGCACCAGCATGGTTCCGACGAAGGTGGTTCGTCCACGACTTCCAGCTGGGGAACCACCAGCCTGTCGGTCGTGGCGGATCCGGTGCAGGCAGTGGAGAGTCTGACCGCAGAGACAAGACAAAGGCAGAACTCGCAAATACCAAACGTGAATTAGAGAGATCTCAGAAGGAAGCCCGGTCTTACCAAAAGGAGCTGGAGCAGAGCAAACTTGATTTACAACGGGCAATGGACGATAATCGCGTGTACGCGAGAAACATCCAGGAAATCCAAAACGGCAATGCACGACTCAGGGACCATTTACTCAGCTCACTCTCCAACGTCCAGAAAAAGCTTGATGACGCTCACGTTCTTGCAGATACACGTGGACGAGAACTCCAGGCAACTCAGGCGGTGCTCACCAGGGCTAACGGTCTTGGTGGACAACAAAACTCTGGTGCGTACAAGTCTAGATCTAGTTTAAATTTTATAAACTCATTCGATTTTGGAGTAGCTAGCAATGCGCGGACTGACCTGCACACCACAGAAACTGTTCAGCAGAATCTTGCGGCCATCTCAACTATATTACATCATTCCAATCTCCTCCCTTTCGTCGAACTCCTCGAGAAGATGAACACGTTCAATGCGGCGGTTTCACAGTCCGCTATTTTCCTGGCTGAAAAGGTCATTTACAAAGTCTCAGAAGTGTTCGATGAGGAAATGGAGAGTCGTATGGAGGACACGAAGGAGATCATGGGTGCACGGTTTTCGGAGATCCTGGCTGCTCAAGCGCATAATGCGGAGTCGAGCTCCTCAAAACCTGGGGGGCTCTTTTTGCGCATTATTTTTCAGATGTTCATTCTCAACTTCTGCGTTTCGGAGATCAGTCCGTGCAGTGTCATTAGTATGAGAGACTCTGGTAAGTTCACCTCACGAGTATACTGGCTTGTTCGACTCTGACTCACCAAATTACAGTTCAATCAGATATCTCAAATAGAGAATATCATCCAATACAACCTTCGCCACCGGCAAGGGCCCTTAAAGCATTCAAATCCTCTCTGGTAAAGAAACTAGGAAGCATCTTCGAAGTAAGCTCCTGGGCCCTTCCAGGTGCGGACAATCGTGCAGCGTTCCGAATGCTGCTGGAGCCCTTATTCGAGGCTCGAGAGGCCCTCAGAATACCCATGCAGCAGACGTTCGGACCCGCGAACATGGAAGTCGCACTTGTCGATCCGGATACATTATTCATCAACGAGTATATGGAGGATGCTTTCGCCTCGGATTTGACGCCACTGGATGGGACGATGCTTGAAAAACAGACGATGTCACGCAGGGTGTTATGTGCCTGGGGTGTAGGGCTCAAGATGAAGGAGTCAACAGGCGAACCGGCGGTCATGCGTGTGCTAAACGTTCTACGAACACCAGTGGTCCTCGAATCCACTCTTGATTCTGCGATGAAGGAGGCAAGTCCGGTAAAGAGTTTGGAGGCTCTTCAGGCCGAAGATGGACGGCCATGATAAGCGTATGCTATGATATGTAATATCGAAAAGCTGTATATCTTGTTTGTTCCTTCACGAAGATGATCACGAATAGCGAGTTCGATGCAAGCGCATACGGTAGACTTTTGGACTCGAAGTCGCACTTGTCGAACCGGATACCGTTGAAGCGATTCTCGACTTCCGTTTCCTCATCCTATGCTTAAAGGAGTGGAACCGTCCATCAAATCTAAACACACCAGCAGACTGTGAAACCGGTGTTAACATCGATTCCCTGTAGGTGGTTTCGCAAGTGGCCTTCTCGTGAAGTGACTGACGTACCGAATCCGTACTACAGAGACGTCTCTGAGTCAGACGCGGAAAGGCTTCTCTAATGGATCAACCACTTGAACTCCGGCGTTTCTGGTGGGTTGAAATTTGACACTTACTTCTTCAGTTAACACTACGGTCTTGGGTCTTAGGCCTTAGGTCCCAAACATTGAGACAACGAGTTATTGGTACCGTGAAACTATTCTGAATCAAGCTCTATAGAGACATCGAAGAAGCGATCTTGAACAGCATTCTTGCAAAGAAATCCATTGTTCTAAATAAGATATCATTCTCATTAGCCATAATTTTAAACATACAACTACTTGCTACCTTACAACTTCAGTTCCATGCCTTCTGAGCATACACTCCAAACACCTGATTGGTCGAGATTGGGCTGTAAGTTTGCACATCCGCTGTGGTGTAATTCTTCGTCGTCTGAATCGAGTTAAGGACCTGCAATAACTGGGTCTCCATAAAGTCGACAAAGACGAGATCGATGGGTGTGTCGGCGGACACCTGTGGTGGGATCGATCCAATGAAATCGGGGGCCTTGTTGAATGGGAGGGGAGCATGGAGGATATCGTCTCCAATTCCAGGACATGACTGGAGGAAAATGGTTGAGATGAGCGCTTGTCCGAATCCATCAAGAAATTTGAAACATACATCCGCAGTGACATATCCTAACGTCAGATTCTGCGCAGCCCTCCTCTCGAATCCATCGTTCCCAGCATCCATTTCTTCCAACCACTTCCTATACACCATATCTACATATCCCTTCCCATAAGACTCCAACTCACGAGCTTCAAGCTCCTCCATTACGGCCCGCCTCTGGCTTGCACCAGCATTGTTCAGGTTCGGCAGGATTTGGCTCGCATCGGAGAAAGTCACATTGGGGATGAATAAGAAAGCATTGTTGAATGGTGATACAGTGAGCTGGTCATTCTTGGTGAAGGACCCAGCATAGATGTCAAAGCGTTGTGAGCCTGAGATGGCTATTATGAGATTGGGTATGTTGGAGCGGGTGTTGTTCACGGCTAGGGCGACGGGGACGGCCTACGGGAGCATATTGAGCAACAGAAGCGGAGCAATATGTAGAAGTTGACTGACATTCTCCGCGAACAAGCTCAAGAGTGAGTTATTTGAGGGGTACGGCGCTCTAGGGGATCATATCGGCACTTGGAGGTCACTCAGGCAACAGTCATGCTCACCGAGTAAGAGTGAAATCATGGGGAGCGGTGCCAAACTGGAACGCCAGATCAAACTTCTTCGCCAGGTCTTGTAGCCCTGTGGTAATATTCTTGCCCTCAAGGGTATCGAATTCGAGATCGCTCTTCTTCGTATGATACTTAGAGGCCGTTAATTTCAGGGTATACGGGTTGAACTAGTAAATTTTACCTCAAAAGTGACGCGATTAGGATCGAGATACCTGCGGTTGAAGGTCAAGTTCTTCGTACTTCCCTTGTTGTCTAATTTTGCGCCTGATGGGTGCGTAATTAGCATAACGAAATACCTTATTTTTAAATGGCAACGTACTGAGGAATCCTGTGGCAGCGATTATCAGAGGTTATTTTGAATGGCAATAACAAATGTCAACGTACCAATAGTCTCCATGTACCTCCCACTTTCCAACGCCATGGAGCGGCCATCAAGCTGAACTGAGAGAAAGACGTGTAAGTGTCAGTACAAGTGTAAACAGTTAACCACGTACTGCAGTCTCGAATATGCGTATGCCCCCCAAGAATCAGAATCGGAGTAGTTGGGTGAACAGCGCGGATGGCGTCGAAAACAAGAGGCCCTGCAATGTGTCAGGTATTGTCATTACATTCCTTCGAAGAGTACCTACAATTGTCGCGGGAAACTGGCATGTGCCTGAGAAACAGTGCAAGGGTTAGTTCATACAGTTTGAGAAGGGAAACAACTAGGCTTACCCAGCCAACAAGAAGAAATCAGGTTCATCCTTGATAGCGTCTGCGAACTAGAAATAGAAAGGGCGTGAGTGGTTGGGTCGCATCGAGCGAGGTGTAAGACGTACCCAAGCTTCTTTGACCATATTCGCAACAGGCTGCACCGTCGTGTTCTTGTCATTTCCTGTGAAGTTGAAGAGGACACCGAGAGAAGTGACTTTGCGGCCCCTATGGAGAGGTTGATCAATACGCGTCATTAGTGACTGTATCAAATCAATAGTTTACTTTCTAGTCTCAAACTTGGCGAAACGTTCTGTACAACATTTAAAGTTAGATATATGCGCAGTAACGTGGATTTATATATCTATGTCGGAGAATAGGCGACTAACCTCCAACTGGGACAGTGACAACTTGATTCTTGTCATTCAGCAGTGTGATATTCACGTTGGAGGAAAGATATCGCCCTCTGAGACTTGGTGCAAAGTTTGTGTGCCTTCAAACAAATGAGACTTGAGAACTTTCAAACATATGCAGGCAACGTACATGTCGAGAGCGTTAGCGTAGACATATAGCTCATGACTAGAAGATTACTGCATCAGAACCCGGTGTATCGCCGGACTGAGTCCACTCACTTTCCAATTGCCATCACATCATAAGGTAGCTGTTTCAAAAATTGGTTCGCCTGGATACTAGAGTTAGACGGAACCTTTTTGAAGACTGATGGAGCTAATTAGCATACATCATGAGCATCAATGCCACCAGCGGGGAAACCATCAGTCAGTCCAGTCCCTAGGTGGATGTCAGCAATCGAGAAAGTGGGCGCATGAGAGGAAAACGTACCATCGTGAAGGTCTCCAGAGTCAACAAGGAGTAGGTCGACGTCTTTAGCCTAGCCATTACAGTTAGCCCTCCGCCCATTATAACGCCGAGAAACGCATACAATTGCAATCTCCTTCATGTGCTTCACGAACGATGCAAAGTCCCCAAGGTCTCCACTGCAGACACGAAAGGCTGCTTAGAAAACGACAGCCTTGACTTGGAAATCGACACACCTATAGTTGGGTTCCGGGAACGACGTCTTTTGGTGACCGAGCAACCATCCGTGGCTATCAGTCGTGTGCAGGATGTTGATATCACCCCAGTCCAAAGCACGCGATGGCGGGGTCAGCGGGGAAGAAGGAACCGCCCGTCGCGCATGGTCAAGTAGGTGACCGTCTTCATGTTCATGCTCTGGGCATGCAGATGCCAGAGCAAGAAGGCCAACGAGAATGCTGGAGGTGAGTAACATAGGTGGTGATTGGAAAGCAAGATTGTTTCAGTGTACGGCTCTGATTTTATGCGCCAAAAATAATCATCAGTTGAGGAGCATTTAGTGGGAATTTATGCACATTATTCATCAACGAATATATGGAGGATGCTTTTGCCTCGCATTTGACGCCACTGGATGGGACAACGCTTGAAAAACAGACGATGCCGTGCGCCTGGGGTGTAGGGCTCAAGAAGGATTCTACAGGCGAACCGGCGGCCATGCGTGTGCTGAACATGCTACGGACGCCAGTGGTCCTCGAGTCCATTCTTGATTCCGCGATGAAGGAGGTAGGTCCGGTGAAGAGTTTGGGGGTTGGAGGTGGACGCCTAGACCGGTAACCGGCCCTCTATGAGGAACCAAGGTCCTCCATGTAGCAGCATCGTCTATAATTGCATGAAGCTTGAAGTCGGATCCCTAGTACATTATGTACACGCGCCATGCTGAGGAGGAGGTTCAAGTTTACTAACGCATCAAGTAAGCGCGACGCGTTGGATGTCGTTGCTTGCCAATGCCGAGTCGCTGCCGCTGTTGCACTGCCAGAGAAATACCTCCCCCACACTGTGGAAACGACGTCTGGTCTTGAGGAACGATGGCTCATCCGAGCCATCGACATTCCACAGGGTGGTGGTCTCGTTCTGGAGACCTTGAATCCCTGCCGATTCATCACCCTCTTCCCGCTCATCGTCAGCAGAACCAACACAAAGGTCCTGAGGAAGAGCCCTCATCTCCATGGTTGGCCTCACTCGCCAGTAATATCTTTGATCGCAGCGGATCCACTGCAGCAGGCGTAACCTCCAATGCTCCACCCCGGAGAGACGAATTGGAAGGGTCTCAGAACGATGTGCGGTTTTACCGAAACGAGTTGGAGCAGAGCAACTACGATTTGCAACGGGCGATTGGCGATAATAGCGCGTATGCGAGAAGAATTCAAGAACTTGAAAACGCCAACGCGCGACTCAATGAGCAGCTCCTCGGACGCAGACTTCAGGTAACCCAGGGGGTGCCTGCCTTCAACGCTGACGGTTTTGACAGGCGAAGCTCGAGTGCGTACACGTCTGGTCTAAAATTTCAATAAACTCATTGCAGGAAGCAGCTAGCAACACGCGTACTGAAGTGCACACGGAACTTGAAATTGCTCAGAAGAATATTGCAGCCATCTCAACAATACTACATCATTCCAACCTTCTCCCTTTCACCGAGCTCCTCGAAAAAGTAAACACGTTCAATGCGGCAGTTTCACGATGCGCTACTTTCCTGGCCGAGCAGGTCATCTACAAGGTCTCAGAAGCCTTCGATGACGAAATGGAGAGTAGCATGGAAGACGCAAAGGAGATCATAGGTGGACGCTTTTCGGAGATGCTAGCTGCTCAAGCGCATAACGCAATGTCGAGTACTTCAAATCCTGGGGCAGTCTTTATGCGCATCGTCTTTCAGACCTTCATCCTCAACTTCTGTGTTTCGGAGATTGATCCCTGCAGCATTATTTCTATCAGCGATGCTGGT
>Ga0247742_10002613_pt1 | contig 11701 bp, 23 predicted proteins | sample UWRJL208509C2_FD_180944 | JGI IMG/M metagenome (GOLD analysis project Ga0247742, IMG submission 180944) | Plant litter microbial communities from Arlington Agricultural Research Station in Wisconsin, United States - UWRJ-L208-509C-2 | ecosystem: Environmental > Terrestrial > Plant litter >... | reverse complement strand
TACAAGGGTGAAAGGTGATATGGGCCCCCCAAAAGAACCGCCTAATGATGAAGGCGACTGGAGAAGTTCGGCACGCACCAAACAACCAGCGCGAACCAGTATTTCTCGTGAGCTCCTTTTACTTTGTAGATTAGTTTCATCTCATTAATTGCTGCAAAATAGCAAGCAACTCGACTCCGCCGACGCCTCAGCTAGCGCGTCGGAAGCTCGAATTACTACCAAGGACCGGTACTGCCTCTGTCACAGCTAGCCCCCTCTCTTCACCAAAAATGGGACCTACCCCTCCTACCTCAGGAACCGCCAGAGGCAATCCATTTGGGGCGGCCCGGTGCGACCAGCTCTCTCTTGCATATCCCTCCATCTAAATCTTTTGATAGCCCAGTAGATGTTAGTGCCCGCGAAAAGGAAGTTGCTGAGCGCCTAGAACGGGAGCGAGAAGGGCAGCAAGAAAAGCATTCAATGTCAAGGACTAGTTCTCGTACTGGCGTTGACAGAAGCTTGGGTACCAGGTCTCAAACGCCTCCTGCCGCTCTTGCAAACCCTTCATCGAGGCCTGCATCATCGAAAGCCCCTGCCCCCACTCTCGCCCCAACCGTCCGACCCACTTTGAGCTTCGCGAGCGCAGCTGCCAAAAGAGACGCAGGCAACAAGAAAGACGATGATGAGGCAGGCGCTAATGACAGTGTGGAACAGGTATCGGACGACGTCTCGAAAGTAGCTATTTAGATTTAGTCCAAGAACAACTTACTTTCTCGATCGTACGAATTCAGTTTTGCATAAGAGATTACTAAAAGAGACTGGTCAGTGAGGCGAAGCACGCGCCAGTGAAGGCTTATTTCACTGTAGCACGTTGCAATGCCTTGTTTTATCGATCCAAGTCTGGACTCTCACGACAAACAATGTGCAGGGCCTGTACATATCGCACTTAGGTTGCAACAGCCAATCTGTAGCCAAAGTGGATTCGACCCTCCCCCATAGCTGGACTATCACCCTCTGTTCATTGCGACGAGAAGTTGCCGTGGCTCGCACGACACCTCTTGCACGGTTTCAACATCATGAGACAATTCAACGTGGTAGTACTCGGGGGTAAGATCGACGATGATCACTATATCGCTGATACTTACTCGCGCAAAGCTGGAGGGGTTGGGAAATCGGCACTAACAGGTGTGTATCGCATCCTATAGGGTATGTTGAGCCTCACAAACCCTCGACCACAGTTCGTTTCATTCGGGATGTCTTCGTGGAAAATTACGATCCCACAATTGAAGGTCTGAGGTTAGCCACCCTATCAGATAGTCGTTCCTTACCGGTCTCCAGAGGAGTACCGCCGGACCATCACAGTCGACGGCCAACACGATTCGGTGGGTTCGCTTTCTGGTTCAGAGACTGTTGTTAACAAGCTGGCACGTATTGGATCTTGTTAGCTCGAAGTACTCGACACGGCAGGCGCTGAACAATTCACCTCCCTTAATGAAGTCTATATTAAGGTTCATGACTCTCCTTCTCCTTAAATTCTGCGCTCACGTTCACCAGTCTGGTCGTGGTTTTGTTCTAGTTTTTAGGTATTTGGGGAAATCAATGGAGAACCTCCGCTATCCTGACATGAATGTAGCCTTACGCAGGAAGCGACTCTTCAAGAAGTAGACAATTTACGAAAACAGATCCTTCGAGTCAAGGGAGGCGACGTAGTGCGTGAATGGACCAATATCTTCCTGCCTCGTAAATATCAATCCTTCCTATACAGGGCGTGCCGATTGTGGTTGTCGGAACAAAATTAGACCTCGTGAACGAAAGAGAAGTTTCGCGGGGCACCATCCAGAACTTGTCCAGCCGATGGGGTATTCCTTTCTATGAAACCTCAGCCAAGAGAAATTGGCATGTCACAGATGTTTTCGAAGATCTTCTGAGGCAAATGCGGACGAAATACCCAGCAGACCCATCCAGGAAGCGGAAAAAGCGAAATAGTGGAGGATGCATAACCATGTAGTTAGATTTCCGCCATTCTCCATTGGCAAGGGGACTTTACTACGATAACGAACACTGTACGCATTTTACGACGTCTTAACATCTCACATTATTTGTAAAGCACGATTACAGATTATAAGTTTATAACCTAGTGCGCATTGGCAAGCAGGTGGCTGTTCCTTGTTTACATTTGCTTGGATCAGAGTGAAAAATGCGCGAACGCACCACTGCGACTTACCAACAACACCCATCCTCGTTTTCAGAGCCTCTCTCTTTCACACTCCCCCCCCCACAAGATACAGCATACAATGGTGATTGCATTCAAAAAATTTGAGATTGATTGGTCTGACACTTTGGTACAGAGCTACAACGGCTACAGTCATAGCGGTGGTTACGGCGGTAGCGGCGGTGGAGGCTATGGAGGAGGAGGTGGTGGTGGTGGGGGTTGGGGTGGACATGATGACAGAATGTCGAACCTCGGAGGAGGTCTTCGTTCAGTGGATTGGCAAACAGCCAAGTTGGAAGTCTTTGAGAAAAACTTCTATATCGAAGACAAAAAGGTCTCATCAAGGCCTGAGCGGGAAATTGAAGAGTTTAGAAGGACGAAGGAAATCAAAGTGAACATATTCCTGCACGCTGTGTAATTCTAACTGACTCTGTGATAGGTACAAGGTCGCAACGTTCCCCGTCCTGTGATGTCCTTTGATGAAGTCGGCTTCCCTGAATATCTCATGACATCGATTCGTGCGCAAGGATTCACTGCACCAACCTCCATCCAATGTCAGGCCTGGCCTATGGCCCTCAGTGGTAGAGATGTCGTCGCCATAGCGCAAACAGGTTCCGGCAAAACCATAGCTTTTGCGCTACCAGCTATGCTGCACATCAATGCGTGAGTCCTATATCTATCAATCACACACCCACTTATTTATCTGTTTTTAATCCTAGTCAGCCCCTGCTTGCGCCTGGAGATGGTCCTATTGCGCTTGTACTAGCGCCCACTCGAGAGCTCGCTGTTCAGATTCAACAGGAATGTACCAAATTTGGGTGAGTGACTTGTGTTTACATACTCTTCTCTGACTAACCATCTATCTTACAAAGATCTAACTCTCGAATCCGGAACACTGCCATCTATGGTGGAGCTCCGAAAGGTCCTCAGATTCGTGATTTGCAACGTGGTGTAGAGATTGTCATTGCCACCCCAGGGCGCCTCATCGATATGCTCGAAACTCAAAAAACCAACTTGCGTCGGGTTACTTACCTTGTTATGGATGAGGCAGACCGCATGCTTGATATGGGATTTGAACCCCAGATTCGCAAGATCGTCAGTCAAATTCGGCCAGATCGACAGACTTTGATGTTCAGCGCCACTTGGCCCAAGGATGTCCAAAAGCTGGCTAACGTACGCACATCGGCTTTGCATCTAGTCAATTACTTATTGCCTTCTCTAGGATTTTCTCAAGGACATGATCCAAGTCAACATTGGCTCCATGGAGCTGACTGCCAACCATAACATTCAACAGATTGTTGACGTCTGCAGCGATTTTGAGAAGCGCAACAAACTGATCAAACACCTTGACCAAATTAGCGCTGAGAATGCCAAAGTCCTTATTTTCGTTGCCACCAAGCGAGTTGCGGACGACATTACCAAATACCTCCGTCAAGACGGGTGGCCAGCCCTCGCAATCCATGGAGACAAGGAACAGTACGTCTATTATGTATCTCATCTCACAATAAATGCTCACTCGATTGCAGGCGTGAACGAGACTGGGTTCTTGGTGAATTCAAAGCAGGTCGATCGCCGATTCTCATTGCCACAGATGTTGCATCTCGTGGTCTAGGTATGTGTTATCCATGATGGTTTCTTTAAGCATTGGTGCCCTCGCATCCATGTCACCAAGGCTTCTAGCGGTCGCCGCCGGTAGCGTGGTCCTTTGAGTGCACTCACTGGGTACATTTCGAAGCTCATTTCCAGGTAGACGTCTGTCTGGAAGGTAACTTTCAACAATGGCATTCCCTTGCACTCACTGGACTTCCTCAAGATGCGCTTCTGGATCTTTGGACAGGTTTAGTGCTGCTCACGACGTAGTACCTCCGGAAGAACTGGGCAAGACATGATCGGTCCCGCTAACCTCACGCACAAAGTGCCTCGTTTGTGCTCCAATCATAGGGGCACTCATGGGTATCTACCAACGAACCTTCCACGATAGTTTCTTGGTGCGCTCTGGTTATGGACATTCGGGAACCGTCTACATCGGAATCACGAAATGGTCTCTTACAACCCAGTCTTCGCGATGAACAATGTCGACCTGTCTTTGTTCTGGTTTCGCACTTTGTGATCAATTTTGATCATGAAGTCTTGAGCCTTTTTTCTTTGATGTGGATGCTTGCATTGCCGTTTCGCTTGACACTTGGCTTTGTGACATTGTATATTGATCCCTGATGTGTCTTTTTCCTCTATGTGCTCCATCTCAATTTGTCCCAACTATCGTATGGTTTGCGTGCTTCTTCACATTGGCGTCGTTCACCTGTCTAGATGTGAAGGATGTAGGATATGTCATTGTATGTGCACTTTCTTCCTCCCAAAGTTAACCCATCGCTAACTTGCTTATGCAGAACTATGACTTCCCTAACAATTGTGAAGACTACATTCATCGAATTGGACGCACTGGTGTATGTATCGGTACTCTTCTTCGATCTCTGTTGCCATGGCTTACTATTCTATCCAGCGCGCGGGTATGACGGGCATCTCTTATACTTACTTCACTACGGATAATGCTAAGTCTGCCCGGGAGCTGATTGGGATTCTGAGAGAAGCAAAGGCAACTGTGCCTCCGCAGTTAGAGGAGATGGCGTCCTATGGTGGGGGTGGGGGTGGGCGAGGTTAGTCTTTATTCAATTTTTGGATGTCCTTGACTGATCACCTTTCAGGACGTTTCTCAGGCGGTGGTGGTCGTGGAGGTGGTCGGGGCGGAGGCGGTGGGGGTAATAGGTATGGAGGCGGCGGTGGCGGCGGCTATGACAGTGGTTATGGAGGACGCGGTGGTGGTGGAGGAGGAGGGGGCCGCTGGTGATCTTGACCTATTCGCATGAGACTTTTGCATTTCGTAGACTTTCTGCATAGTATGGTATTTATACGCATGCCTTGTTTGTTTGATTCCATAATCAAACCCATAATTCTAGATCACGCGCCTATGTATTTCTTCACACTACACAACGATGAACTCGCAAGATCACTGTGTGGGCGGAATAGGGTTTCGTATCTACAAGAAGTCTCCACTTACTTCCAAGCCGTTGTCAATTCTGTTCCTGTTACATGGACGTCACGGCTCCCTGAAAACTGTGGACTCAACCGCCAAAAAGCTTCTGAACAAGGTTGAAGAAAACCTGTGCAGTCTCTGGATAATTACTCTGGTAAGACTTTTTTTAGCTGATAAATAATTAAATGGCGCAAAATCAGATAATCTCTGTAGGACCAACGTAATCACGGAGAGCGGAAGGTCGATTCTCGAGCAAATAACGGATGGAATGAGGATCCACCGAACGAACGACACGCGTAAGTTGCATTTGCAGAGAATAGGTGCATGAATTCATCCAACTGGTCTCTATAGGCTCGACATGTATGCTATTCAGAGTGCGCAGCCTTAATTCCTTGCGAACGGAAATTGACCTATGGACCCTCAGCGGGGACAGCGAACGACGTGTCATTTCTGATTGACTATCTACCTGCCTACCTTTTCCCTCTGGGAGAGCGTACAGTTGATAGGTGGGGCGTTGCAGGCATAAGTTTAGGTGGTCACTCTGCTTGGATCCTGCTTGGGGGAGGTGAGATAGTGGGTTCATGCCAGAATCAGGGTATTGAGACACTGTGCTTCACAGATACAAGAATCCAGGTCGGAATACCGATAATCGGGTGTCCAGACTACGTAAAGTTAATGCAACATCGAGCGGAGACCTGCGGGATAATATTTGATGCACCGAACATCCCGACGACGTTCCTCAAGACGATGTCAAAGACCAATCCTGCTTCAAAGGACTACGCGACTTTAGAAAGGTCAAATCCATTCCTCGGAAAGAAGATACTGGTGCTATCTGGTGCTGAAGACAAATTGGTCCCCTGGGTGGCAAGTCAAGAATTTTATGATCATCTGGAGGTCGGGGCAGAGGGAGTAAAGGAGTTGCTACTACAGACAGGGGCTGGGCATGAGTGCACTGGGGAAATGGTGGATGCGGCGGCCCGGTTCGTAGAGAGAATGATGGTGTGAAGAAGTTACGTAAGATGGTGACTGGATGTTTTGTGTGTTGCCCGGACTTGTTCTGTACATCTGCCTCTATACATATGCCCCGCCGCGCTCAGCTTGCAGCTCCAGTACTCAAGTCGGCGTCCCCTCAGCCTGACTCAAACCCGGACAACCTCTCTATTCTTCGCACTCAATGGCGTTGGGCGGCGTTCTCCCAGTTCTTCTTCACCTTCTCCCCTTTGTTTGCCATGAACGATGTCTCCATAGCCGTATGTTTCTCTCAGCAGTTAATTCTGAACGATAACCCCCCTCATGTCGGCCCTCTAGGATATTGAACAGGACTTGGTGTATGATAATAGACTGTTTATTCCGCGTGTTATGCAAAGACTGCTATACACCTTGTCCTATGATCGCAAGATTACGTGAGCTCATTGGTTTCCTATGACCATATACCTCATCTAACTCCATTAATTTAGTACTACGAATTGGCAGACCGCTCTACGGAAACAATATAATAAGAGAGACCCTCACGCAAACCCTATTGGTCCTGAGCCACCTTCTGCCGATGTTGGACAAGTCGAAGGAGAGGACGAGAAGGAAATAGATGGTGATGATTCGCGCATGGAGGGACCTGCGGACGGTGGCAGCAGCCAGAACAACGACGAAGTACACGATGGCCAACGCGACAAATCTAGTTCCCGGGCCATGTCAGCGTCTGCAGAGCCAATACCTTCAGAACTAGTATCTCAACAAGACCCATATTCGACGCGTCAATCTAGCGCAGCTGTGATGGGAGGCGTGTCATCACTCATGAATGACGTGGAAAACGGTGTCGAGCAACAGAAATCGATGGATTGGTTCGACCTTTCGATGCTGGAAAAACTCGAATCCATGCATGCTCTCACCGAATGGCAGTTCCACAATCCGACGAGACTGAGAATGATCATGAAGAGTGACGACGAATTGGCACTTTGGGTGAGTTCTTCATGTCCGGAGCCAATTGAAGGCCATTAATGTACGCCGTGTAACAGCGCATTGAGCCAATTGGATATGACGCCAAGCGTAATGCTTATTGGTTCATTGGCAGTGAGTCTCTAAGGTTCTTCTTCTGAACGCATTTTGACTTCCAAACAGAGGACCGTCTTTGGATCCAACGAGTACCACCCAAGGTGCCAAGGGTCAAGCCTCTAAAGAGGAAACGACCCGCTCCAAATGATCGAACACAAGCGCCAAAGGCTGCTGCGAAAGGTGCCAAACGGCTCAAACTCAGCGTCGCTGAGACGCCTTCTACTAAACGCGCAGCTGTAGCGACAAGTTCGCCATCGTCGGGACGACACTCACGCGCTGCCAAGGACCAAGCAAAAATGAAGTTAGATGCCCAGGCACGAGAACTAGCGGAGCTGAACCGACAAGCCACTTTCGCAAATGCAAAACCAAAGACAGGGAGGCAGGCAACCCTGCGATCACAGGTATCTACGATATCCACACCTCGAAGCGGCACGCGACTCAGTGCCAGACTCCGTGGCAACCAAGACGAGGAATGGCAGCCGATTCCAGATGGGTGGTTGAGTGATAGTGGGCCATCTAAAGGTGCTGGCAAGCGACGAGCCCCACCAAAGACTGGGTTGGAGAGTGACGAAGAGTCAACGAGCGACTTGACTGAACTTAGCGACGACGAGTCAGAAGTTGTTTTACAACCTACCAAGGTTGTTGCTAAAGGAAAGTCTACCGCTAAGGAAGAAGAGCACGAAGACGAAGAGCCTATGCCTGAGCAACAGTTTCCAGTCGTTCCTGATGATTTCGTAGAATGGGAACTAGTAAGCTTGCCGCTTTTTTCATATTTTCATTACTCATATCATATATAGATGTGTTCGACTCTCTACGAATGGGATCATATTGCTGAACTTTTTGAGAAAGCAACACACTACAGTGAAAAGGCCCTCTATAAGATTCTAGTCAATGAGATTGTCCCAGGGGTGACGGAGGAAATGAGGGTATGTGGCTACGACATGCAGTTAGACTTCTGAATTCACTTTAATCTGCAGGAGGTCGAAAGAAAACGGCAAATGGAAGAAGCGCTCAGTCACAGGAAGAGGTCCTCTCGTCTTGCAGTCAGAGAGAACGAAAAGGAGGAAGCACGACTGGCTGCTCAGAGGAAACAGGAAGAAGAAGAGAAGATGAGCCGCGCTCGCAGGCTAGAAGTTAGGCAGCAGAAGGAGGAGGCAGAACGAATCAAAAGGGAACACGCGCGTGAACAGAGAAGACAGGAACGAGAGGCCAGGGAAGAGTCCCGAAAGGCACAAGTGGCCGCGTAAGCCTGAAAGTGCTCTTGTCCTTGCTAGACTCTACTAACCCCAGAGTTTCTTGACATATAGTGAAGAAGCTAAGGCTAAAGCCAAGGAGCTCGCCAAAGAAGACGCTAAAAAACCCAAGGCTGCCCCACCAGCTCGCGAGATGCATAAGCCGCGGGAAATCAAAGCTAATGGCAAACAGAGCTCAAGCAGCGGCTCTCATACCCCCGCTGGGGAAGATTGGGAGTTGGCTTGTGAGATCTGTCATCGTCAAGGCATTAACCTGGTTTGTGATCCATTTCCGTTCCATACCTTCTGGACTCACCTATAAAAAGGATGATGATTCGCCTGTGGTATCCTGCGGCGTATGTTCGAGGTGGCAACATATTCAATGTCACGACCGAGCTGACCGAACTGCTGGACGTCCTCGTCGCAATTGGAACACGGAAGACTTTGTCTGTGGTCGGTGCCGCGCTACACAGCGAATGCAGTATAACAGCCATCACCTACCTGCAGGGAAGGCGCTTCCGCCAATGAATGTTCCACAAGTTCAACCATACGGATCCTACCAATCGATAGCCCCGTTGAACCCCCATGCCTCATACCCTCAGGATCACCGCTCCTCATCTCACTACACCTCTGGGTACAAAGAACCTACACAACAATCTTACTATGTCAGACCCACTAATGGCCACCAGTTCTCTAATGCGCAACCTCAGTACCCACAGGCGCCTTCTAACCACTCCACGATATCGTTCAACCATTATCAGCCAGCTGAACAAGGATTCTCGTCCAGCTCTTATCAAAGTAATCAATACCCGTACGGTCAGGCTACCAACTCCGTTCAACACTATCGGCAAGCTGCTATACCACCATACAAAACTCAGGTTTGTGCACCTCCAATCTCTCCGTACACTTTTTGCTGACAGAGCCAATCGCAGCCATCAGTACCCGCTTGGAATGCCAATGGACCAGCGCAAGGCACAGGATACGCAATGCCTCTGAACGGATCTGTCGGCATTGGGAGTTCGTCGTCGTATAGGCACCCAACTTCCGATTCTCGTGACCACGACAATAACCCTCCTATCCCAACATACCCTCTCGAAACATCTCAAACATCTCAAACGTCATATAGTAGATATCCTGCGGGCTCACATTACCCTCCGACTCAATTTAAGCATCACCCTGCGTCCTATCAGCCGCCATTGGGTAGATAAAAAGTATAGAGATGTTGAACTGTTATTGATTAGACTGTAGATTATGATTTATTGGTAATAATGCAATGTTGTAGATGTTCTTGATTCAAGTACTTCTTCTCTTCATCGAATTGTTTCGTACATTGTATATGCGGGTGAGGTAAATTTGAATGGGTCGTCTTTGGTTGTTTGATCCCTATAGTAAGGTCAAAAGCCACCCAGCCCATAAACATTCTTCAAGACTCACTCAGAAGCACCAAGGACGCGCAAACCTCGAACGTGTGTATCTTTTCCAGCCATATGGTTAGCTGCCACAATGATCTGCAAAACATACGCATAGACGGGGTTCCTGACAAGATTTCGTCAGCCTATTGGTTTCTATCGCGGGGAAGGGGTTCTCACAGTCCTTCGCCATCTTCCGTAGGCTCTGAGGACACATCGAATGTGATCCAACCCTCAGGTTTGTCAAGCGTTACGACACGCACATCTTGGAGATCACTGGGGCCTGTTCCAGCGCGGATTGCCAATGTGGATGGTGTGTAAGAATCATCTTGCGTATAGTTAAGATGAATGCTGATTTTCTAAACGAAATTGAGATTGAAGAACACTGTCAGGGGCTGTGGCGTGCACCTGAATGGCGACCTTGCGGGGAAACTCTACAGTGATAAAATGTGGCTGGGGACCATCTGAGCTAAAACCACTGTCAATAATGTAATAAAACGCTGGAGGAGCTGAACGTACTGCCAGAAAGTGTCCGGATCACCATCCAGGAGGCATTCCGCCCCGAAACCGAACTTGAACGAAGAGACGGACCATTTTGCACGCGACGAGATGTCTGGCCACGGTAGATTAGACGGAGGGCTCGTTCCTACTTAGTTTCAGGGCTATTTCAACAACAACAACGGTCAGTATACCTGAGTGAATTACGTTCCCGGGGATGATGGACATTTTGAAGAGCCTTGGCTTGAGTTTATGTAAGCCTCCTGTCCCTTCTTGTCCTCTGCCACTATGTCGATGTTGCCCTTGCAAGACTATCAACGCTATGGTCGTCAGATGATTCTCGACGGATTTGGTCTGCCTGGTAGGCCAAATTTGAAACCCAATATTCTCTTGCCGCTCCATGATTTTCTGAAGGCCAAGTGAAACTGCATAACGCTTCAGTTGTGGTCGTTGGTGCGGGTGGGCTTGGATGTCCTGCCCTCCAGTATCTTGGAGCTGCTGGTGTGGGTACGTACCTGATTTCTACTATCAAGAACCGTTGCCATTTTTTTGGGCAGGCAAAATAGGGATCATTGATCATGATCGCGTAGAAATATCGAATCTACAGCGTCAGATCCTTCACACAGAGGAGACACTGGGAATGTACAAAGCAGAATCTGCTGCTATCTCTTTAAAGCGGTCAGCTATCCTATGTCCTCCAAGTATAGTTATCTAACAGGAGGCTTGCCACAAGAACCAATTCTACTTTAAAGGTCGACGTCGTGACGCTTGCGCTCACCTCTGACAATGCATTGAACCTTCTGCGTCCATATGATATTATTCTAGATTGCACGGACAACGTACCCACGCGATATCTCATTTCTGACGCGTCTGTTGCACTACAGAAGCCTCTCGTCAGTGGTGCCGCGCAAAGGTTTGAAGGCCAACTCTGCGTCTTCAATCTCGGACCAACAGGTCCATGTTATCGCTGTTTGTATCCCACCCCACCTCCACGGGACACAGTTGGGTCTTGCGAAGAGTTAGGAATATTGGGCGTGGTCACTGGCACCATCGGAACCATGCAAGCCCTTGAAACGATCAAGATCATTCTAGGACTCCAAGGTCGGACTAAGATCGCGACATATAAACCTTGCATCTAAACACAGTCGATACAGATCCTAAACCTACATTAGTCCTCTTCTCTGCGCTTGGATCGCCTCCTTTTCGGAGTATCAAGCTAAGATCCAAGCAAGCCTCATGTACCGCTTGCAGTAATCCCTCGGAGGGCCTTCGGAATGTCTCCAGCACCGAT
>Ga0247742_10002612_pt1 | contig 11702 bp, 11 predicted proteins | sample UWRJL208509C2_FD_180944 | JGI IMG/M metagenome (GOLD analysis project Ga0247742, IMG submission 180944) | Plant litter microbial communities from Arlington Agricultural Research Station in Wisconsin, United States - UWRJ-L208-509C-2 | ecosystem: Environmental > Terrestrial > Plant litter >... | reverse complement strand
ACCATCATCACCCGTGCCGGCGCCGGTTCCAAAGTGGTGTGCCTGGGCAACCTGGCGCAGATCGATACCCCTTACCTGTCCGCGACCAGCTCCGGGCTGACCTACCTGACTGAACGCTTCAAAGACTTCCCGAACGGGGTGCACATCACCCTGCAAGGGGTGCCACGCTCGATCCTGGCCGAATACGCAGAGTCTCACCTCTGAGTTGCAAGCTTTAAGCGGCAAGCCGCGCGTTTCAAGCGGCAAGTGAACTTCACTTGCCGCTTGTCGCTTGCGGCGTTCGGCTGCTTAAATACTCCCCTCCCACACTACCTGCAGCAGCGCCGCGCTTTTCACTTGCCGCTTGTAGCTTGCCGCTTATAGCTGCCTCAAGGAGGCCCCGTGCTGACTCATCTCGATTCCCAAGGTCGCGCCAACATGGTCGACGTCACCGAAAAAGCCGTGACGTTCCGCGAAGCCACCGCCGAAGCGCGCGTGCGCATGTTGCCCGACACCCTGCAAATGATCGTCAGCGGCGGCCACCCCAAGGGTGACGTGTTTGCCGTGGCGCGCATTGCCGGTATTCAAGCGGCGAAGAAAACCAGTGATCTGATCCCGTTGTGCCATCCGCTGCTGCTGACTGGGGTCAAGGTCGAACTCAGCGCCGAGGGCGATGACGCGGTGCGCATCACCGCGCGCTGCAAGCTGTCCGGGCAGACCGGGGTGGAAATGGAAGCCCTGACAGCCGCCAGCGTCGCCGCCCTGACTATCTACGACATGTGCAAGGCCGTCGACCGTGGCATGGTCATCGAAAACGTCCGCCTGTTGGAGAAGGTCGGCGGCAAGAGCGGCCATTTCCAGGCAGATCCGCAATGAAGATCAAGGTGATGTTTTTTGCTCGCTACCGCGAGGCCCTCGGCGTCGATGCGGTACAGGTTGAAGGCGATTTCGCCACGGTCGATGACGTGCGCGCCTTACTGGCGCAACGGGACGGCGCCGAGGTGCTGCGCGAGCAAAACCTGATGTGTGCGCGCAACGAAGACCTGTGTCAGCTCGACGAGCCGCTGGTTGACGGCGATGAAGTGGCGTTTTTCCCCACCGTGACCGGAGGCTGAACCATGGCAATTCGTGTGCAGGCCAGCGCATTCGATCCCGGCGCCGAGGTCAACGCCATGCACGCCGCGAATGTTGGCGTCGGCGCGGTGGTGAGTTTTGTCGGTTACGTGCGCGACTTCAACGACGGACTGGACGTGGCCGGGATGTTCCTCGAGCACTACCCGGGCATGACCGAAAAAGCCCTCGGCAAGATAGCCCTGGAAGCCGAACAGCGCTGGCCGCTGCTTAAGCTTGAAGTGCTGCACCGCATCGGCGCTTTGGAACCGGGCGAGCCGATCGTCTTCGTCGGCGCCGCCAGCGCCCATCGCCAGGCCGCGTTCGATGCCTGCGCCTTTGTCATGGACTACCTGAAAACCCGCGCGCCGTTCTGGAAGAAAGAAAACACCAGCGACGGCCCGCGTTGGGTGGAAGGGCGTGACAGTGATCATGCGGCGGCGGATCGCTGGAACAAATAAGTCCTGCGGCGCCTTCAAGTCCGTCTTCGCGAGCAGGCTCGCTCCCACAGGTCAGTCCCGTTCCTCTTTGTGGGAGCGAGCCTGCTCGCGAAAGCGCCCTTCGCTTCACCCAAAACTTCCCAAATCCACAGCCCGACCAAAGGCCGGCTCAACCCTGCCTGCCCAATTGACGAAAAATACATAAAAGTCCAGTATGGAATTATAAGTACAAATATGCCGTCATCCTGTTTCAGCTTCCTTGCCTAAACCAACAACAACCTGCGAGAGAACGGACATGAAGAAATTCCCCCTGATCATCGGTCTTGCCCTGAGCCTGTTGGCCAGCAGCAGCCTGTTCGCCGCTGAAAAGACCCTGCGCATCGGCATTGAAGCGGCGTACCCGCCGTTCGCTTCGAAAACCGACACCGGTGAGATCGTCGGTTTCGACTACGACATCGGCAACGCCTTGTGCGCGCAGATGCAGGTCAAGTGCGTGTGGGTCGAGGGCGAGTTCGATGGGCTGATCCCGTCGTTGAAGGTGAAGAAAATCGACATGGCGCTGTCGTCCATGACCATCAACGAAGACCGCAAGAAGTCGGTGGATTTCAGCCACAAGTATTACTTCACCTCGTCGCGATTGGTGATGAAGGAAGGCGCGACCGTGGATGACCAGTACGCCAGCCTCAAGGGCAAGACCGTCGGCGTGCAGCGCGCGACCACCACCGACCGTTACGCCACCGAGGTGTTCGAGCCCAAGGGCATCACCGTCAAGCGCTACGGCAACAACGAAGAGATCTACATGGACCTGGCGGCCGGTCGCCTCGACGCGATTTTTGCCGACACCATTCCGCTCAATGACTTCCTGAACATGCCTCGGGGCAAGGGCTACGCCTTTGTCGGGCCGGAATTGAAAGACCCGAAATACGTGGGTGAGGGCGCGGGGATTGCGGTGCGCAAGGGCAATGCCGAACTGGTCAGCCAGTTGAACACGGCCATCGATGGGATTCGCGCGAGTGGGGAGTATCAGAAGATTTCCGAGAAGTACTTCAAGGCTGATATCTACGGCGACTGATCGGTCGCCATTACGGTCAATCCCGCTCCCACACGGGAGCGGGATTGACCGGTGGGAGCGGGCCTGCTCGCGAAGAGGTCAGCTCAGGCAGCACAAGCGTCCAAGGCTCAGCCCTTCAACTCCTTCAAATGCTTGTAAACCGTCGCCCGCCCCATGTTCAGCACATTGGCCACATAGTTGGAGGCGCTTTTGCCTTTGAAGGCGCCTTCGGCGTGCAGCGCCAGCACCAGTTCGCGCTTGTGGTCGCGGGTCAGGATATTCAAGCTCAACTGACGCTCCCGCAGCCAGGCATGCAGGAAGGTATTGATGCGCTCCTGCCAGTCATCGCGAAACAGTGAGTCGGGCTGGGCGATCAACTTGCCCGGGGAGAGGAACAAGTCCAGCGCAGCCTTGGCGTTTTCGAACAGGGAAATATTCAGGTTGATGCACAGCACCGCCAGCGGTCGTCCCTGGCCATCGCGCATCACGCTGCTGATGCTGCGAATCTTCTGACCGTCCCAGTTGAGCTTTTCATACGGGCCGATGTTTCGCTCGGTGAGGTCTTCGCTGAGCATGTCTTCCAGCGCCGCGTCGTCGCCGATTTCACGTTTGGACAGGTTGTTGGCGATGTAGTCGATCTTCTGCGTGCGCAGGTCGTGCAGCACCACTTCGGCGTGAGGGAAGAACAAGGTCGCGATGGCATCGGCCATCGCCCGGAAGTTGTCCAGGGGCGAGAGATCCGAGGTCGGCGGGTGTTCGGGAACGGTCATAACGGGGTGCTCCAGGCAGCGTCAACGCCCTGTGAAACAAGGCGTTGGGAGTGTGCCGCAAACGCAGTGCAGCGTCACCTTCAGGCGTGATCAGCCCAGGCGCGCCGGGGACAGCATCTCGCGGGTCAAGCCAAAGCGAGCCAAGGCCTCGGGCAGGGGTTCGCCGCGCACCAGGGCGGCGCTGGCCTGGCCCATGGCCGGCGACGTCTGGATGCCGTAGCCGCCCTGGGCGGCGACCCAGAACAGCCCCGGCACTTGTGGATCGTAGCCGCTGACCAGGTCACCGTCGCTGACAAAACTGCGCAAGCCAGCCCAGGTCCGGGTCGGGCGGCGGATGGTCAGGGTGGTGGCTTCTTCGATCTGGTAGATGCCCATGGCAATGTCCAGTTCTTCCGGCTGTACATCATGGGGATCGACCGGATCGGCGTTGGCCGGCGAGCCGAGGAACATGCCCGCGTCGGGCTTCATGTAGAACGATTCGTCGAGGCTGACCAGCATCGGCCAGTCATGGATATTCACCCCTTCCGGACCAGCAAAAATAAACGCCGCACGGCGCTTCGGCTGCAAGCCCAATGGCCGCGCGCCGGCCAGTGCGCCGAGCTGATCGGCCCAGGCGCCGGCGGCGTTGATGATTACCGCAGCGCTGAAGGTTTGCCCGGCGGTGTGCACCTGCCACAGGCCTTGGTGGTCGCGCTCAAGGCCGGTCACTTCACAATCGGTGTGGACTTGGCCTAGATGGCGGCGGATACCGCGCAGGTAACCCTGGTGCAAGGCATCGGTGTCGATGTCGCTGGCGGTGGGGTCGTAGATCGCCCCGTGGACTTTGTCCCGACGCAGGATCGGCAACCGCGCACAGGCCTCGTCGGCGCTGAGCCGTTGCATTTGCGGCACCGTGGCCTTGGCGCTGAGGTATTGATTGTCCAGTTCGGCCGGGTCGCCGGTGAAGTCCACCGTCATTTCGCCCCGGGGCGTCAGCAGCGGGTGCTCGCAGAAACCGCTGGGCGGCGTGTCGAAAAAGTCGCGACTGGCTTGGGTCAGGGCGCGCACTTGCGGGGTGCCATAGGCGGCGGTGTACAGCGCCGCCGAACGTCCGGTGGAGTGGTAGGCCGGGTGCGACTCGCGCTCAAGAACAATGACCTTGGCGTTTTGCGACAGCCAGTAACCGGTGGACGCCCCGGCGATCCCGCCGCCGATGATGATGAAATCTGCCTGGGTCATGAAGCGTCTCCTGGAGTGCGCGAGGGTGAACGTGTTGAGTCTTCTGTGGGCGTGGTGGGTCAGTGCGGGTTACGCAACTGGTAGATCGCATGCGCCAGCGCAATGTCCTCGAGTCCCAACCCGATCGAACGGAAAAACACATGACGATCATCGGCGGGCCGGGGGGCGGTACCGCTGAGCAACTCCGGCAGATCGCCGACGATGGCCTCGGCGGACCAGCCATGTTGCTCGCTCGCGATCAGCATCTCTCCGGCAGAACCCGGCGTGGTACGGCGATAGTCACAGTAGACCTGCATGTCGAGCAACTGCCGCGGCGGTACTTCATGGGCGCGCGGGGCGTTGGTGCTGATGGAAGTGATCAGCGCCGGTTTGTCGAGTGTGAGCGGGTCGATCACCGGGCCGGCCGATGAGGTGCAGAGCATGATCACGTCGGCGCCTTCGAGGGCAGCTTCGCGGCTGTCAACGATGGTGAGACGCGGGTCGAGGGCTTTGGCGAAATCCCGGGTTTCGGCGCTGCGTCCCACCAGACTCGGGGAAAACAGGCGGATCTGGCTCCAGTCACGCAGGCCTTTCACATAGCGTAAATGCGCTTGGGCGACCGGGCCGCTGCCGATAATCGCCAAACGCTTGGCATTGAGCGGCGCCAGCGCATCCACCGCGACCGCGGTGGTGGCCGCGGTGCGAGCCGTGGTCAGTTCGGCGGCGTCGCACAGCAGCAGCGGTTGGCCCGTGTGCATCGACATCAACAAGGTCCAGGCCGTGACCAGCGGACCTTCGTTACGCACGATGTAGGGCGAGGTCTTGACTCCGTACACCCCGGCGCCGGCCATCACGCCGAGGTAGTTGATAAAGTCGCCGGCACCGTGGGGGAACTCGATCCACTGTTGAGCGGGCTGCACGGCCTCGCCGTTCGCCAAGCCGATAAACATCTGGCGCAGAATCTGCGGCACATCCAGCTGTTGCAGCAGGGAATGAGCCTGGGCTTGGTCGATCACAATCGGCGAGGTGGACATGGCGATGCTCCGAACGGTGCAAGTAAACTAATTTGTCTATTATGGACTTTTAGTTTTATCGAGCAACCGACGGGCGAAAAAAAAGCGCAGTCCGTTGCCGGCTGCGCTTTCTTTTGCTCACGCTAAATCAAGTGCGTTTGCGTTCCACGGCCCGGAGCAGATGGGTCGGTGGGGTTTCGCAACTGATCTTGCGACCCAGCAGCGCCTCGATGGACGGTAGCTGGTAGGAGTCATCTTCACCGGCGAAGCTGATGGACACGCCATCGGCGCCGGCGCGACCGGTACGGCCGATGCGGTGCACGTAGTCGTCGGGCATTTCCGGCAGGGTGAAGTTGATCACGTGGCTGATACCGTCGATGTGAATGCCGCGACCGGCGACATCGGTGGCCACCAGGACGCGGATCTTGCCTTCGCGGAAACCTTCGAGGGTCTTGATCCGTTTGTGCTGCGGCACATCCCCGGACAATTGCGCGGCGTTGACGCCATCACGGACGAGGCGTTCTTCGATGCGCCGCACTTCGTCCTTGCGGTTGGCGAACACCATCACCCGCTCCCAACCGTTGTCGGTAACCAGGTTGTACAGCAGCTTGTACTTGTCGGCGCCGGCCACGGCGTAGATGTGTTGCTCGACGTTTTCGCTGGCCACGTTCAACGCTTCGATCTCGACGATCGACGGGTCGGTGGTCCACTGCTTGGCCAGGTTCATCACGTCTTCGGTGAAGGTCGCGGAGAACAGCAGGGTCTGGCGTTCGCTTTTCGGCGGGGTCTGGCGAATGATCTGACGGACTTGTGGGATAAAACCCATGTCGAGCATGCGGTCGGCTTCGTCGAGGACCATCACTTCGACCATGTCCAGGTGCACATCACCGCGCTGGTTGAAGTCCAGCAGGCGGCCCGGCGTGGCGACCAGGATGTCGCAGTGACGGGCTTCGAGGTGCTTGAGCTGCTTGTCGAAGTCCATGCCGCCGACGAAGGTCATCACGTTCAGGCCGGTGTACTTGGTCAGGTCCGCTGCGTCCTTGGCGATCTGCACCACCAGTTCGCGGGTCGGCGCGATGATCAAGGCCCGAGGCTCGCCCATGTAGCGCTCTTTCGGCGGCGGGGTTTGCAGCAACTGGGTGATGATCGAGATCAGGAACGCGGCGGTCTTGCCGGTGCCGGTCTGGGCGCGACCGATGGCGTCTTTGCCTGCAAGGGTGAAGCCCAGCACTTGCGCCTGGATCGGCGTGCAGTACGGGAAGCCGAGGTCCTGGATGGCGTGCATCAGTTCCGGGGCGAGTTTGAAATCGTGGAAGCGGGTTTTGCCTTCCTGGGGTTCGACGACGAAATCTTCGAGTTTCCAGGGAATGACCGGAGCCTTGGGCTTGGGTTCGCGCCGTGGCCTGGCCGGTTTGGCAGCTTCGGTTTGCGCTGGCTCGGGCGCCGCCACGGGGGCAGGCGGGGCGGCCGGTGTGGTCACCGGCTCGTGCTTCGGTGCCGCTGCAGTCGCGGTCCGCCCAGGCTGATGACCGTCGGTGCGGTGGCTGGGGCTGGAGGGAGGGACGCTGGAGCTGGGCGCGAGCTGCTCAGCCTCGCTTTTACCGAACATTTTTTTGAGTGCTTTGAGCACGGTCATCTCATCAATTGGTTAAGGAATGTACGCCGGCCAGTGTAATGCAAGAATCGGGCGCGGCGTAGTGTGATGATCAAAACCGTGTTTTTGCGTTGAAGGGTTACTTCAAGCGCTGGTGCAACCACACGCCGATGTCGCGAATTTCCTCGGGTAACACTTCGTGGCCCATTGGGTATTCCTGCCATGTCACGGTGACACTACGCTGCTTTAAATGCTCATAGGCTGAACGCCCCATCGAATTGAGCACCACTTCGTCGTATTGGCCATGCAGGCACAGCACCGGAATCCGTTGCTGGCTGGCGGACAACTCGAGTTCGTCGCTGAAGGTCGGCGCGTACGTGGAGAGGGCAAGTACGCCACCGAGCGGCCCCTGCCAGTTTAAAAACGCGGCGTGTAAAACCACGGCGCCACCTTGGGAAAAACCTGCCAGAAAAATCCGCGAGGCGTCTATTCCGCTGGCTCGCTGTTCTTCGATCAAATCCGTGACCATTTTCGCCGACGCATCGAGCTGCTCGCGGCTGATCGCCCGGGCCGGGCTCATGGCCAATATGTCGTACCAGCTCGGCATCTCATAACCACCGTTGATGGTCACTGCGCGAGTGGGTGCCTGGGGCAGGACGAAACGGGTGGTCAGCAGACTTTCCTGCAAGGCTTCGGCCACCGGCAAGAAGTCGTAGCGGTCGGCGCCCAGGCCGTGCAGCCAGATAACGCAGGCGTCTGCGGGTTGGCTGGGCTGAAGAATCAAGGGCTGGGTCATGGTTGCTCCAATACTGTGCGCGCGCTCCCATTGAGTGCATGGTTCGGGTGCGCGTCCGGTTGATCCGTTAATAAGATGTCGCAAGGCTACAAGTTTTGCTCTTGACCTGCCGCCGAAGCGCTTTAGCGAGCGGTATGGTACGGGCTTTGCTATGGGAAAAGCTGTGCAAGTAATCTCGCGCCTGGCGGTAACACTATCAGTCTACTGCCAGTGGTGGGATGAGCAACGAATCCGGTGATGGATGTTCGCCAAAGGCCGCTACGGGCTTCGCGAACGTGAAAGGGCTACCGCCCGTTCGGCCGATTGGTGAGAAGTGAGTTGTCCATGATGTGGATTTTCTCCTACTAGACTCATAGCGAAGGTCCTGCGTCGTTTGACCCCAAAAAAAGCCAACACGGGTCAAAAATGCCTCAAAAGGGTGCGATGGGACTCGAGCTCCGACACAACAAGAGCACAACTGGAGGTTTGAATGAAGATGTTGAAATCCACCCTGGCGATCGTGACTGCAGCCGCAGTTCTCGGTGTCAGCGGGTTCGCTCAGGCGGGTGCAACCCTGGACGCAGTACAGAAGAAAGGTTTTGTACAGTGCGGCGTGAGTGACGGTCTGCCGGGCTTCTCGGTTCCGGACTCCACCGGCAAGATCATCGGTATCGATGCTGACGTCTGCCGTGCCGTGGCTGCTGCCGTATTCGGCGACGCGACCAAGGTCAAGTTCAGCCAGTTGAACGCCAAAGAGCGTTTCACTGCCCTGCAATCCGGTGAAATCGACGTGCTGTCGCGTAACACCACCTGGACCAGCTCCCGCGATTCGGGCATGGGCCTGGTGTTTGCCGGCGTGACTTACTACGACGGCATCGGCTTCCTGGTGAACAACAAGCTGGGCGTGAAATCCGCTAAAGAGCTGGACGGCGCGACCATCTGCATCCAGGCCGGTACCACCACCGAGCTGAACGTTTCCGACTACTTCCGTGGCAACGGTCTGAAATACACCCCGATCACCTTCGACACCTCCGATGAAAGCGCCAAGTCGCTGGAATCCGGTCGTTGCGACGTGCTGACCTCCGACAAATCCCAGCTCTACGCACAACGCAGCAAGCTGGCGACCCCGACCGACTACGTCGTTCTGCCGGAAACCATCTCCAAGGAGCCTCTGGGCCCAGTCGTACGTAAAGGCGACGAAGAATGGTTCAGCATCGTCAAGTGGACTCTGTTCGCCATGCTCAACGCTGAAGAAGCGGGCGTGACCTCGAAGAACGTTGATGCGGAAGCCAAATCCACCAAGAACCCGGACGTCGCTCGTCTGCTGGGTGCTGACGGTGAATACGGCAAAGACCTGAAGCTGCGCAAAGACTGGGTCGTGCAGATCGTCAAGCAAGTAGGTAACTACGGCGAAGTGTTCGAGAAAAACCTCGGCAAGAGCACTCCGCTGGCCATCGACCGTGGGCAGAACGCCCTGTGGAACGCTGGCGGCATTCAATACGCACCACCTGTGCGCTAATGGTTCTATCACCCGGTGGGCCAACCACCGGGTGATGTTCTGTTCCATTACTTCTGGGGCACTTCATGCAAAATTCAATCGGCGCACCTAAGCAGAGGCTCAGCCTCAGCGATCCTAAAGTGCGCGCGTGGCTTTTTCAGATCATCACCATTGTGGCGGTGGTCGGGATGGGTTGGTTCCTGTTCGACAATACGCAGACCAACCTTCAACACCGGGGCATTACCTCCGGTTTCAGTTTCCTGGAGCGCAGCGCCGGTTTCGGCATCGCTCAACACCTGATCGACTACACCGAAGCGGACAGCTATGCGCGGGTGTTTGTCATCGGCCTGCTCAACACCTTGCTGGTGACCGTGATCGGCGTGATCCTGGCGACCATCCTCGGCTTCATCGTCGGTGTGGCCCGGTTGTCGCCGAACTGGATCGTCAGCAAGCTGGCAACGGTGTATGTGGAAGTGTTCCGCAACATTCCGCCGCTGCTGCAAATCCTGTTCTGGTACTTCGCGGTGTTCCTGACCATGCCAGGGCCCCGTGCCAGCCACAACTTCGGTGACACCTTCTTCGTTAGCAGCCGTGGCCTGAATATGCCGGCCGCGATGGCGGCTGACGGCTTCTGGGCGTTCGTGGTGAGCATTGTGATCGCCATCGTCGCGATCGTGCTGATGTGCCGCTGGGCCAACAAGCGTTTTGAAGCCACCGGCGTACCGTTCCACAAGTTCTGGGCCGGCTTGGCGATCATCATCGTGATCCCGGCCTTGTGCGCACTGATCTTCGGCGCGCCGCTGCACTGGGAATTGCCGGAGCTCAAGGGCTTCAACTTCGTCGGCGGCTGGGTGCTGATCCCGGAACTGCTGGCCCTGACGCTGGCGTTGACGGTCTACACCGCCGCGTTTATCGCCGAGATCGTCCGTTCGGGCATCAAGTCGGTGAGCCACGGCCAGACCGAGGCCGCCCGTTCCCTGGGCCTGCGCAACGGTCCGACCCTGCGCAAGGTGATCATCCCGCAAGCCCTGCGCGTGATCATTCCGCCGCTGACCAGCCAATACCTGAACCTGGCGAAGAACTCCTCGCTGGCGGCCGGTATCGGTTACCCGGAAATGGTGTCGTTGTTCGCCGGTACGGTGCTGAACCAGACCGGGCAGGCGATCGAGGTGATTGCGATCACCATGAGCGTGTACCTGGCGATCAGTATCAGCATTTCCCTGCTGATGAACTGGTACAACAAGCGCATTGCGCTGATCGAGCGGTAAGGAATAGCGCATGAGCACTCATACTTTCAAACCTGACATGCCACCACCGAGCAAAGTCTTCGGGCCGGTGGCATGGATGCGCGCGAACATGTTCTCCAGCTGGCTGAATACCCTGCTGACCTTGTTCGCGTTCTACCTGATCTACCTGATCGTGCCACCGATCCTGCAGTGGACCATCATCGACGCCAACTGGGTCGGCACCACCCGCGCCGACTGCACCAAGGAAGGCGCCTGCTGGGTGTTCATCCAGCAGCGTTTTGGCCAGTTCATGTACGGCTACTATCCGCCGGAGCTGCGCTGGCGCGTGGACCTGACCGTGTGGCTGGCGGTCATCGGCGTGGCACCGTTGTTCATCTCGCGCTTCGCCCATAAAGCGGTGTACGGCCTGAGCTTCCTGGTGGCCTACCCGATCATTGCCTACTTCCTGCTGCACGGCGGGCTGTTCGGCATGCCGAACGTCGCGACCAGCCAGTGGGGCGGCCTGATGCTGACCCTGGTGATCGCCACGGTCGGTATCGCGGGTGCCTTGCCGCTGGGGATCGTGCTGGCCCTGGGTCGACGTTCGAACATGCCAGCGATTCGGGTGGTCTGCGTGACCTTCATCGAGTTCTGGCGCGGCGTGCCGTTGATCACGGTGCTGTTCATGTCCTCGGTGATGCTGCCGTTGTTCCTGCCCGAAGGCATGAACTTCGACAAGCTGCTGCGGGCGCTGATCGGGGTGATCCTGTTCCAGTCGGCCTACGTTGCCGAAGTGGTGCGCGGTGGTCTGCAAGCGATTCCAAAAGGTCAGTACGAAGCGGCCGCCGCCATGGGCCTCGGCTACTGGCGCAGCATGGGCCTGGTGATCCTGCCGCAAGCCCTGAAGCTGGTGATCCCTGGCATCGTCAACACCTTCATTGCCCTGTTCAAGGACACCAGCCTGGTGATCATCATCGGCCTGTTCGACCTGCTCAACAGCGTCAAGCAAGCCGCCGCCGACCCGAAATGGCTGGGCATGGCCACTGAAG
>Ga0247742_10002611_pt1 | contig 11706 bp, 10 predicted proteins | sample UWRJL208509C2_FD_180944 | JGI IMG/M metagenome (GOLD analysis project Ga0247742, IMG submission 180944) | Plant litter microbial communities from Arlington Agricultural Research Station in Wisconsin, United States - UWRJ-L208-509C-2 | ecosystem: Environmental > Terrestrial > Plant litter >... | reverse complement strand
TGACGGTAGACGGAGGATCATGAGGTGCGCAAGGGCGAAGCGAATTGCCATATCAGGCAGGAGGACCGTGAGACCGCGTATACATAGTAATTTAAACTCAGCTGTACCAGCCCGACTGTCAAGAATTCTAGTCGGGATGGTCACGAGCCTATATGCCTAGGCCGCCGATCGTGGGACTATCTGGTGAGTCACGTGGCCTATCCAATGCTGCCAGGACATCCTCCACTCATACTAAGGGCTAGTAAGGTACCGTCAGGCTGATGCAGCGTCGCGTCGTCGCGGATGGCTCAGAGGAAAGCTTAATTCCAAATATAGAAACAAATTTGGCGACGAATTGGCCCAAGGCCCGTTGTCAGCCAATCAGCTTCCCGGGGTCCTATTAGGCTTAAAGCACCAACACCAGGATTTGTTAAAACAGCATATAGTAGCGATCTATTGAAGACATTTCGAATATTAAATAATCCGATGTAAGATGTAGGCCTATAAACAATACAGCTGGAAGTAGTGGTAGTACAGTGATGTGCGTCTTCGATACAATTCGTATTGCTCAGTGTACCTCATGTTCAGAAAGACGGCGCCTATGATCCCAAAAAAGAGAAAGGAAAGTACGTTCGTGCATTCATTGGATATGTTTACTTCTTGACCATACCGAAAGTCTCGATGTGAAGGGTGACCGGCTGAGCCCCTCTCAAAGCCGCCGATGGGCTCGCCAGGTCGGAGGTGAGAGTGCTACGAACAGATTCCGCTAGGGATGACGGTCCGGCCACTAAAAACGGATAAACGTTTAAAAAAAGAGACTATGCAAACGTGGTCAGAAGTGCTCACCATCAACCGAGATAGGTCCAGCTGCCAATTCTATTTCATCGTGGATCAGCTTTTTCATGCTTGGGCGTCCATGGACCAATTTCAGGGAGGAGTAAGTGGGAAGGTCAGTCTCCATAACATCCTCTCTTTTCTCCGAGGTCGACGAGATCGATGATTTGTCGTTGGAGCTCATTGGAAGTTCTGGGACTTCAGGGATGGGGTAGTTTTTCCCGGTGATATAAATCCTTGGTTCGACGACAAGCGATGATTTAGCGCTGCCGAGAGCCTCGATCAAAACCTTCGAGATCCATTTGAGGTGCTCTGGGGAAACAAGCGCATGAGGGGTATTTCCGGCTTCGAGAGGTACAGATACATACCAGCATCACGAACAGCCCAGACAAATACAATTCTTTGAACCGCCGACTTCTTACCAAGAGAGTTTGCGCTAAAGCTCCGTGTCAGGAGGCTGACATTTGACAAAAAGTGAATATACTCACCGAACTAGGTCAAGAAGGAGTGGCAATGTGTAAGAAATACCGGAGCCACCTATTCAGTTCCGTCAGCGTGGCTACGGGATCACGCGATGAGAGATGCCCACCTGCGACTAGAATGCAAGTAGAGTAGAGGCGAAGATTTGGCGGGCATCCGTATGGCCCATCGATGAAAGCAGGTACTCGACTTTCGCCTTTGGTCTTCGCGTGCTCGCGGAGCCGCCCAGTGAAACCGCTTCTGCCCCTGATGAGGAAGACAACATCGCACTCCTTCTTGTCGTTGACATATTCTGGGATGCTGGCGATCGTGAATGGATGCGCCTCGAACGGCAAGGTGCTGACGGTGGGCAGAATGACGTAGGCGTGCTGGCCAGGACTCCAGGTGATGTTGTTACGGCGCATTGTCAGCCGAATGGTGTCTTCGGAAAGTAGCTCGACAAGAGCGTCTCCTTTATGAGAGCGGTTCCAGAAGCTGTTGTTCCATACAAGACGGCCAAATCGAACAACTCTGTCAAATGCCCAAATAACCAAGGCTGGCCAGATGTAGTCCTCATGCCTGCGCTGAAGTCAGGGATGACCACTCCCCTCAATTAACTGCCACGTACTTCAGTTTCCTGGTGTGATAATAGCCGCAAACGAGGAAAATGCTGGATCGGCTGTGAGTAAGTCCATATGTCAGGTAGACAGAAATTGCTCACAGGACGAAAACGATGTGGGTGACGAGGAAAAACTCGAATGCAGCATTCCTGATCGGGCGGACAGATAAGATAGTCGCAAGGGTGAAAGCGGCAAGTCCAACTGCGCCAGCGCGCATCCAATCATGTGAAAAGTCAAATTGGGGTGGAAGTCTAAAAATGCATGTAAGAGGACGCGGTAGTCAAGTACAAAAAAACGACATACACAGATACTACACGGACAATTGCGTGAATCCAAAGGAACATCAACATCGTTCGCGCAGAGGCACGATGTAAAACGTTGAGCTATTTTTTGGTCAACTAAAATGCTTGATGGGTAAAAATATCTAGGCACCTTTTCATGGCCCACACCAGTCGCCCCTGAGGAAATGTCAGCTCCGATAAAGTACTATCGAGAGCATATATAACTCACAAGAGATCACGTTGTTTTTGCCAGCGAGCGCGACGATAAGAGGCAGCTGACAAGAGGCCAAGTGGGCAGCACGATCTTGATACATAAATTTCGCTAGGTCTCGAGCTGCGAACAGTGTTGAGCCAGGTCATTAAGATCATAAGATAAGACAAGCTTACTGTCCACGAAGAGCCAGACGAGATTTGCGGCAATGTATATCAAGATAAACGTCAACTCAGACATCGAAGCAATGGATCCAGGGCCAATTGGGATGCTCCATCTGAAGAATACAATTCGGAAAGTTGTCGAGATTGTAGAAAGAACCCTCTGGAAAGCGGAGCGGGTGACCTTGGGGGCGACATGCTTTTCCTCATCGGCCTTTCCGCTAGCGGTGGCCTTGGATATCTTAGGTAAAGGGGCGATCAGGGTCCAAGTTTTTCGAACAATGTTGACGAGCGTGAAGAACGCAAGAACAGAGCCGAGGAAGTACCAGGTCTGGAGGACATGCTCGTGCTGCACCTTGTTGCGGACGACGCGGTCAGCAACGGTCGGCGATGAGCGCGAGTATATGTCTTGAGTGGAGGCTGAAAACATGGCAATGGAGTGGATGCTAGCAGCACTGAAAAGCACTGAGTTACCCTATTTCTACCTTGACTCTTTAACCAGATCTCGAGGGAAAGCTGACCCCGTTTTCGTCAAGTCCCCATGGGGGGTAACGCATTCAATAATCGAGCAAACGCGCTTGTTTCTTGACATATCGGGAACTGCATAAAAAATGCAAACTCACATGAGCTCTTCGGTGCATTGACTTCCAGAAACTCGGAACAACCGCATGTTGGACATGTTGCCATTGTGAGGATGCTTCGCAAAGTCTATTGCGTTATTTTCCCTATAGCAAAGCTATGATGTAGACGTAGCCAGACAGAAATACCGAGCATCGGCCCAAAGGGTTATTATGTGGATACAACCTGCGTCGAGACGGATAAGACTCGGTATGTGCGGCAACAGTTCGGGGGTCATGCAGCGCTACGGCGCCCAAGACGATCTGTTATCAACGACAGCGGTCAAGAGCTGACTTCATATTCCGAGAACCCAGATATCCCGTATCTTGAAAACATTACTTGAACTTTGCATGCGGTTTGCAGAAAACGCGTATGGATGTTGACAGTTAGGTGACAAAGACGTTGTCGCAACCAGGAAGCTTTGTGGAGGCCCACTAATAGAGCCAGAGGTCGCTATCACCGGCGAAAAAAGTGGTTAAAGGGGACGAAGAAGAAATAATTGGATTACTAGACCTTCTTGCTCGCGTGTTGACAGAGTTGACCCTCTCGCGTGGTAAACGTGATTGGTTCCTTTCAGATCGAAGAAATTTTGAATCCATATGGAGAGGTCGCAAAATGGAAAGTAATTCCTAGGTGATTGTAGGCAATTGGTTGGAAGAGACTCGGTGGGAGGTTTCGATTCCGAGGAGAAGGGTTCTGAACGAAGTTCAGGCTTTAGTTGAGGGTTGTGGTGATCGTATTGGAGTGGCAGTGCAATTCACAGCGCACGCGAGGTTGACGGGCACAAAATCTCCGCATTGAATTGCGCACGCGATACATCCTATTGCCCAAGTATTTGGAGGCGATCGCGAAGTATGGGGTAGGCTCCTCATCAGCGAATAGGACGGTGGAAGGAGCTGCAAGGCGTGGCTGAGCACCAAAGCTCCCGTGGTTCGACCGGTCCGGGGTAATGTCCAGCGGCCGAAGGTGATTCAGTTGAAGAGAGCACCTGATTCTTTTTCAACTGGCAACGTATATGTTGACGAACTCTGCCAGAGCCCTTAGCCAACGTTTCATATCACTTCGCTACAGATTAATATCCACTTCCACGATGGATGCACGGACAAACGGCTCAGCCGCAAAGGCGGATAGAAGCAACCTCATACCCTTTTCGTCCCGATTAAAGGATGGAAGAGCCCTCGCTCTTGATGTCTGGTCAATCTTCAGGTGGTTTTTCCTTATCTACATGTGACCGGCCTAATCTGATTAACTGGCTCCCATCTACAGTGCTGCAAATCTGCCCCAGGACTGCATCAACCTGGGTCAGGGGTACATGAACTTTGCGCCGCCAAAGTGGGTCACAGAAGCGGCCGGGGAAGCTCTCAACTCTATCGCGCCCAACCACTACTCCCACCCGAGAGGGCGCATACGCCTTCGTGAGGCCATCAAGGCATTCTATGGTCCCCAACTTAACCGAGATCTCAATGTCGAACACGAAATCCTCGTCACTAGTGGGGCAAATGAAGGTAAGCCTCCATATACCAACAAATTCTCTCCGAAATATTACCCACGTCGGCTTATTTCCCTAGGCCAGTACTCCGTCTTCACGGCCTTCTTAGAAATGGGCGATGAAGTCATCATGTTTGAGCCATTCTTCGACCAATATTTGCCTTCCGTGACATTCAATGGCGGCAAACCGGTATATGTCCCACTCCACCCGCCAAAGGCGTCAGTTGATAAGCCGACCAGTAATGACTGGACTATAGATATCGATGAACTTCGGTAAGGTATTCTTAGTGCAGGCCATGTGAACGCTCATGTCGACCATCTATCAATAGACGCGCGGTGACGCCAAGGACCAAAATGATTATCGTGAACACACCTCACAATCCCGTTGGGAAGGTATTCACCAAGACCGAATTAGAAGCTATCGCTGCTATTGCGGAAGAGTTCAACCTCTTGGTAATGGCTGACGAAGTGGTGTGTTTCCATCTGATAATCTATAACGTCATTTTGACCTCCAGGCTCGACATAGTATGATTGCCTCGTCTTTGATGGAAAAGAGCACGTCCGCATTGCTAACCTCCCGGGCATGTGGGACCGGACAGTCACAGTCGGATCGGCTGGAAGTAAGCACAAGCTACTCTACTTGCTACGAGGTCCGTCATTTACATCCCGATCCAGAGGCCTTTGCTGCTACTGGATGGCGCATCGGTTGGCTGATCGGTCCGAAATACATCATTCAACCCACACTCGCGGCTACCACGCGTATCGTGTTTTGTTCCAACTCGCCTATGCAAGAGGCTGTGGCAGCTGGACTGGAACAGGTAACAGAACGGAAGTTCTTTGAGACCCAACGCGCAGAGTACGAAGAACGCCGTGCCATCCTTTGTGAGGCCTTCGACAAACTTGGTCTGAAATATACCCTTCCCGAAGGAAGTTACTTCATTTTACTGGTAGGCCCACACACAATCAATCACTAATCCATTCTCATGACTCCGTTGTAGGATATCGCCAATGTAGAATTCCCGGAGGATTACTCGTTCCCCGAAAGTTGCCTAGGAAGAGGCCGCGACTTCAGGTTCGGTCCTGAGTAATCCTTTCCACCGCAGTGTTCTAACCTTGATACAGAGCTTGCTGGTTCATTGCCACCCAACTCGGGGTCTCCTCCATTCCCGTCAGCGAGGTGAGACAATTTGACCATTTTCTCGATAATTGCCTGAGATCACCTTGACTACAGTTCTACTGCGAAGAGCATGCGAACATCGGAGAGGTTTATGCGAGGTTCGCTTTCTGCAAGGATGTCGACACTCTTCGGGCAGCAGCGGAACGTCTCCAGGGTTTGAAGAAGTATTTGAAATAGAGAAATCCATGTTAGAATGGAAACGTGATTGAACGTAGCACCTGGATGCTCCTCCTCCTCCCTGTGTTTGGTAATGGAATGTACTAGTTTACACCTCGCCTCACCAACGAACGACAGTATGTATCTCAGCGAGAAGAAAATATCGTCTTCCTCCTCTACCTACTCCTTGCCTGTGATAGCCTCAACTAGCTGGTCTACAATGGCCGAAAGGCTCTCTTCCTGATTCCGTAATTTGAACCCATAGTATGATGGGTTGCTCACCACCCTCTGCGCCAAGAAGGTAAATGACAGCACGTCCATGATGTGTTGCTTATCCAATTTTGCTCCGAAAAATGATTTAATCCAATCGCGAAGTGTACGGCTCTCTGGAAGGAGTGATTCTAAAGGTAAGCCATCATCGAGGAATCTCGAATATGTTTCCAGAGCCTCGGCTTGGCAGAAGAGGTAGAAGTGGCCGTTATCCGATTGTTGGACTGCGAGACTTTGCATCCGAACGAGTTCAGTCAAGCTGTAGTCTTTGATCTGCCGCGACGCGCCATCCTCCCCGACATGAACGTATTGGGTGCCCATAACAATGACGACAGGGGCGCGCACTGGGACGCTCCAGCACGAATCCTTCGGAACGATGAGGACACGGATAACTCCTTCACTGAACATATCCAGCATCAAGATGCGATCCGCCTTGTCAATGCCTGGGTGGAAAAATCCGACACCTTTGGTGATGAAGTCCAACAACGAGAAGTCTCTGAATCGGGCGGCGTAGTCGCCGACAACGTCGTCTGATACATGGTCGGGTATATAACCTCGAGCCGTTTCCATTTCCAGGGTACACTGTGTAATGAGGTCCTGGGCGATGGTTCGGCACTGCCCACGAGATGGAATGAACACGAGCGCCGAGCTACCTTGAGGAGCGTGCTGAATCGCCCTATGAGCTGGTCTTGCCATAGTTTTGAAGAGAGAGGCAGAATATGGGACCGTAAAGGTCTTCTTTGAAACGACCAGAGATTGGTCTCGGTCCTTCGGTCGGAAAGTGGTCTTTCCTTGGTCGTTGATGTCGAGCCATTTGGAAATATCAGAGGCGTCGTGGAGGGACGCTGATATTACCAAGAAGCGGGTGGGAGTAGACTGTGTTGCGAGGCGGAGTAGAGAAATTCCCAATTCGTAGATAGGATCCAGTTGCTCGAGTCCCTCGCACAGGACCAAGCGGAGGCCAGTGACTTGAGGAATCTTGGTAGAAAATACATCGAGGAGCTGACGCGCAGTCACGATGCGAATCGTTCGTGAAGGTGGCCGGGAGAGTACATGCTGTACGTCCCTTCCAGATTGTACGGAAATTCCAGTCAACTGTGATCCATAGTGCAGCCCAGTCGATAATTCCAGAACAGCCACTTTACTTGGTGCGACTATCAGAATCCAACCGTCAGTCGCTTGCAAGGTATTCATCCTGGATCCCCATCAGTCAACGATGGAATGGTAAAACCTAGCAACTCACCATATGGCCATCTTTCCCAAAAGCGATTTACCGCTTCCCGCAGGAGCGCACAGCAGTGAATTGTGTTTTGCGTGAACCATATTCCAATACGATTGCGTTTGAAGCGCGTTCAAGGTGTGAACGTCTTGCGAGAAAATATCCTTGAACACAGGTGGCCCTCCGATGTCGGAAATAGCAAGGAACGGTAGATCAAGAACCTTTGTGTTAGGTCGGGAAACGGGTGGCATAGTGAGGGTGTCAAAAATTATAGTGATTGTATCCTCGGCCCCAACCCAACGGTCTGAAATCGACTTGATTGTCACATAATCGGGTAGTTCCCCACTGGGGATGAGGATGAAGAAATCGATTGCGAGAAGGTCCGTATTCTGATGAAACATGATATGAGAAAGTTGCAGGATGTTCGAGCCATCTTGATCCTCGACCCAAAGCCAGAATGGCTCACTGGTGCCATGTACTTTAGCGTTCCATTCGAATGCCCTTGTAACCTCGAGGGAAATCTTGAGAACATCTGAAGCAATAGGTTGCAGGTTATATGAGATTTTTACGGAAGGGAATTGCTTTGCAGCGTTGAGAATTGCCTGTCCATGAATATCATTCAAGTGGACAAGACTACCCAAGGCATGCGCATCGAGAGCAGCTAAATGGGGAACAGATAAGTCATCTGCCCACTTCTCCAAGGCATGCAAGGTCTCCGGCTTAAGACTGAACTGTCTGAGAGGGTGATCGTAAGGCCACAGCCGACTCTCGATAGCTTTGCTGACGCCCATGAGGACAGCGGTGACGTGAGCCCACTTCTTGCTCATTGCTATTTCGAGCACGGCGCGAACGATCCTTCCTCCGTTTTGGGCGACGTAAGCCATGTCAGAAACCAAAGCAAAATCTTCAACCATTTCTCTTGAAATGAAACCTTGCAGAAGGACGTTGACTTTGCCAGCGCTGCTATCCACACCGCCCTTTTTAGAAAACGCTCACTAAATTTGGAATTCATGGTGCAATTCTGGGATGCTGACCTTGACTTCACAAGGTATCCGCTCCATGATTGCTTCGAGTTCCTTGATCTCAGTTTCTCGAACCTGAATTTGGTCGAACTGCGGGTGATATTGTGTCAGCACATAGGCCTACTAGAGTGAAGTTTACTACCTCTGTACTCTTGCTGAGCATACCAAATACATCGGCTTCTGACATTTTTGGTCTGAATTCAAGGTTGAAAATCTCAATGGAGGCTTGTCGAATGTAGTATTTTGCTGCGATTCTACCAAGATCGGTGATCTGTAGTTGCCCGCTGTGCACATCGTATGTGATCATAGTAGTATCGGCAAGCTTTTTAGACGCTAGTGCAATCAATTCCTTGCGTTTACCGCCCAATTGAGGGTCATCCAGCAAGGATTCCCGTGATATCCCTTGTGTAACATGCGATTGAGCGAGTGTACTTATTTAAAAAAAATTAAAATCTCACCATAGATGAAAGGATTCATGCGCATTCTGACAAATAGATATGTGTATCCGAGCCATTGGACCGCATCCTGGACAGTTGAGACGGTCCCCAGGGCAATTTCCGCATTGAGTGCGTCAACCATGCCGGCCTGGAACCTTTGAAAGGTCAGACGCGTGGTTAAAATTTTACAATTATACGCACTGAGATTCGATGGGAATCTATCCATAGTTGAGTCAGGCATCTTAGAGCGTAGAATGAATATGTCGTACCGAAGATGTGACAGCATCGAGATAATGGGTGAGTTTATCCTCTGTCGTGCAGATGTAACCTTCACCACTCGTTTCCATCCCAGGGCGTCCTGCTCGTCCGAAAACTTGCAAAACATCGAGAACAGACAGATCGACAAATTTTCCTTTGGAGCTATCATACACCTGTGTTCCCTTAATGATGACTGGGCGGTTGTTTTCAGCAAGAAATAAGAGGGAAGGGTAGGATCAACTATCACCTGCATGTGCTGGTAAATTGACTCCCCATGCTAGTGTTGCGGTGCAGCAAAGGACCTTCCAGAAAAGGTGAGGACATCAATTTCAGTGACTAACGTCGCTTCTCTCACCTTCAAAGCTTTCTCAGCAAACATTCTTTCCATTAGATTCCTATCAGAACGAAGCATGCCGGCGTGGTGGATTCCAAAACCACTGTCAAAAAGTTGCTTCATTTCCTTGTTCCTCGACTCGCCGATTTTCTGGCGGAAGAACATGTACTGGGGATGTTCTTCGCAGTTGAAGTCATCGCTTTTCCCTTCAGCGATAGCGGTTTCGCGGAGAGTCATTGCAGTCTTGACTGTTTCTTTACGCGCATGGACAAAGACCATGACCTGGTGTCCTTCTGCCACTAACTCTGAGACCTTTTGAAAAGTGACATAGTCGAGGTTCTTGCGCGAGTGAGCACTATTTGGCTTTCCTCGGATGCCCAAGAAGTGCTGCTCGAGGGGTACGGGTCTGAAGGATGAATCAAAGTAGAAGAGACCCTTCTGGCGTGATGCACTGCAGAATACTTCATCAGCGACTTGGGTTCTGAGGTTGGATGCAAGAACAGACCATAGAAATTCAGCAACGTCTTTATAATTGGGTAACGTGGCACTTAAGCCAACAATACGTATCATTGATTGACTCGACTCAACCTGGATACAAATGTGTTCAGAAATCGAATTTCGTAGGGAGCTCAAAGAAGAGTACCTGCCGGAGTGTCCTAGCTACTATCGTTTCAATGACTGCTCCACGCTCCTCGTTAAGTAGGTGGACCTCGTCGATTACAAGGAGTTTGATCCGCTACATATTTATCAGTGCTTGCTTCGAGGAGTGGTGAGGTTCATCTAACCGACGCAATCTCTCCTTCGCCGGTTGGTTTTCTTGTCACGACATCCCACTTCTCAGGTGTTGTGACTATTATTTGTGTTCGCGCGATTTCGGCTTTGGTAAGTTGCATATCACCTGAACAATGGTCAGGTTAGATGTGGTGAATCTGACATAGAAAACTCACCAGTCAGCTCTCGAACTTCAATTGAGAGCCATTGAAGTCGCTTTCCCAGTTTCCGGACAATTTCCGAAGCCAAAGCTTTCATTGGAGCACTAGGAAGTTGAGGGGATGGTAAACTCTCTTGATGGAAAGGCTCACACGTAGATAATCTTAAATGAGTCCCTGTCTATTGTTTGGCGAACATGTGAAGGGTGGAAAGCTTGACTGGCGCTGAGCCGATGTTGATCAATGACTCGAAGGATCGTAAGCATGGCGACGTCGGTTTTTCCCTATAAAAAATCTGAGAAAATTCGAAGTAGCCCAGCATATCAACAACTGACTGCACCAGTGGGAGCTATCAACCAATTTTAGAGATGTTCATAGCGGAGATTTAGAATGCATTTACCACAGATGAGTAAATTCTCGTTTGAACCGTAGGCGGTGGGGTATACGATGGATTGTATTCGATTGAGCGCTGAATACCCCTGATCTGGATGAAAACATGGGGGGCAGAGAGATCAGTTTGTAGGCTCACCGGGAAACTGCCTTTGACAATCTCATCGAGCTGAGATATCGGTATAAGACGCTCTGTAGACATAGGCGGAATTGGTTTCGCTGGGGGTATGATCACTTCTTCGTATTCCTATGGGTCAAAGTTGTCAGTAGAACAGACAGGAGAAACATCTAGTATTACCTCGTAGTTATTCCTGACGGTACCGATTGGTAACATGTACTTGCTTCCAAACTGCGACACGAGATTTCCTTGGGCCATGGTGCTTGATGAATAGACATGTGGGAGTATCTCTGCAGCGGGCTCCTGCCAAAGAGTTCATGAGACAACTGAACCACCACGGGTGTCGAAGTACAGAACGTACGGCAGAACCAGAAAACAGTGGACGAGCTGCAGTTGCCTTGAACTGCTTTTCCATCCTTTGACGAACTCTTGCCTGTGTGTACACATCATGACTAACTGTTTCAGGATTAGGTTGGTGATGACAAAAAAAAATTAACCAGACTACTTTCAGCTGGTTGTCGCTGGTCCGGAGAACCGACACCTTCCTGGCGGACTCCATTTCGAGAAAGCTGGGAAAGGTTAAGATCTGGTTTAGCAAACATCTGGGCTTAAAGATATACCTCACCTCGCTAGTCACCGCAGAGCGATTGTCGAGAATCTTCATGATGAAGTCTAGCTCATCAAAGCCCAATAGCTCGGCCATTTGGTTCGATATGTCATCGTTTGTACGCTCAGACGACAATAT
>Ga0247742_10002608_pt1 | contig 11718 bp, 9 predicted proteins | sample UWRJL208509C2_FD_180944 | JGI IMG/M metagenome (GOLD analysis project Ga0247742, IMG submission 180944) | Plant litter microbial communities from Arlington Agricultural Research Station in Wisconsin, United States - UWRJ-L208-509C-2 | ecosystem: Environmental > Terrestrial > Plant litter >... | reverse complement strand
CCCTGATGCGGTCTGAGCAGGCGCCGATTTCGGGCCTGATTAAGCGAGATCATGGGCTTGGCTGATCAGGCATCCCACGGGTTTCCGACATCTATAAACTCTCAGGGAATAGTCATCGAGAGTCACGAATATAATCGAATTTTTTCAACGCCCTAGTAGATTACACCGTAATTTATCGGACCATCTTTACGCCTTCTTGTCGTGTTTTTTTCCAATCCAGTGCATTGACCTTTGACTTCAATTCTTCTGGAGTCACAGGACTATGGCCGGTGTACGCAATTGTCGAGTGTCCATCAGGGAGCTTGCTGCTAGGCTTGACATCCGATCCGTCATGGTTGATCGTAAAGTCGCCCTTGATTTCATTGCTTTTGATGGAATGAATGACTTCCTTTTCTTTGCCTCGGGTTCATGCCTAGTGGTCGACAGTCCCTTGTTGGGATCGGGGTGGACGAGACCATTTTGTATTTCCAGTCCTTGTCACATACGGCCCCCCAAATGACATCGGTCTTGCCGCCCTTGCGATATACTGGGGTGTCGGTATGGATATTCTTAACTAGCTTGTTCTGAGCTATGACTTTCATCCCTGCTCCTTTCATGGCGAACATGGGGGCGGCGGAGACCATAGTGATGAGGCAAACGGCATAAAGAGCGAGTAGTTGGAGGAGACGCGCCATGTTGAAGAATGATAGCAGTTTTAGGGAAAGATTTGGACTGGTATGCCTTCTAGTTAGTGATTCGAGTAAAGAGCAGAGAATAAATAGACGTACATTAGGTAACGAAGGTGTGATCAAGGAGAGTCGAGGAGTCGAAGATTTGGTTCGAGTTGTACGTGATAGTTGGACCAGCCAGCTATGTAGCAAAGAATACCACATTCAATGAGAAGACGGAGCACCCTCACCCTCGTATTTATAAAGAATCGCCGCTGTGAGTTGGAGAGAAAGGAGACAATTTTCAACACTCGAGCGCTCTCCGTCGACGATAGGTTATTCAATCTGTGGCATATTTCGACTTTCTTCGCTGTTAGATACCTCTTTGTAATGCAACATCAAATATACCACGGACAGTTGTTTTTTTCCGAGCATTCATGCCTGTAAGTATGTCTCGACGAAACTTAGACCCCTCAACCCAAGACGCGGCATAACACCTCCGCATAATATATCAATGGCGGCCGCCACAAGGTGTCATTCAGTAGTAGTCGAGTGGCTTACTTGGCCTCAGAAAGTTGCAATTGTTTGGCCCGCTCAATTCTCAACAATTGAGGCCGTTTTAAAAGTTCTATCAATGGCCAGCACGAAGTTAACATTTCATTTCTCTTTGTACTTCTAACCAGAGACCAGATCTCTGCTATAGAATAACCTCTGAATTTACCGCAACAAGAGTAAAATATTGCCCTGGTCCCTTAGCACACAACGATATTGTCTCCAAGAGCTGCGACTACCCAGTCACGACTACCCAGCCCCGATTAGACAGCTGTCTGTGTCGCATGTCTACATGGTAAGAGACGAAATATGGAGGGGAGTTTCAGGCGACATAGATCGGGCTCGACGGGTGTGTGGTAAGGACAGATGACTTTGGTAGGCGATACCATCTAGTGCGCAGGAGGAGGAGCATGAACTGGTCTTATAAAACCAAGCTGTGGCACAGAATAGAAGAGCCAATAAAAGCGGATCTTGGTGATATCCCATGAAGGTTGAATGTAGTTTCAAAGACAGAATGATACGAGACTAGTGAGCAACTTCTTCATTGGGGATCTTAATCGCCGAAATTCTTTTTGGCCACATTTGGTATATTCCCTCAAGCGTTAATAAAAGAAAGGTTGTATGTGCCATGCATTTATCTTGATATAGATTGTAATCAATGAAGGCGGTACCTACCATATCAATGTACTCTCGGTAAATGCATCACTTACACGTGTATGCCGAAGCCAGCGCCTACTATGTGATGGGCGCCCTTGATGTATTATGCGGAGGTGACCTTATGCCGCGTCTTAGGTTGAGAGGTCTAAGTTTCGTTATTGTGTATTCCATAGGCCGTATCAGCACCTGGGTCCTGAACCAGGACGGGATCGAAAAAGTCAGCCGGGCCGGGTCGGTCGCTCAATCAAGCTTTCCTTCTCCTCATTATCATCTGGCACTTTTACCAGTGCCTTGACACTACGACTTACGACTTTCCTACTCAGTAGGCTCTCACCTCAAACACATTTCGCACACTACTCTACTCCCTCGCTCACTGAGTCTTTTCTATGCTCCGCCAAACCTCCACCCAGGATGCCAAACGGCTACTTGCATCACAACCTGCATCTATTGATCATAAAACTGTGGCATCTATGTCGCCTTCAGACTTTGTGCGTAGTGATCAAGTTCACCTCTTAGTATTCAGTGTTTTACCATCCTCCCTGATTCCTTTTCTCTTGTCCTCTCATCCATCCGCCTCGCAGAGCCATTGAATGTACTACCCACACCTCCAGGATGCTGTAGACGCTGGATGCATAAGTACACTTGACATCTGCGATAAAGCTCCCTCATATAAGTTATGAGCCGGATGTCTTTGCGATGTAAGTACTGGAATGATTGCCAAGTGTCTATAGCATTCTCAACACGGTGTCCGTATCCCTTACGAATACCATCAAGGCTGGTACCCTTTGTCTGTATTATTGAGTCGAGTAACCTCATGCTAAGCAGTTGTGCATATATCGAATGCTGGTTAGTTTCAACTGGCAAACATATCAGAATGCTATCAGTTCGTATCTCTACAATAATCTCCGGTATTCCTCACAAAGCTGTTTAGTATCATTATCTTTCAGCTGATATAGTCACACTTTATTGAACGTAAAAAAGAAATAATGAGCTGTATTTTCAGTGCGTGGATATGTAGATAATCTGGGAACCAACTAGAACTAGTATTCAAGTACAGAAAAAGTGAGACACCGAAGCAACAAATGTAGGCTCAAAGCCTTTGTTGAATTTCGTGGAGGAGCTTTCGAAATGTATCGGACCCGCCGACTCTGAGTCGGCTCTGAGTTGATGATTGAACACCTCAGGCGAGAATAAACTCAGTATTCCCGATGATCATGATAGGCGCTGGGCTGGTGTAAGGGAAGTGTAATATACGGGTTTGTGTAGGCATCCCACTGCCAGACATTTCGAATCGACACGCTACATGGTGACTCCCCTCATCGCCCACGACGACCAGCTCCTCCTGGTCAAACACAATCTGTACCATTTCCGTTATATTAAGCCTTAATAATGCATATATACCACCCGTTCGATGTCTTTCTTTGACGCCTTGTTCTGCAAGTGATGGCTGCCGTGAGTATGCCGACCATTGGAATTCTCCGTAGTCCAAATTGGATGGAGATCTGACGTCCGCCATCGCCCAATCCGACACCTCTTGCCCCAACCTATACCAAGGCTTCTGACAACGTCGGGTTCAACCTGCACCAAATTTGAATGAAATTGATTTATTTCCCAAATGTTTATTGCACAGTATTGTAATGTATTGTGGTAGTCGAGAATCAGATAGACTGATAGTCTCTCGTACGCAAGTTGGTGCGAAGGGCGGCGCGAGTACGGCAGCGGCTGTCTACCGTAGGCGTAAGAGGGAATCCGAAAATAAGTGGTGAAACGGGGTGAGGAAGTGAATGGGAGAGGAGTGAGGGGTTGATAGTAGAAACGGGGTGAGCAGATACGTTCAAAAGAGGGAATAAGGCGTCAGAGAGGCGTCAGAGCGTCGGTGCGTGTGTTCATGGTTCGTGTTTTGTGCTGGTGAGTGAAGGTTGTGGGATTCACCAAAGTTTTCTACGGTACATAGACAGCTCTTATACCTACTGGTAGCTTGACTTTAGGGATATAGAATATCAGGAGCTAGAGTTGAAAGGGGTCCGCAAACGATAGATGAAGTAGAAATTGATTCCATGTGATGGAATGAGTGGGGGAATGAGAGAAAAGTTGAAATAAAAGATGATAACTTGGGAAACCAATGCGGATCGCGTCGCTTTAAACTCAGAAGAATGAATATCGGACACTGAATCTAAACATGGGGTTTCAATATTCGACCTGAAGATGGAGAAAAAGGGCTTACAGCGTCTGAGAAACGAATCCTGGTATACAGATAGACGTTTTACTCAGAAGGATCGTCACATTTAATGGTGGATATTCTAGAGCGTTGTCTGCCACCTTCTCCTATGAAAATATGAGTACAGATTCAAGGTCTTATCCAGGAAAAAAAGGCATAGTTGAAAAAATGACTCACGATATGTCCTTCGGTACTCTGTTGCAGAGATATATTCAATTGAGGAACACGGTCAGGGGAAGGCCAAGACTGTGATGGGTTGTATAAAATTCAAGACAGGACGTTCCACGAACCACGGGAAAGCACTTACCGACTCTAGGCTCGAGATATACGTGTTATAGTTGTTGATAACAGGGGCGCTAATCACTGTGTCCTGTAACGATATGCTCTGAGCGCCGTTGAACATTTCCACCTATCTGTAAGGCTGAATATTTTCAATAACAGTGAAAAGAAATAGCTCTTGCATTGTTCAAACGTTCATTAAGTTGAAGTTCGAGAAGATTGGGTTCTGATGAGCCTGTGAACCCACTCTGCGCAGCTAACGGTCCAGGACGAACAGCCCCGACATACTCTCGCGCCTGCGCAGAAAGTTTTGAGCTACTCTTGAACACTTGAAAATTGCACTGACCTGTGTGTACGCCTTATCTGCAAGCTCCAAGTTGCCCACAAGGTAGTCGTTTTGTTCTTCGGTTGTGGTCCCGTTCATGTTCTCCGTTAACGCCAGAATATCCTCCGTGGCTGTGAAACCGCTCTGTACAGCTAACAATCCAGGATGGACAGCCCATACGTACTCTCGCGCCTGCGCAGAAATTTTTGAGGTACTCTTGAGTCTCTAATAGTTAGTTTTAGAATACTTACGTAGAGTTGGTACAACCATGAACTTACCCCAAATTCGCATCGGTGAGAGGTGCAAGGAGCGACATCGCTCTCCGAGTCGATTCTGAGAACGCATTGAAAGCAAAAGCACTCGGTGTGCCGATTATAACATAGAGAGACATCTTGTTGCGTAGAGAGTTATGTGGCGGTAGGTGGTGGTGCAGTGGGGATTGCTGGTCACTTGTTAGAAATTTTCTTGAAAAGAGATCCTTTTTATACTGAAAGATATGAGGTAATACACGTGTAGGAGGTCCTAGCTTTTGATATGATTCTTCGAGTCGTGCAATGCAATGGACGCAACGAGGCCACGGATTGGTGGTGACACTAGGATCCCCGGATAGGGCAAAGCGGCACCGCTTCAGAAGCGGGCCGCGGTTACCACGTTTGAATTTGGCACCCTCGCGCTCCTAACGCTCAGAACCTAAGTGCCCGTCTTTTGAAGTGAGTACAAGGTAACTTGTTCTTCTTTTTTTCTCCATTCCTCAAATACAGTGAGCAATAATCTTCAAAAGTTTCCGCAACACGATTGCGCGAAATTGCTTGCAACATGCCCAAAAAGCGTGTTTTTCATTTCCCTTTCTTGCAGGCCCTACATGCACTGGCCTCGGCCTATATGGGGAAGTAAGAGAAGTGTTAGAACTGCCTTTTAATCTATACACAAACCTGCACCACCCCCCATGGCGGTAACCGAGGTGGTCTTACCTGTACCTATGTCGGAAAATTTGAGAAAAACATATACGCACCAATATGTGCACATCATACTAGATAGCTTTGGAGCGCGAGCGCGCGCGCCGCTCGTCTTTTTAACAGTTAAATATCATTTATAATAGATATTATTACTATTAGCGGTTAGAATGGGAAGAACGGTCCAGAACTCACCAGAACGCGGTGTATACTGTACCCCTCCAGGACCAAAAACACTAAATATCATCGGAACGCGTGCGCTCATTTCTCTCATCTTTTAGAATCGTTAACCAGTATTTAGAATAAACATTATTAGCCGTTTAGAACGCGAGAAACGGTGAAGAACTCACCGGAACAGAGCATGCCGTCCTCCTGCCCCTCCTGGACTGAAAACATTAAATAGCGTCGGAACGCAAGCGCACATGCCTCTCGTCTTTTAGAATCATAAAATAGTACCTATAATAGATATTATTAGTCGTTTAGAACGCAAGAAAAAGTCAATAAGTCACCAGAATAGCCCCAGGCATCCTCATGCCTTGGATGACTTATGGTGTCTACATTATGTAGACCTTACTTTGTTGGTAGAGCTTATAATCATACATTTATATTTATACTGTAATACTATACTAATATGTAGTCTAACAGAGGAGGGAGAGTGCGAGACAAGTTCATGAACGATGGTGGTGGTTGGAGAGAAGGAGAGGAGGCATGAGAAATGGCTGGGCTGCAAGTGATACAGCTCAGAATGTTTGAACGTTTGGCGTAATGGCCGGGCCTGCTCGCATCGCATCCGGACACCAACTTCAACGTTTCAAGGGACCACGAACTCTCCCTCTCCTCTTTAACACCTTACTATGGTACGCCGGAAGGTCGCGGTTCGATTTGATTGCGAGTGATGGCGGCACCATAACTCCACGAGCGACCACACCTTCAAATACACAAATAGAGGGGTTTTAACTGAACAAGACGGTTTAATGGTACGTATTGAGCCTTTATAGGTATTTTATATAGTCGTAAATATCACGTAGACCTCAAAATTGAACCTCGACCTTCCAGCCCAGTAATTCCCAGGGCGGTCGGGATTCCGAAAAGGAAGCGCGAGGTCTGTAAAGTTACTTAAGCGCCCTTTGAAGCCATTAGTATGATGTAAACTATGTCGGAATGAGCTAAAAGATGAGCCACACTTGTGATTTCTTGAGTCAATTTGGTGTCCTCTGTACTGTGTACTCGATAATACACGTGTATTGCCTTTTCATTCTCAGAAGTTGATGAGACAATAAGTTTCTGGATGAGAACAGATTTCTTAAGCGATTTAATCATTTCAGAAGAATACGACTAATTCTCTTCGTGTAATGTACGTTGGTATCAAGGGGATTCAACCAGGTGGGACAATAGGTGCCCATCTTAGCTCTGCCAACGCAGAGTGGGCCACCTATCACATGAAATGAGAAGTTAGCTCCAAGTTTCCCTAAATCGACTACCTGATTTTCCTTCCTATTAGAGTTTCTAAACACTATTTAGGCTTTATATATTGAACTACATTCAGCTCCTATTTCATTAATAGGTGAAATTCTGGACATTATTGAGACCTTAGACAGGTCCAAATAGAACACTTTTATTGAGGGAATTTTCATCGTTTATATTCCTTTCCAGGTTTGTCTGAATATTATGCCTATAATGACATTTCTAGTTTCTTTACGAATGGAATCATTCACTGTAGCACTCAATGCTTTAATTTGTGGCGTGCGGGCCAAATATCTCATTATTAAGTCAAGGGATAACAGGTGTGGCTCATCTTATTAAATATATACTTCTAACTCATACTGGCGTATTTTACATCATACTAATGGCCTCAAAGGGCGCTTAAGCGACTTTCGCGCTTTCTTTTTGGAATCCCGGACCGCCGTGGGAATCACCAGGCTGGCGGGTCGTGGTTCAATTTTGAGGTCTACCTGATATTTACTACTATATAAACTACCTATAAAGGCTTAGCGCTCAATACGTACCAATAAACCGTCTTGTGCAGTTAAAACCCCTCTATTTGCGTATTTGAAGGTGTGGGTGCTTGTGCAGTTATGGCCACTCGCGATCAAAGCCTGAGCGAAGCGTACCATAATTCGGATCTTCGCGCCTTCACGTGCAGATAAGCCAAAGCGTGTGAGTTTTAAACTCTTCCTGTTCTCTGCACCAATATTGACCCAGGTTCGCCTCTGCAGGCATGCAGCAGGCCCAGGTGTCCTTATGTGCTGTAGTACATGCGAAAAATACAGACAATGTCACCCCCACCACACGCGATGATCCCCATCCTCAGCGCATACATGGATCGCGTTGCTTTCGCACTCTTCTCCACGACGAGAGCGTCACCTAGAAGCCAACGCCTCGTAGAGCCGCTCAAGACCAAGACCAAGCCCATTCCAGAGCCAATTTCGACATTCCTCAACTTCATCTTCATCGATACATCCTCCGTCTCATAGATACTGCGGACATCGTGGGGTCCTCAACGTGTGTGCCATTGGGCACCTTCTGCCAATATCCCATCATGGACCCACAATGACGAGCGTTGTGTCTATCCTCCATCCGCTGCATCCAACCATCAATCCACTTCTCCTGTTCCAGCCCTCCATCCATCCACTATTATCGTCGGGTCCACGTCCCTCGGTCTTTGCCTTCGGCTGCTCTATATAACCTCCACGCCACTTTCAATCTCGTCTCATCTCTGGTGCCTCTAATTCAGCATCCACATCTGTCTCAATGCTCGACCGTCAAATACCGAAGGGAAATACTTGGCTTTTAACGCCACGCAAGGTTCACCGTTCACAAGCGCCATTTAAGCCCGCCGATGTTGATCTCGTCGCCGTTAACGAGCAGCTCGGCCTTGAGTTCCTGCACCGCGACCGTCCTTTCTCCGCACCACGTTCAACCTCAACCTCAACGCGTCTTAAAGTCGTGACGAGTTCACCTAGTGTGACGCATTCAGATCTCTCCTTTGGAGTCCCTCGTGTCGTCTGAGCTTTGGATGCCTCAGCAAAGGAGGAGTTGGCAGTCTGATTTTGGGCGGATCTCGCGATGCACAAGGATGGACGGGTGCATGTGACATGCTATGGACACCGCAAGGGACAGTGTACAACGTGGGAGATAGAGTGGAGAGGGAGATGGGAGATGACACGAACGAAGAGGCTATGAAAAGGGAAGAAGGACCGAGGAGGGAGGAAGGAGGGAGGGGGAACATCGTTCTGTGGATGGTACCGGCAGCTGGCAACAGATAGGTATGTCCATGATCGTGCTCTACGCCTACCCATCTTGTGCTTTATACTAACTCACGCTGGTAGACGCGAACGTTCGCGGTTCGAACAAAGAATGGTGCTTGGGAACAAGAAACCTGACCCCTCGAATTCTTTTTAACTGGCGTCCCGGAGCTTCCAGCCTCAAGCTCGTTCCGTTGCCATTGCTGGTGATAGAGTTGGATCTCACCCTGGGATTTCGTTCCTAGCGGAGCTCGAGCTCTGGAATCTGGAAATCCATCATTCGTCGGCTGCCTCCGTGTTTCTACCAAATCCTCGTTGTTCCTCCGATTCCGTGCCCACCACACCGCACCGCGCTCGGCCTCAGTCGCACCCTTAGCCTCAGGTGTTCAAGTCCAAGTTTCATGTTCAAGCTTTGAGGGCGAGTTGGCCATCATCAGATATTCCTCTCGCAGGATACGGTAGTCAACGTCGGTCGATCGACGGGAGGAGAATGTCGATTTGGGATTTGGTGATTTAGGAGAGAGGAGAGGAAGATGTGTGGTTGCTGCGGAATTCGAGAGTTATCGGTTCACATCCAACGTTCAAAGATCAACCATCGACCATCAAGCCTGAAGCCGCCGGGCAATCGCATCCAGATGAACGTTAGTGGCGTATGCTTCGAAAGACTGGAAGGCGGAGTCATATATCAGTAACATGACAGTGGACTATCGACATATTGGTGGTCAAGCAGGGTGGCAGTGGATGTGGTATGGGCGATGAAAGACGCGTGCTGGTCTCTGTTGTGGCCATGGTCGCTGCGCTGTCTTAGAACCCCGATTTCGGCCCTCAAGCTTCAGGACTCCGCATTGTAGCGGCGGATTGTCACCAATCCGTGCCTCATCCCAGTCAATTACCCAGTATTCAAGTCAACGTCGCTTATGGGGCACTGGACACTGGATTCATAGCTATACATCCTCATCGTTCGGGTTCAGTACTCAGTTCCCACCACCCTCGGGCTCAGGCGGTCAAGTTCGAGTTCATTGGCCATCATCGAAACTCAGGCTTCAGGCGTCCCCTCGTTGGATCCAGTACTCGTCTTCGCACCCAACATACCCAGCGCCAATATCATTGTCGGCCTTCAGTCTCAGTCAGCCCTCAAGCTTCAGCCTCGGACCTCCTCTCGTCAATCTAGCGCGATTGCAGCCGCATTCAAGTGTCATCCTTCACCGATCCATGCAACCAGGAGCCAAGCAGCTGTTGCCGTCGTGCATTCACGTCGACGTTGATGGTGGTCTAGCGGATATGCTCAGCTAGTGGTGTAGTCAATGACAAACGCATGCTGGTCGTGCTTGCGGAACCGTTGATGTCTTGGTCTATCCATCCCGGTCAATGTTCAAATGTCAACGTCGTTGAGTAACATGATACTGGATTGCATTCCTCGCCAGACATCCTCAGCATCCAGGTTCGAGTTCAGTACCCAACCTTAGGTCTTGGTTGGTAGAATTCGAGCTCGAGTTCATGTTGTCCAACAAGCGGACCTCAGGCTCAAGGCTTCCTCTTGCCCGTCATCGGACTTTCGTCTGGTTGGATCCGATACTCGTGTTCGTACCCAACATTGGCACCGATGTCAGTGTCAGCCTTCAACATCGTTGTCAGCTTTTAGCCCCCAATCTCGGGCCCTTATGCTATCAATTCGGCGATTCGGAGAAGAGAGTACATAGACGACAGCCAGATTCGACGCTTGGAGGGTGTACGCTGGACCGCACACGCCGACGACTCTGAGACTGGTGGCGATGATCAGCCTTTCGTGTTATTGGATTGGGGACGAGGCCGAGGAGGAGCGTTGGACTCTGTTCTGGAGCCCAGTAGAAGATAATAGACGCCAGATTCTATGTTCCTCCACCTTTGAACGTCAGGCGCCCATAGCCTTGCATACGGTTACACCGAATCGACGCGACCCACTCGTGAGATCAAGGACGGGGTCAATGGGTGTGGTCATATTTGGTGCGGAGCAGACTTGTTATGTGGTAAATAGACTATAGTGTGTGCCCGAGAAGGAGAACCTGGCAGGTCCCAGGAGGAAAAGAGAAGACGAAGCACATGTGGCTGTGCACAACGTCTGAGGCTTGAGCGTGCTTGCAGTAATTTGAACCACGTACGTCCAGAGAGGCTCTAGATCTCCTGCCTCCTCCGATTTCTAATATCAGGCTTCCATTACCTTGATATTGCATATGCTGTGCCCATATTCTATAGTTGCTGTGTTCCATAGCGTAAGTATGGGCGCTTGTGGAGATCGGGGTCCGGAAGCCGTGACCCGAGAACAGTTGAAAGGGGTCGCGTTATGTCTTATCACCTCTGACACCCGCCACGATAATGCCGGCTCGCTCAAAATGCAAGAGAAGATCTGCGTTTACCGGGCAAGAACTAGCGGTCGCTCTCAAATCTCTTCGTGACCTGAAACAAGCGATGATGGCATCCGCCCAGGTAGACGAAAACGAAGCCGACTCCGACTCCGACTCCGAGGCAGAGGAGAGGGCATCAAATCAACCATACTCGTCGATGGAGGGACTACTTGACCGATTGCTGCCAATGATGGAGGCAAAGGTCGATGGGTCTCAGGTATGTCGCCAATTTGTCTTTCTATTCCCATACTCCTGGCTCATCTTTTCGACCGTCGATTCTAGGATTTCGCGTTCTCCGGTATGGCCTCCAACGATTTGGAGAAATTCAACATTGTGCGAAGAGATATGCTAAAGTTGAAACCCGACTCTGAAAGCCGATTGGCCAACAACGACGAGCTGGGAAATGATGCGCATTGGTCTGCCAAGGGGTTCTACAGACACCTTCGCGCGCTGGAATATCT
>Ga0247742_10002606_pt1 | contig 11723 bp, 13 predicted proteins | sample UWRJL208509C2_FD_180944 | JGI IMG/M metagenome (GOLD analysis project Ga0247742, IMG submission 180944) | Plant litter microbial communities from Arlington Agricultural Research Station in Wisconsin, United States - UWRJ-L208-509C-2 | ecosystem: Environmental > Terrestrial > Plant litter >... | reverse complement strand
TGTAATGTTGCTGTAATCTAATCTTGTATTTCTTGTAACTGGTGGAATCTAATCATGAACTCAATTTCAAGTATCAGCATCAAAGACCTCCATTGTGTCTCTTGCGCCACCTCCGAATCGACCAACGGCAGTGCTCGGAGCGCCTTGCACTAGGCCCAGATGGATGCACCTGAGGTCTGTTCACCTTCGGGACAATTCCTCATATCTCCCTGCTTGGGATCTTGATGCGATGGAGGTGGACGGAATGCAGAAAATCAGTCGGTCCGCTTGCCGTGAACTCGCTATCTCAACCGTGTCTGATGACCGACGCGAGGAAACTGAGGTGAACTATGCGCACGAGGTGAACAAGGAGGGTAGAAGTGGCCTTTATCTTGCTGTGCTGGGTACATATACTCGTCGCTGTGCCTGGGTGTCTGGGCTCCTGATACCATGCAGGCCCAGGTCTGCGATGTTCCCAGCCGGGTTCTTGATCGTGGTGGTGGTGCCTGCGAATTGGCCATTAAGGATCAGCACTTCGCGAAGCAGGTCTGATGGGTTGACGAGGCGAGAAGTACCCTCGGAATGACAAAAGAGGAGTGTCGAGCCGTGCGACTACAGAGTGAAGAACACTACAACTTCTGACCACAACACAAACTCACGATGTCCCGAATGTCGATGACTGTGCCCTCAATGATCTAAGTCCGTACAATTGACCACACCAAACAAATGGCAATGATGACAGAGAGGACTTACCGATGTCTCCGTATGCAACTCTTATGGCCCAAGGGAGACAAGTAGTAGGTGAAGTAAAATTGTCGATGTGGATAAACAACCACAGCCAGATATATTCAACTAGATAAATCAGAACACCAACGCATTGGTTGGAGTATACGGCTCATTGATTTCGACTTTGGTGAAATCAAGCTTTATAGTAAGCAAAACAATGTTTGGGAACCGTCAGCATGTTAGAAACGGCGGGATCGTGAATCTATACTTACATCCATGCTAGTAATAGGTGACGACGAACATCCAATCGCCTTACACAGTTCTATCCACCCACGCGACGGATTTGGTTCATGTCCTCCCCTTTGGCGTGTGTGAGGGGTCTCTGGCAGAGTATTGCTGATCAGAGCTTGAACAGCTGCTTCATTATGGTTGTCCCTCTGCTGAGTGTGAGGGCTCCTTGGCGCAGTCTCGTTGATCAAGTCTTGAGCAGCCAATTCACCTCCACCGGGAGAGTCTTCCGAAGACACTGGTCCTATCAAATCCTTGGTGTTGTCGTCTGGCTCCGATATGCTCGAAGGAGGCGAAGTGATGAATGAAGATGGTGTCGAAGTCGATACCGACGATGGTGTCGACGTAGATACCGACGATGGTGTGTCCTTTCATTGCATGTAAGTTGCGAATCCGATATATCAGAAACGTCATTAGAAACTCACAGGCTCGTTTATCCTTGACTCTATGGTTTCTAAACCACCGAATTCGACGGAGAGTCGACGCTTGAGGTTCTTGTACCGCATGCGCAATAGGAGGCGATCCTGCCTTCTTTGATCGGCAGCTTCGTGAGCTGCCAATGTCCGAAACGGGGGATCGGCGTCATCTTTGCTGCTATAAAGTCGATGAGTGAGGTATAGTCTGCGAGCAACAGCCAACAAACTCGGCCATGATTATAAAGGGACCACTTGAGTACCAGTGAAAGAGATGAATTGACCTTGAGCCGCCAGCCCATTTATATATTAAAAGGGCAACGGCTCGAGATTGGGGCAATTGCAGGGCGCCTACCCGGATCTAAATTCTTTCTACCGGTATGCAGGATCCGGTTCAGTGTCGGGCGCCGAGATAATTCAGGCACCTCAACCATCAAAGCTAGAGGTACTAGTCTAACATCGTTCTTTATTGACCATCATGACGGTGTGTAGCTTATGCCAACCATCCTGTTTTCTGTTTCCTCGGCGTCACGACGGAAGGATCACCCTTCCATTATTCTCGGGACCTCCAAGTGGAGAAGGTGAGTTAGGAAATATGAATGGCTCTGGTCACCCGTTCATTCGCCGCTGCGATCCGTAGATAGGTTAGCAACTCCACAACACACCGTACACTCGCAACGAGCTGGGGATTCCGATACGGTCCTCTTGCACCCACCCCTTGCAGGTAAATAATTGGTATTCTGGAGATATTTATGTACTTATAACTTCGCGAAGGGACCGGATACGGACTTATCGTATACGATAAATCACACCTCTCATCACAGAGAAAGAGAAGACAAGTGTATTCCAAACCAGCGTCTACATCATCCTGCTTCCGTCTATACACCCCCATTCATTAAGACCCATCAGTAAGGGATGCAAAATAACGATGGCGCAGGATGTCCTCTACGCTTGGGCGGTTGTATTCTACCAATTCCAAACACTTGTTTATGAGGTCGACCATGTCAGGATTCTCGATTGATGTCTTGAACCATGTAAGCTGAAGCACAAGACCAAGGCATACTCACTCACGCGCAGTGGGACAACCGATCGCATTGCAGCGATTGTCTGTTGAGATTCAAACATCTCGTGTCTCGAAAACCGCGCTCCAACTATCTTAAAGTCGGTGTATGTCTTCCCAGTCAGTTTTTCGACAAAGGCACGTAATCGCCCAGTATGATTGGTATACGGGAGCAGCGCACGACCAGTTCGAATCTCGTAAGCCAAACATCCCAGAGAGAATACATCGGTCTTGTATGACCAGCCATCGCCTACAAAACCCCATTAGACGAGTATCGACTGCAAAGGCTTTTCGACTCACCGACCATGGCCTCAGGGGATCGATATCCTATGGAACCAACACGCTTATAGATTAAACAGGACTTCTTAGCTGTCGTGTGTAGTACAGCGTTCTCCAAACCTGTTATCTTGATCTGAGGGTTTCGTAAAATCGTCTTGTGATGATAGTAAGGAGCAATAGATACCACAAAGTGTGTTTACCTACCTTGTTCCCGAAGACTCCTTGAGAACTGAAATCCATGATGTCTGTTGTTTCGTTTGAGACAAACACAATATTGGATGGATGAATGTCAGTGTGTATTGCCTTCACGCTGTGTAAATCTAGGAGACTTCTAATTTTGCTAAAATGAGCCTGATATGAGTCTCACATTTGACTCCAAGGAAAATTTGCCATATAATACATCGGACATGACGCGGTGGCAGAGGTAAGAGTTCGTCTTTTTTCAGTATAAGGTCAAGGCTCTGGCCGTGGTCCTCGTAGATCAGACAAGCGTAAATCATGAACTTCGATCGCTCGATGAACGTCGGGAACAGTCTCGGGTGTTTATTGTCAGAGTTTGATTTACAGCTACAAGTCCAGTACTCACCTCTGTTTATTGTTGCCTTCGACATCTCCCAGAAGTCGGAAAATCTCCAATTCGGACAGTAAACCATGTACATAGCCACCGCAGTCAAAAACCTTGACCACGACCGACCCTCTATCGTGAAGATTTATGGCACTCCATAATTCGACATGATTGCGACGATCGCACGTATCTTGGAGCAAATCTATCTGAGTGTCAGTATACTTTTTCTCAATCGTAAACGGAACAACAAAATTACACTTATCAGCAATTACGACGCGAGGTAAACGACTCATGCAGGGACCGATTCGGAGGGCGGAAGAAGTACCCAGTGCAAATCTCATTGTTATAACAGAGACCCGGAGATACAAATCCTTACCAATTTAGATTAGAGTTGTAGTATCAGAGGATTGAAGAATACCGGCGGCCAATTTGACTAAGCAACCAAATCAGGCACGACCGGCGTCATCTCAAAAGCCGGTTGTTCTAGTCTCCTTTACAGACCTTAGGATCAACAAATGGCAGTCAATTGACGATAATATAAGCAGTTGTTCCTGTGTTTGTGGTCAATATACCAATAGCGATGCTGCCGATCATTGTTAACTCTGTCAACCACCCTATTGATCAGTCAATTCTCAGTCCGTCAACCAGTCAGCTCTTACCCGCTTGATAACCAACCAAACAGCTATAACCCCGTCAACTGAATTTCATAGGAAAATCAGCTCGCTTAGGACGCAATTCATCCAGTGAAGACACATATCATAAATACGATGTACCATCCATTCCGTCTCTCACCCCCGATGGCCCACAGACAAGAGGCAATTCATATTCGGTATGATCTGTCCCGCCAATAGTTGATCTGCATGCTCACAGAAGTGCGTCCAACCAGTTTTACTACAGGGGATCTGATACACCGTCGATGTACTTTCGTTTTTTATTTCTTATTTTTTACGCGTCACATTGTTTTGGACTTAATCTTTGGATAGATTCCGTCCTACGCGTCATAACAAATGGGAATGTGTTCCAATTACTTCGTGCAATTGACCTTGCCGATGGCGGTACTTATATCGTCAAAGTACTATCAAGGGACAACATCGACATGTTGCGTTTAGCATCCGAGTATAAGTGGATGACAACCAATGAACAATTCTCGGAAATGTGAGCATGCACCTCCTCCGCGGCGATACATATTGACCCATCCAGGTGCATCCCTCTCTGGATCTCTCAACATGACATCTCGAGATGGTTTATGGTATATCAACAGCCAGAAACCAGCATGAAGGATTTATTGGAGGGCGGTCTAATCCAACTGACTAGACGCCATATTCGAGAGATATCATTGCAGATAGCCAGCGCACTCGAGTGTAAGTCTTCTCTGCTACTCTCATGAGTGGATTCGTGAGTGGATTCGATTAATATCCTGATTTAGGGTTGCATACGGAAGATATAACACATTCGGACATCTGCCCAGAGAATATCGAGATAGTTGACAGCTCATTTCATTCAGAGTTGTATGTGACAAATGAATCAACGTTTGGTTCGCGGGTAGGATTAAATTAACGGCTCCACCGTTTCATATGCTGACATCGCTTCAGACAGTCCTCCGATCAGCTCACGTTCGCGTAGGATTTTTTGGATCCATCGGATTAGACGACGGACACATGACAGGGAGGGATTCCTATCGCTCCCCCGAGGTTGTGTTTGGTAAGCTCGCGCGGGGTTTCGATACATGAGAAGAGGATAAAGACTGAAACTGTTGGTGTAGGATGGCCATGGGGCCCGGCTAGCGACAAATTCGCTTTGGGGTGTTTGATTTACGAAATGATAGCCACAGGTCCTTTGTTTCCAGGATGTCGATACGGTCCATTCTACCAAGATGATAAAGCCCTCCTCTATGAAAGGGTTCTTGGGAAGATACCAGGTGGTCATCGCCGAAGATTAACGGCCAGCTGTCGAAGTCTTTGCTCACCTGGTTCATGGCCACCGACTAGAAGTTCGGTGGGTTTTGATGTCAATAGCGCATATCCATTAACGGTCAGTCGATCTCTGGTTGAGCGATTGTATACTGAATATATTTCAGTCTCTGATCGAGGATGATGCCGTCCTGGATGTTGTATCATCCCTGACGAGATTCGCTCCAGCGAGTAGGGGATCCATCGAGGATTTGCTTCAGTTTCCGTTCTTCATCGACAGATAAACTAAATATGATGCTGGACCACCAATAGAGAAACCGGACTTCTCTCACTTTCGTTGGTTCGCCTTACAGTTACAGTTACATTGTCTAATTATACAAAAGCTCGAATATCCAATGATTGTCATCATCCTTCTACAGTCTTTACTCTGAAATACGGGCTACAAATTTCAATCCCCCCTTCAGGGGAGAAAGCTCACAGGAAGGGGCTGTAGAAGGGATCAGACCAGTCCACACACAAACAGTACCAGTAACGTACCAGTTGGTGATACCCACGGCAGAGTCCAACACCGACCATCCCCGACGTAACGTTGGCCTATTTCTTCCTCTGCAATTCCTAGATCCTGCTCGGCTAAACGGCCTCCTGTAGGGCAATTCAGGAATGCCAAACTTCGCCTTTCCTCGCTGGACATGACTGTAGGTGGAGAGGGAATATCTCTCTTGAAAATGAACGTATTGATGGGGAAAAGGGAGACAAGGTGTTCGGCAGTAATGAAATTCTGCAAACCTGTAAGGCGAAGTCAGATAATAGTGAGTGACACAGAAGGGTAGCTATGTAGCTACTCACTCGTAGGCAACCCAACTACGTATTCGATAGCATCGCATCGCACAACATGCACAATCACTGATTGGCAGATGAAATTGTATGATTCGGGCATCTGAGTAAATGCCATGCGATGAAAACGAAAGATGACAACGTCGGATTTGCAGGAACCTGCTGGACCCATGCGTGCGTGCTCGTAATGAACCAACGAACTTTGAAGCGAGTGAATTGTAGGATACATTCTTTCAAACACCAAACCCTCCTGCCCCATTAGCCAATCAATCCGTCCAGCAGACGTTCGCTTGATACAAATATTCAACGGATGAAAGTGCCTTGGCATTTGGCGTTCCATGAGGTGACGGATATTGGGTCCTAAAACCAATGCGTCTGCCTCCCTGAGGAACGACAAGAAACGAGGTACATCGTTGACAAAGGATCCGACGAGTGCTCTGGGGTTCCATCTATCCCAGGTATAAAGGTGAATAACGCTCCGCATAACCGAGCAAGTCCTTCGAACACAATAAATAGAACGTAAATCCAAACAATCAATCACTTGATAGCCCAGCTCTTCCCAGTGAAGCAAGAAGAAAAGTTCAATGGGCGAGAAATAGGGCGTCAGTGGGTCGCACTTGAATGCCCTGAGATATGTCATACCGACTAACACCGGAAGGGGGACAGTGCAACAAAGTTCAAACTCCTTATTTATTTTCTAAGTGTGGCTGCTGGCACTAAAGGGGTGACGCACCCAGTACAACATTGACAATCAAGAGCCAGAAGAAGTTTCAGAAGAGTGGCGTAGTCGACGACGACGGCGACTGCTTCAAAACCTTCGTTTGTCCCGTTGAGGGCCATGGAGCAGACTGTAGTCAACAATACACACTTCGTACTGACAACATCGATCTCCTTCGGTTCAGAGAAAACCTCTCACGTGTAGCGCTTCGTATTCTGCACTGCACGTCCCGGGACGAAAGAGTGGACAATGTTCATTCTGTGATACGTCCGGACCCCGGTGTTCAGTGAATGGACTATGCCGGTTTACCCCCCTCCCCTTCATCAGTAGGCGTTCCAGAGTCGCGGTGTTCAGTAAATAGACCGTACAAATTTACCCCATTGGTGTTCTGAATTGTTCCCGTCAATTTGGTGCTCAACTACCTGAGGTCCAAACAGTCGTTTACAAACATGGTTTTCTTAACCATTTCATCCAACCATCGTCGAACAATCTACCCGAACTTTCCTGCTATTTTCATAACGATTCTTCTGCGATCACTACTTTCGACAAAAGCGGCAAAGGAAAATGCAATATATCTCGGACTGTTTTTCAATGGTAATGGAGCGCCAAACTCGACGAGGTATTCATATCGACTTATTATCGACTTGATATTGACTAGATTTTAAAGATAATCATGGCACTTTCCAAGCCACTGAAGCTCCTTGACCTCGCAAATGAAATCCTCACTGAAATAGCGTCTCATGTGGAGAACAAGAATCAAACGCGTCTCATGCAGACCTGTCATATATTACATTCCATCACAGCAAGGATGCTCTACCGAGACTTACATCCCTCGATTGACCAAACTCGCAGCCTTTGCTTGACTCTACTTTCAGGCAGCCCCACGAGAGAGCGGCCATACGCTCACCACGTCCGGTCGTTCACTTTCGAGGCGATCAACGCCTTTGACATTGTGTTCAAGTACAGACTGGTTGTGGAATCTCTGGTCGCAATGATCAATCTACGGTCACTCACTCTGTTGGTCAATGGTGATTGGGGTGATGATATTATCAATCCCCTCAAAACCAGCCGTATTATCAGACACCGCATGCTCACAAAACCCATCGATGCATTCACCTTCGACCCTCACCCAAGGTGGTCGAACAACGCACTCCCGTTTCTCGAGAATCTATCATTCTGTGGTGATATACGAATCGCCGGCATCGCCCAACATCGACGTCTTCGCAGCCTGATAATAACTGTTGTCCTCACATCAGACGAAGTGCGAGAGTTGGCGAGTATGGTAACTCTCGACAGCAAACCAAACACGAGCCTGAAGACATTGCAAATGGTCACAGAAGCGGAGTCAGCGGCCGATTATTTATCCCACCTTCAACTATTGGCGTGCACCTTCCCCAAATTAACCACCCTAAGCTATGGAAGCCCGAATCTCAATGCGTTGGTATGTGACGATCCCTATGGTATCCCTTCATACTCATGAGTCTTATATCTACAGCACATATCCCGCTATCTTGCCCTCCACCAAGACCTGTTCGTAGAAGCAACGAACCTCCTGTTCAATAACATTTCTCAGCATCCACCTCTTTTCTTACCGTCCAGAGATGTCAGCCTCGAGTTTCAGCGACGCCACATCGAAGCTATGGGCGAATTTAGGGATTTAACCGAGGTGAGGTTTGGGAACGTGCAATGGTCACGTCACGACAATGGAGTTCGGGCTTGGTCCCTTCTAGAGCTTGATAACAGAGACCCGCTGGTACATGCCACATGTACCGCAACTGCCTGGTGTAGCATTTACAGAGTAATTTACGAGAATTGTTTAATATCGGAAGTGTTGTTTACGTATGCCTCGTAATGAATAAAACAATTCAGAGTACATCTTGGTTTCTTTCTTGATATCGGGTCTGGCCAAGACTCATACATGCGATCGTGCTGAAGAGTGACATGAAAGTCCTCTCCTAAGGGCCTTGCAATTCAACTGTCCAGTGTATGCTGTGATCCCCTCTTTTCAGGATGAATGTGGTGCCAACGTCGTTATCGAGGCAACTTAACACAACGCCATCTGATTTATTTCTGTCTTAGGTATTCGAGGTACAAGTATATTGTCAGCTCCCACTAAATCTCACACAAAAACATTGAAATAAGTTCGGGGTAAGAAAGGTGGGCACAAAGCAGACGGGACTGAGAAGATACATCAGTACTACGGCCAAATCTGAATTGAAACTTTACTTTGACTTACCTTTTGGTGCTCTGTATGGAATCAACCAACATTTTTTGTCCCCGACGATCCTCTCACCGAACTCGCAATCAATCAAGCCGTCGATACTATCCCGGGAATTTTGTAAAGGAAGTCCCACTCCCGTGGTGGGGCCCAACGTGATATGGCATCGAGATGACTGATAGTGGATGAACGTATTCACAGGGAAGATTGATACTGCATGAGAACTAGTTATAAAATTGTGGAGGCTGGCTAAAACACTTCGTCAATCAACCTCCCATTGAACGCTATATGAAGTACTCACTCACGGGCAACGTGAGAACATAGTCAAGAGGGTTGGTCCAGATAATATAGACGTCAATGACGCTCGGGCGGCGCATAGAACGGGAAAGCCCTATCACCCCGCGTCGGTATCGTAAAACATGAACGTCGAGTTTTGAACGAAGTCGAAATCCCTCCCCTGTGTATGCCTCGCCCAAAAAAACGCCGGGGGGGTAGTCGACAAAATCGCCAGCGTTTGTTGATCTACAGAACAATCGATCCAGCGTGTATAGTTCTGTGTGCATGAGCTCGCAGAACGACATCAAGCTGGACCGCCTAATGCAAATGTCGATACTGGCGAGTGAGGCCTCGGGAACCCTGCCGAGAAACCCGTGAACCCCACTCCCAAATATACACGCTCGGTGAGCACGCATGAAGGCGCGGACATTTGGAGTATCTCTCCAATATCTCTTGAGAAAAGAATCTATGTCCCAGCGCCTTGTCCAGTAGAGATGGATGACACCCCTCATACGAGAGTTTGTTTGGGCCAATCGAAAGATCGATGGTATATCCCAATACCCAACGAGTATCCCACCAATGATTTCCCACTGGGCAATTAGGAAATATTCGAAAGGGGACATATCAAAGTAAACTCCTTCCAAGATTGTAGAGTCCGTATTGTAAGAGGGGCGCAGCGACGGGATATACTCAACATGACTTTCAAGGACGAAGGCCGTTATAATGACCCCCACAAATGCAGAAATCTCGTTTCGTAGTCAATGTGCCTAGTGAATCAGTATACGATCATACAACAGTTGACAGGAAACAGTATTGGTTTACTTGAGTGATGGATAAGGGTTGATAGTGGACGGGTGTGCTTGACTACACAACGTCGAACGCAATTGAGCACGGGCGGAGCAAAGCCTGCAGTCGTCGGCCGGAGCAACCAGCTCCGTAACAGTCGCACAAGCGCTGGGCCACATCGTGACATATCACATCAAATTCGGACTGGCCCGTTGCTCCAGCAGGCTTCACCTCTGATACGCTCTAATTTGGTGGCTGACTCCACATCGTTAGGAGTGAAGATACTTTGATTACCACTCCTTCAATAGCTATCGACATACTACGTCGTGATAAACTGTTATAGCCGATCCATTACTTTCTCAATTTTGAGGCCCGCTTCTTGACTCTCTCGGTTTCACGTACTATGATATTATCTTCTTCTTCCGGAATCTCTACCATAACATGGTCATCGTCGGACATGTTCAACCTCTGGTGCTTTGCGTCATCGTCTCTGTGCAACGATTCGTTGTCTTCATCCCACTCGATCTCTTTACGCTTCAACCCTTGACATACCTTGAGTGCATGATTCAGGAAATCAAGTAAATTACGAACCTTCGATCATCTTAATTGGCCAACCCTCCGGGAGGTTTGAAAACGAGCTGTCCAAGGTGGGCCATGCATTAGATTCCATTGTAGCTGAGATGTTTTCTGGTAGCCTCCCGACACGGACAAACTCCAAAGGCACAAATTCCGGCCCCCACCCCGCTTTTGTAAACCCAAATGCAACTTTGAATGATATCCAGACGATGTCCCCTTTCTTAAGCTCAGGTTGATTGCAGAATTCTATCTTGCTCAGCACCCCATCGGTATAGTCCAGTACCCTGGGTTTCTCGGGATTTGGAATGTAATTCTGGTCGGTCTCTACCGCGCTCGAAATCCACGGATGCACATCATAAGAAACTTTGTACGATTCTCCTTCTTTCGAATTGTAAGGTGTTCGCCTTGCAAAGATGCTCGACGCAAATATGAACTTCTGTCGTTTATCTATCCCTTTCCCGTCCTGCCACGTTCTTCTAGTGCGGTTACCTTTGTTGAATCCCGGAAGGCCTATCGCATGGTTCTCCAACAGCTAATAACGCATCAGTATCTGATCAAAGAAAATGGAGAGAATGCATACCATCATATTATCGTAGATGGACGCGTCTGTCGTCGTATCCAATGCATATGAGAATTCACATCTATTTGAAATTGCATTTTGACTGCATTACACACAACTAGAGGTCAGCAAATCATGGTACTGTAAACATCAACGAGTCAACTTACACTCGACTATCCGGTAAATCTTTCGGGGCGGTCTCTTCTTCAGGGACATAGTTCCCCGTGTCTAGATCAGACGACCAAGCCCATATACCAACGTGAAAAAGAACCGCGAGTTTATCGGTACCCGACTTATACAGCTATGAAATGGATACTCAGCAGACTGGTTGGCGCCTGAATAAAAAATCTTACCAGCCACCGTGAACCATTCCTCATGGGTCTCAGCTCAACTAGCGGTTTCTTTGTCTTCAGAGAAATACAAGCTTCTACCATCGAGATTTCATAGTCACGAAATTGTCTATTCTTCCAGTCCGCGAGGAGATCTAGAATTTCTGTTGTGTGCGCCATGTTAATTAATTGTACACTTGGATCCGA
>Ga0247742_10002603_pt1 | contig 11733 bp, 8 predicted proteins | sample UWRJL208509C2_FD_180944 | JGI IMG/M metagenome (GOLD analysis project Ga0247742, IMG submission 180944) | Plant litter microbial communities from Arlington Agricultural Research Station in Wisconsin, United States - UWRJ-L208-509C-2 | ecosystem: Environmental > Terrestrial > Plant litter >... | reverse complement strand
CCCCGCGAGAAACCCGCATCCCCGTCAGCCGTTGGCGCAACCTCGGCATCATTGCGCACGTCGATGCCGGCAAGACCACGCTCACCGAACGCTTGCTCTACAAGACCGGCACGATCCATCGCACCGGCGAAGTGCACGACGGCGCGACCACCACCGATCACATGGAACTCGAGCGCGAGCGTGGCATCACGATCGGCGCCGCAGCCGTGCGTGCCAACTGGACGCCCGACGGCGGCCAGCCGCATCGCCTGACCCTGATCGACACGCCTGGGCACATCGACTTCGCCATCGAGGTGGAGCGTTCCCTGCGCGTGCTCGACGGTGCCGTTACCGTGTTCTCCGGCGTCGCCGGTGTGCAGCCGCAATCGGAAACCGTCTGGCACCAGGCGCGCCGTCACGGTGTGCCGCTGATGGCCTTCGTCAACAAGATGGATCGCCCCGGTGCGGACTTCGATGCCGTCGTCGCGCAGATGCGCGAGAAGCTCGGTGCGAACCCGTGGGTGGTGGCACGCCCGATCGTCGAGGGTGAGCACATGACGGGTCTGGTCGACCTCGTTGGCGAGCGCATCTGGCGCTTCGACGACGCCGGTACGCCGAGCATCCATGCCTGGGACGCCGCCGAGCGTGCCACCCACGCGGACGCGCGCGCCGAACTCGTGGCCGCCGTGGCGGACCGCGACGAAGTACTCGCGGAAGTCTGGCTCGCCGACCAACCGATCGACGCGGCCACGTTGAAGGCTGCGCTGCGTCGCGGCACCCTGGCCCGCGCCGGTTCACCGGTGTTGCCGGGCTCGGCGTTCCGTAACGTTGGTATCGAGCCCTTGCTCGATGCATTCGTCGCCTATCTGCCGTCGCCGCTCGATCGTCCCGCTGTCGTCGCACACACCGACGACGGTGACGTCACGGTCGCGCCCGATGCCGATGCGCCGCTCGCTGCGCTGGTCTTCAAGGTGGTCAACCAGGCTCACGGTCCGCTGGCGTTCGTGCGCGTGTACTCGGGCCGCCTGCATGTCGGTGACGCGGTATGGCGTAGCGGCACCGATCGCGTGCAGCGCGTCGGTCGTCTCGCCGTCGTGCGTGCGGAAGATACCGAAGCGGTCGAGGCCGCGGAGGCGGGTGACATCGTCGCGATCGCAGGCTGGAAGGATGTCGCGACGGGCGAAACGCTGGCCGATTCGCATCACCCCCTGCGCCTGGAAACGATCCAGGCCCAGCCGGCCGTGCTGTCGTGGCGGCTTTCGCCGGAACGCTCGGCCGATCTGCTCAAGCTCGGCAACGGGCTCGCGCGCCTGGCGCAGGAGGATCCGTCCTTCCGCGTGGGGACCGATCCGGATACCGGCGAGACCCTGGTCTGGGGCATGGGCGAACTCCATCTGGAAGTGATGGTGGAACGCCTGCGCCGCGAGTGGGGCGTGCAGGTGCGTACCGGCTCGCCGCGCGTGGCCTACCAGGAAACCCCGGCATCGGCGTCGGGCCCGGTGGAAGGCAAGGTTGCCAAGCAGACCGGTGGCAGCGGCCAGTACGCACGCGTCGTGCTTTCGGTCACGCCCACGGGTGAGGACAGCAATCGCTTCGAGGACAAGACCACCGGCGGCGTGATTCCGAAGTCGTTCCAGCCGGCGGTGGAGAAGGGCGCCTTGTCGGCCCTGCTCGAAGGCCCGCGTGGTTACCCGGTGGTCGGTGCGCATGTCGTGGTCACGGACGGCCAGGCCCATGCGGTGGACTCGAACGAGATGGCCTTCCACCGCGCTGCGCAGATCGGCGTGAAGTCGGCGCTCGAGGCGACGGGTACCGTGTTGCTGGAGCCGGTGATGCGTGTCTCGGTGAGTTCGCCGGGATCGGCGGTCGGCGATCTGCTGGGCGACCTGCAGCGTCGTGGCGGTCAGATCGTTAACCTGACCGACACGCAGGAGCGTACGGAGATCGAAGCCGACGTGCCGCTTGCCCAGCTCGAGGGCTACAGCACGGCGTTGCGCTCGTTGAGCCAGGGCCGCGCCTCGGCCACGGTGGCCTTCCACGCTTACCGCCCGGCGGCTGTGCAGGAGGCGTCACGCAAGCTGGCGTGACGCTTTGGCTGATGTAGTTGTGGGAGCCGATTTATCGGCGATGGGGCGTTACCTCGTCGCCGCTTCGTTGGTTTTTCGCCGATGAATCGGCTCCTACATTTCTTTGTTACGCTCCACCCATGATTCCTTACCCCGACGCACTGGCCCTGTTACTGGGCGAAGCCGACGCGCTCGAGAGCGAGCGCGTCGACATCGATGTGGCCTCGGGACGCTTTCTCGCCAACGATATCCTCAGCCCCCATGCGCTGCCCGGCTTCGACAACGCGGCCATGGATGGCTACGCCTTGCGGGCGCCCGGGGAGTCGATCGCCGCGGGCTCGACCTATGTCGTCGGCGCCATGCATGCCGCTGGCGATGACACCTACGATTACCCCGATGCGGAGGCCTGCGAGATCGCCACCGGCGCACGCATGCCGGCGGGATTCGATACCGTCGTGCCCGTGGAACGCGCCGAACGCCAGGGCGATCGCGTGCGCTTCGTCACCGACGAGCGTCGCGGCCAGAACGTCCGTCGCGCGGGCAGCGACATCGATGCCGGCACGGTGGCCTTGCCCGCGACAAGGCGAGTGGATCCCGCGGCGATCATGTTGCTGGCGGCCCTTGGCATCACTCAACTCGATGTCGTGCGACGACCACGCGTGGCGATCATCAATACGGGTAGCGAACTCAATCCGGGCGGACCGCTGCCCTCAGCCGGTATCCATGATTCGAATGGACCTTTCCTGGCATCGAGCCTCGCCCGTTGGGGCGCCGAGACGATCGGACGCACGCGGGTCCGGGATCACGGCGACGCGTTTCATCTCGCCGTTCGCGATGCGCTGGCAGCTCGCGCCGATCTGATCGTTACCACCGGCGCCGTGTCTGCGGGGCGCTTCGACTTCGTCCCTGCCGCGCTCGCCTCGCTCGGTGCGCGCGAGCTGTTTCACAAGGTGGCCATCCGTCCTGGCAAGCCGTTGCTGGCTGCGCGCTTCGACCGCGGTCCGCTGGTTATCGCTTTGCCCGGCAATCCGATCGCCGTGGCCGTGGGCTATCGCTTCTTCGTCGCGCCGGTGTTGCGGGCGATGGCGGGGCTGGCGCCGGAACTGCCCTGCCGCGCGCGCCTGGATGTCGTTCCCGCGACACGCGAGGGCCTGCAGTATTTCGGCCTCGGTGAAGTCGCCCGTGGCGAGGGCGGTCATCCGATCGTCCGGATGACGCCGGCGCAGGCGGCCTACCGGATCCTGCCGTATACCCAGGCGAGTGCCTGGTGGTCGGCCGTGGAGGGCTGTGTCGACGCGGTCGACACGTGGCCACTCGATCCCGCGGACGCCGCATGATCATCGGCCTGATTCTCGCTGGCGGCCTGTCGTCGCGAATGGGCGAAGACAAGGCGCTGATGGAAATCGATGGCGTGACGATGCTCGACCGTACCGCGCGGACACTGCGCGCCCTGGGGGTCGACCGGGTGGCCGTGAGTGGTTCGCGTCCGGGCGGCATTCCCGATCGCTGGGCAGGCGCCGGTCCGGTGGGTGGGTTGGCCAGTGCCGCGGCGGTCCTTCCCGACGCCGAGTTGCTCGTCGTGCCTGTCGACATGCCACGGCTGGGGGAGGCGGTGCTCATGCCCCTGCTGGCGCAGCGCACCCTGCCGGCGACGCGATGGGAGGGTCATCCGCTACCGATGCGGCTCACGCTGGACGCCGGTTCGCGCGACGCGCTGGCCGCGCTGATGACACTGAGCGGTCGCGACCGCTCGGTGGCCGCCTTGCAGGCACGCATCGGCACGACCACACTGCCCAGGGGCGGACTGGATCCGCTCTTCCTGGCCAACTGCAACACTCCTGACGAATGGCGCGAGGCGAACGCATGAGGGTACAGCTGGAGAACGATACGGTCCGCGTGCGGATCGACGAGGAAGAACTGGGCGAGCTGCTCGGCAACGTGGCCTTGCTCGGTTCGACCGCGTTCGGCAAAGCCTTCGTCATGCGTTACTCGGTCGACGCGACCGACGCGGTGACCTGCACGCTCGAGGGCAATGCCCACGAGTGGCGCCTCAAGGTACCCATGAGCGAACTGTCGGCGCTGGAGTCGCGTCTGCCCAGCAAGGACGGCCTCGTGTTCGACATCCCGGGCCACGACACGGTGGCGACGACCGTGCGTTTCGACGTCGACGTCAAGGACAGTCTGCGCCGTCGCCGAAGCTGACGCCGGTCAGATGATCCGCTGTGGCCGGGTATAGACGTTGAACCGCCCCGGCCGCGCGAAGCCGATCAGGGTCACGCCGCAATCGCTGGCCAGATGCACGGCCAGCGCGGTGGGCGCGGAGATCGCGACGACGATAGCGATCCCGGCCACCGCCGCCTTGGTCACCATTTCGTAGCTTGCCCGGCTCGTGATCACCACGAAGCCGTCGTTGGCATCGATGTGGGCCGTACTCATCGCACCGATCAACTTGTCGAGTGCATTGTGTCGGCCGACATCCTCACGCACGCAGACGATCGCGCCATCGGGAAGCGCCCAGGCGGCGGCGTGGACGGAACCGGTGAAGGCGTTGACGGGTTGTAGCGCGCGCAGCGATTCGAGGGCCCGTTCGATGGCGTCGACGCCGATCGTCGGGCCAAGGCCCACGGGTTCAGGGCGGCGCACCACGTCTTCGAGTTCCCGGCTTCCACAGATGCCGCAACCGCTGCGTCCAGGAAGCTGGCGCGGCAGGGCGTGCTCCTTGTAGGAGCCGATGTCATCGACGTGCTCCTTGTAGGAGCCGATTTCATCGGCGATCCCTGCGGAGCGATCCGGTGATTCCCTCGGCAAGCTCCTATCGCCGCTGAAGCGGCTCCCACAGGTCTTGGCCGTACGGATGTTGACGGTGATGCCTTCGAGCACTTCCTGCACGTCGATCCGTTCGATGTCTCCGATCGAACCGACCCGCCCTTCGGTCAGGGCGAAGCCACGCGCGAAGTCTTCCAGGTCCATAGGCGTCGCCATCATCACGGCGAACGGTTCGCCGTCGACGTGCATCGCGACGGGCACCTCCTCGGCCAGGCGGTCGTCGTCGGCGCTCGCGACGCCGCGTTCAACGCGCAGCACGGGTCGCGTGGCGGTGCCGGTCGGCGTGTGTCGGTCAGACGGCATGTGCGGCCTGCCGCTTCGGGCGTTTGGCGCCCGGCACGGTGGATAGGGTGATGCGTACGGGTACCGATTTGTATGCCGGCGTGCCAGACCGGCGGTCGTGGCTTTCCAAAGCGATCAGCACGTTGCCTTCGGGGTAATACATCGCCACCGATCCTTCCGCGATGTCGTATTCCACCGCGACGAAGCCGTCCACGGCACGCCGTTTACCATCGGCCGCATTGACGCCGGTAGCGACCACGTCGATCCGGTCGCCATGCTTGAGGCCGCGCGCAGCGAGATCCTTCGCGTTCATGAAGATCACATCACGCCTGCCGGTGACGCCGCGGTAGCGATCGTTCAACCCGTAGATCGTGGTGTTGTACTGATCGTGCGAGCGAATCGTCGTCAGCATGAGGTTGTCCTCATCCGGCAGGGGATCCTCGTCGAGGCCACGAGCAAGAAGAAACTGTGCGCGTTTGTCCGGCGTCGCCCAGTCACGTTCGCTCGCCGCCACGCGCAGGCGGAAACCGCCCGGCTGGCGCAAGCGCTGGTTGAAGTCGAAGAAGATCGGGAAGACCTTCTCGATGTCCTCGCGGATCAGGTCGTAGTCGGCGACCAGGCCGTCCCAGTCGACCCGCGTTTGCGGCAGCGTGGCTTTGGCGATGCCGCGCACGATCCACGGTTCCGACCGCAGGTGTTCGGAGGCCGGCTTCAGGCTACCGGCGGAGGCGTGCACCATCGACATCGAATCCTCGACCGTGACCGACTGCGGTCCCGTGGCCTGCATGTCCAGCTCGGTGCGGCCAAGGCAGGGAAGGATGAAGGATTGCTTGGCCAGGATGAGATGCGACCGGTTGAGCTTGGTCGCGATGTGCACGGCCAGATCGAGCCCGCGCATCGCCGCGAAAGTCTCTTCGGTATCGGGCATGGCGACGGCGAGGTTGCCGCCGAGTGCGACGAGCGCCTTCGAGCGGCCTTCGCGAATGGCGATCACCGCGGCGACCGCATCGTGCCCGTGGTCGACCGGCGGCTCGAAGCCGTAGGTGCTGCGAATACCGTGGTTGAGTTCGTCGTTCGGTTTTTCGGTGATGCCGACGGTGCGGTCGCCCTGCACGTTGCTGTGTCCGCGCAGCGGGCAGATACCGGCGCCCTGGCGTCCGATGTTGCCACGCAGGAGCAGGAGGTTGGCGATCTGCTGCACGTTCTCGGTGCCGTGCGCGTGCTGGGTGATGCCCATGCCGTAACAGACGATCGTGCGCTCGGCCTTGGCGTAGATCTCGCCGGCGGTTTCGATCTCGACGCGGCTCAGTCCGGACTTGGCCTCGATGGCGTCCCAGCTCGTGGCGTCGACATCGTCGACCAGCGCCTCGTAACCCGTGGTGTTCGCGGCGATGAACGCGCGATCGATCACGCCGGGCTGGCCGGCCGCGGTCGCTGCGCGGTCGGCGGCGAGCAGGTATTTCATCATGCCCTTGAGCACGGCCACGTCGCCGCCGATCTTCAGCTTGTAATACGTCGAGGCGATGCGAACCGAGCTGTTGGTCAGCATTTCCACCGGGTGCTGGGGCGAGGTGAAACGTTCCAGTCCGCGCTCGGGCAGCGGATTGAGGACCACGATCGGTACGCCGCGCAGCGACGCCTCGCGCAGGGTCGACAGCATGCGCGGATGGTTGGTGCCGGGGTTGTGGCCGATGCAGAAGATCGCATCGCAATGGTCGAAATCCTCGAGCAGCACGGTGCCCTTGCCGGAGCCGATCGACTTCGGCAGGCCGACGCTGGTCGCTTCGTGGCACATGTTCGAGCAGTCGGGGAAATTGTTCGTGCCGTATTCGCGGACGAACAGCTGATAGAGGAACGCGGCTTCGTTCGAGGCGCGTCCGGAGGTGTAGAACTCGGCCATATTCGGGTCGGGCAGGGCGCGCAACGCTTCGCCGATGCGACGGAAAGCCTCATCCCACTCGATGGGCTGGTAGGTGTCGCTGGCGCGGTCGTAAGCCATCGGGTGGGTGATCCGCCCGAGGCCTTCGAGCGTGTAGTCGGTCAGATTCCAGAGGTCGGCCACGGTGTTCTTCGCGAAGAACTCCGGTTTGACCCGCTTGGCCGTGGCTTCCCAGGTCACCGCCTTGGCCCCGTTTTCGCAGAACTCGAAAGACGAGGTCTCCTTCGGGTCGGGCCAGGCGCAGCCGGGGCAGTCGAAGCCGGCCGGCTGATTCATCCGGTGCAGGGCGATGGTCTCGCGACCCAGGGCAAGCTGTCCGCTGACGGCGCGGGCGACGGCGCCGAGGGCGCCCCACCCGCCGGCAGCACCGTCGTAGTCACTGACGCCCGGTACCTGGGGAAGGTCTTTGTCGCTCATGGCTGCCGTCTCGATGTCGTCACCTGGCCTAATCGTAAACGGGAAGGCGTAAGTAAATCGCGCAGGACGTCGTCGCCTCCCTCGCGCGGGATTCACACCGCCTTGCCGGCCCGCCCTGCAACCTGCGCGCCGCTCGGCGTTCCTCCCCACGACGCCAGGAAAGTACCGTGTCCCAACAAGAGCTTGCCGCCATTACCCAGGAACGGCAGACCGCCTGCGGCCTGCCCGTCGGCGATCTGCGCGGCTTCGGCCGGGTGCGGGCTGACGCGTCCGTGGTCCAGCTCGCGCTGAACCGGGACGTCGGCCTGCTGCGCCCGTCTGACCCGCAGCAGCCCCTGATGACGCTCACCGTGGAAGGCGACCCTGTCTGGGCCGCCGCCTATGTCCCGGGCACCAATGTCCTGGAGTCCACGGCTCACACGGCTTCGGGCGAGCTCCGGGTGGTCGACTTCATGGCCCTGACCGAGGGCAGGCCGGGACAGGCCGAGGCGATTCCCTCGGGTCGTTTTGTGCGGATCGTGACGTGCACCGAGGGGGAGGTCGCCTTCGAGCTGTCGTGCGCGTTGTGGGATATCGCCGCTGAAGCGTCTCCCGCACGGGGCTGGCATGTCGCCTGTTCGCGTTTGCTGGCGTTCGACGAGGGCGTGGCAGGGAACCCTCTGCGGCTCACGGCCGGTGAGAGCGTCGCACTCGTCATCAGCGAAAGGCCGGTCCAGGGTGGCGCCTCGCTGGTGTCCACCGCCATGCACGCCCTGGGCGACACCATCCACTACTGGACCTGGTGGAGCGACCGTTGCCGGCACAAGGAAGCGGATTTCGACGCCGTCCTGCGCGAAGCGCTCGAGCTCAAGCTGGCCTGCTCGCCTGCCGGCCTGCGGGTCGAGGATCCCGGGGCGACAGGGTTCGCGGCTGCTCCCCTGGGTGAGTCGAGCCGGGCTGCCGCATGCTTCCTGGCCCTGGGATACCGGCACGAATGCGTCGAGCTGCTCGCCTTCGTCCAGGACCAGGCGATGTCCTCGGTCCATGAGCGTTGGACGTCGGACACGTCCTTCGTCGAGACGCTCGGGCGCTATCTGGCGACGTATGGGGAGGTCGGCCTGCCCGAATCCCTGCGCGACGCCGCTCATGTGCCACCGCCGCAATCACGCCTGGCCTGAGTGCGGCAGAGCGCCCTCCGGGCGCGATCATGGCGTGTTGCAATGCACAATATTCATGACGTAGTGCAAGTCATGCGTTCTGTGCATACCTGATAGTTCCCCGATCGCATTGTTCTGCGACCGTCGCGCCGACAGCATCGCCCCCGCTCCGCCATCGTCTGGCGGTTTCTCCAGGGGCTTCACCGATGATCCAGCGTTTCGCCATTGCCGCACTGTTTGCCGTTGCCACGTCTGCCGCCATGGCGCAGACGACGCCCGACGCTCAAGAGCCCCGCCAGACGACGCCGGAAAAGCCGAAGGACACGGGTGGCCCGGTGGACCGGCTGCGTGACGACGGGATTTCGCTGCGCTTCGTCTGGGCCAACGACTGGGCCGGCAGCGTGCGCGGTGGCGAGCGCCTGGGCGCGACCAATGGTGGTGGCGCCGTCGGCGGTGCGGATCTGGACATGGGCAAGCTCGCCGGCATCGATGGCGGCAAGATGCACATCACCTTCGCCCGTTACTACGGCCACAGCGTCGCCGCCGACGATATCGGCGTGGTGCAGAAAGTCCAGGGCTACTGGTATCCGAAGCGCCAGTGGCAGCTCGCCCAGTTCAGCTGGGAACAGCAGTTTTCCGATAGCCACATCAACGTGCTCGCCGGCCGCCTCAACGCAACCTGGCAGTTCGCGCGATCCACGTACGGCTGTCGTTTCGTCAGCGCGCCGGATTGTCCGTACCAGCTGACCAACACCAGCGGTGGTTTCAGCGGCTTCCCGTACGTGAACTGGGGCGCGCGCGCGAAGTACCAGCCGGATGCACGCTACGTGTCGATCGGTGCGTTCGAAATCAATCCGCTCCGGCGCAACAACAACGGTGTCGACCTGGGCATCAACAACGCGACCGGCGTATTGATCCCGGTGGAAGCGGGCTATGAAACCAGCTTTGCCAACGACCCCTACCCGAAGCACCTGAAGATCGGCGGCTGGTACAACTCCTCGGACTTCACCGATCCGGAACTGAACACCAAGGGCCTGCATCGCGGCCTCGTCGGCGGCACGGCGCGCAACTACGACGGCGGACGCTACGGTGTCTATGTACTCGCCGACAAAGTCGTCTGGAAGCCGGATCCGAACAGCAACACGCGCAATCTCGCGGTGTTCGGCTCGCTGACCGGTCCGCTCGACAACGCCGAAAACTACACGTTGCAGTCCACGTTCGGCCTGCTCTGGACCGGCCTGTCCGCGGCGCGTCCGAACGACTCGCTCGGCTTCCAGGGCACGCTGTTCCGCTTCAGCCGCAAGGCGGTCGGTTACGAGGACGACCTGATCCACAAGAACAGCGGCACGAACGATCATTTCGCACGCAACGAATGGATGACCGAACTCAACTACAGCTACAAGCTGTTCCCGGTGGTCAGCCTGGTGCCGAACCTGCAGTACATCGTCAGTCCGGACATCCTCGGCAATACGGTAGGCGTGAAGCGTGTGCCGGCCAATGCGATCGTGATCGGCCTGCGCGTCATGGTGAACATGGGCGGTCCGGGCAGCCAGTGACGCCGCCCGCGCTGCATTCGCGCCATAATCGGACCACCCTGGATACCTGGTGCGCGACGCAACCTTGGACCTGAAACACCTGCAGAGCTTCATCCGCATCGTCGAGTTCGGCAGCCTTACGCGTGCCGCCGCGACGCTGGATGTCTCCCAATCCCTGCTCAGCCGCCAGGTGAGGCAGCTGGAAATGGAACTGGGCACCCACCTGCTGGAGCGCAATGGACGCGGCGTCGTCGCCACCGAAGCGGGTCGCGAGCTGGTCGAACACGGGCGCGGCATCCTCCGCCAGGTGGAAGTGGCGCGCCTGCAACTTGGTCAGGCGCGGGGTGTGCAGGCCGGCAAGCTCGCCATCGGCGTGCCGCCGAGCATCGGTTCGCTGTTGACGGTCGAACTGGTGATGCGCTTTCGCGAGCGTTATCCCGCCGCGCAGATCAGCGTGGTCGAGGCGTTGAGCGCAAGCCTGCTCGAATGGCTGCAACTGGGCCGGCTCGATTGCGCCCTACTGTACAACCCGGCCGTGAACGCGAACATGCGTTTCCGCCATGTCCATTCCGAAGAGTTGTACCTGATCGGCAGCACGCACGACGGACGCGCGCTGCCCGATAGCGTCCCGCTGGGAACGCTGGGCCAGTACCCGTTGATCATTCCGTCACCCCTGCATTCCGTGCGGCAGCTGATCGAGGCGGATGCGGCCCGATACGGCGTGTCGCTCGACATCCGGCTCGAGATCGACGCCGTGCGCTCCCTCCTCGACCTGGTGGAGCGTGGCGTCGGCTATGGCGTGCTTTCGCGCAATGCGTTGCTGGCACGGCGAGGCGAACATCACCTGCGTGCGGTCCCCATCGTGATGCCGAGCATCGTCACGCGCCTGGTCGTGGCCACACCGACCCAGCGGCCGATGAGCAGCATCACCGAGCGCACCCTCACGCTCGTCGATGAGCTGATCGCCGAAGGCCGCCTGGACCCCTCGGAGTAACGTTCTTCGCGCATTTTCTGGTGGCTCGGCTCGGCTCGGCTTCGCCATCGCTCGGTACACTTGGGCGTCTCGCGGGGAGACCTTGGTGCCCACCCTCGCTGCTCAGACAGGTCCTCCGCGTTCGAAAAGGAAAGGCCGCTAACGCGGCCCATGTATCTATTTGGCCTACGGCCGCTCCACTTGTGCGGAACTCGCCTCGAGGGTGGACACCAAGGTCTCTCACGACGATACGGTCAGCCGGAAGGCGAGCCGTTGGTGTGGGTGTTGCTGCCGAAACCGGCCGCCACAGCAGCCGTACTGGGTACGTACTCCGGCTCGGCGAACGCCTTCCTCGCCGCTGCGAGGTCTCGCGTGGATCATCTCGACCGGCGCGCTGGGGTTGACCGTTTGGCGATATCGATAGCGATGGCGCCGAGCCAGCAACCAACGCGGCGTTGCTTCGTCGGCTCGAACCGCACGAACCTCAGGGATGGGAAGAGTCTTCTACGGAACGCGGAGGACTGTCTGAGCAGCGAGGGTGGGCACCGAAGGCTCTGCGCCTCGCCCTCCACGCAATCGT
>Ga0247742_10002601_pt1 | contig 11736 bp, 11 predicted proteins | sample UWRJL208509C2_FD_180944 | JGI IMG/M metagenome (GOLD analysis project Ga0247742, IMG submission 180944) | Plant litter microbial communities from Arlington Agricultural Research Station in Wisconsin, United States - UWRJ-L208-509C-2 | ecosystem: Environmental > Terrestrial > Plant litter >... | reverse complement strand
GTTTGCTGTCACTCGCTGTCAACGCACCGCTAAATTTGACGTGACTCCTGTGTGACGAAATTGTCAAACTCCCAGAACATTGAGCTTCGACGACCGGTAATGCTCCGCAGTGGCTCATGCTCAAGCAATAAATTTTAAAAAAATACATTTAAGCATATGAGATACACATATATTACTGTGAAAAATTCTGAGGCACAGGGACCTCTCTGAGTGAGGGAAATCGCTCGAAGGTCAAAACTTGTCAAACTCCCAGACAACGATAGTATGGCTGTTGCAGTCTGTTGCTCGATGTTTGTATGCTAAACCCGGGGTTGTGAAGGAAATATAGATGGGATCTTCAGTGGTTACAGCTGCCGCTCTGGGCCTATGTCATGACTTCTCTCGTGGCAACGTGATTGAGAGCGTTGGAACGCGGCTGGCCGAGAGACAATCCATAGATTGAAGCAGGCTGATTTCTGTGGTCCATGTAGTCTGCGGCCGCACGCTTCGGGCATTCGATGGCCGATGCGCGATGAGAATCAATTTTCAATTTTCTTTCTGTGCAAATGAGATACGAGACTCATTCAAGATTTACAAAACGAATTCTAGGGTATACCATTTCTCCACGAAGTTTATGTGAACGCACGAACGTAATTTACGCCCTCATGATCAGGCTCACGGACGCACTTCCTCGCCAAAAGTGCATCACCACAACCTCCAACCCTGCAGACCTGGAGCCCGATCCAGAATATATCACCATTGAAACGGGTGGAATGATGTTGAGATTGACCGGCTGATCGTCATGCTCTGTCTGGTGTTTCCTTTCCTGTCCAAAGACCCTGCATCCCGATTGATAGCAGGTTCCTCTCTGCGCATAAAATATTTTCCAAGTTCGCATGGCGGTCTGCAGAGGAGTCTGACTTCCCTCATTTATTTCATCAATGATGCTGATCAAAATCGCACCCTGCACTAGTTTCAAGCCTCAACGAACACGAGCCCGAAGTCGAATACAACACGATTAAGACGGTGGATTAAATAGAGGTATTATACACACAATGCAAGTAAGAACATCTACATAGATACGAGAAACGACCGTGATTATTAGCATTAGAGATCCGGAACGTGGTATCGTCATAAAGAATGTGCGGTGAAAGGTCGATCGAAGAGGTGGAAAGTCATTATAGTCATGATTGCAGAGTCATATTTTGCTGCAACGGAGCGCCGTTCATTACATCAAAGCCAGGGATCATAGCGTGGTGGATTCGCTTTCGAGGGGGCATACCAGGTAGTTCCTGCGAGTATTGGCGGTCGTTACGGTAGTCTAGGCCGTAGTCCGGAGTGCCGACTTGTACGTCGCAAGGGTAGCCGTTGCCTAACCAAGAAATGTCAGGTGGAACTCTCGGCCTAGCACCAAGATAGGTCGTACCGTGCAACTGCGCATCATGCTCCCAGCTCCGTGAATGCTTCCTCGTCCGCACAGACTGATCCTGTAATGGTATTGTTAGTTCGCGCACTCGTTGCTTTAACGATCGATTTGGTAAATTTATCACTCACGTCCATGTGGGGTACGGGCTCGCTGCTATACAAGGCTTGACCATCAGAGGGCCATTCCATAGGCTTTTGTTGTTGGACACGGGCGTTCATGAATGCGTCTACATTTCTAACCTCCTGTAACTGTTCCCTCAGAAAATGTCGCTCGTTTGGAGCACCAGTTAAACACACCTCTATATTATATCGTGGCGGGCTCGGTCGATCATCCCCAGATATTGATGACTTCCGTGATCGCGCGTCTGGGCATGCAAGTTAGCGAGAGAAAAAAGTAACACCGGATACCCTACTTACCTAAAGGCAGTTGCTGTTGCGAGAGAAGGAGTGCCACTAGGAGGCGAACTATTAGACTGAGCTTGATAACTCAGGCAAATCACGTACTTATATCATCTCTCCGTTTCTCAGCTCCAGCTACTGCTTGACGCGCCTGACGTTCGATGTCCATGCAGGAGGTGTATCGCATGAAGGCGTCTTGGGTGTCTTTTTGAGCTCGCACAAGTGATGCTCGGGCAGCCTGTAGGGCTTGTTCTATGATGCGGTTAGAAAAATCCGTGTGGCACAAAATCTTATCTTACTAGATGATGCGGCCTCTGCGTTAAGACCTTCAGGTGCGCGGAAAGTAGGAGAGTGAGAGTTTCTCGAATGAGTTAAATGTGAGGTCGAATCATCGGGAATGCGATCTAAAAGGCAGAAAGACGGTTTAGCAAAATTATGGCACATCATATAACAAGTGAAATTACCATTTTGCCTATGATCTAAGAAGCCTTGCTCAGATGGCTCGGGGCTGAAAGAGTCGACAGAGTGGTCGCGTGGTGCGTATGGAATTTCGCCTCCAATGGCGTTGCGTAGCCGGGGATTATGCGGAATACCAGCTGCTTGACGCTCGATAAATTTCCGGAGGAAGGAGAGTTCGATGTCGTCCGCCATGATGTACGGTGGCCCTTGAATATCTCCCTTCTGCATAAGAAGCTCCAAGTGCGACATCGTCTTGTCCTTCAGCTGCTGCAACCACTCGTGAAGCTCCATATGATCCTGATCGGCACGCGCGTCGTAGTCCTGGCGTCTTCGAGCTTTGCGCCAATAAGTCTTCGTCATCTTCAGGGCTCGGTTGACTTCATTGTCGAGGGTACGATACCAATCGCTCGCCTGTCGGTTCAGCTTCACTGCAAGCACGCCGGGCTGTACCCTCAGCTGCAGGACGCATCGTCCATCGCGGTCTGCAGGGCCTAGCACACCCTTCTGGCCCTGGTTGCCTCTAGTGGCCCCACGAGAGACGTTGCCCAGTTCCGGCCATGGTAGGTCGTCTGGGGTTGACATGTTAAGATAGAGACTGGGAAGGAAACGGACACAAGAGATGGTGGTGTATCAAAGAAAGGGAAGAGAAATCTGTACGGTCATTAAATGGATCCACAGTGTTTTCCAACGCATCGGCATTTAACTGTGGGTGGCCCTTTCCAACGGCTCTGGTTTCCGGACCCTGTTAGGATTCTTGGTCGCCATCAGATCTAGTTGTCCGACATTTTACATAGACACGCGCCTGAAACAAACACCTGGTAACGTCCAAGGAATCACTGCGTATCTCCGAAGAGACATAACGGCTCAATCTCTTGTTCCATTCTCACACGTGCTCGCTTCCATATATCATCAAATCCCACCTGCAATCCCAAACTAAGACCAGCAACCGTATATTCAAGAAGCAGAAACGATTATATTTAGGCGTTGGACAATGGATACAAAATGACTTGTCGCCACTGTCTCTGACTTCAACGCGTGTTGTGCACGGAGATCCTACACATTAGGCAGCCGTTGTACACCACAAGTGGAATCCGAATGAGATCTGTTGGCCTAGATCCGGGATCCTGCTCGAATAATCATTCCGAGATTCAATAGTGTCCGATCGCATCATGGCATCTTCAAGCCGCGAAGTTCACCCCTTGGGCAAGCGGCGCGGCGTCTGAGAAATTGACTGGAAAGGATGTGAGGTGAATGTGAGGCATAGCGGGGCTGTAGAACGCGTACCAGTGCATGCGCTCCATCGAACATATTGTTTCCATGCGTCGCCACCAGATTCTCGTCCCCTTGAAAATCAGAGATTAACCTTTGGCAAAGAAGAGTGAGAGGGTCATGCATACCATCCCGTGCTCTGCAATGACACCACACTGTTCAGCCTATGGAGGACGCTAACTTCGATGAGGTGCATACCTTGTTTCCCCCGAAGGCGGCCCCAATCTCGGCGCCGCTTGTGCCAACGTTGACCTGGACAAGCAATGCCCATTAAGTGGTGTTCAGGTGATGAAAATTATCTCGCCTCACATTCACTATGCCGGTATCAGAGCCTGAGGGTCCAATCCACTTGCCAAGGTGTCGAATATCGCGCGTCCAGAGACTGCTAGACAAACCCTATCCATCGTAGGTCAATAATCATCTCCTACAACCAAATGACTCGTAACGATCTTACTTGTGGGACGCTATTATTCCAATTTATCGCTTGTTCTAATTCGTTAAAGATTGCAACATTCAAAATAGGCGCGAAGGTTTCTGTTTTCCAAATGTAATCGTTCGGTTCTGAGGATGTAGGAATGGCGATTGTTGGTTCGACGAAATTCCCAGAAGCGAGAGGCGCTTGGTCATATTTGTTTCCACCAGTTAGAATTTCGGCTCCGGAAGAACGAAGATATTCAACAGCCTTGGAGTAAGTTTCACTAGCTGAACGTGAATGCAAGGGCCCTAATAGAGTTCCCTCAATGAGAGGATCCCCCGGAACGACAGATTTGTACAATTTCTGAAGACGTTTCAAAAATTCAGGAGCGATATCTTTGTGGATATACAGTCTGCGTGTCGAGGTGCATCTTTGACCTGCAGTACCCACAGCCCCAAAGAAAACAGCTGGGACTGCGAGCGATAGGTCCGCATCAGGCATTATTATGGACGCTATAGTTCGTGAGCTTAGCTAGGAATGGAATGGTCGGCGGAATGCTTACCATTATTACCCCCAAGCTCAAGAATAACTTTTCCAAATCTCGAAGCAACCGTTTTACCAACTTCCCGACCCACCGCTTCGCTGCCCGTGAAGGAAACTAAGAACCATGTCAGGCACTTTTAAAAAAGTCAAAGAGAACTTGGATGTACCCAACTCGACTTCGCTGCTTTCAACGAGTGCTTTTCCAGTCTCCTTTCCTCCCGTTACAAGACTGGCTACAGCTCCGGGAAGCCCATTCCTTTCGAGAACTTCGGCTATTATTTTGGTAACAGCAATGGCGCATAAAGGTGTTGTGGGCGACGGTTTCCAAATGGTAGCATTGCCGGCGGCTAGCGACAGAGCAAGGTTCCTATGATTTTGTCAATATTTGGAGAATGGGTGCTGGAGCAATCACTTACCAGCCGTAGACGGCGACTGGAAAGTTGAAGGCGGATAATACACCGACAACTCCCAAAGGATTAGGAACTGTCAAGTCAAATCAGAGATCTACTTTGGTGTCAATGATGGCTTGATGACTTACAGACCTTCAAAAATAGAGTGCCCTGGACGTTCTGAGGCCACGACACGGCCGTTCATCATCCTCGACAATCCTACAGCATAGTCGCACTGTATACATTGCGTGTTAATGTCGTCGATCTGATAATAACGCGTGTACTGGACCCACAATATCCACGAACTCCTGGACTTCTCCTACACCTTCTGTTCTGATCTTGCCCATTTCCAGGGATACTAACGCGCCTAGATGTTCACGCTGACGGATGCTCGTTCAAATCAGACAACGAGCAGAGGGACATCAATCAACACACCTGTCCGGCAAGCGCTTCTCTGATTTGCCTTAAGATTTCTCCCCGGCGGGGAGCGGGAACGTCTGAATACGTGCTCTAGTTTTCGGAAACGCACTGAACATTCAACACGTACTTCGAAACTCGGTATATGCCTCTCGTGTGCGTTCGAGAGTGCCACGAAGTTCATCAGGAGTTGCACTTTTGACCCTGGCAAGCACTTCTCCAGTAGTAGGACAGACAGACTCCATAACATCACCAGAGCCTTTCCATTCTCCATCGTACACGCCAGGGACCTCGCCAGAGGTTGGAATACTGAGTGATGACAAGATGTTTGCTGCTCGACTGGACAAAGCGCGAGTAAGACGCATGCCACGGGGTGCTCTGCTTCTCAACATCATTTTTAACCACTTCGAATGTTAGATTTTAAGACGCGTCAAAAGCACAAAATTGAGGGAGAAAGCGAAGATTCACTTGTGTTCTGCTGTCGAGGTCAGCAGTAAGATCCGACCATTATTTGGCGCTTAATGTGCACGTGACCCGGTCCCGGTAACGTGGGTCACCGGTGATGCGCCCCGACGCCCAGAGCAGCGGGATCACCCCAAAATATACCTCCATACGTAGAGCCACAGGATCAATGATTATTAAATGAACGTCGGCTCTGCATCAAGTTACATGTGCAGATTTGCAGGGTATGATATGATACGTAGCCAAGCCAGTGATAACTTTCATATTCTTTCGTGGTATTCAATGCGGAGCCGCATGAGTGGATGAAACAAACACTGGGTATCCCAAAGACGACTCAGACTGTCCTCAATCTCGGAGATATGTGTCGCTAAAAAAAATTGGCCTCATGGATACCATGAAAAGGTTTCCCGATGTCTCCACCGTGGACAGGGACCCGCAATCCAGCTCGGGTTTCCAACGGCGAAATCTTTCAAAAGATCAGAAGAAATGCCTCACACCACAAGGGTTTTGGACTCCAAGCGTACGGGATTCGGCAAACGACCAGGTGCAGAAAGTTTCATGGAAATGCTGGGCAGACTACGGAAGACTAGAGTCCGTCGAAGAAGGAAACTTCAACGGTGCTAGCATTATTTTTCCCCTTCTTCTTTTTTGTCGACACCACATGTTCTGCTTCGGGCTTCCGCTTTCGTTTTCTTGGCTGAGGGATTCCTTCGTCCTCGTCATCCCCAGAGTCGTCTTCATCGTTTTCATCCTCGATTTTTGTTTGCATATCTGGTTCTGCATCTTGTTCGCCTTCTTGACCAAGAGTCTCTCGATCTTCCACGTCGCTATCATCATCGACAACGTCCAAGCCCAACGTACCACGAGTGGTTTCCTCGCTTTCATTGTCTCGGAAGAACCCTTCAAGGTCTGTCATGCGTAGAACCTCGTCGTGACCCACACTACCGACCCACCACCTCCGTTGCGGATGAGCCACGTCCGCTTCAGTTGAGTGTGATCCAACTCTACTGGAGTCGTGCCTATCCTCTCCCATTCCATCAGGCTGGAGTGTCATTTGCCTATGCCCGCCACCAATTGCAATGCGTTCGATGGGCCACTCCCCATGGTCAGCCACAATACCGAGGAGCTTGGTTGGGAGGATTTGCACGGCCCGCACCAAACCATCCGATGAGCCCGTCAGAATGGTGCTCTCGGTGTCCACGCTGGGTAAATCAGAAGGAAGCGAGCAGAGTGCATCGACAGATAGAGGGTGGCTGCGCAGATGCTATGAGTATACACATGTACCAAGCATTGGCTAACGAAAGAGACGACGAACCCAGGTATACGGTCAACACAGTCCCCCCACCCGCTAGTGCGATTGAAGACGGAGAGAATGCCAAGCTGGGTGCCCACCACCACTTTTGACGCCCTGTACGAAAAGAATCAGCGGTTATGTCAGGCCTTGAGATTCACCGAGTAGATATGGATATCCATGTCGCGACAATCCAAGCCAGAATGTCTTTCGGAGTACCGCCGGAGCCACAGGGCATGCCGAGGCCCAAATCCCGAAGGGTACATGAGCTCGGATCGACCAAATTCTCCCAGATTTTCGTGCTTCCCCAAGTGACTCAGCATAAGACTAAATAGACGAACCCTTTAATGGACACTATAGAGAGGAGCTCATCCTCTTGGTCCTCGGATTGGGCTACAGGTACAGATTTCTTCGACCTCACATCCATTACGGACAATGTTCCATCTCCGCTGTAAAGCCGGTACTCGTCAGTATGTAGCGTTCGACGAAGTTGCATATCCACATACTCACCTTGTGGTGACCAGTTGCTTTTTATCATCTAACCAGAGAAAATCTGTGATATAGTCAAAATGCTGGGTATAGGTTCGGACACTGTCCCGCTGCCGAGGATCCCAAAGCTACAAATAGAAACGCTTATGTTGGTAAGTTCGGTAAAGATGAGGGAGCGGAGTCTCACAGACTTTAACAACTCCGTCATCGTCTCCAGTAGTGAGAAGCCAGGGCATTAGACATTTAATGCGGTTGATAGTTGAGCTTGGATCCTTGCTTTCAGATCGAAATAGCCATGCTTGAAGACACTAAGACTCACTCATGGGCACCAAGTCGAGTATCGACAGCTTCAGTGAGCGTGTCGATCGCACTGTAAAATATAGCTCAACGTTAAAAGACGATACAAAGTAGACCCACTTCAGCATCTTTCCTTTCCCGACTGCATACAGGTGAGAGCCATCATGATCTAAAGCCAAACCGCGACATGAAGATTTCGAGGGTCTAACAGAAAAGATAGCTTTATGATTGCCCTGTTCGTCGTAGGCATATGCCTTCACATGTCCTGTGAGAAGACCAGTGTAGACCGTCGAGAATGTAGGATGGAAGACGACATCGAATATCTGTGCGCCGACAGGAATTTCTGGCATCAGGGGACAACGGAAGGCGAGTATTCGGCTAACCCCGCACAATTTGTACTTGCTTTGCCTGGTGCCTTCGGTTCCCGAAAAGGCACTCAACACCTGAAGAAGCTAATAGCGCCCAACCCATGGAAGCGTCAAGAAAGGAAGTATGTGAGGCATCTTGACAACGCGGCGAACTGTCGTAAATAAGAATCCTCAGCGAAGGTGTGGTGAGAATCGACAAGTGCCATTCGTGTGAATCCACAACATCAATATGGCATTTAAACGGGCGATAGTACACCAAATTATAACCATTTCTAGTAAAGAACACCCACCGACGGTCAGTAGTAATATATAGAGCGAGTGGTATCTATTCAAAGAAGCACGTAAATTCGCTCATCCTAAAAGCCAGACTGATTCTCCACCGCTTCTTTCATTCCTAAATGGAGCCGGCGACGCAGTCTTTCCAAATTCTCTCTCCATGAACGACGATCCTCCCATCGATCCTCAGCCACTTCAAAGCCGTTAAAAAGAGAATGAAGGTTCATAAATGTCTATTGAGTTCTAGGACCCTGACTACTGCTACAAGACTGCTAGAATTTCAATCTAATAATAAAACGAACGCAAGCAGTTGGTGGTAGCAATAACATAGACATCCCCCTCAACGACGCTGACAGCAGAACCCCATAGCCGCCACATTAGACATGGACAGTGTTCAATTATACATCGAAACCCCAAGATACCTCAAGTTCACCGTCGTGCAACCGGAAACCACCGGCGTCTGTTTTGAGCATTAGTTACTTAGCATAGACATATTTAAATTTACAGATACTTCGCATGCAATGCTCATAGGTCATCCTGCCAGGTGGAGCAAATGGATTATATCGGACGCAGGGCTGACGATTTCGCATTATTATCGCTTGAAGTCCTCTAGGCAACAGAGCAAGTCTTTCGTCATTCATCAGCACCAGCTTCCAGCGCGTTGCATTGATAAGTTACGTAAAAATGCAGACCCATGCTTGATCAGGCAACAAAACGTCTCCATTGGCAGGCTGCAATCTAAACCGCAGCACTGTCGAGAGAAGAGTATCCACAATGGGACACCTCTAGAACGACCGAGCCTCGCAACCGCGTCGCGAAATGGACCTGCATTCAATATCCAGGATCGTGTAAAAAAAATTGTTACATCAAGAGTGTCAGATATGAAAACAAATTTCGATGTACCTTGATCATGACTTGAGATAACTGAACCTCGATGAATGAATATATTTGGAAGAGTCTTTACTTTTCTGCTTGCTGGAACCTGACTGTCTGAGAGCATTTATGCTCCGATTGTCTGAGAATTGGACGTCTTCCCCCGCTAATTACAAAGGGCCAAAATATGATCGGAGATCCCATGAATAGCGACATCTTGGCGCATGTGGTCGAAGCTTACCGAATCTAGCCATGAGATACGCCACTGATCATGAGGTGCGCGCTAAAGTGTCAAAATGTAAAATTCGTATAACTACATGAAAGTCATGAACGAAGGTAAGGTATTATCAACCAGAATTAAGAGTCTAGCTGCACCAAAGTACGCAGCCTGAAATAATGTCGGATCTGCGTATGCTTACACCCCCACCCTCCTCGATATCTTGCCGGAGCAGCTTCATCCACATCCTCGTCCTTCACCATATTTCGGAAGTCGCAAATAAGATATGAAACAGCTTTACGGGCATCCTCGACCGATTTCCTCATCACGTATTCGCACCGCGCGATTGAAAGGCTCCTAAGCAACAACCCAAACTTTCGACGCGAGTCCAGGCTGGCATTGAGGACATCTACGAATCTCGAATCATCGAGATCGCAGTGCGAATTCACGGGCACTGCCTGTGCGACCATGTATCCCCCACTCGAACAATCCACCTGATGCAGGTAGACATCCTCAAGACGCGGAACGAGCACCCTCTGATCACCACCACCTCCCTGTAGAACCTGTCCAAATGACCTGGCATTCAACAGCAGTGCCCACACCAAGCCGGATGGAGCCCTCCCTGTGATATCGAGAACCCGCAACGAAGGCAGAGTTGGCAGAAACTGGGACCAAGATTTCTGCGTGATGATATCCAGGTCTTGCAGTGCGAGCGTATGAATCTTTGATAACGATAATGCTTTCCAGATGGCAGTCAGGGTCGTAACCATCGTCTCGTCGCTGGGATTGAGTTCGTAGGGTTGGAACGTAAGATCGATTGCTGCACCGCCTCTGTCGCTGTCGGCCCTAAACGCCCTGATACGCAAGGACTGTCGAAAATCTGGATTTGGTATCATTCCATCCCCGACGAAGCGCGTTGACCATTCCACTCCCGTCAGGACGAGGGTTTCCAGGGGAAACAGGTCGGCCGCGGCTGATGAATGCGAATAGATAGCCTGTGCAAGTCTCCAGATATCATCTTTGACACCCGCGAGGGTGGATACCCTACCAACGAGTTGAGCAGATGCTGGAAGCATTATGCATTCCAATATATTGCCCATTTCGGTAACGGAGCCCATGAGCGAAATACTTCTTAGCTTCGGCAACAAGATACGACGCTCCAGTGATTGAACGTCGCCCGAATCCATGTTAATAGGGAAGGAGTGGTCCAGGGTGAGGTGTTGAAGTTGAGTGAGCTGTTCGAGCATGAATAGGAAATAGCGAAGTGTGGGTCGTTCCGTCAAGGGTAGGTCGTGAAGGTGGAAATGGGTGAGGAAAATGCATCGCGACGTCAGGAGGTAAAAAGGCGCAGAGCGTAGCTCCATGTACTTGAGATTTTTCAACGGAGGACCACATGTAGGAAAGGAAGGTGGGTCGTACGCCTCGATGAAACTTTTCGTCTTGGGTATATGGACATTGACGACCAGCGATTCCAACGCCGGGTTGGGGTGTGCGAGAATCTGAAGTAGGGGTAATATCTTCTGAATCGGAGAAGTGAGGTGAATGTCCTGGATTCTATGCGCGAGTTGCAGAGTTCGGTGTAGTTGGCGAATATTCGAATCTGTTACTGTCGCCTTGACATGCAGGGCAGACATCTTTGCTCGTCCCAAGGTGATTTGATACCATTTCGGTTGCGAGAAGTCGATGTATCGCCAGAGATCCTGGCATCCAAGTGCTGCCCTTCTCCAAGAAACGCAAACATAGGTGAGGTTCACCCAACTCCAAGCATCACTGTCTCCATCAACCCCAACACTGCTTCGTGCACAAGCAATAAAGATTTTGCATACCACCTCTTCAGGGAGTCTACACGCTGCGCGAAGTGAGTTGTAATGCCTCGTCTCGGAAATGAGTTGAGATGGGTGTTGCGTCGAGGCCGACATGTAGCCATGTCGTAGCAGTGCCGTCTACGACGTAGATCACATTGAGCATATCAGATGTGCGCCAAAGAGGTGCAATAACATACCGCAGCTATCTTCATCCGCGGAATGTTAAAAGGACGTGATGACGAAACACCATCGTTAAGGCCGGAGGATGTCGTTAAAGGGGTGAAGGAGGTAGTCTGAACTGCCATTCTAAGTCAACACACAAATTCAGTAATCGTAAGGAAAGAAGGGGATGTAGCTCACACA
>Ga0247742_10002600_pt1 | contig 11737 bp, 2 predicted proteins | sample UWRJL208509C2_FD_180944 | JGI IMG/M metagenome (GOLD analysis project Ga0247742, IMG submission 180944) | Plant litter microbial communities from Arlington Agricultural Research Station in Wisconsin, United States - UWRJ-L208-509C-2 | ecosystem: Environmental > Terrestrial > Plant litter >... | reverse complement strand
TTTTATAGAATTGGCTCATAACCCTCTTTTACCTAGACCTATTGGAATATCCCGAACTATTGACAGTTCCGGTAAACCCAAGCTAAACCATCATAGCGCTGACAAAATTGGAGCCCACCGCGAGGGGTAAAAAGGTTCCCAACCAAGCTATATTAGTATATGGATATTGCGTTCCAGAGAATCTACGCATTATCAGACAATCACCATTCAGACGAGTTTATTCACCTAGAATCTCGTTCTATAACACCCATCTCTCAATTATCTGACCTATCATCCCTACCTTCTACACCATCTATATTACCTGATTACGAACTATCACGTAACATCCTTATTGATATTCCACCACCTGACCACCTTATCTCTTCCCAATATCAATTCCCCACATTCTTAAGTCCTATTCCACCTGTGAATATGAATTTACACAACCCTCAACATAATCCTTTAAATGATATGCCTCTTCGACATGAAAAGAGAGCTCCCAAGAAATTCACTGGAAAGTATGATGAAGTTGCACAATTTATCAAGCAATACAAGAGATTGATAAATCAGCATCAAGTCACTTCAGATGTAGATAGATGTGAAGGAATTCTTGAGTACTGTTCAAAGTCAGTAAGAGAATTTATTGAAGCATCTCCGCATTACATCAATTCAAACTGGGACCAGTTAGTTGATGAAATACTTAAGTATTATGATGCTGAGAAAGATGAGATGAGATATAATCTTGGAGATTTTCTCAAGTTTCTCAGTTTTCAAAGCAAGAAGTATATCACTAACTTAGAGAAATGGAAAGGTTATTATCGTGAATATATGGCTCGAGCAGGACACCTTAGATCTAGGAATCTACTTAGTGAAGAGGAATTTCATGGATATTTCTGGCTAGGATTACCACCTAGCTTAAAAGAAATTTTAGAAGAACGTATGATCTCTCGATATCCTACTCATAATACCTTTAATCCATGGACCATAGAGCAAACATGCACTGTTGCAGAAGCTCACTTTAAGAGAGGAAAATATTCAGAAAGACTGCTTCAATTTCCTACTCATATTGCACCTGTTGATGATACAGACTATGCAAGTGAATCTGATAGTGAAAATGAACAGTATGATTCTGATTCTGATTCTGAGTATGAGAGACCAAGGAGACATAGGTCTAATCGTAAAAAGAAGCAGAGAGCAAGAAAAATTGGAGACAAGTTGAAGAAGAAATTAGAAACTCGTCAGATTGAAGAAGATCGAAGCAGGACAATATCTGCACCTCAAGAAGAGATTGAAGGAATAATTTCCAAGCTTAACACTATGTCCATTGAAGACCCGATGTATGGTCAACTATATTACAAAGCTGTCAAGTCTGATTCTACAGGATTGATAACTCAGTGTATTTATCGCAAACCTCTTCAAGAAAATCGGTCCTCGTCCCCATCTGCTTATGCTGCCACCACGAATCCACCACCTTCTGCATACTATCCCTCTACACCCTCTATTCAACCACCTTTCCAACGACCTGCGCCAGCTAGTTATCCAAATTCTATTCCAATAGGAGGTCAGGGACCCTTGAATGCATCTCCTCCACAAGCACCCTTTCGGACAAGTTATTGTTTCGGATGTAATGATCCACAACATATGATGCGAGATTGCCCTAAATTAGCTGAGATGCTTAAAAAGGGAATTGTGTATATTGATGCTAACCGAAAATATTATCTCCATAATGGCCGAAGACTATTTAGGCAATATGGAGAATCATTTGTAGATTGCATCAAGCGGATGTCCAGTGAAGAGAATCCTAGCACTGTAAATTTTGTCACTAAAGGCACCAGAAAAAGCGGTGAAATTTACCGTAACGAACCACCTACCGATGAATATTGGTCTGATACAGATGACCATGATGATGGACCTTATCGTCGATATGGACAGACAGTGGCACTAGCCGGAGTTTATCCAACTTATACTCAACATGGTAGGTATTCGGATGAGGAAACTTCCGAAGAGTATGATTCCGATGAAATAGCCTTTCAAGCTTATCCTGTTGAGAGAAGCGATAAACGTAGTACACAAGCACGAAAGGAAGCTTTCAAATCACCTATTAAGTCGGGAAATCGACATGCAGATAAAGCACCTCAGCCTCGCGCAGGATTAAGAACGCGTTCATTTGGTCCTATTCAGCAAGACAGTATGGATATTACACCTCCCCCCTTTAATAAACGACCTAAGATTACACAACCGACAACTCCAGTTGACCCTCCCGCACCCATGGAAATTATACCTCCAATTGAACTGTCGCCATCATCAGAGCAAATGCCGTTCGATGCTCGAAAACTTCGCTTTAATGAGGATTTTCCTATGAGAGATGTGGTTGGTCAAAAATCTTCGCAGTCAAGTAAACCGCTTGCAGCTAATAAGCAACCTACACTCGCTAATATTCCACCCAATGCTCCAACACATCGAGAAACAGTTGTATCTGAGAATGAGAAAGGAGACAAAGCTCGTAACGGACCCCGACAGTCAGAGATATCGTCACAAGTCGACCCTCGAGCAGTGGTGCAGGAGATTCTCGATACACAGATAGCCTTGCCTCTTCGTAAACTCTTAGGAACATCTAAAGAGTTAGCGATGACAATGCAGGATACTATTAAGTTTAAAAATGCGAAGTTCACCCAGTCGGCTGTAACACTTGTTGAACAGAACCCTCTATCATCTGTCTACAATAGTAATGTGCCAATGTCTGCAATTAAGAAGGAAGAAATGCTGATAAGACTTACATTATTTTGTGAAAATCGACCTATACAAGCTGTTATTGATACAGGATCACAGCTGAATGTGATAAGCGAGAGCTTAGCCCTCGAGACTATTCGCATGCCGATTGATCTAACGAAAGCAATATATATGAATGATGCGAACGGAGGAGAAGGTTATTTGAAAGGTATGATGGAAAGTGTTGTACTTACGTGCGGACCCAACAAGACAACCTCCAATATTCATGTAGGCGAGAATGTTCCGTTCGATTTATTGCTCGGAAGACCTTGGCAGCGAGGAAATTTAGTTTCGATTGATGAAAGGTTAAACGGAACATACCTAGTCTTCAAGAATCCACGAACTTCGAAAGTTCGATCCGAAATTTTCGTCACACCTGATTCCTTAGCGCCTAGAACATTTCCGCCCATTCGACAAGTAGGACTTGTGACCACAGCTCCAGCATCCAGGCCTCTCGATGAATTGGAGGTGGAGAACTTAATAGAGTTTGACGAATTTTTGAGGTCAAACGAGACACCGCAAATTCCACTCGAAACGTTCGAAACTGAATGGATATGGGATCAGGTGGATCCGATTTCAATGTTACGCAGCACTGATGATGCGTTAGAACTAATTCAACGGCTTAAAATAGTGGAAGGCATACCTGATGATGATCCAGGACCACTAGGAAAGCTCCAACGCCGGCTGAAGGGAATAGAGATAGTCGACGACATTAGCAAGCATGACACAAGTAAAATGGACAAAACAAGAGACTTACTTAGTTCCGCTGAATTGTTGGAATTGGTTAAGGAGAATGTATTGAAGAAAATGTATGCCGAGGCGCAACGAGAGGCTGAAAATGTAAGGTTAATTGAGTTTCTAGGGCGAGGAGTAGTGGAGCCAACACTTACTGAAAGGGGCAAGCTGCAAGAGCCTGCCGAAGCCACAGTTAAACCCAGCGTTGACGCGCGACAGAGCGCATGGGGTATAATTAACGAAGGGGAAGCTGTAGAAGAGATATTTAGCCCCCAACTTATGGAAGAGGAACGTTTACCTACCTTGCACTCTCATAATCCTGACTCTGTTTCCGCTATCCAGTTTGTAGCCCACCACGTTGAAACCGCTGAACGCCACGCCCAATATTCTCCCAACCCATCCTTTTCTGCATCCTTCACCACCGAATCTGCTGTACTCGCCGGCATCGGGTATCGCGAGAGTAACTCTAATCCACTCACCTTCCTTGAAATAACCGCCAATCCCGCACAAGCCAAATTCCACGCGCACGGAGAGGACTTCATAGTCCAAGGCCGACTTTATACCTTCTTTGTAACCCCTGACGAAAGCTCTGTTCCCTTCGACCTCCTCAGCCACCTACGCAGACGCCAGCCACCGCAAGACGACGAGATGATAAGAGCGAATGAAGATGACACAGCCACCCTCGATAACTTTGATCAAGAGACCACCCGCGTCACGCCTCTGCCAGCCGACTCGACCTCGACTCAACTCTCACTCCCTAACCGCGACCTCGACATCTCAGCTGCACCCTCACCCCCTCCTCCATACTTACCTGTCACTCTCACCCACGACCAGCAACATCGCTCGCCACCCCCTTCCGTCCAACGTGATGATTCAATTCCACGGCAATCTGTCTTTCACGTCCTATCCCAGCTGTCTTCACCCATACCTCCCCTCGACCTCGATAAATCAACCACTGCCGTTCCTGAGGTAAACGCGCCATCCGAATGCACGCAGGACCTCAACCTCGATGTCAAGCAAGCCCTGGTCAGCATTGTGCAGGCTATCCAGGAATACAAGAGTATCCGAGCCAATGCCGATAGCGATGTCGAGCCACTTGAGCTCGATGCCAAAGTTTCCTCGGACCCTCCAAGTGATCCTCCAGCTGGCAATATTGTATACGCGCCCGCGCCAATCGCCGAACTTCGTCCTAGGCGCAGTAGCCTATTACCTCTGCCCTACGATCCGGACGAGAACCCATCGCTGCCGGCCCTACTTCGAATGCTCCCTACGAATGTTACACGACGTCAGTACCTCCTCAATCATGCAGCCGCCAAAGCCGAGCAGGAAATCCTCAACGACGAGTGCCTTCCGCTGCTCCAACGCATCGATCCATTTGTCGAGCAATACGGCTTACCTATCGATCCGACCGCCTCTCAGCAACATCCGGACTATTTGGAGTATCAGTACGAAGACGACGATGACGAAGAAGAGAAGGACGATTGGTTATTAGCATATGGCGCTTTCTACCGAGAAGACGACCTCACCGATGTTTTCGACACCGACACCCACGAGTACTATATGTTCCTTATTAAAGGACCTAGTTACTCTCAAGATCTGTTCTTTGCCCTCGGAAATCAGAACCCCAACGAAGCTAAGGCCCACTTCCTTCCACCTCTCCCAGCCGCAAATACCACCATCCGCATCTACCCCCCAAACCTTCAAGTCCTGGACGACGTAATCTCACTCATCCGACGCGAGAAGCTCTACCCTAGCGGAATACGCGTAACGCCAAATTTAATGGAGAATAGTTGGACGTATACACACGACATTCACGGCAAGCCGATCCTCCGCCTCCCGAAAGTCGAGATGCTTTTTGCTGTCGCCCTTGCTCTCGCTAAACGCATCGATCGTTCTGCTGTCAATATCAATTACCCTTTCTACGTTCCTCGATACGCCTTGAAGCCTGTCTATCCACTCATCTGCGATAGCCCATCATCCAGCGACCCCAGTTCGGAGACTTCCAGTGACGATAACTCTTGGGAGATGGTATCCGTTTCTCATGGGTTCAATCCTCGTATCGCCTCGGGAAAAACCTCCCCCATTGACACATCTTCACTGCTCAACAACCCTTTCGACGACAAACGCCAACTCAACGCCGACAACGCCGATGTTTCTATTTCCAAGGGAGCTTCTATGGCTTCCGAGCCCATTGTCAATATTCGCATCCTCGCTCATCCTCGAGAATCCACGCCTGCCGTCAAATCCGAGACCTTACCCAGCTCTGATCCACCCGTCATCACAGTTTCAAGCGACGCACCTAACGAGACCGAGGAGACGTACAATACTATACCACTTCACTGCCTACGAATTCGAGGATCAGAGGAGTATGGAGACCAGCTATACTATTTTAAACCGGGAGACTTGCGACTGGACAACACTCGCGGTATTATCGGATATGGACGACAATCGGACGACCTTAACGACCCTCACACCTATATCTTCCTACATCCTACCACCGAACATGAAGCGCATGAACGAATAGCCTACCGGAGCTGCAACAGCCAAGGTGTCGAGTCCATCCGATACATTTCCGTTCCGCAAACACCTTATTCTCTCAATGCGGGCAAGCGCATTACTCTCGACCTCCACTCGTTCATCTGCAACTTTCTGGCGTATCTTGAAGGCATCCCAATCTTCGACAATGGTCTCCCAGTTTGCGCGGACCACATGAAGGAGTACGTTCGTACAGGAATGGATAACAACGCCAATCTTCACCAGCGGTACCCGAAACTCGAGATACTCATCGCCTCCGCCTTACTCTTCCTTCGTCACGAAAGACTTCACACTAATCGGACGATGAAGTACCTTCACGACCTTCAGCCGCTCGTTTCACCGACACTCCCTCGACAACTCAACCCGAATGTACCGCTTGACGAACTTCAGCCTATCCGCCTGCCGTATTACCCTGCGCAGTTCAAACCCTTTGAGCCGAAGGACCCTCTTGATGATCAACCATACCTCAGTTACAACGGATGTCTTAATCGACTTCAAGCCTTCAAGTGTCTTCGGTACCTACCTAAGTATGCAACGACACTTGGACTTGCGACGGCCACCACTACCGATTTACTCTCCTTGCACGACGATCATCCTACTCATCCGCCTCTACCTATTGATGATGATATCGACTGGACCACTATCACCCATCCTTTCGACTACCGTGACGTATTTTATGGAGAGTCGCCTCGTCAGATTATGGAGCGAGTGGAACCTGAAAATTCATGGAGTCACCACCTTTACTACCTTATCAACTGTCGACGCCAGATCAACATGCTTATGGAGATTTTCGAAAGCTTTTTTCGAGCTATTGGCTTTCGAGGATTACGTGGTGTTTTTCGACAAGTTCGACTCAACACGAGCGTTCAAAATTACCCTGCTATCTTCACGGTTACTGAAGCTATGTACTTTACAGCCGTCTACGACTTTCTCCTGCGTGAACATCACTTTGCTCTCGCTCGAGAAATGTTGGCGCTCCTTAATGTTCCATTCTCCAGTTCATTCGACATTATGCTCTTGCGCCAGAGTATTATTGACGAGATCGTGCCTCCAACCAATATTTCGACCTTTTCAACCTCTTCCGAAGATGATGACGAAGATGAAGATATTCGAGAAGAGGATGAGACGGAAAATTGACTACAAGATGGAAGATATGCATCCAGGTGTGAATTCGAGTTTTTACGTTCAAATTTCCTTATTAACATTATTACAGAATGAACTTGAAACCTATGGCCGAATTTCCACCTCTACCATTCACATTACGCACTCGACATCGTCGTCGGTTTTCTATCAACCGCCGAGACTGATACATGTACGATTTCTTTATTTTCTGACTTTATTTTCATTCGAATTTATATTTCCGCTCTATCCTTTATTCGACAATGTACCATACTGGTTTCGACTTTCCACATTTGTTCCGTATGATTCTATTCTTCGATTGTTCTGTTATGATATTGAACTGAATTTTTTTCTTGTGTGTTTTCCTTTACTATCCATTCGACAATTGTATTATGAGACAAATTTCTTACTTACCTACCTATGTTCGAGACTTTGCCTATATAGGCTTAGTTACTCAGACTTTGCCTCAGACAGTTTAGTTCGTTTTTTCTTCTCTCGAAAGTGTGTATATTTTCTACAAACATTGAATTATCAATGTGTGGATTATATCTTGTGTATATTAAGGGAAATGAGTTCGAAAATGCGAAAATTGAGACTTACTGACTCAAGTTTAGCTGTTATGAGAATGATAGAAGTTGGACTTAGAGAAAATTTCGAAAAATTACAAGTTTTCGAATCAAGTTTAACTTATATCTTCCGAACTTCAAATTCAATCATGTTCCCCGCGCACCACCATGATATCCTTTTCATTCTAGACTTCTTATTTGATATTTTCGTACAATCTAATAATGGACTTTTTACTATATTATTTTACGAACAGACGCTCATAGACTCTATTTCTATTTTTAAACCTCATACTGTACTGTTCAAATCTTTGCTTCTGCCTGATGATCCACATGCACAGCACTCGGAACTGTCATCTAGGATTACTCCAGTAATCCGATCATCACCTTCCCGTTTGCCTAAAGCAGGCATATCTACCCGAGAAGATCTTCCTCAAGCCTCGTTTAATGTATTCTATGCAACTATGTCATTGCCAAGACAGATAGATGAAGAACGAGACCTTGAATGTGAAAACACTTTTGATTCTACTATTGAAGATGATGATGAACATATATTTTATCCTATAGAAGGAGAATCCTCGTTAATGACTTTTGGAGCATATAAACGCGTTGGCCGTAAAATTCACCCTGTCTCTCGCGCATTTCCAGAAGACTGTTATGTTCAACGTCAGATACCAGAGGACCCTTTGCTATCTTTACCCCCCTTACCCACATGTCCACCAGAATTCACTCCTACACAGAAAATAACAGAAGAACGTAAAAAGATATTGAATGTCAACGCTAAAGGCTTTTTACTGCCAGAAGAGGAGAAATTATTCTTGTGGATCATGACCACTAATGAAGACGCAATCGCCTTTGAGGATGCCGAGAGAGGTACATTCAAAGAATCCTACTTTGCACCCTATATTATTCCTACCATTCCACATATGCCTTGGGTACATAAGCATCATCCTATTGCACCTGGATTATTGCCTAGAGTCATGGAAGTCCTCAAGCTTAAAATTGCGGCAGGAGTTTATGAACAAAGCCAATCATCTTATAGATCCAGTTGGTTCGTAGTAGAAAAGAAAAATGGAAAGCTACGAATTGTGCATGATCTACAGCCTCTAAATGCTGTTACTATCCGAGACACTGGAACATTACCTATTGTTGATGACTTTGTAGAAGGGTTTGCTGGACGACAGTGCTATACCGTCTTTGATTTATTTTGGGGATTTGACGCTCGCAAAATTCATCCTAAAAGTAGAGACCTTACTGCTTTTAGCACACCATTAGGTCTCCTTCAAATTACTTCATTACCTACAGGGTACACAAACTCTCCTGCCGAATTTCAGAAATGCATGTCTATGATTTTGCAAGATGAGATTCCACACACCGCAAACATATTCATTGATGACCTTCCAATCAAAGGACCAAAAAGTTTATATTTAGATAAGGAAGGAAATCCAGAAACTATACCAGAAAATTCTGGAATTCGCCGATTTATATGGGAACATGCTCAAGACGTACATCGAATTATGCATAAGGTAGCATGCGCAGGAGCTACTTTTGCTGCTAATAAATGTCAAATATGTCTACCAGAAGTTCTTATTATTGGCCAGACATGTAACGCTGAAGGAAGATCGCCAGATGCGGCAAAAGTTAAGAAAGTTTTAACTTGGCCGCAACTTTCAACGCCTAAAGAAGTTCGTCAATTCTTAGGACTCTGTGGCACAGTTAGAATTTGGATTCCGAACTATTCAAAGATTGTCAAGCCACTCTCCGAATTATATCATATTGGAAAGCCGTTTGTTTGGGATTTACGCCGTCAAGATGCCTTCGATGTTATTAAGAAGTTTATAACTTCTGCACCAGCCCTTAGACCTATAGATTATCAATCAGAGAACCCTGTCATTCTTTCTGTTGACTCAAGCTTTGAAGCCACAGGAATGATATTGTCTCAGATAGATGAAGAAAATCGACGCCGCCCCGCACGCTATGGTTCACTGCCTATGAGTCCTCGTGAGTCTAGATATTCTCAGCCAAAACTAGAATTATTTGGACTATATAAAGCACTACGACATTGGAGAATTTATATTATTTCAGTCAAGACTCTTCATGTCGAAGTTGACGCACAATATATCAAAGGCATGTTAAACGAACCTGATCTACAGCCTAATGCCGCAATAAATCGTTGGATTCAAGGCATTCTTATGTTTCACTTCAAATTAATTCATGTACCTGCTGAAAAACATAAAGGTCCAGATGCATTATCAAGAAGACCATTAGCAGAAGGAGAAATTGCTGAAGACGACGATGACTCATGGCTCGATAATATAGCCTTATTATCCCTTATTTCTAACCATCAATTCCCACCCTTTCCTATCCATGAATCTCATTCTCCTACTAGCTATGCTATCACTATTGCACAAACCACGAAAAGTTCGCCTATATGTTATGCATCACGTATATCTCAAGAAAATCAACTTCAAGACATATTTCAGTTTTTATCTACCTTAGAGACTCCAGTAATTGAAAACGTACAGACAAAGAGACGTTTCTTATCCAAAGCTATGGAGTTTTTCATCAAGGATGGACGACTATTCAAACGAAATGGAAATAGACCGCCTTTGTTGGTAATTTTAGAACCTAGGCAGAAGAATTCAATTCTTTTACATGCACATGAGAATCTAGGCCACAAAGGGATACAAGCTGTCTATGAAGTTATCCGGAACCGTTTTTTCTGGCCGCACATGCGCGCTGATGTATATCACCATGTGAAATCCTGTCATGAATGTCAGATTCGAAGCCTTAAACGTATTGAGGTTCCGTTACATGTCTCTACACCTAGCATCCTGTTCGCAAAGATTTATATAGATGTCATGCATATGCCATTAGCAAAGGGGTATCGATGTATAGTAGCCGCAAAGGACGACTTATCAGGAACATGTGAAGCTCGGCCATTACGCAATGCTACTGCTAAGAGCTTAGCCTCGTTCTTCTGGGAACAGATCTATTGTCGCTATGGAGCTCCTATTCAAGTCGTAACTGACAATGGACCAGAAGTAAAAGAAGCCTTTGCAAAACTTCTTAAAAGAATGGGGATTCCACAAGTTAAGATATCACCATATAACCACCATGCCAATGGAGTCGTAGAAAGAGGCCATTTTATTTTAAGAGAAGCTATCATAAAGGCCTGTAGAAACAAGATTACAGAATGGCCCGAACATGTAGCAGGAATGGTATTCGCTGACAGAGTCACTGTCAGCCGTGTTACTGGATTTTCGCCCTTTCAATTACTCCACGGAACGGACCCCATCTTACCGCTCGACCTAGCTGAAGCTACATTCTTAGTGGAAGGATTTAGAAATGGAATGAGCACTGAAGAATTATTGGTCCTACGCGCTAGACAACTGGCTAAACATCCTGAAGATATTAGGAAAGCTGCCGAAACCTTAAAGAAAGCCCGTTTTAATTCAAAGGATCAATTCGAGAAGAGATTTCAACATCGAATGAGTCGAACTCAATATAAAGCTGGAGAACTAGTGTTAGTACGTAACACTGCCATAGAAATGTCGCATGATCGTAAGCATAAACCACGATATCTAGGCCCTTATGTTGTTAGAAGGGTAACTGCAGGAGGAAATTACAAATTAAATGAACTTGATGGAGCGCCGCTAAACTATACCTATGCTGCATTTCGGTTACTACCATATATTACTAGAACGCACCCGTTCATGAAGAATAATACCGAAGATGCCGATTCAGGAACAGAATCTGAATCATCAGGAATTAATTCCATTCACACGTCAGACACCGAATCGGACGATTAATAGAAGTTGCCGTGATCCGGAAAACCAAACAAAACAAAATAGCCGACACCGCCTAATTCTTCTTATTACCCCTTCGCCCGTACCATTTTATTCCCCCTATCGCTCTCTGACTACCACCACAAGCTAATCCCTCACTTATCACATCCAAAAATGTCCGTACAACAATTTCCTTCCTGCCACGTCACTGTTCCCGCCCTCGCTTACACCCATGCAAACGACAATGTA
>Ga0247742_10002598_pt1 | contig 11746 bp, 4 predicted proteins | sample UWRJL208509C2_FD_180944 | JGI IMG/M metagenome (GOLD analysis project Ga0247742, IMG submission 180944) | Plant litter microbial communities from Arlington Agricultural Research Station in Wisconsin, United States - UWRJ-L208-509C-2 | ecosystem: Environmental > Terrestrial > Plant litter >... | reverse complement strand
GCACGGATCATCATCGGCATAGCTGAACTCGGTCGTATCTTGCGTGCCATCCTTGAAGCGGCTGCGGCGCAGGCTGATATTGTCCAGCGCATCGAGCACGTACAACTCTTGCGTGATCTGATTGCCATAACGGTCCGTGGGCGGTTGCTCGCCTGAGCAGAAATAAAGCTCCAGCCGACCTCGCGGGTCATAGCTGAACTCTTCCTCCAGCAGCGTTCGCCCTGCGGATTGCCAATGCCGGGTGAGCAAGCGGTCGTCGGGTAGCCAGGTCTGGCGGATAGTGTGCGTCGGGTGGCCGCTGAAGCTCACGGTGCGCAGGATTTCCCGGCCTTGATCGTCATATTCCAACTCGGTGGTCAAGGTAGTCTTGGCAACACTGTCCTGGCTTCGGGTCAGGCACAGGCGACCACTGGTGTCGTAGTCGAATTCGGCCTGGAGGTTGCCCTGATGCACGGCTTTGAGTTGCCCGGAAAACTCTCCATACGTGTAGTGGCAGCTGACGTCGCTGACATCGGTGCGTGACAGCGGCCGGCCGTCCAGTGAATGCTGGTAGGAGGCGCGCCAGGTGTGGCCATCCAGAGTCCACCGGTGTGCTTTCAGATGGGCCGCGCTGTCGTAATCAAACTCATGCCGGCCCTGGCTGTTCTCCGAGAAACCCAGGTGTGCGGTCTCGAAGTCATAACCGTAGGACGCCTGGTCGCGTTCCGGGTTGTTGATGGCAGTGGGTTGGTCAGGCAAGCCGGGCGAGTAAACATATTCGATGGTCTGGTTGGCCGGCGTGATGCGTTTGCCCACCTGCAGTTGGCTGTCTTTGTATTGATATTTCTCAAGGCGAGGGCCAACGCTGAGCGCGGTCAGCCTTTCGAGGCCGTCGAAGACCTGAGCGCCGGCGAGCACCGGTTTCTGACTCGAATCCGCAGGTGTCACGCGCAGCGTGGTGGGGAGGTCTGCCGAGCTGTGGAGCGCGTAACTTCTTTCCATTACATCGCCATTGGCCAGCGTGGTCTTGAGCATCCGCTCGAAAGCGTCATACACGTACGCTGTCTTGCGCGACAGCGGGTCGAACTCATGGGCGGTGCGCCCCAGCCCGTCGTAGGCGTAGCGTTGTTCGCTGTAGGGCTCGGCCTGAGGATCGTCGCCGAGGTTGTAGCGCCTGATGCTGACCGGCTTGTCGAACAGGTTTTGGGTGGTGACTGTCTTGCCCTGGCCGGTGATCCACTGGGTCACCGTTTGCTTGATCGGGTCGGTGACTTCGTATTCGTCAACGCCATCAGCGCGTTTCATGCTGCACTGTTGACCCCAGTCGTCGTACTGGTATTCGCTGACCAGCATCAAGTCCTCGGACGGATCGGCGCTGCGCCAGTCGTACTCGATTTCCTTGATCAACTGGCCCAAGCCGTCGTATTCAGCCAGGTAGGTGTCACGGAAATCCCCGGCGCGGGCGCCGCTCAGGTGATCCTTGTCCTGACGCTGTTCCTGTAAAACCTGGTTGACACCGTTGAACAGGGTTCTGGTCTTGACACCCTTGACGTCAGTGGTTTCCTGAATGGCCTGTTCACCGGCGATTCGGGTCAGCAGATAGCTGTAGGTCCGCGTGGCTTCATACTTGGTGCCGGGGGCCACGGTTTCGCTGGTTACCCGCAGCAAGGCGTCGTAGGTGCTGCGGATTTCCACGTCGTTGTCGTCGCGCTCCAGCAGCGGCTGACCGTGCAGCAGCGAGTGTTCCAGGGTCACGGACTTTTCGGTGAAGGTGCCATCGATGCCGTGATCGTAGCCGGTGAGGGTCTCGACGGTTTGCAGGACGGTTTCACCGGCAAAGGCACTTGGACATTTTTTATAGGCATATTGGGTGCAAGTGCTCAGGCCGTTCAGCATGATGGCCTGTTGTGCACGCCGACCGTGCAGAAGGGCATCGGAAGGGGTGTTGAAGGTCTGATAAGCGGTGTGTTGCAGCTCGCGTTCCTCTGTGCCTTCGACCTCGCAGAGGGTTTCGGTAGTCATCGCCAGCCAATCACCGGCGGTATCCGTCGCGCCACCCGCAAGCGGTTTCATCAGGGCGTACTCGTGGCGGGTGCACAGCACCGGGGCGCCGGCTTCGTGGCCGGGGGCCGGGGTCACGGTTTTTTTGCGCAGGTTGCGCATGAACCCCTGCGGATCTGGTGGGCATTCACCGATGATGCCGGCGACCGGAAAGTACTCGTACTCCTCCATGACACCGTTGGCCTGAGTTTGGCTGGTGAGGTTGCCGTGAGCGTCGTAAGTGGTGGCCACGGTTTGCGTGCGGGATGGGGTGGAACCGTCCTTCAGGCCCCAGCGCGTGAGCACCTGTTTGGGCAGTTGGCACTGGGCAGGCTGGTTGGCAAACATCAGGTCGAGATTGTCATCGGCGTAGTAAAGGGTGAACACCTGATGCACGTGATTGCCCTGGGTGGTTTTTTCTTCGGTGATCAGGTGAAAACGGTTGAAGGTACGCTCGATGACGCGAACTTCCACGTCGTCGACGAAGTGCCGTTCCGTGGTGCCGTATTGATAGCGAGTCGTGACCTGAAGCATGTTGTCGATGCCATCGGGGTCCCAATTGATGCGGGCATTGTTGGCCAGAAAATTGTTGCTGCTGCCCGGCAGGTTACTGTCGTTGTTGTAGTCGTAGCGGACTTCGAGTGGCGGTTGCTTGAAGCCGGGGTGGACGACGTGTTTCCAGACCCTGGGCAATGGTGGGCGAGCGAAACCCGGAAATGCATGGCCGATGCCGGCATATTCGAGGGTTTCGTGGCCGCCCGACGGGGTTTTGACGTCGATCAGGCACAGCAGACCGTTGACGACTCTGTAGGTCAGTCGCCAGGAGGCCTGGTCCTCGGTGGGCAGGACCACTTCATAGACTTCTTCACCCGGCCCGCTGTTGCGCAGCTTCAGCTCGATGCGGGCCAATGCGCCACCCGGACTGCCATCGGGGCGCAGCAGGATCTCGATGACTTGTGAGTTGGGAGGTCGGTTGATTTCCAGCAGGGTAACGCCTTGGCCGTCGGTCACCTGGTGCAAGCGGCGCAGACCAGTATCAAAGGGCAAATACGCAAAGCTGACCTTGAAACCTTCGGGACTGTAGACGGTTTCCGGCAACGCCAGATTGCCTTCGAGCCGAAGCATCTCGATGGCCCCGGACTTGTGCACGACGCGATAGAGGGTCGGCGCATCCCGATAGAGGTGGAAGTTGCGGATTTTTTGCTCAGCCATCTCCAGGCGCGTGCCGCCGGTGTCCCCGGTGACCTTGAATGTTTCACCGGTGGACAGTGCGATGATTTTTTTGTCGGCGTCGTATTGCGACAGGCGCAGCTCCCAGCCGATGCCAAATCCGCTGTTGGTCTGATTGAGCGGATTGAAGTTCAGCGTCAGCGGCACGATAGGACCGCTCAGATCATTGGCCTTGATCTCGGGCAACGTCATATTGATCGTGTACTGGCCCGTGCGCGGATCGACGCCGGACTGGATGAAACTGAGAAAATTAAAGGCTGTGGAATGAACGGCGGTAGAGGCGGCCATGGTGAATACCTCAAAAAAGAAGAACCACTATCAGAAAGCATCCCCAGGACTTGATTAAGTTCGCGGGACTCAAGCGAGATCAATATCAGTCATAAATAATTTCGACGCAGCTGAGCCTTCGATCGATTGTGTCCGGGTTTGTAATGATTTTTTTGGTCAACAACACGCCGGGTTGAACGGGCTCATTCTCCTTGATGTCTTGCAAGTTCTGCAGCTGGATTCTTTGGGTGTGGGTGGGGTTCTTTAAAGTTCTGAGGTACAGCGTGAAGTTGTGTTTTTCACCCGGCTGGCATCCGCCGGGCTCGCCCGAGCGCATGTAACTCCACAGTCGAACGGTCACCGCCGATCGAACACTGTCAAATTTTATATAGCGAATTCGATTGACATCACACGGACGAATTCCAGGCCCCCCCGCGTAATAACTCACTTCAAACATTCTTTGCGTGGCATCCACGCCACACTGACTGACTCCGTCATCGTATATGAACGTGACTCTTCCCGGATGAGGGTCGGCGTTGCTATTCGATGCGGCCCATGGCGATGATGCGTGTAAAACAAAAAGCGAAATAAAAAGACTGCCAAATATTGTATTTGCGAGGTTCATGGCGAAAGTCTCGTTTGACTGTATAAGGCTGGGAAGGGATAACTAATCACCTGATGGGCATACCTTCAGGTAAGCAACTGAGTGCTCATGTATGGCTTGCACATCACCCGAGGGAAAATTAGTTGTCCATATGAATAATGATGTCCCGAACCCACTCCGACGGTCCCCTGTTGTCAACAACGCCCACGAACAACAGGCCCGGGAAAAACGGCGTATTAGGGGGGTAGTGAAGTAGTTGGTTGAATGTCAAATTTGCCGTGCTGACTTTGTCTTTAATGGTTCTTATGGTGACTGTGGTGTATTTGCCCTCCATGTTGTTCGCGCGGAACACAATTGTGACCGCTGACCGAACTTTCTCCAATTTGAAGCCATGATCCAACGAAAACCAACGGCAGCCTTCGGAAGTTGGTACATACACCGCTTCCTTGATGGGTAAGCGGCATTTGTCGTCAAGAACCAAGAAGCCATCAGCGTTCTCTGGCGTTACATCACCTGCAGCCAATAGTTGAGTGTTTTGCAGCACGCCCCATACGATAATCGAACTCAGCGCCAGTGATCGGGTGATGTTCATGAATTAATCTCGCTTAACGGTTGCATTTGACCTGATGCAAATCTGGATTTGATATCACCATAACTCCTTTTCACCACTTGACAACCTATCAGTTCTGCTAGGTAGGCAAGCTGAACAAACGGGCGTAGAACATTTTCCATCGAGGAAAACATTATTCATGGGCCTCGTGCTCTGCCAAGCTGGAGTCAAAACTATGATCGCGGATGCCTATCCGGCGCCTAAGGTTCCTTTGAACGCCGATAATGCAGTGGACTTGGAACAACTGGGCTCAAATAACCTGGTCACTCATGTCTGGTTCCCCGGTATTGACACGTTCAGGGGAAGTTTCATTTACCCGAATTGGCGAGGCTGTACCGTTAACGGTGATGCGGGCGATTACGCGGGCGACGTCTGGCCGATCGACGCCACATTGACACCGGAAGGATTGCCGATAGATGTTCCTAACGCGCTGCTCAAAAGTCTCGACCAGGGTTATGTTTTTTATTCGTATTCCTTGAAGAAAGTCACCGAACCCAATCCTGAGCCCGAATCGAAGCGTGCGTTTTTTTACGTGGGTAAACGTACCTCACAGGCATCCATTCTGCCCGCGCCACAGATCCAGCAAGCCCATGAGCAGGCGCTGGATCCATCGATGTCAGTGCTCCCGCCAGAAGGCGTCCGGGTCTCGGTGCCGCCTTATGCCGCCATGGCCAAGGGAGATAAGGTGACCCTGGAATGGCGAGGGTTCGAAGAGGGCGGCAGGGAGCGGCCGTTGAACCCGTTCTGGGATGTGACGGACGCGGATGTCGGCCGGCCTTTGACGGTGCTGGTGGGCCGCAACCAGGTTTCGCTGATCGAAAATGGTCGGGTAGAGTTGCGCTATCGCATCGTCTACGCGGGGAATGGGGAAGCCAGTGTTTCGGCGCAGCAGACCATAAGCATCGTCGCACCGCCCCCAGCGCGATTGCCTGCACCGACGGTCGATGAAAACAGCGGCGGGCCGCTTGATCCCGAACATTTTCCCCGGGGCGCGACGGTGCGAATCGCACTGCACCCGCAGGCGCAAGTCGGTGACATGGCGACGTTGTATGCCGTGGCCAGCGGCGACACCAGCCTGTTTGTCAGCGTACGGCTGGATGCTTCGACGCTCGACAGTGGCACCCTGACCATGCTTCTGCCACACGCGTGGTTGTTGCTCAACAACAGCAAGCGTGTGGCCCTTACTTACCAGTTCTCTCGGGTAGGCAGCGTCTTGTCCGGCGAGCCGCTGGAATTGCTGGTGCGCCAGCCGCTGGAGCTGTCCCTGCCGATCATGAGTGATACGACGCAGGAACCGGAGGATGAAGAATACGAAGGCACGATGGATGCCGGCATGACCACCACCGGCAGTCGCGTGACCGTGCCGACTGACGACGTTGTCGGGGAAACCGACACCATTCAAATATGCTGGGGCGAACCGGGTACCCCTGGACACAGCTTGATCACCACCCCGGTCGCCGGGAACTGGCGGGCATTCGATGTCCCGAAAAACGCGATCGCCACCCACATGGGGGCGGGAGTGGGGCAACGTGAGCGCCTCGAAGTGTTCTACCGCGTCACACCCAATGGCGAACCGCCTGAGAGCTATCAGGACTCGGAGCACTTTTTCCTGAAGATCCTGCCTTTCCCGAAAGATCGCTTCCCGATCATTCAGTGCCAACAAGCATTGGGCACCGGCGGGATTCTTTCGCTGGCCGAGATCACGGACCCGAAAGGAACGGAGTACAGGCTGCCTCGCTGGGCCTATATCCATGCCGGACAGATTCTGAACATCCAGGTTTTCGGCAAGGAACATTATCTGCTCAAAGACCATCGGGTCACCGAAACCGAAGCGGGTGCAACCTATATATCAGCGTGGCTGCTCAAGACTTACCTGCAGACGCAAGTTGGAATAGGCAACAAGTTCAAAGTGTCGGTCAAAGTCAGCTTCGATGAGGGGCGAACGGCCCTTGATTTTACCGATTCAACGGAACTGACGTTGCGAGCTTGATCCCATAAGCCGTTCCAACGATTAAAGCAACATCGTCCAGATTGTTGTATGGCTGATCAGCCCATATCGGATCTCTCTAAAGAAGGAATGCGGTATCATGGCGAACCCGAAAAAAGAATTACTTGAATGGTTGGCGCTAAAACCTCGCACTCAGGGTTGGGGAGCCGTGGTCGCTTATGATCGCCAGAAGTGCAATACGTTGTTGCTGCAGGACTATATCAAGAAATTCACAACGGACAGTTATTTACCTCCCATTGATAAACCAGTTCCTACGGGTAATGCCAATTGGGAACACCTGAGTGACTGGGTTCAGGATGCACCGCGTATTTTTTTCGAAAATAGCTCTAAAACGGCCGGCGGTGAAGTCAATTTGCGAATGGCGATTATCGGCGGTACTCAGGTTTCTATCGACAATGTGCTAGGGCACAAGCGCGCGATTGCCGTGAAGTCTCTCGACGCGCTCGATTACCCGGAACTGATTTGCGAAGACGTCGCCCTCTCAAAAACCAATGGCACGGTGGGAAAAGATACCGGCGAAGTGGTGCTTGACCTGGGTGACCCTGAAACCGCCAAAGGTAACTGGGAACTGACGTTCGCCAATACTCAGCATGAACGCCGGATCGGGGGGCAGTTTTTCAAGCGATATTATCAAAATGCAGATAAGGAAAAGCGGATTTATCACCTTGGTAAAGTTGCCTACACCGATCAGCAATTTCTCAAACCACAGTCATTCCGATTGCGGACCATTACCGCTAAAGGCGCAGCGTCCAGAACAGCGGACAATTTCGGTGACGGGGCCGTGGAGCTGTTTATTCGCATGGAGGGTGATCAGGAGGGAGGGACGCCGCCAACTGACGATTGGAAAAGTTTGATACCGGATGATGTGCCGGAACAGTTTGATTCCGCGATTCTGTTCGACAACAAACTATTGATGGAGAAAGTTATTTATCAGGGGGTGAGAACGGCAGCTAACCCGATTCCGTGGGGCTCGGATTTTCTACAGAGCCAAGCTGGGGCGGCGGGGTTTATCAAGTTAGTTGCCAAACAGGGTGAGTCGTACGTCCGTGCGCCAGGTGGATTATACACCGGGGATGATTATACGATTTATCACGATCATGTAGAACATCACAGCGCTAACCTGGACTTGCTGATTGCATCGACGGTTCCATTGAATATAGAAGTACGTAAGGGGAGCGATGCTGCGGGGGCAGTTGTCATCGAGCTGGCAGGTCGCGGAAATGACGTTAATCAATATAGGTATGTGCTTAACAATCTCAGAGGTGAGCCCGTTATTCCTCAAAACCTGCTGCTCTATTGGCGCTGGAAAGCAATTATCGGAATCTTGGTCAATGAAGAGGCCGGCACCATTGGGTTTGAGCAAGTTGGCGAAGCTGAAGGCGAGGCGGGTGTAGAGGATAAAGGGGTTACCGATTCACGTGTCAAACGAGACTTGCCGGCCATTAGTGCCGAGATAGAGCACAATGTTCTGTTTGGCATAAAAGGCGGGATGCACAATGTTTTCCACTCCCTGCAAGACCTCGACGCCTTTGTGGTCAATAGTATTTTATTTTCCAATTACAGTGTGGTGAAACTTAAGGAGGCCGATCTGCCCGGCGACCTGGTGGTCTTTGGCAAAATAAGCTCGCTTTTTACCATCTCGCCTCAAGAGCACTTGATGGGGCACAGCGCTACTCAGTTATTCAGTGTTTCCAACACGTTCGCCGGTAAAGTGGAATGGAGCGTGACGGCCATCCCTGGCAGCACCGGCGGCATTGGAGAGATCGACAAAGACAGCGGTCTTTATAGGGCTCCGACGCTGGGTGAGATTCAAGGCACCTTCACCCGTGTCAAAATAACGGCCACTGACCCGATTTCGAAATATAGCAGTTCGAGCCTGGTGACCATTGTGGTGCGAGACATTACTGTCAATCCAGTGATCGAAAGTTGTAATGCTTCTGCGGCTTCGAGTAAATCCGAACGTAAGTTTTCAGCCAATACGCTGGGCACTGGCACGCTCGAGTGGAAGGTCTCGCGAGGGAATGGAAGCATCCCGCTTAGAGGAACCGATGGCGAAAATACCTATACGGCTGCACTGAAGGACGACAATGTAAACGGCGCTTTCGAGGTCGATGAAATTGAAGTCAAGAACCTCGCCACCGGCAAAATCCAGACGTCCTACGTAGTGGTTAATCATTTCCCCAGTGAGTTAACCGTAACCCTAGACATGTCTCAATCTTCGCTCCCTGAGGGCAAGGCGAAGTTCAAAGCGGTGCGGCGAAACACGGAAGTCAAGGACGCCATTTGGGAAGTTGCAGAAGGCAGCGGGGATATCGATGCCAACGGTTTTTACACCGCTGACCCGGCGGGGCGACACCGCTTCGCACTAATCACCGCACGTACGGAAATTGATGGTGTTATCGACAGAAACGGCTGGTGCATTACTCCGTTGCCACTGATCGACCTTCCCGACAAGCCGCCGGATGATTTCATGGTTGATTGAGACGGGTGTTTAACGATTTCCAAATTGCACGCTCTGGGAGAACGATCATGCCAGGCAACTCACGCGCTGATATTGTGAAAATTCTGGAAGCTAATCCGGTCACCGGTGATTGGGGCGCCATGACGGTGTTCAATCGCACCCGTCTCAATCGGGTTCTGCAGCAACAATGGATTGCGAAATACGACGGCACCGGTTATACGCCGCCGTTTTCCGGTCGGGCATACATCAATGAGGCAAAGACTGAATATGGCGATCTGACCGACATTGTCCTGGGCTCGCCTCGAATGTCATTTGAAGAAGCGAATTTCGCCGACTCCGAATTGACGCTGACACTGAGCATTATTTCCGGTACTTACACGGCCTACGCCAATGCGAATGCACAGGAGACGGTTCTCTACAGCTATACGATCACCGAGGCGCAGGGCTACACCGTGAAGCTGTTTGTCCAACTTGCCGAGGTGACCGGCGAAGTCGATGAAATCGGTCGAGTGCTGCTGGATTTGAACAAGGGCACCCGCATCGAATGCAACCTCGCTGGGCCAAAAGAGGCACGACTCGAACTTGGCAAATACTTTCACCAACGCTTCAGCGAGTTGCCGCCTCATCGACGCGTATTCGTTTTGGGCATGATCGACGAGAAGGGCTACAGCCCTCTGACGCCTAAGCGATTCGAGATTCGAACCCAGGCCGCCCCCGGTGCCGACGATGTCAGGTCATCGAACCATGGCGACGGGGCAGTGGTGTTGTTTATCCAGCTTCGGGGGAGTGAGTTCGGCGGTGGTATTCCTGCCAGTATTCCTTATTTGATTCCGGATGACCAAGGGCCTGACGGTGACCTGTATTCGGCAACCGTAATCGTCTCTGAAGAGTTCGCCGATCATGCGACCGATGACCAACTGGCGCTGATACACAGCCTGTTGTTCCCCGGTGATCACAACGTCTTTCAGGAAAAGGATCGGGCGAAGCCTCGTGAGCTCGTCGTGTTCGGCAATATTGACCCATCACGTACGGCCATTACGATTGATCCGCCCTTTCAGAGCCTGCAGGTCGGAGGCTCGGCATTCCAATACGTGGCCCTGCGGGACGGTAAACCGCTCAGCGGCGTCACCTGGGGTGTGCGCAGCCTCAACAGTCACAAGTCAGCCGGTGAAATTGGAGCAACGACCGGATTGTACAGGCCGGTCGCCAATAACCTGGGCAAGGAGACGGTGCGTAACGTGGTGACGGCGACTTATAGAGACCCCTCGACAGGCGTTACGCATAAGGTCAGCGCGTTGCTGCTGGTGACTTCCGAGTCCATGGCCATTTCCCCGACGTTTGCACCGAGCCTGCTACTGGGGGGACAGCGTCCTGTCACGTTCGTGGCATCGACCTTGATGAACGCGCCCTTATCGTGGAGTACGCCGCAATACGGTTCGCTGGTCGCGGATGGCAACACCGCAATCTATACCCCACCGACCCAGCCGTTGGCGGAGGATATGGTGGTGCAATTCATCGAGGCCAAGAACACCGTGACGGGGGAAACGGTTCGGGCTTCTGTGCTGTTGCTCAAGTACTCAACGGACTTCGATGTTACCCCCGGGTTCAACAATGGCGTCAATCGTGCGGCCACCGTGCAATTGAAAGAGAACGCTCGCAAGCCGGAGTTCGAGCGTCGGTGGACAGTCCTGGGCGCGGGCAGTGTGTCGCCCACCGGGCTTTATACAGCGCCGGCGTCGTTTACCAACCCGGTCGATATCGTGGTCTGTGACCTGATTGATGATGAGGGGAACATTCAGGACTACGGCTACAGCGTCGTGCAGTTAACGAATTCAGTGACAGAACCCACCTGGAAAACGTTGTCGCAGTTCGACATCAGAAAAGTCATTGGAGAAGCCTATGCCAATGGCATGCAACAAATGGAAGTCAATATCATTGTTGCCACGACGCCGGTGGATGGCACGACCTATGGATTGACCGGTGACGAAGAAGCCAGCATGGTCCTGTTCGTGAAGGGCACCAATGACCAGATTCCCAATGTCGATCCAGGCCAGGTGGGCATCGAATACGGCAGTAACAAGCGCTGGATGACTAACAGGGTCTATAACGGATTCAAGCAATGGGAGGTTGCGCCGAGCGCTGGTCCGGCGAAGGACGCCATTGGCAATCAGGGTGTGTTCGCCTCCGACATCACGATTTATGTGCACACACGTGGGAGCAGTCCGACGGACACGCCGGGCGTTACTCAGTTCCACGCCTCGTTTACCGCAGACGGCGATAAGGGGGTTTTTCACTCAAACAAGAGTCCCACCGATAACGACACCGAAGACCAGGGACGCGTCACGCTCACGCCCCGGCCCATTCCGGTCAAGACTGCCCGCGACTACGAGTTCAAGGATGTGCGTGTGGCGGGCGGCGGAGCCTTGGGGCAGGGGCGGCCAACAGGCGAAGGATGGCCGCCGCTTGCTCCAGGGGAAAATGACTTCGACTACTTTCTGCGCACCACGGATTACTGGCGTGTTGGTTACAAGCGGGAGGGACGCCACC
>Ga0247742_10002596_pt1 | contig 11748 bp, 9 predicted proteins | sample UWRJL208509C2_FD_180944 | JGI IMG/M metagenome (GOLD analysis project Ga0247742, IMG submission 180944) | Plant litter microbial communities from Arlington Agricultural Research Station in Wisconsin, United States - UWRJ-L208-509C-2 | ecosystem: Environmental > Terrestrial > Plant litter >... | reverse complement strand
CTGGTTTACCAGGATTTGGAAGACCTGATTCAGGCGGTGGCCGACGGCAACGAGGAGCTGACGCACTTCGACACCTCGTGCTTCTCCGGCGAGTACGTGACGGGTGTCGACGCGGGCTTCCTCGAGCAGCAGGAAGCGATGCGTTCGGATTCGGCCAAGAACGAACGCCGTAGCGCCTGAGCGATCGGCGGCGCGCTCCGGCGCGTCGCCACGCCGATCCGCGATGCACGATCTCCACGCCGCCGCGCGCCGTTGCCTCGAGGCGACCGATCCCGCCGAGAAGATTCGCCTGAGTTTCGCCACCTGGGCGGCGCTGGGCGAGGGCGCACTTGGACCCGACCCGGCCTCGCCGGCGCCCTTGCCGATCGGTCTACCCGGACGACCCGAGCGTCCGCGGCTGGTGTCGTCACGTGATCTGGCCCAGCGCGGTCTCGGCACGCCGGAAGGGCGTGCCGCCCTGGTGCATGCGATCGCGCACATCGAATTCAACGCGATCGATCTTGCCTGGGATGCGGTGTACCGGTTCCGCGGCAAACCCGACGCGTATTACCGCGACTGGGCGTCCTGCGCCAACGATGAGGCGCGCCACTTCACGCTGCTTTCGGAGCGACTCGCCGCGTTGGGCTACGCCTACGGCGATTTCGATGCCCATAACGGCTTGTGGGAGATGGCGGAGAAAACCGCGCACAGCGATACGGCGCGCATGGCGCTGGTGCCACGCGTGCTCGAGGCGCGGGGACTGGACGTGACGCCGGGGATGATGGAGCGGCTGCGCCGACAGAACGACGAGCGCACCGTGGGCATCCTCGAGGTGATCCTGCGCGAGGAGGTGGCCCACGTGGCCGCCGGCACGCGCTGGTTCCACTGGTGTTGCGAACGCGATGGCATCGAGCCGGAAGCGACGTTTGCCACGTTGCTCAACGACTACATGAATGGGTCGTTGCGGGGGCCGTTCAATCTGGATGCGCGCCGCGAGGCCGGGTTTTCCGAGAGTGAGCTGGTGTGGTTACAGACCCTCGGCTGAGGTGATCGTTCGCTGGTCGCTGCGCAGGGATCGCCGATGAATCGGCTCCTACCGAGCAGGGTCCACGCCGTCGTGGTAGGAGCCGATTCATCGGCGATGGGTGCTCGCGAGCGCAGCGCCGATGAATGGCAGTGGTCAGACCTGCCAGATACCGCGCAGGTCCAACCGGTCGCCATCGATCGCCAGTACCGACCCGTGGTCGTACCAGTCGCCCAGCACGATGCGTTCCGCATTCGCGCCATCGAACGCGAACGGATGAATCGCGGGCCGATGCGTATGTCCGTGGATCAACCGATGCACGCCAGCGTGGCGCAGGGCCGCTTCGACCGCACCCTGGTTCACGTCCATGATCGTCTCGTCGATCCGCCCCGTGCGTGATTTGCTGTCGCTGCGCGCTTTGGCCGCGAACGCGCGACGGGCTTCCAGTGGCATCGACAGGATCTGCTGCTTCCAGGCGTCGGTACGCACCTGCGCACGCACGGCCTGGTATTCCACGTCGTCGGTGCAGAGCACGTCGCCGTGCATCAACAGGGTGGGCGTACCTTCGATATCGTGCACTGTGCCATCGTCGAGCAGTGTCATCCCCGCCCGTTCGGCGAAGCGTTCTCCAAGCAGGAAGTCGCGGTTGCCGGCCATGAAGTACACCGGTACGCCGCTGTCGCGCAGGGCGCGCGTCGCCGTGGCGATCCGGGTGGGCAGTTCGGCGTCGTCGTCGTCGCCGATCCATGCCTCGACGAGGTCGCCGAGGATGTAGAAAGCGGCGGCGGAGCGTGCCTCGTCCGACGCAAGGAAACGTTCGAACAGGGCGGTGATATCGGGCCGCGCCTCGTCGAGGTGCAGGTCGGCGATGAACAGGGTGCTCATGCGGCCTTCGGTGCGCTGGTCTTCTTCTCGCCCTTCTTCGGTGCCGCCGGCTTGGTCGACTCCGGCGCGACCTTGGCCGGCGCTGCCGGGGTGCCGGCGGTGCTCGCCGATGCCGGGCGGGCGCGTTCTTCGCCGACGACATTGGCCGAATCGATGATCACCATCGGGTTGGGCACGTCACCGACGAAGGGGCCCTGCGCGCGGGTCGGCAGCGAGGCGATCTTGTCGACCACGTCCATGCCGGAGACGACCTTGCCGAACACCGCGAAGCCCCAGGTCAGGCCGCTCTGGTTGCTGACGTAATCGAGGCGGCGATTGTCGACCAGGTTGACGAAGAACTGGGCCGTGCCGGAGTTCGGATCGCCTCCGCGGGCGACGGCCAGGGTGCCGCGCAGGTTCGACAGGCCGTTGTCGGCTTCGCTGGGAATGGCGGCCCGCGTGCGGCGCTGGGTGAGGTCACGGCTGTAAAGACCGCCCTGGACCATGTAGCCGTTGACCACGCGGTGGAACACCGTGCCGTCATAGAAGCCGTCGCGCACGTACTGCAGGAAGTTGGCCACGCTCTTCGGTGCCTTGTCCGGAAACAGCTCGAACGTGACATCGCCCTGGGTGGTGTGCATGACCACGCGCGGATGGTCGACGGACGCCGGCGCTGGTGCTGCCGGCTTGGTCGTCTGCTGCGCCATGGCAACGGCGGGCAGGGCGAGTAAGAGGCTGGCGAAGACGGCTCTGAGCATGGGTTACCGGTCGTGACGGTGAAACAATCGCGCCATGATACGCCCGTTTGACAGGCGGATCGCGGTCATTCGGTGACGATCTCGAGTTCCAGGCCGAGTTCGGCCAGCGGCTCGCGCTCCTGCTCGAGGTCGGCTTCGGTCAGCGGGTGCTGGTCCAGCCAGTCCGCCGGAAGCGACAGCCGCAGGCGCTGACGAGAGGCGCTCACGCGGATGCGGGGCAGGGCTTCGGCGCGACGCGCGCGACGGAATAGTACGCCCAGGCGCAGGATCGCGGTGATGTGCCGGGCCAGGGCGCGATAGCGTACGGGCAGCGCCGAAATCACCGACTTTTCCGGCTTGCGGCGATGGCATTCGACGATCGCGGCGAGCAATTGCTGTTCCTGTCGCGAGAAGCCGGCCAGATCCGCATGACGGAGAATGTAACCGCCGTGGCGCTGATGCTGGCTGTGCGCGATGGCCAGGCCGAGTTCGTGCACGCGCGCCGCCCAGGACAACCACTCACGCCCGTCATCGTCCAGCTTCCAGGGTTTGCCGAGCTGGTCGAACAGGCTCAGCGCGGTGGTCTCGACGCGGCGCGCCTGGGCCCGGTCGACACCGTAGCGGCTGGCCAGCGAATCGATGCTGGCCATGCGCGGGTCGGTACCGGCGGAACGGCCGATCAGGTCCCAGAGCAGGCCCTCGCGCATCGAGCTTTCCGAGACCCGAAGGCGTTCGATGCCCAAGGCCTCGAACGCGGCTTCGAAAATCGCCACGCCACCGGCAAACACCTCGGCGCGATCTTCACCCAGGCCCGGTAGCTTCAGCGTCCCGGACGCGCCCTGTTCGATCAGGGCTTCGCGGATGGTCGCCAGCGACTCGGGCGTGATGCCGTCGTCGGAGAGCTTCATCGCGCGGACGACCGAGCCGATGGACTTGGCCGTGCCGGACGAGCCGTAGGCGTCGGCCCAGCCCGCTTCGCGATACTCCTCGGAGAACTGCTGGAGCAGCACGCCGATCTCGCGGCGGGCCTTCTGCCAGCGTTTGCGGGTGATCTTGCCACCCGGGAAGAAGCGCAGCGTGGAGGCGATGCAGCCCACCTGGACGCTTTCGGTCAGCAGGGGCGAGGTGCCGCGACCGATGATGAATTCGGTGCTGCCACCGCCGATGTCGATGACCAGCCGGTGGTCGCGTGACGCCGGCAGATCGTGCGAGGAGCCGAGGAAGATCAGGCGGCCTTCTTCACGGCCCGAAACGATTTCCACCGGATGCCCCAGCGCGGCTTCCGCCGCGGACAGGAAGGCATGCGGCGAAGCGAGGCGGCGCACGGTATTGGTCGCGACGGCACGCACGTGCAGGGCGGGGATGCCGGCGATGCGCTGACCGAACCGGGCCAGGCTGGCCAGTGCCGCCGCCCGGTGGGCCGTGTCGAGCGTCCCGTCCGGACGCAGGCCCACGGCCATTCGCACGGAGTCGCGCAGGCGGTCGATGACGCGCGGTTCGCCGTGTTCGTAGCGAGCCACCACCATATGGAAGCTGTTGGAGCCGAGGTCGACGGCGGCGAGGAATTCACCGTCATTGATCTGCGATTTAGCTGAGGTCGCCAAGAGATATGTCCGCAGCGGCGTATCGGGGGATTCTGGCATGGTGCCGGGGCTTGCATGCAACGCCTGTTGTCAGGCTGGCTTTGCGATGCGGCTTTTGGGCAAGGCGGAAAGAACGAACAAAACGATGCAAAGGAAGCCGAACACCCAGTAATCGGCGGGCGCCGGGCCCCACCAATGCCGATGCCAGGGCACGTTCACCGGATCGAAGCGTGCCAGGCCGAAGGCGGGATTGAGGATGAACCAGAGGCCATCCTCGGCGACCCAGAACAGCATCACGCAGGCAATGACGCGAACCTGCGCGCGCCAGCTCCAGAAGCCCTGGAAGACCATGGGGAAGTGGAAGAACACGGCGATGAAAGGAAAGACCCAGGCGTGGTAGCCGGTCATCGGCCGGCCGCCCCAGAGCAGATCGAGCAGCCAGTGGTTCTCGACGCGCCAGGTGGGCAGGCTGGTGGCCCAGCCATGCGGACCTTCGATCTCGACTTCCACATGGGCGAACATGAAGGCAAGCAGGAACGTGAAGGCCGCCGTCGCCAGGGCAGCGACGACGCGGCGGCGTGGCGAATGACTCATCGGCTGTCCAGCAGGGCGAGCACGGTATCGACGACGTCCCGTGCGGCGTGCGGACGGCCGATGGCGCGTGCACGGGTGGCCATGTCGGCCAGCGTCGCGGGCTGGGCCTGCAAGTGACGGATGCGCCATGACAGGGCGACGGCGTCGATGGCTTTCCACGCGGCGCCCTGCTCGAGCAGGTAATCCGCGTTGCGTTCTTCCTGACCGGGGATCGGCGCATTGACGATCATCGGCAGACCCACGGCCAGGCACTCCGACGTGGTGAGCCCGCCGGGTTTGGTGATCGCCAGGTCGCAGCACGCCATCAGCCGCTCCACGTGCTGGGTGAAGCCCTGCGGGAACAGTCGTCCCGCATGGCGTGTGCGCGCCAGCGTATGCAGGCGTTCGAGCATGTCTTTGTTTCGCCCGGCCAGGACCACGAGCTGGAAATCGCCGTCACCCGAAAGCAGGGCATCGGCCAGTTCGTCGAGCGCACCGACACCGGCGCCGCCGCCCATGACGAGATAGGCCGGACGATCCGGGTCCATGCCCAGCTCGGCGCGCAACGCGCGGCGATCGTGCTCGTGGGCGAATGCGGGCATCACTGGAATGCCGGTCACGTGGACGCGTTCGGCGGGCAGGCCGACGGCACGCATGCGGTGGGCGATTTCGGGATTGGCGGCGAAATAGCCCGTCATCCCCGGGATCACCCACATGCGATGCAGATCGAAATCCGTCACCTGCAGGTAGACCGGAGCGGTGACACGGCCTTTGCGGATCTGCCGCATCAGCATCTCGGCCGGCAGGAAGTGCGTGCAGATGATGGCATCCGGCGCGAAATCGTTGATCGCCGCGCGCAGCCGCCGGGTGTTCAGTCGTTCGATGGTACGGCGCATGCGCTGCGTCACGGCTTCCGGGCGCGCGTCGTCCGTGATCCGGTAAAGCATGCCCCACAGGCGCGGGTAGTGCGTGATCAGGCCGAGGTAGAAATCGGCGTAGATGCGGCGGAAGCTCGATGGCACGAAGTCCATCACGTCGAGATGGCGTGCCTCGACGTCGAGGCCGTCCGCGGCCAGCGTGGCGATCGTCGCATCGAGGGCATCCGCCGCGCGCACGTGGCCGGCGCCGGCGGAGACCGAAAGGAGCAGGATGCGCCGCGTCACGCGCAGTAATCGGCCAGCAGCGACTGCTGCGCGCTGTAAGGCGCTTCGCCGGTGGCCGGGATGCGACGCGTATAGCGCCCGTCATCACCGAGCATCCAGGCCTGCGTGTTGTCGCGCAGGTAGTTGTCGAGGGTCTCGTTGTACACGCGTTTGGCCAGTTCGGGATCGAGGATGGGCACACCCACTTCGATGCGGCGCATGAGGTTGCGCTCCATCCAGTCGGCGCTCGCGCAGAACAGTTCCGGATCGCCGTCGTTGCCGAACCAGTAGACACGACTGTGTTCGAGGAAGCGGCCGATGATCGAGCGCACCCGGATGTTTTCCGACACGCCCGGAATGCCTGGTCGCAAGGTGCACGCGCCACGGATGATCAGGTCGATCTGGACGCCAGCTGCCGAGGCGCGGTAGAGCGCTTCGACCACGTGTGCCTCGTTCAGCGCATTGAGCTTGGCGACGATGCGCCCGGGCCGGCCGTTGCGCGCATGCTCGATCTCGCGCTCGATCCGCGCCATGACGCCGCTGTAGAGCGTGAACGGCGAATGCAGAAGGCGCTTGAGCTGGATCATCGGACCCAGGCCGGACAGCTGCTGGAAGACCTTGTGGATGTCTTCGCCGATTTCCGGGTGCGACGTCATCAGGCCGATATCGGTGTAGCCGCGGCTGTTGCCCTGGTGGTAGTTGCCCGTGGAAAGGTGCACGTAGCGGCGTAACCCGCTGCCCTCGCGGCGAACGATGAGCAGCATCTTCGCATGCGTCTTGTAGCCCACGACGCCGTAGACCACCTGCACACCGGCTTCCTGCAGCCGGTTGGCCAAACCGATGTTGGCTTCTTCGTCGAACCGCGCGCGCAGCTCGATCACCACCGTGACGTCCTTGCCGTTGCGCGCGGCCTCCACCAGCAGATCCACCAGCGGCGAATCCTTGCCGGCGCGGTAGAGCGTCTGCTTGATGGCCAGCACGCCGGGATCCTGCGAGGCGCGTCGCAGCAGCTCGACCACCGAGGCGAAGGATTCGTACGGATGGTGGAGCAAGACGTCGCGCACGCCGAGGACGTCGAACTCGTTCACGCCCTTGTCGAAGGCTGGCGAAAGGCGCGGCGTGAAACGCGGGAACTTCAGTTCGGGCCGGTCGACCTGGTCATAGATGAGGCTGGCGCGGATGATGTTGACCGGGCCATCGCAACGGTAGACATCGGCCTCTTCGAGCTGGAAATTCGCGATCAGCATATCGGTGATCGCGCGTGGACAATCCGCGCCGACTTCCAGGCGTACCGGTCGCGCATAACCGCGCCCGACGAGCTCTTCGCTGAGGGCGCGCGCGAGGTTCTCCACCTCGGCTTCCTCGACCACCAGCTCGCTGTTGCGGGTGACCCGGAACTGGTACGAGGCGCAGACGTCGAAACCGGGGAAGATCTCGTCCGCGAAGGCCTGCAGCACTTCGGCCAGGAAGACGAAATCGCCATCGCCCTCGGAGACTTCCGCTGGCAGCTTGATGATGCGCGGCAGCGAACGCGGCGCACGCACCAGGGCCATATGGCCTTCACGCCCGAACGCGTCACGTCCCTTGAGCACCACCGCCAGGTTCAGCGTCTTGTTGAGGATGCGCGGGAAGGGGTGCGAGGGATCGAGGCCCAGCGGCGACAGCACCGGCTGGATCTCGTTCTGGAAGTAGCCGAGCAGCCAGCGCTTCTGCTTGTCGGTCCACTGGTCGCGCGTGAGATAGCGAATGCCTTCCGCGCCAAGAGCCGGCCCGAGCTCGTCGTGCCAGATCGCATAGATTTCCGCGACCAGCTCGAGCGTGCGCTGGCGGATGCGCGCAAGGATCTCGCTGGACGACAGACCATCGGCACCGGGCGTCGCCGCGCCGAGCGCATGCTTGTGCTTGAGCACCGCGACGCGCACCTCGAAGTACTCATCGAGGTTGTTGCTGACGATGGTCAGGTAGCGCAGCCGCTCGAGGACGGGCACATCCGGGTCACGCGCCTGGGCCAGCACACGGAAGTTGAATTCCAGTGCCGCCAGTTCGCGGTTCATGTACAGCGCGGGCGCGCCGAGGTCGACAGACTCGCTCATGCGTTTGACGGATCCTTTCATGACGTCCGATGGTGGCTTATCGGTCATCATGCCGGAAAGCGGCATCGCAGCAACCCGGCGGCGCGTTCCTGCCATCGATCAGAGGTGCAGGCCGGCCGCTTCCTGCAGCCGGGCGCCGTCGAGCAGGCGGTCGCTGCCGAATACGCAGGCAAAGGTCGAGCCCTTGCCCGGTTCGCTCTCGATCACGAGGCGGGCCTGGTGGAGGTTGAGCACGTGCTTGACGATGGACAGGCCAAGGCCGGTACCGCCCGAATCGCGCGAGCGGCTGGAGGAGACGCGGTAAAAGCGTTCGGTCAGCCGTGCGATGTGCGTAGCCGGAATACCGAAGCCCGAATCCTGCACGGAGAACTTCGCGCCACCTTCGGTTTCGGCCCAGCGGATGGCGATGCGGCCGCCTGTCGGCGTGTAGCGCACGGCGTTGCTGACCAGGTTGGAAAACGCGCTGTGCAGGTCCTTTGGTGAACCGAGGACATCGAAGGGCGTGGCCATGTCGAGCGATACGGTATGCCGGCCCTGGCTCAGCGCCTCGGCTTCCTTGCGGAGGCTGGCCAGCAACGGGGCCATCTGCACGTGTTCGTCGGCCACGTGGTCCTGGGTTTCCAGGCGCGACAGGGTGAGCAGGTCTTCGACGATCTGTCCCATGCGCTTGGACTGCGCACGCATTTCGTCCAGGACGGGTGCTAGCTCCGGGACGTCTTCGGGATCGAGCAGTTCGAGATAGCCATGGATCACGGTCAGCGGCGTGCGCAGTTCATGCGACACGTTGGCGACGAAATCGCGGCGGATCTGCTCCAGGCGCGTCAGGTGACTGGTGTCGCGCGCCAGCAGCAGACGCTGCCGGCTGCCGAACGGCAAGAGGGTCGCGGTGACATGGCGGTTCGGGTGGCCCGGCGCCGTGACATCGTTGAGCGGTTCGCGGGCGCCTTCGGAAAGCCATTCGGCCAACTCCGAGTTGCGCAATACCTCGACGAGGAGGCGGCCGCGATCGCGCGGCCTCTTGAGGCCGAGCAGTTCTTCCGCCGCGTGGTTGAACCAGCGGACGTGCTGCGAGTGGTCCAGGAGGACCACGGCATCGGGAAGGGTCCCGGCCGCGCTGCGCAAATCACGCAGGCGGGAAGCGATACGGCGGGTGCGAGTCATCAGACGGTCATACTCGGGGCGGGGCGTTGCGGCCGATTGCAACATTGGCCCCGACTTGTGACGGAACAGCGACAGCAGTACGACGATTTCCGTCAGCGCGACAACGGTCACACCGGCCCACGTCGCACCGACGAGCGCGCCAACGACGCCGCCCACGATAAGGAGGGCGGCGCACGCGGCTGGCAGTCGCCAGGAAGTAAGGATGCGAGGTGGCATGGCGCTCACGATAGCGCGGCTACCCCGCGCTAGCCTAGGTATTCGCGGAGAAGCGGTATCCCGCGCCGCGAACGGTCTGCACCATGTCGTCGAGCTTCCACGGTTCCAGCGTCTTGCGCAGTCGGCGGATGTGCACGTCTACCGTGCGCTCCTCCACATAGACGCTGCCACCCCAGACATGGTCGAGCAGCTGCGCGCGCGAGTAGACGCGCTCCGGGTGGGTCATGAAGAAGAACAGCAGCCGGTATTCGGTCGGCCCGATGGGCACGGCATCCTCGCCGGCGAACACGCGATGGGCGGGGCCATCGATGCGCAGGCCGCCCAGTTCGACGATGCCGGAGCCGTCGTCGCCCTGGCTGCGGCGGAGCACCGCCTTGATCCGCGCGATCAGCTCGCGGGTGGAGAAGGGCTTGATGACATAGTCGTCGACGCCGGCTTCCAGGCCGTTCACCCGATCCATCTCCTCACCGCGGGCGGTGAGCATGATGATCGGGATTTCCCGGGAGAGCTCCTCGCGGCGCAGCCGGCGGGCGAGTTCGAGTCCGCTGGTGCCCGGGAGCATCCAGTCGAGCAGGATCAGGTCCGGGACGCGCTCGGAGATGGCCATCTGTGCGGCGCGGGCGTCGGCGGCGTGAGCCGCGTCCATACCCGCCTTGCGAAGCGCGAAAGCGACCATGTCGCGAATCGATGCTTCGTCTTCCACGATGAGAATGCGTTTATGCACGCGTAAGGCCGCTCGTTGGCTGTGACGGTCATATTGCAGCCATGCTGTGTTACACGGCAATGACAATTGTCACGAAAGTCCACCGGATCTTGCGAGTCCGGGTTACTGACTACGCCCGTCCGGGTTGTCATCCGTGGTCACGCGCTTCTTGCGCAACTCCAGCAGGAGCGGGGTCAGGTCGCTGATCCGGGCCTGGATCCGGGAGCGCTGGTAGTAGTCCAGGTCGTCACGTTTGAGCAGGCGGCGCAGCTGCTCCATCGCGTCGAAAGGCCGCCCGGCGAGGTACGCACTATCGGCATAAGCCTCCGCCGCGCGCACCGAATCGCCCGACCGCTCGCTGGCGCGGGCGAAGGTACGGAAGATTTCCGGGTCATCGCTGTCGTCGAGCATGGGCCTGAGCAGGGTCGCCGCCGTACGGGACTCGTCGGCCCGGCCGGTGTCGGTCAGGGCCCGGGCGTAGCCCAGGGTGACAGCGCCGTTACGCGGCGAATTCTCGTGCAGGGTCTTGTAGATCGCCATGGCGTCGCCGTGCCGTCCCGCTTCCACATAGGCGTCGGCAAGGGCCAGGCGCAGCACGACGCTGGCCGGCTGGCTGACCAGGAGCGGCTGGATCTGCTCCACCGCCTGCATGCCGTGACCGCTACGGATCAGGGCGATGGCGTAGCCGTAATGGTTCGCCGCCGTGTCGAAATCCTTGCGCTTGAGGTTGGTGGCGTAGGTGTCGGCGAGCTTGCGGGCGTCGCCGGACAGCACGCGGATGCGTTCGCGCATCAGCGCATAGGTGTCGCCAGCGCTGTCGGGAGCGATCTTGCTGCGATTCGGCGCGAGTTGCGTGTTGTCCTTGACGTAAAGGACGGGCGCGGTGCTCTTCTCCCAGCTGGCCTTGTCCAGGGTGGGCTGGCGCGGCTTGCCGGCATTACGTTCGGTGATGACCCGGGCGCGCGCCTTGGCGTCGCTGATGCGCTCCAGGGTGACCGGGTGGGTCAGTAACAGGGACGGCGCCGCCTCTTCGTCCTCGCCGACGCGCAAGGTGTCCTGCATGCGGCCGAAGAACTCGGCCATGGCCTCCGGGTCGTAGCCGGCATTGGCCAGGGTCTGGATGCCGGTGCGATCGGCCTCGATCTCGTCCTTGCGGGTGAAATTGATCTGCCGCTGCATGATCAGTCCCTGCCCACCCATGAGCACCGCCGGGGCCGCGTCGCCGGCGCCGCCCCCGGCACCGGCAGCGATCGCGCCGAGCAGGACCAGGGCCATGAGCGGGGCGTTCTTCTTGGAATCCTCGAAAGCGCGGTACAGGTGGTTCTGGGTGATATGGCCGATCTCATGCGCGATGACGCCGGCCAGCTCGCTCTCGCTGGTGGTGATGTCGATCAGGCCGGCGTTCACGCCGATATAGCCGCCGGGCGCCGCAAAGGCGTTGATCTGGCTGTCGTTGACGATGAAGAACTGGAAGTGATCCTTCGGCCGGTCACTGGCCGCGACCAGCCGGTAGCCGAGGTCGTTGATGTACTGGTCGACCAGGGCGTCATCCACGGTCAGGTTGAGCGTATGCATCTGGCGGAGCATCTGCGCCCCGTACTCGTTGGCCTCGCGTGGGCTGAGCAGGCCGGCAGCGGAGCTGCCCAGGTCGGGCAGGCGCACGTTGTCCTGGG
>Ga0247742_10002595_pt1 | contig 11754 bp, 8 predicted proteins | sample UWRJL208509C2_FD_180944 | JGI IMG/M metagenome (GOLD analysis project Ga0247742, IMG submission 180944) | Plant litter microbial communities from Arlington Agricultural Research Station in Wisconsin, United States - UWRJ-L208-509C-2 | ecosystem: Environmental > Terrestrial > Plant litter >... | reverse complement strand
AACAGCTAGTGGCCATCATCGGCAAAGCCCACTTGGACAAGCTCGATTTCCTGGACATCTCTGCGGGTAGCTACGACGCCGGTGAGTGGATCGTCCAGTCGGGGGAGTGGAAGCCCGGGATCCTGGCCGAGTACGCCAAGGCCTACCGTCAGTTCGGACTTCCACTGGGTATGGCCGGGCGACTCAACAGCCCGGAAATCATCGAGGAAGTCCTATCCCAGGGAACTTGCGACTTTGTGAGCCTTGCCCGCGCCATCCATGCCGATCCTGCCTTCGTGGGCGGGGTGCTGCGGGGCGAACGCTACCGGCCATGCATCGCGTGCAATGTGTGCATAGATAACCTTGGCCTCGGTCAGGTCACCTGTACGGTCAATCCGGCAGTTGGCCGCTCACGTGTTCCCGTTCCCACGCCCGTTGTTCGCCCGGGCTCCCGGGTGCTGGTGGTCGGCGCCGGGCCTGCGGGCCTCACCGCTGCCCGCGAACTCGCCGAAGCCGGTGCCAGCGTGACATTGATGGACGACGGCGTGCGGCCGGGTGGGCAATTCGCGCTCGCTGAGCGGATGAAATCGACGCCGGATTTCCACCGCTTTGCAGATTGGTCCAGCGCGGAAAACGAGCGGCTGGGCGTTGAGGTTTGCCAGGGAGTCCACGTGGACACGTTCGACGTCGGCTCGCTGGCCCGCGACTTCGGCGCAGACGCAGTGGTGGTGGCCACGGGCGGGGTGCGCCCTGCTCCCGGGTTCATCGGCGGCGACTCGCCCCGTGTTTCTGACATCCGGGATTGGCTAGCCGCGCATCCTGAGGTCCTTGACGGCAGCGTGTCCAGGCCCTCAGGAAGCGGGTCCGGTCCCGTGGGGAGCTCGTCCGGGTTGTTGGTCAGTGCGGACGATTCTGTGGGCAGTGCGCCGGAAGCGGTGACAATTTGGGGTGCGGATTCTGTTGCCATGAGCGTGGCCGACACCCTTGCAGCACTTGGTACTGCCGTGCTGATCATTGGGCCGCAGGAAGCCCTGGCTCCTGAATCCGGCCGTCGAGCCAAGATCCTCGCAGTACCCCGGCTTGAAGCCAATCCGAAGGTGCGGATCTTCCTGTCCAGCACTATCGAGGAGTTTGACGGTACTGGTGAGCCTGGCGTCAATAGGGTTCGGATCAGGCGCTCGGGTGTGGAGGACGAGTGGATTGATGCCCCGGGCGATCTTTTGGTTTCGCGTTCGGTGCTGCCGCTGGACGGGCCGCCCATGCTGGAGCAACCGCTGACATTGGAGCGACGGGAAGCCGAGCTCAGCTTTGCGGCTTCGCTCCCCATTGCCCTCGCCGGAACGGTCGTGGACAAGGCACCGGCCATTGTGTCCAACGCGGTCAAGAGCGGTTACGACGCAGCCCAGCGCATTGCCGCGGCACTGGCCACCCCCTCCGCCGACACCCCCTTCGCCGAGATCGCTGGAACAGCGCCGGATCGCCGGAGAGTTCCGGCGAATTCGCAGCATTCCAGCGACCTCGCCGACACCCAGCATGACTTCACCCTGAACGGAGCCCGAAAGTGACCACACCTACGCGCCGGCTGGGAATCGCCCAGCTCTCCCTCGTCGGAACCGCACCGCCGGATTTGGTGAGCATCGCGGCACAGGCGGGCTTCGACTTCATCGGAGCCAGAGTCCGTCCAGTCACCGCCACGGAGCGGCCATACGATCTCCAGCCCGGTTCCCACCTGCTCAAGGAGACGCTGCAACGGATGGCGGATACAGGGATCACGGTTGAGGATGTTGAGTTTCTCCTCTTGGACGGAACTGGCCTGCAGGGCGGGCAGGATCAACGCGAAGCCTGGCTGCGAATGATGGAGGCCGGCCAAGCCCTCGGGGCATCAACACTGACGGTGGCCTGCGCAGACCCGGACCTTGACCGTTTCGGTGACCACCTCGCGCAGATGACCCAGGACGGTATGTCCTACGGAATCATGCCGACGCTGGAACCCATCGCCTACCAAACCGTTCGTTCCCTTCCCCAGGCAGTGAAGCTGTCCCGGCGGGCGGGCTGCAAGATTGTTGTTGACGCACTCCACGTCAACCGCTTCGGCGCAACTACGGCTGAGCTCGAAGCGGCCACGGATCTGGTTCCTTTGGTCCAACTCTGCGATGGTCCTGCTGCTGCGCCGGAAAACAGGGAAGCCCTGATTGTCGAGTCGCGCTCGGAGCGAGGCGTACCCGGCGACGGTGAATTCCACCTAGCGAGCATACTCGCGACCTTCGCCGCAGGAACCCCGGTCAGCATCGAAACGCCATCGGACAAAAGGGCGGCCGAGATGGGCGAACTGGCATGGGCCAAACATCTCAAAGCGGCGGCAGATTCCGTCCTCACCGCCACAGCAGTCAACAGCCCAGCAGTCACCACCACAGCAGTCAACAGCCCAGCACACAACATCTCAGCACTTACCGGGAGCAACAAATGATGGACAGTACACCTAGCCCCGTGGACTGCGACGTCCTGGTTATCGGCTCAGGCGCCGGTGGCATGTCTGCAGCTGTCACAGCAGCCTTCCACGGAATGAAGGTGATTGTGGTGGAGAAGGCAGAGGTTTGCGGCGGTGCAACCTCCTGGTCCGGAGGTTGGGCTTGGGCACCGGGCAACCCATTGGCGAAGGCTGAAGGGGTCAATGAGGACAAGGAAACCTTCCGCACATACCTCCGGGAGGTTCTCGGGGACGACTACCAGGCTGACAGGGTGGATGCCTTCCTTGAAGCTGCCCCGCACATGGTGGGCTTCTTCCACAACAAGACGTCCCTGCAGTTCGTTCCCGGCAGCAAAATCAACGACATCTACGGTGACCTTCCAGGTGCAGGAACTGGCAATCGTTCGGTCGGTCCTAAGCCTCTGAACGCCCGCACCTTCAAGCCTGGACTGAGGGCGAAGATGCGTCATCAGCTCTACGAAACCTCGTTCCTAGGCATGGGAATCATGGCCGGTCCGGACCTTGGTAAGTTCCTGTCGGCATCCCGGGGCAACCCCAAGGGCCTGTTCCACGCAGGCTGGCGCTTCGGATTCCACCTCCTGGACCTGCTGACGCACCGGAGGAACATGCAACTGGTCAACGGCACAGCGTTGACCGGAAGGCTCATGAAATCCGCTGACGATCTCGGAGTGGACATCCGGGTCGCCACGCCGGCCACAGCGCTGCTCAGCGATGAAAACGGCAAGGTGACCGGCGCCGTCGTGCGTTCTACCGAAGGTGAGGTGCAGATCAACGCGAGACGCGGCGTCGTGCTGGCAACCGGCGGCTTCCCCAACGATGTGCAGCGGCGCAAGGAGCTGTTTCCGAAGACGCCCACGGGCCGGGAGCACTGGACGCTGTCCCCGGCGGAAACCACCGGTGATGGCATCAACCTGGCGCAGTCCGTGGGTGCACGCTTCACCACCGCAGTGAAGTCGCCGGCCGCTTGGTGCCCGGTGTCCTTGGTGCCGTACCGCAACGGCCGGACGGGCGTGTTCCCCCACATCATGGACCGTGCGAAGCCGGGCAGCATAGGCGTCCGCGCGGACGGGAAGCGGTTTGTGAACGAGGCCAACGGCTACTACGACTACGTCCAGGCCCTCCTCGCAGCGACTCCCGACGGTGAAACTGTGGAATCGTGGCAAATCGCGGACAGCCGATTTGTCCGCAGGTTCCCTCTGGGCATGGCCAAGCCGCTGCCCGTGCCGCTCTTCCCGTACCTGCGCTCCGGGTACCTCATCAAGGGGCGAACGCTGGAAGAACTTGCGACCAAATGCGGTATTGACCCCGCGGAGTTGCGCCGGACGGTGGCGCGCTTCAACGCGAATGCCCGTTCCGGCGTCGACCCGGACTTCGGACGCGGCGAATCCGCGTTCAACCGCTACGGCGGCGACGCCACGCACCGGCCGAATCCGTCATTGGGGCCTATCGAGAAGGGGCCGTTCTATGCGGTGCGGGTTGTGCCAGGGAGCTTCGGGACATTCGCGGGCGTGGAAACTGACGGCCGAGGGCGGGCGCTCAACAACCAAGGCCACCCCATAGATGGCCTCTACGTAGCCGGCAACGATCAAGCAAGTGTCATGGGCGGGCATTACCCCGCCGGCGGCATCAACCTGGGACCCGCACTGACCTTTGGCTACATCGCCGGACGGGACCTCGCCGGCGTCACTGCATATGAGGACGACGGCACGCAGGCGGAGATGGAGCTCGCACTGTAGAAGTTCGTTGTGAGGCCTGCTCTGCAGGGTTTGGCCTTGGAATTGTGTGGAGAGCGGGCCTCGCAACGCGAGGCAAGGTGGGTGCAACGCGTGGGGTCAGCGGCGCGTGGGCTGCGGTGTCGACGGGGTGGGCGCTGGGGGAGGGGCCGGTGCCGGGAAAGGCCCGCTCGGGTATAGGGACGTGGCTGTCATCATGTAGTTGGCCCACTGTGGGCCGGCGATCATGTAGCCATCCAAGGACTTGTAGAACTTGCCGTTGATGGTGACGTTTTGCCCGGCTCGCTGCTGGCCCGCCGTCGTGTCCCCGAAGAACGACGCCGTTGCAAGAGTTGTGGTGTAGCCGGCAACCCAGGTGGCGCCGTTGTTATTGGACGTGCCTGTTTTTGCCGCCACCGGAGCCTGACTCTGGACCTTGGGTTCGATGTAAACGCCCGAGCCCATCTTGAGAACATCCTGCAGGACGGCGTTGACGCCCCGCGCCACGGCTGGCTTCACTGCCTCCCTGCACTCAGGGGTCTGGGCTTGGAACTGGCGTCCTTGGGCATCGCTGATCTCGGTGATGGCAATGGGCTTGCAGTAGGTGCCGTCGTTGGCGAAGGTGGCGTAGGCGCTCGCCAGGACCACAGGGGCCACTCCAATGGAGCCAAGGAGATTGCCGATCTGGTGCATGTTGACCGGTGCGTTGTCCAAGCCGCTGTGCAGGCCCACGGTGTCCACCATTTTTTGGATCCCGCAGAAATCCAATTGGGCTGCGGTGGCGAAAGTGGCCGTGTTGATGGAGTTGTAAAGGCCGTAGTTGATGGGCATTGGCCGGTAGTAGCCGGCGTCGTTGTTTTGCAGGTCGTCATCGGCGCCAAGGTTCTGGGCTTTCTGCGCGGTGCTGTAACCCCCAAGGACCCTGCCGCAGCTTGAGCGCCACGGGAAACCGACTGGATAGACCCGGCGGGAAGCGTCAACAACTGCAGTGGGATTCTTGCCTTCATTGAGCCATTCGGCGTAAATGAACGGTTTCATGGTGGAACCGGGCTGGAAGCCGCCTGCGCCATTGAGGTCGTAGCCGTTCTCGTCTTTGGCATCGACGTTGAAGTTCAGTTGGGTATCGTATTTTCCTTCCTGGGGAACGAACACCGTGTTTTGGGCCATCGCAAGGATCTTGCCTGTGCCCGGCTGGACGGTGCTCATCGCGGCGCCCCATTTATCCGGGTTGTCGCCGGCGGAGGCGTCAACTTGCTCCTGCGCGGCGTTCTGGAGCCGGCTGTCCAAGGTGGTGGTGATGGTCAATCCGCCACGGTAGAGGAAGCGTTCACGTTCCTCCACGGTGTCACCGTAGGCCTCGTCGTTAAGGATGAGGTGGGAGACGTAGTCACAGAAGTAGGTGGCAAACGAGGTACCCGCGCAACCTTGCAGGGACGGGGTGACGTCGAGCTCAAGGGGAGAGGCTACAGCGACGCCGTGATCCACAGCCGTGATCTTGCCCTGTGCCAGCATCCGGTCCAGCACCAGGTTGCGCCGGTTGAGTGCAGCCTGAGGATCCACAATGGGGTCGTAAATGCTGGGGCCATTGACCAGACCAGCCAGGAGGGCTGCTTGCGGCAGGGTCAGGTCCATCGCGGAGGTGCTGAAGAAATAGCGGGATGCAGCTTCGATGCCGTAGGCGTTCCGGTTGAAGAACACTATGTTCAGGTATCCCTCCAGAATCTGATCCTTGCTGAACCGCTTTTCCAGCTCAAGTGCGAGCTTCACTTCGCGCAGTTTGTCACCCACGGTCTTCTGCCCGCTGAGCACCACATCCTCCGGACGCCCCTCGGATAAGCGGGACTCGTTGAGCACATTGGTGACGTACTGCTGCGTCAAGGTGGAGGCGCCTTGCCGGGTGCCCTGTGTCAGGTTGGAACTCAGCGCCCGCATGATGCCTTGGGCGTCCACGCCCGCGTGCTCGTAGAAGCGGTTGTCCTCAATGGCGATGATCGCTTCGCGGATGAACGGGGACATCTCCTCCAGCGGGACCTTTACCCGGTTCTCCGCATAGAAGGTGGCAATGAGCTGCCCGTCCGCGGAGACCACGGTGCTGGAAAGCGAAGGTGAATCAACGTTCAGCTCGCTCGGCAAACTTTGATAGAACCCCAGGGAACCGCCCACGGTGGTGCTGGTGAAAGCAACCACGGGTGCCAGGAATCCTGTGATCAGAACTCCGCAGAGGGTGCTCACGAAGAAGAACCCGAAGACCCTCAAAAGGACCTTGCCAAGACCTATCTTTGGACCCTTGTTCCGCGCCATTTTCGTGCCAATCCGTAGGGATAACCCGGCTGAAAAGTAGCTATAGAATACGTCCGGCAAAGCTGCGCGGCTACGGGTTGGGCGCCCGAATATGGTCCCAAATAGGACTCAATCCAGCGGCAGAGTGACCCTCACACTGGTGCCCCGCCCAACCGCGGAGTCGATGTCTACTGTCCCGCCGGCGTCGTGTACTGCTATGGACATCAGAAGCAATCCGAATCCGTGCCTGCGGCCGCTGGGCGCGGCGTGGATTTCGAAACCGCAGCCGTCGTCCGTGATGGTGAGCTGGATGCCGTGGTAGACAGCGTTGAGTCGGACCGTGAGCTCGCTGGCATTGGCGTAATTGAGGGTGTTGCTGAAGGTCTCCTGAGCCACGTGATACAGGAGGGCGGCGGCTGCGGAGGAGATCTCGATGCCGTGGTGCGGGGTGTGCCAATGGACGGTGACGCCCTCGCGCCGAAGCGGTGCAGCAAGCCGGTCGATGCATCCGGCGACACCCAGCGCATAGAAATCCACGGGGTGCTGGTCCTGGATGATGCCTTTGATGGCTATCACCTCGGTGAGTGCTGATGCCTGTTCCATTGCTTCCCCCACATCGTTGTGTTTCATATCTGGAATTCGTTGCCGAAACCCCTTGGTATTGGTGCTTCGTGCTTCCAGCGTGGCGCTGCTATATCAAGGAAGCTTTTCGATTGGCTCAAGTTCGCATCAAGTTTGCGGGGAGCCTTAAGGGGGACGGCCTGCCCGTGTGGAGGCTCGACGGCGGCACGTCGCTTACCGTCGTCGAGCCCTGTTGCGAAGCTACGCGCTCTCGGGCTGCTTCAGTACCAGCAGGCTGTCCGCGTTCCGATCGCACTGCAGCACGCCCTCATGGACGGTGAGTTCGGCAACGAGCACCGATGACCGCCGGCTCTCGACAGTCGGGTGGCTCGCACCGGCGCGGCTGGGGTGCGTGAAGTAGAAGATCCATCCGCGGCCATGGTTGACAACCACGTCTGCGTGGAGGCCCGGCCCCACATCATCGGTCCGTGCGAAGGTGTCGCCGATGGCTGCGTCCAGGATGACCCCTTGTTTCTCCCATGAATCGAGATCGTCAGAGCGGTACACTTCCTGGCCGGACCACGTGTCCACGATCATCCAGTACCAGCCGCCCAGGCGGAAAACGTTGGCCCCTTCGTGGCCCGAGGGTGTGGTCAGTACGTGGCCCCGGACCTTCCAATCGAAGAGGTTGTCGCTGTCCGCCGCCCAGGTTTCCGAGCCTTGCACCTCGTCCTTAAACCACATGCGGAATCCGCCGCCGGGGAGTGGGTGCACGCAGGCGTCGATGACCCGGTTGGAGCTCAGCGGAACTAATCCGTGGTGGGTCCATGCCAGAAGGTCCGGGCTGGTGTAGTGGTGGATTTCCATGGAATGCGGATTGCCGTGGGCGGGGATGCCGCGGATGTAGCTGACGTACATGTGGAAAGTGCCCGCGTGCTCGAAGACTTCGGGTGCCCAGAAAGTGTTGTGGCCCCATTCGAAGTCAAGGCCCTCAAGGGTTCCGCGGTAGTCCCAGTGTGTGCCGTCCGTGGATGATGCAACTCCGAGCTTGGAACCGTAGAGCCAGCTGAGTCCGTCCTCGAACGGGACCGTGGTGCGGCGGTTGGTGTAGATCATCCACCAGGCCTGCTCGCGCGGGTTGTAGATGACGGTGGGATCTGCGGCACCGTCCTCGATGGGGTCCCTGAAGAGTGGTGACTTCACCGGGGATTGGGTTTGGTTGCTCACGTAGTTCCTTGCTGATGGGCTGTGTTAGCGCTAACAAATTAAACCTAAGCAACACTCTGAAACACGTCAATGGGGGACTGGTCCGAAATCCAGTCCCCCATTGTCTGACTTACCAGCGGCCGCCGCCACCACCGGGACCTTGGGCCTGCGTGTACTGGCCCGCGGTCGCGGTGCCTTGTTCTTCTGCGCCGTCGATGGAGCCTGTGGTGACGCCGGCTTCCGTGTCAGCACTGCCTCCCGTGTACACCGTGTACGTCGCACCGTCGGTGATCGCGGCGGAGGAGAACACCAGGGATGCGATGGTTTTGGTGGTCACGAATGTCACCACCACCGCTCCCGTGGCGTCGACGATGTGCACAGGCGTGCCGGAAGACACCGAAGAGTCGAAGGTCAACTGCACACCGGACTGCGTGGAAGAGGTACCCGGGGTCACCGCCATTCCGGCACTGCCTGCCGCTGCTACGGTGCCGCCGGTCACGGTCAGTTCACCGTTCACATCCAAGGCCCCGTTGCCGTCGTTGGTGGGGCCGTTGACCACCACGGTCCCGCCGGAAATGCTGGCGTTGCCGTTGGAGTCCAGGCCGTCACCTTCTGAGTTGATGGTGAGGTTTCCGCCGGAGACGTCCACGGTGTAGTCGCCAACGGTCTCCCCGCCGCCCATGCCGCCACCCATTGGACCTCCGCCGCCTGCCGTGCCCGCATCGGTACTGGTCGAAGAGCCACCCGAGGCGTTCACGCCGTCGTCGTTCGCTGTGACGGTGACGTCGCCGCCGGAGACCACAATGTGCTGCGCTTCCAGTCCTTCCTCCGACTCGGCCACGGTGACTGTTCCGCCGGAAACGGTGAGGGTGTTGAACGCCTTCACGCCGTCGTCGCCCGCGTTGACTGTCAACGAGCCGCCGCTGACCAACAGCCACCCCCGCCCCTCGTCGGTGTCGTTGTCTGCCTTCACGCCGTCACCGCCTGCGGTCACCTGGTACGCGCCGTCCAGCAGCACTGTGTAGTCCTTGCCGCGAATGCCGTCGTCCACGGCGTCCACGGTGACCTTGCCGGCAGCCATCACCAGGCCGTCCTTGGAAACGATGCCGTCGTTGGATTTCCCGTTGACGGTGAGGGCACCGGTCCCGGCGATGGTCAGGTCCGCCATGGAGTAGAGGGCTGCGTTGGGGGAGTCCTCGCCCTGGTCGGCGTAGGTGGTGGCATCCGTTAACGTGTTGGTGCTGCCCTCGTCCAAGTACACGATCGCTTCGTCGGCGCTCTGCACTACAAACGGCGAGCCGGTGGAGTTGCCCAGTTCCACGCCGTCCAGAATGATGCGAACCGTATCCTCCTCACCGGCTGCAACCACGATCTGCCCGTCGCTCAGCGAGCCGCTGAGGCGGTACGTTCCCGCGGCGCTGATGGTGACGGTGTTGCCGTCTACAGCCACGCCGGTGGAGGACGACGACGTCACTTTACTGCCGCCGTCGGACAGGCTGATTGCCACTTCCGTTGCGGCGTCCCACGTGAGGTCGTCGCTGTCGTAGTGGGTGTCTTCTTCAATGGTCCCGGCCGTTACGGCCTGCTGGGTGGTGGTGGTGGATGTGCCGGTGGTGGAGGTTGAGTTGGTGGCGGCGGTGGAGCAGCCGGCCACGGAGATGGCCAGGGCGACGGCGGCAACGGAAAGGGAAGTGCGGAAGGAGCGCATAGTGGATTCCTAAGTCTGTGGAGGGAATGTCAGTGGAGGGGGCGCAGGGGCATCCTGCGTCGAAGGGTTTGATTCCAGCGGTTGGCCGGAAGCTCGGGGTGGAGTGCGGCCATGCCGGTGGCGAACTTGGAGATGCGGCAAGGCCGGACGCCGTGTGCCCACAGGTGCTTGTCCAAAGGGCCGGGCGCTGAGCCGGACTTCGTCTCCACCACCACCGCGTTGTCCAACACCCAGGGATGGCCGTCTGGGCTTTGCCACGTGACGTCGGAGTCGATGGTCGCGCGGCTTCCGGACTCGGGGAGGAAGAGTGTGGTGCGGTCGTAGCGGGTGGAAAGCACCGGCTCCAGCGGTCCGATGCTCATGTCACCGATGGCCGCGGCCAGCGTCTCATTCACGTAGGCCAGGCCCTCTTCCGTGAGCCGGTCGCGGTCGCCCATCTCATAGGGGATGCGCTCCTTGACGGTGGCCTCGCGAGCGCCTTCGGTCTTCACTTCCAGGAAGCTGACCGCGCTGTCCAGGTAGGTGCGGGTACGGATCTTGAACCGCCTTCGCCTGCCGTGCGCGGCGAGCATGTAGCTGTCCAACTCGGCGGTGTCGAAGTACACGGAGTCGTAAGCGAACGTGCGGTTCCCGTCCATGTCCAAGACCCGGGCCTCGGAGCTGAAGGTGCTCAGGACCTTGCGTGCCGTTGCCGAAGGAACCAGATACTTTCGGTCCACCCGGGTCAGCAGGGCGGCTTCGGTAGTGAGCTCTTCAAGCCCGACGGCGGGAAGCTGGCTCAGTTGCGGGATGATCGGTTCGGCGTCGATGCGGCTCATGCGACACCGGCCGAGGTGGGTACGGATTGCTGGGTGTGCTGGGGTGCTGGCTGAGCGGAGTGAGCCGGCTGAACCGGCTGCGCGGACTGGGCCGGGAGTTCCTCCGGAGCCGGGGTCAACGCACCGGCTGGTTGGTTGAAGCCAAGCTGGGCGTGCCGCGGCTGGGATAGGTCCTCATGGAGGGGCCGCGCCGCGTATCGTACGTCCACGATCGTTTTGTCGTTCACCAGGTCCAGTTCCTGAATGGTGGCCGAGTGGACAGTGCCGTGGAGGACTTCTTCCAGCCGGGCGTAGAGCTCGGGTTCGTTGTTGATGGCCCGGTCCAGCACCACCACCTGGTGGCGGTAGGCCGGGAGGACCCGGGGGTTGTCGCCGACGAACATCACCAGCAGGACCAACGCCATGAGGGACAGCGTCAGCCAGAGAGGTTCGACGCCGATGCCTGCGATCAAGCCCAGCGCCAACGCCGAGAAGTAGTAGGCCACCTCGTGCTGGGCCAGTTCCGTGGACCGGAGCCGAATGATGGAGAGAACACCAAACAAACCCAGTCCCAAGCCAACGCCTGCGGCCGAACCGGACAATGCCGTGGCGACTGCCAGGACGCCGACGTTCATGCCCAGGTAAGAAACAACCAAGTCGCGGCGCCTGTGCCGGCGGAGGTAGAGGGCAAGCGTCAAAATGGTGATGGCGGCCAGGTCTGCCGCGATGAGGATGATGGTGTTCATCGGTTACTCCGGAATCTCTTGGGGAATTGATCTCCACTTTTCCCGGCCATGCTGTGCTGAAACTGTGCCGGGACCAAGGCTGGGATATGTGTTTCGACCACGGTCGGTTCCAATGGTTTGGGCCCTGTTGTTTGGGCGGCGTGAACCGTTGACGCGGCATGTCCCTTGCGCGCAAACAGGAAGCGCTGTTGTACTGCATAGCTGACTCCCAGCAGCGTCATCTCGGTGGCAAGCTTGGCCAGCACGTCTGGAACGGCGAGGGAGGTGAGGGTCCACA
>Ga0247742_10002594_pt1 | contig 11756 bp, 10 predicted proteins | sample UWRJL208509C2_FD_180944 | JGI IMG/M metagenome (GOLD analysis project Ga0247742, IMG submission 180944) | Plant litter microbial communities from Arlington Agricultural Research Station in Wisconsin, United States - UWRJ-L208-509C-2 | ecosystem: Environmental > Terrestrial > Plant litter >... | reverse complement strand
CTTAACTCTCTCAATCCCTGACCGTCAAACGTTTGTGGCCTTATTCTACGGTCAAGGTCAGTCTTGCTTTTATTTTTATTTTTTATTACGTTTACCTATGTCTAAATTGGTGCCAGCATATATTCATCTGAGGACTTTTCGACTCCGCCTCTCTCTGCGACGCGTAAAGAAAGAGCCTACTTCGGAGCCTTCACTTTCCGAGAATGGCTAGTACTTAATTGGGAGGCTGTGAAATCGACAGCATCTCCCTCTACTGACTTCTGTGCTTTTAGACAACCTGAAAACAACACTCCGACGACGGAGCTCATTACGAGCTCACCGATAATATTCATCTATCAGCGACTTTGTCGCATGTTCTGTCAGTGTCAGACACAGGTTTGCCCCATAACCCAGAGTACTCAGTCGATGAGAACTCTATCACACCTATTCTTAGGACTATATTCTGATATCGACAGCCTGTTGGTCGTCGTAGAATGAACATCTACAACGTGCGTGGAAGAACAGATGTTCCTGACATCCGAAGTGGAGGCCTGTGGCTACTTTCCAGTACGGTCGAGAGGTACTGACGAAACGAGAAGAAACTCTTTCCATGATCATCGTGAGTACTCTGCCGCAACATCAGAAGCCCTGTTTACATCCTTAAAATTTTCAGTGCCTATGCATTTTAATGATGGACGACAATTCCGAACAGTGAACACATACCCTACATCGCATTTTGTGCATCGATGACACGGAGGCCATTTCTATCCGCCTCCATCGCTGCATTCAGCGCACTGCGATCAAACTATGACCAGTCTTTGACTCGATTCAGGAAGTGCATGGATGGATATTCCATCTCATTGAGGATACACGGCCGACATAGGTTGTGGAAGAATTCCTCAGACGCTCATATCAAAAGTGGAGGCGTTGGGACATTGGCCATCGAGGGGCAAGACACGCCAACGCCTCGGCTCTCAAGAGCAGTAATCATATCCCGTGACAAGGATAGCCACTATGTCAATTACTTCAAGGACTGTCTTGCTCGGAAAGCGCAGTGGATTTGACGCCCTTAAGCGCTTGCCAAGTGGGTTCTTCCACCACGCTGTCATACGAAAGCCGTACTTGAAAACTAACCGAGGTGCTTAAAACCCCAGAACGGCCATGATGGAAGATTTCCTCTCCTCTCCGCTGACTCACCTTAAACTTCGTCTTTTATCGCATCCATCTACACCATTCGACTTCAAGGGTCGCAAGCACAGCTTCACCAGGTACTATGACCCTCTTATTCCCTATCATTTCTGATCGTGGCTTCTCTTACTCTGATTCAATGTCCTGTTTATGTCATTTGGGGCCTATTTGTTGTTGATCAACTCATCGATTTCGATGGGGCATACGCATAAGCGCCCATGATCGTCCCCGAGCGTAGCGGCGTGGCGCAATGCTGTCCGCCTTCCAAATGAATGCCTTCCTGAATACACGCTTCTCCTTTTCTCTTTTGCACCATTTACATCTTCTCGCAGTGAATCATTGCCATCTACAGCAAATGCACGGCAAGCACACCAGGGTTCGACACGAGCAGCGGGTACACGGTTAAATGCACGGTTGGTTGTTCTATAAATTCCCCAACTCACTTGCCCGTCGTTGTCTGCCAACATGGTCCCCTATTTTGTACTTGCACCGTCTTCTCCGGACTCCCGCGGCGCATCCAAGAGCCCAAAGGAGGAAAACACAGATGCAGACCACAACATCTTCATCGAATGTGAGCGTCCACGCCTTCATTGCTATTAGCTCGTATCTTACAGTCATTCGACTAGACACACATTCGATGGACGACACGGGTTATGGGCTATCAGACTTTACGTACCCTGTCTCCGTGCCCGCGAACGAACCTGTGTATAGGACTTACCATTACGACAATTCCTCCCTGCATTCCTCTTCGCCTGGCTCTTCCGCCCCGCATACACCCTCAATCGATGGCCACCCCAACACAAGCTTCTGCCCAAGTCTAACGACAGCCTCATCTGGTGACAGCTTACAGCAATCAGCCCCGAGTACCTATCTCGAGGTTCCAAAGAACTCCCCAAGAAGAGCGCGATCGGTTCAAGATCGAAGTGAGTCGCTTTGCTTTGTGCATTGAAGTATAGTCCCCACGACAATTCTAGATTCCCGACGGAGTACGTACGGCCAACCATATACATTACCGTCACCGATCTCCTTCGATCACACGCCCCCACAAGACCCGCAGCTTCTGAGGGTGCCCCATATGAGCCGCAGGCGTAGTCTATCAGGTACGTCGATCACGTTCGTGGCGCCTACGATCAAATGTCGATCATAATCTCTTTCAGGCGCCCATGGTCGTGGAAGTCCAAGCCCCATGTTCTACTTCGGTGACCACAGAGGCTCTTCGCCGTTCAGCGAGGCTTCCTCCCCCGGATCGCAGTATTCAATGCCTTCGCCTGATCCTGGTCGCGTCGACACGAGTCCCACATTGATCCACCAGGATCTAGGCTCAGCTGACGACTTGTTGAAGGGTACGGGTTTATCGAGGCGTCAGGTTGGAAACCCACTCTCTGAGTACAACCATCCTTCCACGGCTGTTGTGGGTTCCGGAGATGTGCAGCACCACTCAATGTCGAACTGGGCTGATCTTACCGCTGGTGCCCACATGAACTGCCTGGATGTCGATTCCTTTCCGTATCAGTTCACGGGCATGCAAGGTAGCCCGTCGAACACGTCCCAGTCGAGCATGTACCCTTTTGCAGGTCAATTCCAGTCCGGCTTTGGCGTTCCTTATGGACACACACCTTCTTCAGCAGGTTCAGGCGCCTATTATAACAGGCAAGGTGGCGCTGTGGGGGACCGGCAGCAACATGTCATGCATCTGACGGGTCCGGAAACCGTGGCCGTTCCCCCTAGTCCCATACCATCATCCATGACCTTAGCGACGTCGATCCACTCTGAAGATCCGCAAAGCCAAACCATTGTCAAAGATCCCGATCCGCTGAGCGGATACAAAAGGATTGTCTTTGACCACCTTCAAGACGCAAGGCCATTGAAGGAAGTTCGTTCACGCATTCGGGATCTCGTCGAGCAAACGGGAGATACCAAATATGAAGAAGTACTCGAGTCTGCCCTACGAGAGCGGCCTGATATCGCAGAACCTGGGCTTAACGCTGCATTGAAGAGGAGGAAAAACAAGCAGGAACAGCCGCAGTTTGCGTGCGTCCTCTGTAGGGCGTTTCTTACAACGAATGATAACCTGAAAAGTGAGCTGCCAATCCAATTCAGTTGCTTTGTATTTAAAAATATTATCTTCCCAGATCACTATAGGTCGCATCTGAAATGGGACGCGTTCCCATGTCAGCGTTGCGGAGGGTTCTTCCGTACGGCAGCCACACTCAAGAGACACGATAAAAGCGCGAAGCGGTGTATTCATGGCCAACACTTGCCAGTGAGCATGTAAGGACATATCTTCGTCCTTGTAAGTCGGAAAGCTCCACCGAAAACCGGCAGGAACTAGAAGAGGGAATATGACCAACGGTTCCGCTTCACTGAAGCCATTTTCCCTCCAACTTCCGGATTTCGTTAGGAAAAGCCAATTCCGATTTTTTTTTCTTTTCTTTTTAACTGTGTCAGGAAGTTCATTCTTCGCCTTAAACACCACCGCTATCTGTCGGAATCTCCCCTACTATACCCAGCATTGCGTATTTGATGATACCCTCATAGAGTTATGTGCAACCTGCACGCGGACGAGATCCGATGGAAAATTTCCCTTCTTCGACTTTGGTCGGACGAGGTGTGTTTCGACTGGCCATGCTTTCTATGATACATAATCCCAATTCCCTATACCCTAATTAAATGTACTTGTATTTCTTCACTGGTGATCTTATCAGATGACACATGGGCTGTGCGTGTGAAATGACACACCATCAACAATACAACCCTTGCATGCATGCAACCTCCTGGGACGTTTCGTTGCCTCACGCCTTTCGTTCCTTTTCCACTGCTGTCTGCGGTATAGCCATCACATACCACGACTATGTTCAGAACTCCCCGTCCCATGTATTGAATTCGTTCGGAGCCAGTCTGGGCTTGGGGGGCCTCCGAAGATCCCTTCTGCGGTTCTGGTCAGTCCGAAGCGCCTGTGGCGCCGATACAAGCGCTCATGTCCAAAGAGATGAAATCGCTTTTGACTGGGGCAGTGGTGAGCGACTTCAGTGAAACTCAGACCATCTTCAATCATCGTTTCTGAAGAGTATTCTTCCCATCAGACTAGCGTCTGCATTACTCGCAGCTCCTTGCTGACAGACCTACTGTGAACGGTCTACCTCATCGTGCACTGCTTCAACCTACTTGCACATCTCTCGTGGCTGTGTTTCTGGTCCCTTCAAATAGTCGGGGCTTTCGCCGTGGTTCTTCACCCACCTCTGCTATCGCACGTCATCCATGACCCCCTTTCACGATGTAAATATGGATTCTAACACTCTTCCTGCTGGTCGGTCAGGGAAACCCTACTCGAGCCAGAATTCCTCTCCTGAGTTTGATCCAGAGAGAGATGACCGCCTTTCCGAAGCATCCAACTCGACTATCGTGATACGGGTCGAGGAACGTATGTCAACCCCGATCATCAGAGTGCCTGTCTGTTAACGATCTCATCTAGCCGACAATCATGGGTTCCTCCCGCCTCTTGACATTTTCTTGGACGGGTGGTCGTCTTCACCGTCGACCAACTCCCCGTTCTCTACACCCTACACTCCACTCCACCCATCCTTTGGACAGCCGCCGACCCCTGCCAGCCCTTATATTGTGCTCTCTTTGGAAGGTGACACCTTGCGGGACCCTCGCGTCCAATCTATTTATGCAAACAGTGTATCACGTATGCCACTTTTGACCAAGCCCGAACTGAACATCGCTAATCTCCCTCTTGTAGGAGCTGAAGCTACGGCTCGGTACTCCGAATCGCAGTCATCTTATTTCGACGTCTCAAAGTCGACGCTCTTGGCGCCGGCGCCTCCGCCTCTGAGACTGGAAAACATCAACTCTTATGCCCCTAATAGTGAGCAATTCTCTAATACAACCCGTCCTTTATCTCATGTGTTCCTTTGAGATTTAGCTTATGATCCCAATTTTCTTTCCATCTATAGAGATTCCTCACCTGCTGCCTCCTCTGCATCATATTCCCCCGTCCTATCCGATTGCGATTTGGATAGCACCTCGGGCTATCTCCATGTTCGAGAAGGCTCTCAAGCCACCTTCGAAATGCTTCCACTGGAAAGTACGCGGTGCCCTCCCATTCGTGACGTCGTGCTAATTATCTTCTTTAGCCTGGGCAATCTCGGATGTGGACGACTCACCCGATCCTCCTTCGAGCTCTGGAATACATTACTTGCCTTCTCCGTATCTTCTAGAAGCGCCTCTTCCCAGTGGTGATTCTCTCAATGGCCAGGTTTTCGTCGGCTTAACTAGTCCTATCAACGAGCAGATCGAAGACGCTTATTTTGATTGCCTCTCCTCAATTTCCAAGCCAGTAGATTTCATTGGGGACTATGCAAATGTGGCATCCGAGCGAGTCGGCTCTTACCATGCTGGACCCAGTACTTCCAACATCAATCAACCACCGATCACAGCGCCCGCTAACGCTCATGGCGACCAGTTTGCCCTATTTATCCTCGACACTTCCCCGGAACCCCCCTCGGGCTTTGGCCCGTGGATTAAATTGGATCCTAGATCACCTCCCGACTACAACAACTATATCATGGGTACTAATTCCTCTGACCAGGATTGGCATGAAGTAGCCTTCAACAACAACTTCCACACCATCTCCCCACATCTAATTCATGACAGTGTGTCTGCGATACCCTCGAACCAACTCCAATCCGGAAACAACATCATTCACTCCCACCCCAATCACCTCGTCAGGCCTGACCAAGAACGCATTCAAGCTATAAACCAGCCAGATGATCAACCTAGCTGCAACCCGTACGACATTTCCTCCTTGGGGTATGCGTTGCCTTCAAACCGGACGATGCCTCCCCACTCGCGCCCCTGCGAGATCTACCATCTTCACACCTCTTCCTGTACTGTGCACGGGAAGCCCTATTCTACACCCCTTTCTGAACCTCCTAGCGGGAGCCCAAAACAACACCACAGACCCCACCTGCCCACAGGGTCGAATGAATTCCCTAACATAGACTCTAGTAGCCGGCAACCTCCCCCGAAAGTCCATTTCGATGATACTGAAGTGCAGGGCCCTTCAGCTGCTTCTGCCACGAGTGAGCAACCTCCAAGGTCGAACCGTAGAGGTGTTTCATCAGGAGGCGGACCTTTGCGCGGTTCGAAGAGGGACCCTCACCATGACTCCAAACACATCGTCCATCGTGTGCTTGTGGACTCTCGTACGCGCGGCGAGGCCGACCGGAGAGTTAGAGATCTCGCAAGAGATTCACGCAATGCTCACTGTCTCGAGGAATTTGAGGCCGCCTCTGATCGACGACCGAGGGTATCACAGCGTGGGCTCGAGAAGAGCAACAACCGCAGGAAAACCGAACGCCGATTTTCATGCATATTGTGCACCGCAACGGTCACGACGAACGATAATCTTCAAAACCATTACCGTTCACACCTCGTCTTCAACGAGTTCGCCTGCGAGTGGTGCGAGCGATATTTCAGGACGACAAGTATACTGAACAGGCACCAAAATGAGGCCCGACAATGCCTTGTCTTGCATTCAATGGATCAAGACCCAAGGCGAACGAAGCGAAACCAGCGAGCATAACGTTGTTTTCTTGTCGGGCGCGACATTCTGAGAATCGTGCAAAGATCGACATTCCGAGAACACAGCTGGGAAAGATTCCGGTGTCGTTTTACCCAACTCATTAGTCTCGATCACCACATGCCAATGATAGAGCTCTTTGACCATCCTGCATATCTTCGGCAAGTTCGGGCGCTTATAACAGCACGCAACGTAGCACTGAGGAATTGGCTCCGGCTCGGAAGTGTGTCATACATCTGACGGTTCGGAAATTGTGGCCGTTCCCGCTGGCCATCCACTGGGATCGAGGTTCGGCGCACCTCGAACCTTGGACCTCGAACCCACTGAACCCGTCCCGACCGACTTCGAACTCACCCAAAGCTCACGTGGGTGGACTTCAGAGCTTCGCGAACCTCGAACCAACCTTGAGCCCACGTGTTGAGCGACTCACACATCACCCATATGAAGCAGTTGAAGTCGACTTTTGGTTTTTAAGCATAGGCAACTGAAACGGTGTAGTCAAAGGATGAATTGGTGAAATATTTCGTGTTAGCGTAGGCACAAGAAAAATGCGAAATATAAGCGATTTAAGCTCGCGTTTTACGATTGTTGTGCCTGGCGAACGTCGGTCCGCCATTTTGAATGGCGCTGCGAACGCGAACTCCTGGGAAGTTCGCGGAACCTCATTCCTAGTGGATAACATGCCCTCCGCTGGCGTCTGGCCCCATGCTACCCCATGTCATCATTATCTGATTTTATGGTCGATGTCGATCGATTCTGAAAACCCGCAACTTGAAAGCCAACCCAATTCTGATCCACTCAACAGGTACAAACAAATTGTCTTCAAGACGCAAAATCGTTGAATGGTGTTCGTTCGGGTATTCGGGATTTCACCCAGCAAACGGGAGATACCAAATGCAAGGGAGGGCTTGAGTTTGCCCGACGAGAGCAGCCTGAGAGATCATCATATCACAGAAAGCGAATGAGAACCTCGCAAAGGCAACGCTTCCACTTCGCTGAAGTCATTTTCTGGACATCAGCAAAAGTGACAAAACATTACCTGAAAAAATATCATTAGGAATTGCCTAGGAAGTCTTGCAATTACAACATTTTCGGTAGGTCAATATAAGGTCATATACTCAACCAAGACTTGAAATGGTTCGGCGGAATTGTACTCACTGACAGTCGTGTATCACCTTGTATTGGATTTTTTTGGGATGTAATCGGATTTAGCCAGGAAACGCCCCTCCCTTCACTGCGCCAGAAGTTCTTAGCTATCGCTGGTATATCTCGCTATCTCTCGCGATTGACTATACTATGTCCGTATTTACCTTGCAGACGCTTATCTGAACAGAAAACAATCTTTTATGCGCACCCTTCACGCGGACGAGATCCGATGGAAATTCTCCTTTGACCATATTGCTGCTTGCAGGTTGAACGGGGTATGCTTCGCTTGACCGCGTCACACCCTATCTTCTATAATAATCACAGCTAATACCTAATTCTTACCACTAGATTGAATATATCTTACTTCTGAGTTACCTACTGGTGACACCTGGGCTGTGCGTGTGAAATCTGACAATACGCCTCCTTGCATGCATGCATGCAACCTCCCGATGTTTTGTCGCCTCGCACCTTTCGTTCCCTCCACTGCAATTTGTACATGGCACAGCTTCTGGCATCAGGTATCATATACAACTATGTTCAGGACCGTTCATTGAATTCAATCTCGGAGAGGTTGATCCCGCTTCCTCTTCTGTGGGATCCGGTCAGCCCGAGGCGCCTGTGGGGCCGATACAGGCGCTTGTCCAAAAAGATGAAATCGCTTTTGACTGGGGCAGTGGTGAGCCTTCAATGAAACCTAGGTCATCTCCAGTCGTCGTTTCTGAAGAACTCTCTTCCATCAGAACAACGTCTGCATTCCTCGCAGCTCCTTGCTGACAGACCTGCTGTGGACGGGCTACCTCATCGTGCACTGCTTCAATCTATACTGCACATCTCTCGTGGCTGTGTATCTGGTCCTCTACAAATAGTCCGGGGTTCGCTGTGGTCCCTCACCTCCCCTACGCTATCGCACGTCATCCATGCCCTCCTTTCACGATGTAAATATGGATTGTAACACTCTTCCTGCTGGTCGGTCAGGGAAACCCTACTCGAGCCAGAATTCCTCTCCTGAGTTTGATCCAGAGAGAGATGACCGCCTTTCCGAAGCATCCAACTCGACTATCATGATACGGGTCGAGGAAGGTACGGAAACCCTGCCATTAGACCATCTATTCCGCTAATCCTTTATCTAGCCGATAGCCATGAGGACCTCCCGCCTCTTGACATCTTTGGCTCCAACGCCGACGACTGGTCGTCTTCACCGTCGACCGGCTCCTTATTATCCGCACTTGTTACTCCGTCGTATCCACCCTATTGGCCGCCATCGTCCCCCACCAGCCCTTATACTGCATATTATATGGAGGGCAACACCTTGCAGGACCCTCGATACCCGTCTATCTACACCCATAGTGGATCGCGTATGTCCCTTCTGTCAAGCATGAATTGGTCATCGCTAATGCCCCTTGCAGGTGCCGAAGCTACGGTACGGTACTCTGAGATATCTCAATCATCTTATTTCGACGTCTCGAAGTCGGAGCTTCTGGCGCCGGCGCCTGTTATACCAGGAAATATCTCCCCCTCTCACACCTCTAATTGTGAGCGAGTTCTATAGCACAAATTTGTTCTTGCTCTAACAAGTTCTTCCTAGATATATCTAATGATCCCAACTACCTTTCAGTCTATAGAGAATCCTCACCTTCTGGCTCCTCTTCTGCGTCTTATTCCCCCGTCCTATCTGATTGCGAATTGGACAGCTCTTCGAGCTATGTCTATGTTCAAGAAGAAGGCTCTCAAGCCCCCTTCGAAATGCTCCCGTTGCAAAGTACGTGGTGCCCTCTTATTCTTGACATCGTGCTAATTATCTCGTTTAGCCTGGACAATATCGGATGTGGACGATTCGCCCGATCCTCCTCCGAGCTCTGGAGCACATTACTTCCCTTCGCCGTATCTTCCAGAAGCACCCCTTTCCAGTCACAACGACCAGTTCTTCGTCGGCTTAACAAGTCCTATCGACGAGCAGATCGACAATAATTACTTTGATTACCTCTCCTCGATTTCCAAGCCAGTGGATTTCACTGGGAGCTATCCAAATGTGGCACCGGAACGAGTCGACTCTTACCATGCTGGATCCAGTATTTCCGAAATCAATCAATCGCAGACCATAGAGCCCAATAGTGCTCATAGCGACCAGTTCGCTCTCTTTCTTCTTGACAATCCCCCGGAACCCCCCTCAGACTTGAGCCCGTGGATTAAATTGGGACCTAGACCACCTCCCGACTACTACATCGCGGGTACTAATCCCTCTGACCAGCATTGGTATGAAGTGACCCTCAACAATAACTTCCACGCCGTCTTCCCACATGACCACGTGTCCTCGAACCAACTCCAATCCGGAAACGGTTTCAGTCACTCTCATCACCTCGCCAGGCCTGACCAGGAGCACGTTCAGGCTGTAAATCAACCAGATGATCAACCTAGTTGCAACCCGTATGACATTTCCTCCTTGGGGCATGCGTTACCTTCAAACTGGACTGTGCCTCCCCATTCGCGCCCCTGCGAGATCTACCATCATTACACCTCTTCCTGTACTGTGCACGGAAAGCCGTATTCTACACCCCTTCCTGAGCCCCCTAGCGGGAGCACGAAACAACGCCACAGACCCTCCTTGTCTACAGGGTCGGATGGACTCCTCAGCACCGTCTCTAGCAGCCGGCAACTTCCCCAGAACGTCCATTTCGATGATGCTGGAATCAATGACCCTTCACCAACTTCTGCTATGAGCGAATCACCTCCGAGGCTGAACGGTAGAGGTATTTCGTCAGGTGGCGGGCCTTTGCGCGGCTCGAAGAGGGATCCTCACCATGACTCCAAGCTCATCGTCCATCGTGTGCTTGTGGACTCTCGTACACGGGGCGAGGCTGACCGGAGGGTTAAGGAGCTCGCAGAAGGTTCACAGAATGCTCATTGTCTCAAGGAGTTTGAAGCCGCCTCTGATCGACGACCGAGGGTATCACAGCGTGGGCTCGAGAAGAGCAACAATCGCAGGAAAACCGAACGCCGATTTTCATGCATATTGTGCACAGCTACGGTCACGACGAACGATAATCTTCAAAACCACTACCGTTCGCACCTCATCTTCAACGAGTTCGCGTGCGAGTGGTGCAAGCGATACTTCAGGACGACAAGTATACTCAACAGGCATCAGAATGAGGCCCAACAATGCCTTGTCTTGCACTCAATGGATCAAGAGCCAAGGCGAACGAAGCGAAACCCTCGCTCATAACTATTTTTCCTTTGTTACACGCGAGCTTCCGAGAACCGCGCAGAGCTCGACATTCGTCGACATTCCGAGATCGCAGCAAAAGATTCCGGATGGACCATACACGAAGCTATTCTTACCGACTCACGCCTAGATTCTGGTTTCGTTCGACCCAACTACTCGCGATCGTTACCACACATATCAATCATAGATCCCATTTTTCATCATCCATGTCATTTCTCCAGTCATGCTATCATCGTCGCCCTGCTCTCTCTCGTTATGGCATATGTACACTACCATGTAAATCATCATGTCTCCTCCTGAATTGCCCGATGCTGTGGATTGTCCTTGGTCATCTGTACGTTGGAAAGCTTGGTTTTACAGCTCAAAACGCCTTCTCCCGTCCACCTTCCCGCTTTTACCCAATTGGGGGTTACGTATGGGCACGTTTCCCTAATTTATGGTTTCAAGGCGATGCGTATTCTCACACATACGTTTACTGTGCTGTGGAATATGCTCACGAATGGAGTTCTGTGACCCCCCTCCCCCAACAGAGGCAAGTACAGCTGCTGCTGTATAAATGGTGCAGTTTCATCCCTTCACGCTATCGCCATCCCGCCTCCACCTCCCTCAGCTCCCCTTCCTGAAAACAAGATCTCTTTG
>Ga0247742_10002593_pt1 | contig 11759 bp, 10 predicted proteins | sample UWRJL208509C2_FD_180944 | JGI IMG/M metagenome (GOLD analysis project Ga0247742, IMG submission 180944) | Plant litter microbial communities from Arlington Agricultural Research Station in Wisconsin, United States - UWRJ-L208-509C-2 | ecosystem: Environmental > Terrestrial > Plant litter >... | reverse complement strand
CCGGATGAGAGTATTGATCTTGGCAGCCTGGACATCATACAATTTCTTCACCGCGTCCTTGATCTGGCGCTTGTTCGACTTGATGTCAACAATGAACACGAGTGTATTGTGCTCCTCAATCTTCTTCATCGCAGACTCTGTGTTCAAGGGCCTAACAGTCGCATCAGCACTATGCCCATGAGATTACGTCAAACGAAACCCACGAAACGATCGTCCTGAATTGGTCCATCCTCGGCACATGAGGAATACTCTTCCTTGGGTATTTGGGCGCCCGCGCGAGCTTCAGAGTCTTGGGACGATGGAACGACACGCTGTACCGTGTCTTGCGCTTTGAGTGTGAGTGTGCACCTTGGAGCGCAGCTTTTTTGGCAGCTTTGGCTTTAGATTCCTTGGAGCCGGAGCCTGGAGAGAATTTAGCATATGAGAACATACTACGAAGAAAGCAGCGCACTCTTGGCGGCAGCCTTGCCCTTGGTGGATTTTGTGGTGGCCATTGTTCGTCCGGGTCTGGAGAACAGATTGTCAGTAAACGTCTCCATGAGTCGAACAGTCCGATCGATTCTCAAAGTATCCCAACCCCCATCCTAGATCTTTCCAGCCCCAACGCATATACATCGCCCAACAAAACTTCATCCACCCCTCCAGCCTCCAATCCACCTCTCAATCCATCTTAACATCCCATCTAACCATCCCAAGCACTGCTCGCGCCTCTAAAATCTTCGATTCAGCAGAAAAGCGGCAAAATTTCCTTACCTTGAGGCAGGTCTTGACGTTGTCTAGGACGATGAGCAGCTTATGTTGTCCTGTGGTGGGGAGTAGTGGCTGTGTAGTCGTGTGAGTTCTTCTCGGTTTGGGTTGGCTAGGTGATTGCCGAAAAGACAGATGGGGAAGCTGAAAACGCCGCCAGTTCGGACGCCGAGCACCTGGACTCTTGTTCCTAGGCAGTGTTCATCGTTTGTTCTCCCGGCTTATCTATAGTTTGTTGCCCGCCTGGGCATGAAATGTTAGGAACGTTTTCAATGTCGCTGCTACTGCCGCCATGCATTCCTTCGCAAATCACGCACGCTCAACATTACTTGGGTGAAGAAACCAAGTACATACCTGAAGTTGAAGTATGCTACATGGAGACTGGACGGTCTTAACATCTATGCGGATGCTCCCCGTTCTACAATACTTATCAGCATGAATTGTGAGTAGTTTATGAGCGCCTTTCTCTCTCGCATCATATTATTCGCAAACTATCAGTTCTAGACCTACTGTGTATCTGCTCTATGTTCCCGTCAGGGAACGGATGCATCCGTACATTCACATCTTGCCTAAACATTTAAGTTCTCCTCCAACGTCCAAGATACCATGCGAAAAAGTGAAAATTTCCTTCACAACAGCAGCCTGCTTGAAGTCCATCACAGTCGGAATGAACGGTATGCCGTCCCGGGTTCCCAACATGTCGCCTTTCTATTCCAGGAACATTGGTAGAAATTGGAATAACCGTCCGGGTCTCGAAGAAAATGTCTAGAGCGAGCATCTCCAATTTTGCAGCTGCGGATCGGAGGCTCGGACCACTACAAAACATCGTCCCACTCTAGCTAGGTAATTGAGCATCCATTCTATATGGAAACACCTCTCAAATTCCTAATAGACACCTACCTTCGAGAATGCTCCCAAGAGCATCGACCAAAGCTGAAATTGACCGGATCGTGAAAGCCTGGATTGCTTTACGCCACAGCGTAGTGTTGCTGGCAAGTTGGTCAAATCGAGTCGAATTCGCGAACTCGTTCCAACTCGTTTCATCGAGTCGCTGGTACAAGGCCCACCACGTTTGTCTCTCATTGTTGAGTCGTATAGGCACCCACAAATTATTTCTCCGCTTCCGGACCCAGCGCTTGCCGTTACCATAGACATAGGTGCGTAATCCCCAAGTAATTCCTCTGAATCCGGTCGTTGAACGCACCTGCTGCGGTACTAGATTGCTTTGAGCGTCTTGACGCGGCTCACTATCTTTCCAGAAGAATGTGGCAAATCACGCCAGGGAGGATTTCAAAGCCGTCTGGTCACCAAATCTCACTCGGCTTCATCCACTTTGGATAGAAGCTCATGGGCTAGGGGGGCAATATCAAAGGGCGTCATCCTTAAAATCTTGCCACGTCTCGTTCTGGCCTAGGACTGCTTGAAGCTCCTGCCTCCATGGCCGATCGAACAAAAAAAAAAGACAATCGCCGGGCACGCGAGCGAGAGCTTATTTCGAGGCCCAGTCTCTCACCTTATCATTCAATCTCACCGTTCTAGGATGAGACCCAGCGAGTCCCCCGTGCCTGCGAATTGCAATTGCGGTTTTTTTATGCATATCCCACCTTTACCGGCCGCCCACTGAGTGACCAAGCTTCGCATTCTACCGCCACGCCCATCGAGATAATCTCGTTGTTCACATCCATTGACCATGGTCCCTCTTCACACAAAGGTTCCAAAAGCTTCTGAATGGTCAGCATAGATTGTCTGAATTCATATTGTGCTTATCCAATGAAAGTGTTAGAACACTCAAGTAACCATACCGAAGACATTCGAATCCGATATCAAGCCCCATCGGGAATGTGGGAGGCCATAGTCCTGGACACAGGATCACCGTTGGGGAGGATTCAACTCGGAATTGTTCTACGCGGTCATGTAAGGCGTCCCACAAAGCTTCCCCTTATCAAGGCAAACAAGGATCAGGTCACGGGTCCATAAGATTTCGATATGATAAGGACAAGGTGATGCTTCCAAACCCTCACGCGGCTTGGGTAGAAACTCCTTGTAATCACTGCGTCTATAGCTTATGAATTCCTCTTCAGACCCTGCAGACCGCATTCACCTCGATGCCCGAGGTCCGACATCGGAACTGGCTTCTACTCACTAATCGATTCTGGAGAGTTCGACATGACAGTACTCTGTGGTATCTTCAATTTAGTCATTGCATAAGCACGTCAAGTCCACGTCCACGTCCCCCACCGACATATATGTGAGCTCAGCCATTGATATCCAATCGTCTCCTCAGAAACGAATTAATCCTTGCCATCATCGACTCGATCAGATATGTCTGACGGTGTTCGGGTCTGCCAATCACTACTTTCCACCTTCCGGAGCTCTCAGCGAGCCAATAAACATCCACGCAAGCTCAAGCTCCACTCCTGTATAGGTCTGGCCTTAGGGCGCTCACATCTAAAAATAGCTTCACTTCAGTCGATTCCCCGGATACAACTGGCTTTGCCTTCATTTGCTTACACTTGGCTAAGACCGCCGGAAGGTCACCTTCGACAGACTCCGATCACAGCGCGTTAAGGACTCCACCTTCCAAAGTGTCATATTGACAGAGATGATCACCACTTCCTCTGATTTTAACTTCCCCGCGTGCATGAAATGGAGGACAACTTGACTTCTTCTCCACTTCAACACAGGATAGAACGAGGTATATAATCCTGGGTTGGTCGATACTCCATCGGACCTTTCACTCTCACCTGTTCTCTCTCAGTCCCTGGTTTCGTCTGCCCTTGCAGAGATGCCCCAAAATGTGCCTTTGCCTCTTCCCGATATCACTGACACGTATGTTCGCTGTTCTTAGTGCGCTATTTTACCACTCACAAACCATTTCGAAGAGTACGAACCAACGTAGGTCATTGCAAGATTGAATCTATTCAAACCCCTCACAGATGTTAGTATGTCGGTTTTGCGAGTTTCGTTGTGCTAGTTTGGGACCATATTGACACTTTCGCGGATGAGGTGTGTCCACCATCCACTTTGTTTCAACAGTTGGTCGAATATCCAATCTCTCGTCTCTCAGGTGGAGCTAATATGGGAGGCGAAAAGAAAGGGATTTTGTGAGTTCGTATGTTTGTCTAGGGTACTGCCTGCCTGACTTGTTTATGATAGTTGTCTGGTTATTTCTATTTGTTCGTATGGTTTGAAATCCTTGGTCCCCATTATCTTTGACGTTGAATCAGAATCGATACTTCACGCCGCTGGCCTTTATTCTGAACTTGTTTGGTGGGCTCACTGATTGCCTATGCTCCGAGCGCAACTGATTTCGCTCTATAGCATACATGTCTCCAGTCTGGACATACGAAGTAAGTAATCGACGGATGTTTCCTATCATTATAACCACATAACTCTAACATTTATTATTTTATGCAGAGGTCGCCAGTCTCGTCCCGAAATGTGTGGTGCTTGCTGATCAGTCCTTTCTAGATGCGCACACTTCGTCCGCTATGAAGGGTGTACGGTTGCCATTGCGGTTGAAGTCGTCGGGCTCATGATGCTTCTGCGTATCAGGGCTCTCTATCCAAATCAGAAATGGATTAGCCGAAGCCTTGGAGTACTTTTATTCATTGAGACCGTCGTCAATATCTGGCTAATCAGCCGTGGGGAACGTGAGCACTTCTTGTTCATACTAGTTGCATGATGTGCTTACGATTGTGCCTATTGACCAGCGGTTGTACATAATCCAGAATCTGGCATCCAGGGTGAGTAGTGTTGTGAAAATCTTACATGATCTTTTGTTCACAATCGGCCGATAAGCTTGCAGTATGGTCTTTGACCCTTCGATGTACGTCCTGCAACATGGTCATTCACCGCCCCTCTTACTTCATTTTCTGATTCATACAAACTATAGAAGCGCAGCGGCCACTTCATCAGCATGGATTCCCCTCCTATATGACACGATAATTTTTGGATTGACACTTTATCGAACCGTCCCCCCAATTCGGCGAGAAGAAGCCAGCTACATATTGAAAAGGCTTCTTGAAGATGGCCTGCTATATTATAGGTTGGTGGTTTACAGACCGACACTACAGAAGCTCACCTTCTCTTTAACCTTTCTGACGATTAGTGTCATATTTTCTGTTACCTTTGTCTTGACGTTCATGATCGTTGGGGCTCCTCCCGGAACGAAAAACATAGCTGCACAGTACGTCGACCTGAAGGTCTGGAGCTCACAGAAGTACTGATGTACACATTACAGGACAGAGCAGCTGTACGTAGCAATCCGTCACACCTCAAAATATTTAGTTGCATACTGACTATCTGGAATGACATTATCGACTTACAGAATAACGGTAGGCTTATTGAAGTACGAGCTAGCAGTCTAGAACTGACTTTCTTTTTTCCTAGGTCGCTATGATGTCACGAATTACACTTAACCTCAAGAAGGCAGGTGTTGAGCTGGGTTCGGACGATCTTTACCCTCCTAAAACCTTTCTCTTCGACCGTAAGAGACGTCGACGATCCTCGTCAGCTTACTTCCCCGAGCGCCATTCGTTGATTATCAGTCTCCCATCCGTACCTCATCCCGCGGCCGGTCGCCTTGAGCGGCCAATTGAAATCACATTCGCACCAGTCTTCCCCCCAACACCAAGTTCCTCCAATACGAGGGACCCGCTTGCTACCCAGAAACAGTCGACACGACTAAAACCATGCTGAAGATGCCGGCAACGATTACCATACAGTTTCAGGCTGAGAAGCTTTAATACCGACCCATATTGATAAATTTATCCCAGTAATGAAGCTGCTGTACAATGTATCATAAAATTCGATCACCAATTATTAATGGCTACATCTCAAATATGCCTGACGGGTATACATCTAGAGAACGACGAGCAAGGAAAGCAGCGGAAGAGACGGCTATAGTAAATATACACTACTGATACAAGCAAAGCATGGAGAGACTACCAAAAAGAATAAAGATGATAACAACATTACTCATTGTGCCAGAGCCTCCTAAGCAACGGGATGAGTTCTAAACCAGGCAGTAAACTTGAGCAGATTTCTTACCTGGTCCACAAACTCCTGGGCCTCTTCTCTTTTGATAGAGCGAATTGACGAAACCTTTTGGTTGTTGAAGAGCACCCCGTAGAATTGATCAGCGGTGACAAGCATTTCAGGCCGGAATGTTGTCGTGATAAACTGGGCAGTCGAAGAGAGGGACTGTATCATAGCTAGGGAAGAAATCAGGGAAGAGAAAAGTAGAACATATTGCATCAACATACAAGCAACTGCTGTTCGATACTGAGCATCGAGGTTGGCATCGATCTACACACAACATGAGAATCTTTATGCAAGAGGTTAAGAACGAAGCAAACTTCATCGAAGAGGTAGAATGGTGCTGGATCACATTTTTGGATGGCGAATACTGTAACCACAAATTTTAGCAACACTTGAGAGGTAGTCCAGCCTAAACTAACCTGTAGCCAAAGCAACAAGCGATTTTTGTCCTCCAGATAGCTGTTGGATTCTTAGACCTTCATCTACTTTGGAGTTGAATGAGACCTGCAGGCACGAATCAAGTTTACATCCGCAATGAAAGAATGCATGGCATAGCTGACCTTGATGGACACTCCGGTGTAATTATCAATGGTGCTTTGCTGAGTCTCTTCAGCCTCGTCTTCCATATCCTCGTCCTGCGCAAAACCATTAATTAGCAAGATAGGGGCGATAAGTCTCAAGGGGAAATAAACTACTTGGTCAATTCGACGTTGGATGATCAGGCGACCACGGCCAGCAGGTACAAGCTTTTCGAATACCTCCTCGAAATTGCTTGCCACCTGCTTGAACGTACGCTCAATGGCTTCGTCCTTCCGCTGGTCTAGCACTTGAACCAGATCCTCAATTGAAGTGGCCGACTTGTCAAGTTCTTCTCGTCTCTCCAGGAGTTGGTCTCGTTGCTTCGTGAAGTTCGTATACTGTTCGAATGCTTTCTTGTTCACATGGGCGAACTTCTTGAGTCCTTCATTAACAGCATGTAGTTTCTTCACAAGCTAATAGAGATTTAGTAAATTGTTCATCAGCATGAGGCCAAAGCAGGTGCACACTTTCTCAAGCTTCTCGTTGATGTATTTCTCGAATGCCTCCTCCGGAAGAACACCCAAGTCACGAATGTTTCGGTTACATTCATCTTTGCGAGTCATCAACATCTGGCGTTTGGCGAGATAACGTTCAGTGGTCTTCTGCTGTTTAGAAATCGTACGGCTGTCCTCGGTTTGCTGTCCTTGAACCTTTTCCAAATTTGACCGAAGCTCCTGAACATGTGTTGTTAACTCTTCGCCCTCCCTCTCCGTTGCTGATCATTCACGTTAGCCTACTTCGGAAATAGTCATGAAAATGGATATACCTTGAATTTTCTTCTGCATGTTTTGGATGGAGTGGTTGAGAGCCTTTAATTCACGCGTCCTGGCCTCTAGATCAGTCGCAGACGAAGATTCATCGCTGGGCTCTTCCAAGGCTTCGAGCTTTGAGCCCAACTCTTCTTTGCGGCGGTGAAGCCTCTCCTTGAGCTCAATCTCGAGCGTATTCTTCCGTCCCTCGAGCTGCCGAGAAGATGCGGATCAGCAAGATACTTGGTTAAAGAAGAACTCCATGGCACACCTCATTCTTCCTCTTACTCAGTTCGACCATCTCTTTCCTCCGGTGTTCAACTTCCTTCCCAAGATTTACAATGAGCTGCTCTTCTTCCCTAGAGAGGCCATTCGCGAGTGGAGTCCTCATTTCACTGGTATAACCCTCGATCTTTGCCGCCAGCCCCGCCAACTCGGTCTCCAACTCTGCTGTGTCCTGCTCGTGTTTCTCAATCCTCTCCTTCAGCTTGTCTTTCCTCTGCGACAAGACGCCGCTCTCCTCGACTAAGCGGTCCTTGGAGTCCCTGATCTGATTTTGCTGACCCATTGCGACGGTGATTTTGCCTCCAATTTGCGTGATCTCGTTCTCTAGCGTTGCAATCGATGCCTTCACTTCTTGAGATCTGGCCTTCTCTGTATCATACTTGGTTCGCCAGTTCTTGACGCTTTTTATTGCTTCAATACGCGAGCGGCGCACATCGTGGTATCCACCAGTCAGGGAACCCTTCCGGTCGACCTTGTCACCATCCAGAGTGATGGTATTGATTCCGTGGCTCTTGACGTATGCAGCAGCAGTTGTGAGATCTCGGCAAACGCAAGTCTTTCCAAAAACTTGCTGGAACGCCTTCTCGTACTTCCTATCATAACTGAGTTTCTCAATGAGAGGCTCGACATCTTGGGAATTAGGAGTTGATTGATTCTTCGGTTTAAGTCGGTTGAGGGGCATGAAGGTAACTCTACCATTCTTCTCCTTGAGCATCACGTCCAGAACTTTGGAGGCCGTTTCGTCGGTGTCAACGACGACGTGAAACAGGCTAGAAAAACATCAATACCACTCGAATCCAATCCGAGAGAGAGAACTAACCTGTTGCCAGCAGTAAGTTCAGTTGCGATGTTAAATTTGGGGTCTTCAACTTCGAACAGACGGTACAAAGGTCCGTAAACCCCTTGGAGGTTGTAGCGGTCAGCGATGCCGTCCACGGCCCTAAGCCCTTGACCGGTGTCCTAAACAGCACATATAAGAAGAGGGTCTCTTGAAAATGAGCCTACGCACTTTGTCCATCATACCCGCCAAAGACCTCTCCGCAGTCTTAAGTTCGTCCGCCGCACGACTAACCAAGCTATCTAGCTTCGTATCCTCTCTCCACAGATCTTTTCTGCGTTCCATCATCTCCGCCTGCTTCTCCTTCAAGCCCGCCACATTCTCCTGGATTTCTTTCGTCCTCTTTCTTCCATCCTCAACTTTGCCCTGCATATCTTTAATCAAGTCGTCGATTTCCTTCTGTGACCGATGAGAGGTTTCCAAGTCCGCCTTGGTGGCCTCCAGAGCAGACTCTTGACTCTTCTTGTATGCTGTGACCGAGGTGATCTCATGTCGCAAGAACGTGTCCCGCTCTGACTTGGTGCGAAACTTCGAAGCACGGCCTTGCTTTGCAAACAATGAGCTGAGCTTCGCGCTGGCCTCATCCAACCTCCTCTTTTCCATCGCCTCTGACGCACGGTGCTCCTCCCATTCTGGCAGCAGTTCCTCCAGTAAGGCTTCCTTCTCGGCTATCTTCTCCTCAATCTGATCTAGCTCGGCTTCGTAGTCTTCTCTTCTTCCACCATTGTTCTGAGTGGCGGCTCTGAGGTCCTCGACGATACACTCAAGCTCAGTGCGAGAGCGAATAAAGTCAGTGAGTTCGGCTTGGATGTCGCGACGGGTTTGAGCAATGGTTTCAAGGGAATGCCGGGCCTCCGTGATAGCCTTTTCGAGATCCTAAAAGAAGTAAAATGAGTGCCTGTAGTCCCGACTGAGAGGAGAGACTCGCCTGCATCTCCTTCTCCCTCTGACTATACTTTTCTCTGCGTATATTCGCGCCATGAACGTCTACCCTCCTATCTTCCTCGATCTCCAGCAAGGCTTCTCCTACTTCTTCCAATTCGCGTTGATAAAGAGCATATTCCATGCACCGACGCTCCTTGTCTTTCTCTTGGAACTCTTTAAGCTCCTCTTTTTCTTCCTCGAGTTCAGTAAGCCGAGTTTCAATGTAATCGAGTAGCTCGTTAATCTTGTCGCGTTTTGCGTCGGTATCGGCCATAATTCTGAGGGATTCGGTGCGTCGTTGTTCGTAAACTTTGGTACCAGCGACCTCTTTCAGCAATGCAAGTCGTTCGTGATCCTTTGCATTTGTCAGGGCAGTGATCTGGCGCAAACATTAAACAAAGTAAGGATTCACGACGAATGCCACTTACACGACCCTGTGGCACGATGTAGTAGGGGTTTGACTTGCTGAACCCAGCGCTCTCCAAGAGATTCATAACATCTGCTTTGCTCGCACTCCTCTTATCCAAGCTATATTCATCCTTTTTCTGACCGATGGTTCGTCGAAGAATGACTTCGTCGTGACCAGTCGGGAAACGGTTATCCGAGTTGTCGAAAACAATTTCCACTGTGGCATTTGAGCAGTTGCGAGAGCAACACAAAGCATTTAGAGCTCACCATAGGCTGAGAGCGTATTTGCAGATCCAGACCCCTCGTGTAACAAAGACTGTCTTTCCTCACGCGACATAGATGTATATGCATCTGAGAGAACGAAACGGATGGCTGGGGAACAAATGAGAAACGTTTGGGTAATTAATTGAGAAGACTCGTACCAGCAAAGAAATTACTCTTCCCTGAGCCATTGCGGCCCACGACAACATTATGCTTCGGCGAAAAGGGCTCAATCTGAGTTTGGTCGCGATCTAGGCGAGTTCAGCGACTGTTCGAAAAAATTGTGACCGAGACTTACATGATTTAAAGCCTTGAATCGTGAGTGTTTTGATGAACATCTTGCGCAGACCACTGAAAGTTATTGAGGCGCACTCCAACGCACTTAAGATGAGGAGTGCCTGTTGCTACTCAGGATGGAAGGGAGACAACTTTCGGTGGCCCGGGTGTGACGGTACGTGATGAAGCGCGATCGTGACGCCTCGTGATCAACCTGAATCCGTTCAGGGGCACAATTCCTTAGGCCTCCGGAGTCAAGAGAGAACCGCAAACATCAGCCTGAATGCATCGTAATCCTTTTCCTTCCATGATAGACTCTCAGCGCGTCGGAGTGAATGCCTGAGATGGCTAAGATCATGAGAAGACAGTGCAGTGACTCTTCATGAACCAGAGCGCCCTAAAGTGCCCAGCTCAGGTTCATTCAGACCTCACGAACGAGCCATTCAAGCATCCGCAATTTCATCCACAGAATACCAAGCGGAAAGAAACCTGGAACAGAAACCCAAATGTATGATCCCCTCTTCCACAACAGTCCCAACATTTCAAGATTGAAAGATTTTGTGCGTTTCATAGCTCATCTCATGGTATTAGAATCCCTTATGCGATAATTGAGCTATACCAGCAAGGTCTCAAGAATGGGCTTCTGGCCAGCCAAGTCACGATGGACTTTCAAAAGGCACTTCACCCAAACGTTCATTCAGATTCAAGATCACAACCTGAACACTGAAATGTCGGAAAAACAAAAAGCATGTTTAATTTATATAATATGGACCGATTTCTGGTTGGAGCGGTATGGTGACCGACACTGATATTTGCTTATACTTGCCGTCGGGTCTACTGATTCCAGGTTAGGACGCTCATACGAGATAGTTCCCGCGTATACACCATCGCAGGGTAGATAATATATACAAATCATGATCGTTAGCTCTGCAAGGCGATATATGCTTTTAGAGATTTTTTCTGATAGATATATCTCAGTCGGTATGAGGTCCACCATTTCGTGAGAGGGCTGTTTGGGTCAAATGCTCTGAATGAAGAGAATAAAAAGAGAAAATACAATCATAAGATCAGGCATGTGCTACTCGAGAAATGCAATTCTGTCAAGGCCAACTATAAGGTGTTGAAGTGAGAGTATGGTCAAATGCCGCTTTGGCGGAGGTTAGTCTACTCTATACTTAAGTAGTGAAGTACTGATTAGAAACATAAGTGAGCACGTAGAAGACGTCCGAGAATGTCAAGGGGATGCTGCATGCAGCCACTCGGTACAATCTCGCTCGGAGACTTGTTACTTTTCTAGAGTTGTATTGGAGTTGAATTGAGTGATGCGCGAATCAAAATGACTCGATCTGCTTTGCTCTTTAGCTTCTGCAGCTTGGCGCCATTGAGCACCCTTCCAATACACGCATACGATAAGCGAGCCACTCATCGCCATCACAGCACCCCATATCGTATACATCCATCCTATTCCGTTTAAGGAAATTAGAAAAACTCACATCAACAACTTTGAACTGCCAAAAGACGCACCGTCACCAAGACCATCCTGATATGCGTTCATAGTCAGTCAAGAAGCTCCTCGGGGTTTCCTGTGAGGCCATACCTGCATAGGGACTGCAATTTCTGTTGCCACAAAGGCAAAGATACCGCGAAAT
>Ga0247742_10002592_pt1 | contig 11759 bp, 7 predicted proteins | sample UWRJL208509C2_FD_180944 | JGI IMG/M metagenome (GOLD analysis project Ga0247742, IMG submission 180944) | Plant litter microbial communities from Arlington Agricultural Research Station in Wisconsin, United States - UWRJ-L208-509C-2 | ecosystem: Environmental > Terrestrial > Plant litter >... | reverse complement strand
CGGCCACCATGGTTGATTCTTACGACGACTCCCTCGATACGGGAGAAAAAAGCAAATCCCAGGTCAAACGCGAGCTGCATGCTCTGGTTGACCTTGGCGAGCGCCTGACAACACTCAAGCCTGACTTGCTGGCCAAACTGCCCTTGACCGACGCCATGCGCCGGGCCTTGGCCGATGCGCCCAAGCACACCGCGAATATCGCGCGTAAACGGCACCTGATGTTTATCGGCAAATTGATGCGCGACCAGGACACGGACGCCATTCTCACCTTGCTCGATCAACTCGATGCCTCCACACGGCAGTACAACGAACGCTTCCACGGCCTGGAACGCTGGCGCGATCGCTTGATCGCTGGCGACGACGGCGTCCTGGAAAAGTTCGTCATCGACTACCCGGATGCCGATCGCCAACAACTGCGCTCCCTGATCCGTCAGGCCCAGCACGAACTGGCGACCAACAAGCCGCCGGCCTCGAGCCGTAAAATCTTCAAGTACATCCGAGAGCTGGACGAGACTCAACGCGGTCTGCGCTGATCCTCGACCGGGGTGGGCTGCCACGCAGTCCACCCGCGGCTCCCTTCCTTATGCGCCCGTGCCACCCACGGTAATCGCATCGATTTTCAGGGTCGGCTGGCCAACTCCCACCGGTACCGACTGCCCATCCTTGCCGCACGTGCCCACGCCGCTGTCCAGCGCCAGGTCATTGCCGACCATCGACACCTTGCTCATGGCTTCCGGACCGTTGCCGATCAACGTTGCACCTTTGACTGGCGCGGTGATCTTGCCGTCTTCGATCAGGTACGCCTCGCTGGTGGAGAACACGAACTTGCCGCTGGTGATGTCGACCTGCCCGCCGCCGAGGTTGGCGCAATAGATCCCGCGCTTCACCGAGGCGATGATTTCCGCCGGATCGCTTTCGCCGCCGAGCATGTAGGTGTTGGTCATGCGCGGCATCGGCAGGTGCGCGTAGGATTCACGGCGACCATTACCGGTGCGGGCCACGCCCATCAGGCGGGCGTTGAGCTTGTCCTGCATGTAGCCTTTGAGCACGCCGTTTTCGATCAGCGTGGTGCACTCGGTCGGGGTGCCTTCGTCGTCGACGCTCAGGGACCCGCGACGCCCGGCCAGGGTGCCGTCATCGACAATGGTGCACAGCTTCGACGCAACCATTTCGCCCATGCGCCCGCTGTAGGCGGAGCTGCCCTTGCGGTTGAAATCCCCTTCCAGGCCGTGGCCGACCGCTTCGTGCAGCAGCACGCCGGACCAACCGGAGCCGAGCACCACCGGTAATGTACCGGCCGGCGCGGGAATCGCTTCCAGGTTCACCAGCGCCTGGCGCAACGCTTCACGGGCATAGCCCATGGCGCGGTCGTCGCTGAGGAAATAGCGGTAGTCGGTACGCCCGCCGCCGCCATGACCACCACGTTCGCGACGGCCATTCTGCTCGACGATCACGCTGACATTGAAACGCACCAGCGGGCGCACATCCGCCGCCAGGCTGCCGTCGGTCGAGGCGACCAGAATCCGCTCCCAGACCCCGGCCATGCTCACGGTCACTTGCTGGATGCGTGGGTCGAGGGCGCGGGTGGCGGCATCGATGCGCTTGAGCAGCTCGACCTTCTCGGCGCGGCTGATCACTTCCAGGGGATTATCCGGCGCGTACAACTGCGCCACGTCCTGGGTGCTGAACGCCTGGACGCTGCCATTCTGCCCGGCACGGGAAATCGAACGGGCGGCACGGGCCGCCGCGCCCAAGGCTTCGAGGGTGATGGCATTGCTGTAGGCAAATCCGGTTTTCTCACCGGATTGCGCGCGAACGCCAACACCTTGATCGAGGTTGAAGCTGCCTTCCTTGACGATGCCGTCTTCCAGCGCCCAGGACTCGGAGATCTGCCCCTGGAAATACAGGTCGGCGGCATCGATGCCCGGGCCGGCCAGGTCGCCGAGCACGCTTTGCAGGCTCTCGATGGTCACGCCGCCGGGCGCTAACAGGTGGTCACTGACTGAGGACAACAACTCGCTCATATGCTTTACGCCTTAAATTCGTCGTTCTTAAGCAGGTCGCCGGGCGCCCTGCGAGAAAAAGCGCCGGTGACTGGACACCGGCATCCGCGCCCGGATGGACGCCTGTTCGCTGCTATCGCGTTCGGCCAGCAGCACGGCCTCGCCTTGTTCCTGTTGCGCCAGCACGCGGCCCCACGGGTCGACAATCGCCGCGTGGCCAAACGTTTCTCGCGGCCCCGGATGCACACCACCCTGGGCGGCCGCGAGCACATAACACTGGGTCTCAATGGCCCGCGCGCGGATCAACACGTCCCAGTGAGCGGCGCCGGTCACGGCCGTAAAAGCCGAAGGCGCGGTAATCAGCTCGGCGCCCGCGGCCCGCAACTCACTGTACAACTCCGCAAAGCGCAGGTCGTAACACACGGTCAGTCCGAGTCGACCGACCGGTGTGTCCGCCACCACAACGGCACTTCCATGAGCATAGTCATCGGATTCACGGTAACGCCCGCGCGTGTCCGCCACGTCTACATCAAACAGGTGCAGCTTGTCGTAACGGGCCACCGTCTCGCCCTGATCGTCCACCAACAGCGAGCAGGCGTGCACCTTGGCGGTCGGTTGGTCCAGCGGAGGTAGCGGCAAGGTGCCAGCGACTATCCATAAGTTGAGGTCACGAGCGGTCTGTTTCAACCAGGGCAGGATCGGCCCTTCGCCCAACGCTTCGGCGCGACCGATGCCGGCGATGTCGCGTCGGCCCATAGCGGCGAAGTTTTCCGGCAGCACCGCCAGCCGCGCACCGCTCTGGGCCGCCTGTTCCAGCAGGCGATGGGCTTGGGCGAGGTTGGCCAGCACGTCGCTTTGGCTGACCATCTGAATCACCGCAAAAGACATGGCGCGCTCCTCAATCGCTTTTTACCGGGACAGGCAGCCATGCTACTCCATAGGTTGAGGGCGCGCTTTTTCAATAAGGACTCAAAACGGCTTGTCGAAGGTGATTTTCGGCTCTTTCCACGGGCCTTTGACCGTGTACTTGACGCTGGCAAAGCGCGCCACGCGGTCACCGATCAGCTTGTCGATCAGGAACAGCGCACCACCAATCGCCGGGGCACCGACAATCAGCGCGGCGATCGGCAGGTTGTTGGTCACCGGCAAGGTCACCAGCAACTTGGCATCGACCTGATCGGCCACCAGATCCAGGGTGCCGTTGAGTTCCAGGTTGCTCGACGGCCCGGTCAGGGTGATCGGCTCACGGGTCACGTAGACGCCGTTGCTGGCGACCAGCAAGCCCTTGACCCGGTCGTAGCTCAGGCCTTTCCCGAACAGGTCGGAGAAGTCCAGGCGCAAGCGGCGGCCGATGGAATTGAAGTTGAGCAGGCCGAACACCCGCAACGCCTGGGCACCGCCGTCTACCTCGACGAACTGGCCCTTGTTCAGCGTGGCATCGATGCTGCCGGAGAAACGTTTGCTGGCGACCCAGGCCGGCGATCCCGGCCACCGGCCGTCAACGTCCATATGGAAATCTTCGCTGGTGACGCTTGGCGCGAAGCCCCAGCCCTTGAGCACGTCGGCCAGGTTCTTGCCGCTGATCCGACCCTTGTACCAACTGCTGGTCGTGCCCGGCGTGCCTTCCCAGCCACCGCTGCCTTGCAGCAGCATGCCTTTGAGGCCCAGGTCGAGGGTATTCAGCGCGATGCCTTTGGCGGTTGGCCGCACTTTTAACGACCAGGCACCTATCAAGTCCGGCCCCTGAAACAACTGGCTGACCTTGATATCCAGCGCCGGGATCTTGGTGGGGTCCACCGATGCCAACGGGTCCGGTGCATTTTCGTCAGCCTGGACCGTCGGGTCCGCCGCCGGCAAACGCACGTAATCCAGGTCGATGGTGATCGGCGCCGCTTTGACGTCCGGCAGACCGGCATTGCCCTTGACCTGCTGGCTGTCGAGTTGCAAGGCCCAACTCGTCGGCTTGCGGTCCAGTTGCACCGACGCCTGGTCCAGCGTTGTGCCCAAGGCACTGAGCTTGCCGACCTTGATGTCGGCACTGCTCAGCAGTTGCTTGGCGCTGCTGCCCGGGTCCTGGCCGGCGTATTTCTCCACCAGGTCTTTCCAAGGGCCAACGTCCAGCTCGGACAGATCACCGCGCACCCGCAGGCCTTTAGCGTTCGGCAGCACGGCCTCGCCGATGCCCAGGAACAACTCGCCGCGACCGTCGGCAAAACCACTGGCGGGCGCCGCATACGTAAAGTTCGCCAATTGATCGTAGTTGACCCAATAGCGTTTTTCCGGCCCCTGTAAGGTCATGCGGAACGAGGATTCGCGCCCGACATCGGCGGCCATGCCGAACGGCGCAGGCAAATCGACCGCTACGCCTTTGAGGTTGGAGTTGACGGTCAACTGACTGTCGGCGCCATTGAGCGTCACTTGCAGTTGATAAGGGATCACCCCGGTTACCGGCAACGGCTGGGTCACGCTCAACCAATCGGTGAGTTTCTTCACTTCGACCTGACCGGCCGCAGTGATCCGCGTATTGGGTTTGCCCGGGCTGCCCTCGGCGAAAATCTGCGCGGTGATCGGCTTGTCGAACGCCCGGGCGCTGATGTTCTGCCCGCTCAGCCCCTTGGCGCTGTCGAAGCGGAAATCACCCTTGAGCTGAGTCAGCTCCAGCGGTGGTTCAGCCAGTTTCAGCCGCGCCTTGGCGGTTTTGAAATCCACCTGGATCTTCGGCTCTTCACCCTTGACCAGCGGGATATCGAGTTTGATCTTGCCCTGCAAATCCCCCTCGCCTTCCCAGCCAGCGAAAGTCTCGGCGGTGCCAATCGGCGCTTCCTGGAGAATCTTCACCCCGTCGTCGAGGCCGCCAGCGAAGGCGCCGTCGATCAACATGTGCGTACTTTGCCCGGTCGGGGCATGGGGAATGTTGACGAAGACATTGCTGACCTGGGTGTCGAGCAGTTGGCCTTTGCTGGCGAGAATCCGTACGCCGCTGTCTTCGATGAACACATCGCCGTTGACCTTGGTCAGGTGCGGCCAGCCCGGCTGGAAGGCCAGTTCGGCGTCATGCACCTTGAAGAACAGGCTGATGCTGCGATCGGCGTCGGCCGCGCCTTTGTTCAACGAGCCTTGATACTGGAAGAAGCCCTGGTCCACCGCACCTTTGAGAATCGCCGTGCGCAGCCATTCGTCGAGAGCGGGGCTGAGCACTTCCGGCAGGTACTTGGCGGTGTACTTGCCATCGCCGTTCACCAGGCCGACCCGCAGGTCCATGTAATCTTCCTGGCTGTGGTCGAAGTGCAGGCGGATCAGGAAATCGCCGGCAATCTTGCCCTCCTCGCCCAACACCTTGAGGTACGGTGCGATCAGGGTGAAACCTTGTTTGTCGAGCTTCCACGTCAACCGTGCGTTGGCTTGCAGGTACTGCCAGGGCTTGGCGAAGATCGGGTCCAGGTGCAGGGAAAAATCCTTGCTGTCCATGCGCAATTCGCCTTGCCCCAAGTCACCGCTGAGGCTGCCCGACACGTTCCGCGCCGCCGGAGCGCCGTGGTAAGCGTCGAAGCCGACGGTATCGAGGTTGGTGGCAAAGCTGACTTTCTGATCACCCGTGTTCTGTGGCCGGTAATCCGCCAGCAGGTTACGCAACACGCCGGTGACTTTGAGCCGTTCAATGGTGGTGGCCAGGGCTTCAGGCAAAGGCGCCAGCGAGTTGAGGAGCGGCGTGATCGGGGTCAGGTCGAGCTGGTCGGCCTGCAAATGCCAACGCTCTTCAGCTTTATCGGTGGCCAGGGTCTGCGTGAGTTGCAGATGCGACTCCCAGCGGTTATCACCCAAGGTCACCGCCAGGGAATCGAAGGTCACCTGCAAGCCCTGGCTGCTGCGCTGGAAGTAGGCATTGAGCGCCAAATTATCGAGGGTCACCGCCGGACGGTCAGCGTAAGCGCCTTTTATCTGCGGGGCGTGCAACCGTGCCACGGCGCTTTGCACCGCGCCTTTGTCCCAATTCAGCCAGAACTCGCCACCGGCCTTGATCCGCGACAACTTCCATTGCTGGGTCAGGCGTGCGGGCAGCCAACGGGCCCAATCGCTCTGCGGCACGCTCAGGTACGCCTCGGCGGCGCCGTTCTTCCAGTCGCTGGCGCGTACCCGGGTGCGCAGGCTCAGGGCCATGGGTTGGCCATCCGGCAGGGTCAGACGGGCGTCGAGGCGCTGGCGGCTGGCGCCGGTCTTGAGGTTCAGGCCGACGTAAATAAAAGTCAGCGGCGGCTGGTCCAGCGGCTGCAGGGTGACTTGGCTGTCGAGCACCGACAATTGCTGGACCATTTGCATACTATTAAGCAACTGCTCGGGGTCCAGCGGCTGGTCCTGCCGCACCGGCAACCCTTCCAGCGCCCAGTGACCATCCGCGCCTTCCTTGAGGCTGATCTTCAGGCCGTTGAGTTCCAGATGGGCGATGCGTACTTCCCGCGCCAGCAGGCTGGCCCACAGGTCCGGCACCGCACGCACATGGTCCAGGCGCAAGCTATTGGCGCCCTCGCCCACCGTGACATCACGGGCCAGCACCACCGGAGCGAACCCACGCCAAGTGCCTTCCAGGCTGCCAATGCGCAGCGGCATGCCCAACGCTTGCGCGGCTTTGGTCTCGACTTCGCCGCGATACTCAGCCACCACCGGCGCCAGCTCACGACCGAGGCTGACGTACAGCGCCAAGAGCACCAGGACCAACGCGCAAAGGCCCAGGCCCCAGCGGGTCAGTGCGGCCAAAAGGCGTGTCAGACGGTCCATGTCAGGAGGCTCCCGTGGCAAGAAAACTGCTAAAAGCTGAGGCCAGCCCGCTTAAAGAAAAAAGTCGACAGCGCTTCAGAGCAGCACCACGTCGTATTGTTCCTGCGAATACATGGTTTCCACCTGAAAACGGATGGTTCGCCCGATAAATCCCTCCAGCTCCGCGACGTTGCCCGACTCCTCATCGAGCAAGCGGTCGACCACTTTCTGGTTGGCCAATACACGATAGCCTTCGGCCTGATACGCGCGGGCTTCACGCAGGATTTCGCGGAAAATTTCGTAGCAGATAGTTTCGGCAGTCTTCAGCTTGCCGCGACCCTGGCAGCTGTGACACGGCTCGCACAGCACTTGTTCCAGGCTTTCGCGGGTGCGCTTGCGGGTCATCTGCACCAGCCCCAGCTCGGTGATGCCGATGATGTTGGTCTTGGCGTGATCGCGTTCCAATTGTTTCTCAAGGGTACGCAGCACCTGGCGTTGGTGCTCTTCGTCTTCCATGTCGATGAAGTCGATGATGATGATCCCGCCAAGGTTGCGCAGGCGCAGTTGCCGGGCAATGGCGGTGGCCGCCTCAAGGTTGGTCTTGAAAATGGTTTCTTCGAGGTTGCGGTGGCCGACAAACGCCCCGGTGTTGACGTCGATGGTGCTCATGGCTTCCGCCGGGTCGACCACCAGGTAACCGCCGGACTTCAGTGGCACTTTGCGCTCCAGGGCCTTCTGGATTTCGTCTTCGACACCGTACAGGTCGAAAATTGGCCGTTCGCCGGGATAGTGCTCCAGGCGATCGGCGATTTCCGGCATCAGTTCGGCGACGAACTGCGTGGTCTTCTGGAAAGTTTCCCGGGAATCGATGCGAATTTTCTCGATCTTCGGGCTCACCAGGTCACGCAAGGTGCGTAGCGCCAGGCCGAGGTCTTCGTAGATCACGCTGGGCGCGCTGATGGTTTTGATCTGCTCGTTGATCTGGTCCCAGAGGCGACGCAGGTAGCGGATGTCCATCAGGATCTCGTCCGCCCCGGCCCCTTCGGCGGCGGTGCGCAGGATAAAACCGCCCGCTTCCTTGATCCCTTCCTTGGCCACACAGTCGCTGACCACCTGCTTCAGGCGCTCACGCTCGGCTTCGTCTTCGATTTTCAGGGAAATGCCGACGTGAGCGGTGCGCGGCATGTACACCAGGTAGCGCGAGGGAATCGACAATTGCGTGGTCAGGCGCGCGCCCTTGGAGCCAATCGGGTCCTTGGTGACCTGCACCACTAGGCTCTGGCCTTCGTGCACCAGGGCGCTGATGCTTTCCACCGCCGGGCCTTCGCGCAGGGAAATTTCCGAGGCATGAATGAACGCGGCACGGTCCAGGCCGATGTCGACGAATGCCGCCTGCATGCCCGGCAATACGCGCACCACTTTGCCTTTATAGATGTTGCCGACGATCCCGCGCTTCTGCGTGCGCTCCACATGAACTTCTTGCAGGACACCGTTTTCGACCACCGCCACGCGTGATTCCATCGGCGTGATGTTGATCAGAATCTCTTCACTCATGGCAGGGTCTCGTTCAGGCATGTTCACAATAATGGCCGATACAACGCTTAGCGCGCGTTAAGGGTTTGCCAACAGGGTATGCCGAAATGGCCCAGCAGCTCGCAGGTTTCGCACAGCGGCAGGCCGACCACCGCTGAGTAACTGCCCGTGAGCCCGGTGACAAACACCGCGCCCAGGCCTTGAATTCCGTAGCCGCCAGCCTTGTCCCGGGGTTCGCCGCTGGCCCAATAGGCTGCCGCCTCGGTTTTTGTAACAGGACGAAAACGCACCAGGCTGCGTACCACGTGCGACTCGCAGCGCTGGCCATCGAGCACGGCAATCGCGGTCAGGACCTCATGTTCGCGACCGGCCAACATCATCAGCATGGCGCAAGCCTCGGCTTCATCCACGGGTTTGCCGAGTATTTTTCCATCGAGCACCACGGCGGTGTCCGCGCCCAGCACGCAGAAGTCCTGCCCAGCGCTGACGCGCAGGCGTCCGGCCTCGGCTTTGCCGCGCGCCAGGCGCTCGACATAGGCCGAAGGGGTTTCGTCAGTCAAAGGGGTTTCGTCGATGTCCGCACTGATGGCGGTGAACGGCACGCCGACTTGCGTGAGCAACTCACGTCGACGGGGCGAGCCCGAGGCGAGGTAAAGCGATTTCATCCAGACATCTCCCTGTCGAGGTACGGGCACATGCCTGACCGAATTAATTGATTTTGTAGCGGCGACTCAACCCACGCAATCCGAAGCTGACCCAAGGCCAGAGCAAGGCGCTGATCAGCGCGGGCAACAACACCGCCAGGGTCTGGCGATTGCCGGTCAGGGCGCTGAGCCAGAGTTGCAGCAACTGGGCGAGGCCGAAAATCACCAGGATCACCAGGCTCTGCTGCCACATCGGAAACATCCGCAGGCGTTGTTGCAGCGACAGGATCAGGAAGGTAATGAGCGTGAGGATCAGCGCGTTATGCCCCAGCAGGGTGCCGAACAGGATGTCTTCGGCCATGCCTAGGCACCAGGCGGTGAGCATGCCGACTTTCGACGGCAACTCCAGCGCCCAGTAGGCCAGCGGCAACGCGAGGAACATCGGCCGCAGAATCTCGACATGGGGAAACGGCACCACGCTGAGCAGCAGCGCGATGAGGAATGTCAGCCAGATCATCCAGCCGTTTTGAGAGCGGGTGCTGGGCATTATTCTTCTCTGACTCGAGGGGACGTCACCGGCGCCGCTGCCGGTGGCTTGGCGGCCGGTTTGACCGCCGGGGCGGGCGTCGTGGTCGCCGCAGGCTTGACCGCCGGAGCGGTGCTGGCCGGTGGTTTGGCCGCCGCCGGGTGCGCAGGTTTGGCTGCGGTGGTCGGTTTTGCGGCGGTCGCCGGGGCAACTGGCGCGGCGGCCGGTGTTGCCGCAGCGGCGGGAGCAGGAGCGGCCGTTGCCGGTTTCGGCACGGTGGCCGGAACCACTGGGCCGCCGGCGGCGTGCTGATCCGCGTCCTGGGCCTGGGCGGCTTCGTTGGCGCGCTCTTCCGGGGTTCGGCCGTCACTGAACACCAGCAGCATATAGCGGCTGCGATTGAGAGCGGCGGTCGGCACGGCGCGCACGATGGCGAACGGTTGACCGGAGTCGTGGATCACTTCCTTGACCGTGGCCACCGGATAGCCGGCCGGGAAGCGCTGGCCAAGGCCGGAGCTGACCAGCAGATCGCCTTCCTTGATATCGGCGGTGTCCGCCACATGGCGCAATTCCAGGCGTTCCGGGTTGCCGGTGCCACTGGCAATCGCGCGCAGCCCGTTGCGGTTGACCTGCACCGGAATGCTGTGGGTCGAGTCAGTCAGCAACAATACCCGCGAGGTGTACGGCATCAGCTCGACCACCTGGCCCATCAGGCCCCGGGCATCGAGCACCGGTTGGCCCAGCACCACGCCATCGCGCTCGCCTTTATTGATGACGATGCGATGGGTAAAGGGGTTGGGATCGACGCCGATCAGCTCGGCCACTTCGACTTTCTCGTTGACCAGCGCCGAGGAGTTGAGCAATTCGCGCAGACGAACGTTCTGCTCGGTCAGGGCCGCGAGCTTTTGCAGGCGTCCCTGCAGCAGCAGGTTTTCAGTCTTGAGTTTTTCGTTTTCGGCGACCAGCTCGGTGCGACTGCCAAACTGGCTGCTCACGCCCCGCCACAAACGCTCGGGCAGGTCCGTGATCCAGTAGGCATCCATCAGCACCAGCGACATTTGACTGCGCGCAGGCTTGAGCACGTCGAAACGGGCATCGACCACCATCAGCGCGACCGATAGCACGGCCAGCACCAAAAAGCGCACGCCCAATGAGGGGCCCTTGGTGAAAAGCGGTTTAATAAGCCGCTCCTCCCAGGCAAATGTTCTCTTTATTCATACGGCATCAAACCGGCCTGGATGCAGACTGACAGAAGATAAACGCCAACAGGCAGCACTGCAAAGTGCTGCCTGTGAGCGGAACAGCATAGAGGCTCTTGGCGAAATCACTCGCTCGAGAGCAGGTCCATGGTGTGCTTATCCATCATTTCCAATGCACGGCCACCGCCGCGAGCAACGCAGGTCAACGGGTCTTCGGCGACGATCACCGGCAGACCGGTTTCCTGGGCCAGCAACTTGTCGAGGTCACGCAGCAAGGCGCCACCACCGGTCAGCACCAGGCCACGTTCGGCGATATCGGAAGCCAGTTCCGGCGGCGATTGCTCCAGCGCGCTCTTCACGGCCTGAACGATCGTGGCCAGGGACTCTTGCAGAGCTTCCAGCACTTCGTTGGAGTTCAGGGTGAATGCCCGTGGAACGCCTTCAGCCAGGTTGCGACCGCGAACATCGACTTCGCGAACTTCGCCGCCCGGGTAGGCAGTACCGATTTCCTGTTTGATGCGCTCGGCGGTGGATTCACCGATCAGGCTGCCGTAGTTGCGGCGCACGTAAGTGATGATCGCTTCGTCGAAGCGGTCGCCGCCAACCCGTACGGATTCGGCGTAGACCACACCGTTGAGGGAGATCAGCGCGATTTCAGTGGTACCACCACCGATATCGACGACCATCGAACCACGTGCTTCTTCAACCGGCAGGCCGGCACCGATCGCAGCGGCCATTGGCTCTTCGATCAGGAACACTTCACGGGCACCGGCACCGAGTGCAGATTCACGGATGGCACGACGCTCCACCTGGGTGGATTTGCATGGAACGCAGATCAGCACACGAGGGCTAGGCTGCAAAAAGCTGTTTTCGTGAACTTTGTTTATGAAGTACTGCAGCATCTTCTCGCAGACACTGAAGTCGGCGATCACGCCGTCTTTCATCGGACGAATGGCGGCAATGTTGCCTGGCGTACGGCCGAGCATGCGCTTGGCTTCGGTGCCGACAGCCACGACACTTTTCTGATTACCGTGGGTTCGAATGGCCACAACCGATGGCTCATTCAGGACGATACCGCGCTCGCGCACGTAAATAAGGGTGT
>Ga0247742_10002590_pt1 | contig 11769 bp, 4 predicted proteins | sample UWRJL208509C2_FD_180944 | JGI IMG/M metagenome (GOLD analysis project Ga0247742, IMG submission 180944) | Plant litter microbial communities from Arlington Agricultural Research Station in Wisconsin, United States - UWRJ-L208-509C-2 | ecosystem: Environmental > Terrestrial > Plant litter >... | reverse complement strand
CTCGGCCGCGGTCGCCTTGGACCGCCCGAGCACCAGCGGCAGCCCGATCGCGGCAAGGCCGGCGCTCAAAAGCATATGGCGTCTGTTCAGCATCTCGTGGTCTCCTCCGATTTGTTCACGGTGTCTGGCAGCATCTACGAGCGAGACCGCCATTTTGTTACAACACGGCGCGGAAAAATGCCGGTGTCCAGGAGCGCCGGATGCGGCGCATCCAGATGCACCGATATATTCCATAGAATGGAACGACCGGCACGCGAGCATACCGACCATATGCAGATCCACCGATCATATTTTCGCGACGGATTGGTTTATCCGGAGATGGATCGCCAAAACGCAAACGAGGTGGCTACCGTCAGGCAACCACCTCGTTAATCTCGTAAAACAGCGCGAAGACCGCTTCGACTTACACCGGACGGTGCAGAAATGCCGGCATCGCCGCGCCCTCGGCCGCTTTCGCAAGATAAAGCCGCGCCGTATCCAGCGCCTCGCGGATCGTCACGTCCATGTCGAGGTAGCGATAGGTCCCGAGGCGACCGACGAAGGTCACGCCGTTTTCCTGCTCGGCGCGCGTGACATACTGCGCCAGCTGTTCCTTCTCCTCGACCATGCGGATCGGATAATACGGAATGTCATCAGGCCCGCAGGCGCGCGAAAACTCGCGGTAGCAGACCGAACCCTCGTGCTCTTCCCATGGCGAGAAGTGCTTGTGCTCAGTGATCCGGGTGAACGGCACCGAGGCATCGCCGTAGTTCATGACAGCGCAGCCCTGATAGTCGCCATCATAGCTGAAACGCTCGAAATCCAGGGTGCGGTATCCGAGACGCCCAGCTTCATAGTCAAAGTAACCGTCCAGCTGGCCGGAATAGAAGACATGACCGACGTCGGCATCGTCGCTACGGACAAAACGCGTGCCGAGTGTCACCGTGATATTGGGATGATCGAGAATCTTGCCGATCATGTCGGTATAGCCGTTCTCGGGCATACCCTGGAACTTGTGGAAGAAATAGTTGTCGTCATAGTTGAAACGAACAGGCAGCCGCTTGAGGATCGACGCCGGCAGCTCGGTCGGCGAGCAGCCCCATTGCTTTTCGGTGTAACCCTTGAAGAACGCCTCGTAGAGATCCTTGCCGACGAAGCGCATCGCCTGCTCTTCGAAAGTCTGCGGATCGGTGATGGTCTTGTCGGCGGCGTGATTCTCGATGAAGTCGCGCGCTTCCGAAGGCCGAAAAGTCTTGCCGAAGAACTGGTTGATTGTGTGCAGGTTGACCGGCAACGAATAGACGCTGTCGCCGCTCGTCGTCTTCACCCGATTCTTGTAGGGCATGAAGGTCTGGAAACCGTTGACGTAGTCCCAGACCTCGGCATCGTCGGTGTGAAAGATGTGCGGTCCGTAGACGTGGACCATCACACCGGTATCGGCGTCACGTTCCGTATGGCAATTGCCCGCAATGTGATCGCGCGCATCGATGATCTCGACCTGATGACCCGCCAGCGCCAGCTCGCGCCCGATCACCGCGCCCGAAAGCCCGGCGCCCACGATAACGATCTTTCCGTTCCCCGACATTCGCAATAAGTCCTGTTGTGTTTCCCGTTCGAGATTGCCCACGCGATCAACCGATGCGCCGACGATCCTGACCCCATGCCACGCCGTTTTCCGGCAGTTCTTGTTGTGTGTTCGCCAGCCCGAGCGTCGCGCGCATCAGCGCATCATAGCCATCAAGCAGGCGGTCGAGATCAAGCCCGTTCTCCTGCGGGCCGAAGCTCAGATGGCTGACCGTGAAGTCCGAATAGATCGCCGAGGGGCGATCGAGGAAGGTCGGCAGGCCGACGGTCAGCGCATACTCGTCGTCGCACTTCGGCAAGGCCATGTGAACGAGGTCCTTGCCGAGCCAGGCAACGAAGTTGATCGACTGCCGCTCCGTCCACTCCACCGACGCCTTTGGCAACGGCAGAGACTTGCGCTCGCGGCCAAGGAAGAAATCGTGAAGCTGGGTGGCGCGTTCGCCGCTCAGCCAGAGACTGCCGCCGAAGCCGCCGGGCGGATGCTCGAAATGCCCGATATTGGCAGGGATCGCGCCCGACGCCTGCTGCAGATAGGCGCAGACGCCATTGTTGACCACGTTCGCCGAGACCAGGAAGTAATGTGGATTGGCGCGCCGGAACTCGATGAAGCCATTGAGCTTTTCGACATCGACATAAACGATGTCATCGTCGCACTTCAGGAACACGGCATCGGAAAACGCATCCAGCCGCCGCGCATAGTAGTCATACGCCTGCCAGTAAGGCATCTCTTCCTTCGGGTTGCCGACATAGCGCTGGATCGGCGCATTGACGTCGCAGAGCTCGAGATCCGCACCCCAGCCGCCCCGCACCATCACCGATGCGCCGCCGCTGAGATTGAGCTCCGGCCACCGGCCAAGCGTCACGCCATTGACCTGCAGCGAGGGCGTGCCCGCCGGATCGACATACAGAACAATGTCGTTGGCCACGCTTGGCGACAACACGCCCGGCGTTGCCTTCGTCCAGATCGTCTCTTCCTGCGTCCGCGCCGGGCTGTTCATCTCGCGCGTCGGAATCTTGCGCACGACAGACTGCAGATTGTTCCAGCCGCCGACCACGAACTCGAAGCAATGCTCGCTGTCGCCGTTCGGCAGCACCGCGATATGCAGGTCGTGCTCGATCTTGGCGCTGGCGCGGAACGATGCCTGCGGGCTGACCTTGCCCTTTTGCTGGTAAGGCGCCTTGTGCCCCATGAACCGGGCCGGCCCGAACTCTCGCGTCACCCAGTCATTGTCCGGCGCCGAGCGGGTGAAATCCCAGATGTGCCACTCGTCGATGATGCCGTCGGCAATCGCCTTGCGGATATACTGGGTCAGGATATCCATTCTCTTCTGCCTTCCGGCAAACGTCACGAGTATAACCGGCGCCATAAATCCCTGCCCCTAAATCGATAGATTAGACCCGACGCCGACCGACCGGCGCCTGCATTGCCTCAAGCCGTCGGCTCGCTCCACAACCGCGTGTCGCGCGCAAGCGGTGCGTAGTCGTCAATCTCGGCCAGCTTGTCGCGGTAGCGTTGGCGATAGACGCCATCGCTTTCGAACTCTTCATGCGCGGAGAAAAGCTCGGCGCCGACTTCGTAATACGCATCAAGATTGGCGAGGTCCGGCACCGGTGTTTCGCCACGTTCGGCCTCGCCCTGCATCTGCCAGAACAGGTCCTCGAGACGACGCGCCAGACCCGGAATATCACGCAGAGCGCTGGTCTCGCGCTGGTCCTGAAGCGACTGGCGGATGGCGGCAAGGCTGGCGCGGTCGTGTGCAAAGCCGATCGCGCGGCTGACATACGCATCCGGCCCATCGCAGATCAGCTCCGGCACGCCGGCCGCAGCCACGATGCTGCTGCAGAAGCGCGAGGCGAAGCTCTTTCCGGGGACGGTGAGAACCGGCAGCCCCATGGTGATCGCATCCGCCGCCGTCGAGTGAGCGCCATAGGGGAACGTGTCGAGGAACAGGTCGGCCACACCGATGCGGGCGAGATGGTGCGCGTTCGCCGCTTTCGGCGCAAAGATCAGCCGCTCAGGCGCGATGCCGTGCTGGGCAGCCGCCTTGCGCAGGCGATCATCGACGGCCTCGTCGGCGGCCAGCAGCCAGAGCACGCTGCCGGGCGTTGCGGCGAGGATCGTCATCCAGCGGGCAAAGCATTGCGCGCTGATCTTCTGCATGCCGTTGAAGCAGGCATAGACGAAAGCGTCCTCCGGAAGCCCGGCTTGCGCCCGCGTCGGCTGCTGCGCAATCACCCGCTTGCGGTCGATCGGCTGGTTGCAGGCGATCCGCAGGACCTTCTCGGTATAGTAGATCTCGCTCTCGGACGGCACGATCTGCGCGTCGGCAATCATGTACTGGTGAACCGGGCTCGCCATCGACCCGGGGTAGCCACAGAAATTGACGATGACGGGCGCCGGCCGATAGGCGAAAAGCTTGGTCCGCGCATGCTTGGTATAGCCGTTGACGTCAATCAGGATATCGATCTCGTCGGCACGGATCATCTTTGCCGCATCGAGATCGCCAAGCGTCGTGATATCACGCCAGCCATCGACCGCGGCCTTGATCCGATCCTGCGTCGCGTCACCGCTTCTCGGCTCGCCGCAATAATAGGCGAAAATCTCGACGCTGCTCTTGTCGTGCAGCTCAAGCACTTCGCGCAACGCGAAGCCGACGGCATGATCGCGCAGATCTGACGAGACGTAACCGACCCGCAGGCGCTGACCTGTCCCCGTCTTCTTGCGCGCTGACACGCGCGGGAAACCGCCGAGATTAGGCCGCCCGATCAGCGACTTGTTGTAGCGATAAGCCTTGGCGAGCTGAAACAGCGGGTCGTCGGAATAGCACGACAGCGTCATGGTCGACATCGCATCGACCAACTGCCGCGTCGTCACATGGATCGATGACGTGAGGACCGGCCACTTGCACTGGCGCTGCCGAAGCGACGTCCAGTGCTGCCCGGCCTCCGGCCTGTTCGGCTGCAACTCGATTGCCTGCCACAGAACCGTCTCGGCATTGTCGAGCAGACCACCACCCTCGAGAACACGGCCCATATGCTGGAGCGCCATCAGCCGGTGCTCGATCCGCTCGCCGGTGATATCGCTGTTGGTCTCGGTGTAGCTGCGCCATTGCTCGACCGCCTGATTGGCGAAGCCGGCATCCTCGAGCGCGCGCCCGAGATTGATGTGAGCGGGCGCGAATTTTGGATCGATCTTCAGGCTGCTGCGAAGCGCGCTGATCGACGCCGGCAGATCGCCAAGCTGACGGCAGACAACCGAGTAGTTGAAGCAGGCGAGATGCAGCAGCGGATTGCCGTCGTTGAAGGCGATCCACGTCTTGTAGAGTTCCGCGGCCTGCGCCAGCTGCCCTGCATTGTTGAGCGTCTCTGCGATCTGGATCAACTCGCCGAGCGACATGCGTTGATTTCGCGCCTGCTCCAACACGCCGAGGAGCTGAGACTGAAGGCTTGCGGCGATTGCGGTGTTCGCGTTCATGGACATCCCAAGACAAGACGGCCGACCGGCCGGAAGTGATCGACGCGCGAGCGTCATGTCCTGTCTGGCTATCGGATCGAGCTTGCGTCGGGCTGATCGCCCTGCAGAGGCGGCATTTTCACAGCTCTGCCGATCTTGAATGCCGCTAGCTCATCAACGAAAAACGCCGCCCGATGGTGATCGGGCGGCGTCTGGACCTTCAAGGTGCGGCTGGCGCCGCCAATCCTTGTTAGCTGTTGTTGAACTCGGCGTAGGCTGCGAGTGCCGCCTCGACCTGTGAGCTGCTGAGCAGCGAGATCTGGGTCGAGGTGAAGGCATCCAGCTGTGCCGTGGTCATCGCCGTAATGTCGTCGGTCGAGAGACCAGACAGAGCCTTGGTGCTGATGGCCGCGATCTCGTCGGTCGAGAAGGTTGCAACATCCGCGGTGGACATTGCAGCGATCTGGGCCGCCGAAAGAGAGGCGATCTGCTCGCTGTCGAGGACCAGGATCTGGGCGGTCGACATCGCGTCGATCTGGTCGGTGCTGAGGGCAGCCAGCTGGCCGGTCTTCAGCAATCCGACGTTGGCGGTTGTCAGCGCTGCGATCTCGCCGGTCGTCAGAGCCGAGACCTGCTTGGAGTTCAGGGCGCCGACCTGATCACTGCTCATCGCGGCGACCTGAGCGGTCGAGAGCGAAGCGATCTGTGTGCTGGTCAGAGCCGCAACCTGGCCGGTGCTGAGCACCGAGAACTGTCCCGTCGAGAAGGCCGCGAGGCTCACGGTGGACAGAGCCCCCACTGCGCTGGTGTTGATCGAGCCGATTTCAGCGGTCGTGAAGGTTGCGATGTCGGCTGTCGACATGGCACCGATCTGAGCGGCTGTGAGGACTGCGATCTGCGTGCTGTCCAGCGCGGCGATCTGCCCTGTGGACATCGCGTCGATCTGGTCGCTGCTAAGCGCTGCGATCTGGCTGGACTTCAGTAGAGCCACGTTGGCCGTCGACAGAGCGGCGACTTCGCCGGTCGTCAGGGACGTGACCTGCTTGGAGCTCAGCGCACCGACCTGGTCGCTGGTCAGAAGTGCGACGTTGGCGGTGGTCAGGGCAGCAATCTGATCGCTGTTCAGCACCGCGATCTGGTTGCTTGTCAGAGCAGTTGCCTGACCGCTGCTCAGGGCGGCGATGTCATTGGTCGAGAGACCCGACACTGCCTTTGTGCTGATGGCCGCGATCTCGTCGGTCGTGAACGTTCCGACATCTGCCGTGGACATGGCAGCCAGCTGGGCCGATGACAGGGCCGCAATCTGCGTGCTGTCAAGGATCCCGATCTGTCCGGTTGACATCGCGTCGATCTGGTCACTGCTGAGTGCCGCAATCTGGGCCGTCTTCAGCAGAGCCACATTGGCCGTGGTGAGCGCGGCAATTTCGCCGGTCGTCAGGGCTGTGATCTGCTTGGAATTCAGCGCACCGACCTGATCACTGGTCAGAAGTGCCACGTTGGCGGTGGTCAGGGCTGCGATCTGGTCGCTGCTCAGAACGGCGACCTGGTTTGTGGTCAGTGCAACAGCCTGGCCGCTGGTCAGCGCGGCGATGTCGGCGGTCGAAAGACCCGAGATTGCCTTGGTGCTGATTGCCGCGATTTCGTCGCTGGTGAAGGAGACGATATCGCTGGTCGACATCGCTGCCAGCTGGACCGACGACAGAGCACCGGCCTGCTCGCTGGTCAGCGCGGTGATCTGACCCGAGGTCATCGCGTCGATCTGGTCGCTGCTCAGCCCTACGATCTGGCCAGTCTTCAGCAGTGCGATGTTGGCCGTGGTGAGCGCGGCGATTTCGCCGGTCGTCAGGGCAGCAACCTGCTTGGAGTTCAGCGCACCAACCTGGTCGCTGGTGAGAACCGCCACATCGGCGGTCGACAGCGATGCGATCTGCGTGCTGCTCAGAAGCGCAATCTGGTTGCTCGTCAGAGCCGCAAACTGTGCCGTGCTGAAGGCCGCAAGGGTATCAGTCGAGAGCGCAGAGACGATCTTCGTGCTGATTGCCGCGATCTCGTCCGTCGAGAAGGTAGCGATATCAGCCGTCGACATGGCCGTGAAGTCGTCCGCGGTCAGAGATCCAACCTGCGCACTCGTCAGAGCCTTGATCTGGTCGGACGACATTGCCCCGATCTGGGTGTTGTCCATGGCTGCGATCTGTGCCGTCGAAAGCAGGGCCACGTTGGCCGTGGAGATTGCTGCAACCTCAGCGGTGGTCAAGGCGGTGATCTGCTTCGAATTCAGCGCACCGATCTGGTCACTCGTCAGGAGTGCGACGTTGGCTGTTGTCAGGGCTGCGATCTGGTCGCTGCTGAGCACGCCGACCTGCTTGGTCGTCAGTGCAATAGCCTGGCCACTGGTCAGCGCGGCGATGTCGGCAGTCGAGAGACCCGAGATTGCCTTGGTGCTGATTGCCGCGATTTCGTCGCTGGTGAAGGAGACGATATCAGTGGTCGACATGGCAGCCAACTGGACCGACGACAGAGCGCCGGCCTGTTCGCTGGTCAGCGCCGTGATCTGACCCGAGGTCATCGCGTCGATCTGATCACTGCTGAGCGCAGCGATCTGGGCGGTCTTCAGCAGAGCCACGTTGGCCGTGGTGAGCGCGGCGATTTCGCCGGTCGTCAGGGCAGCAACCTGCTTGGAGTTCAGTGCACCGACCTGATCGCTGGTCAGGAGTGCCACGTTGGCTGTTGTCAGGGCTGCGACTTGGTCGCTGCTGAGTACCGCGACCTGCTTGGTCGTCAGTGCAACAGCCTGGCCGCTGGTCAGCGCGGCGATGTCGGCGGTCGAAAGACCCGAGATTGCCTTGGTGCTGATTGCCGCGATTTCGTCGCTGGTGAAGGAGACGATATCGCTGGTCGACATGGCAGCCAGCTGGACCGACGACAGAGCGCCGGCCTGCTCGCTGGTCAATGCCGTGATCTGGCCCGATGTCATCGCGTCGATCTGGTCGCTGCTGAGTGCCGCAATCTGGGCGGTCTTCAGCAGAGCCACGTTGGCCGTGGTGAGCGCGGCGATTTCGCCGGTCGTCAGGGCAGCAACCTGCTTGGAGTTCAGTGCACCGACCTGATCGCTGGTCAGGAGCGCGACGTTGGCGGTGGTCAGGGCTGCGATCTGGTCGCTGCTGAGCACGCCGACCTGCTTGGTCGTGAGCGCAACGGCCTGGCCGCTGGTCAGCGCGGCGATGTCGGCAGTCGAAAGACCCGAGATTGCCTTGGTGCTGATTGCCGCGATTTCGTCGCTGGTGAAGGATGCAATATCGGCGGTCGACATGGCGGCCAACTGGACCGACGACAGAGCGCCGGCCTGTTCGCTGGTTAGCGCCGTGATCTGACCCGAGGTCATCGCATCGATCTGGTCACTGCTGAGAGCCGCGATCTGTGCCGTCTTCAGCAGAGCCACATTGGCCGTGGTGAGCGCGGCGATCTCGCCGGTCGTCAGGGCTGTGATCTGCTTGGAATTCAGCGCACCGACCTGGTCGCTGGTCAGAAGTGCGACATTGGCTGTTGTCAGGGCTGCGATCTGGTCGCTGCTGAGCACGCCGACCTGCTTGGTCGTCAGTGCAATAGCCTGGCCGCTGGTCAGCGCGGCGATATCGGCGGTCGAGAGACCCGAGATTGCCTTGGTGCTGATTGCCGCGATTTCGTCGCTGGTGAAGGAGACGATATCGCTGGTTGACATGGCAGCCAACTGGACGGACGACAGAGCGCCGGCCTGTTCGCTGGTCAGCGCCGTGATCTGACCCGAGGTCATCGCGTCGATCTGGTCACTGCTGAGCGCAGCGATCTGGGCGGTCTTCAGCAGAGCCACGTTGGCCGTGGTGAGCGCGGCGATTTCGCCGGTCGTCAGGGCAGCAACCTGCTTGGAGTTCAGTGCACCGACCTGATCGCTGGTCAGAAGTGCCACGTTGGCGGTGGTCAGGGCTGCGACTTGCGAGCTGCTGAGCACGCCGACCTGCTTGGTCGTCAGTGCAACAGCCTGACCGCTGGTCAGAGCGGCGATGTCAGCGGTCGAGAGACCCGAGATTGCCTTGGTGCTGATTGCCGCGATTTCGTCGCTGGTGAAGGATGCAATATCGGCGGTCGACATGGCGGCCAGCTGGACCGACGACAGAGCGCCGGCCTGCTCGCTGGTCAATGCCGTGATCTGACCCGAAGTCAAGGCATCGATCTGATCGCTGCTGAGCGCAGCGATCTGTGCCGTCTTCAGCAGAGCCACGTTGGCCGTGGTGAGCGCGGCGATTTCGCCGGTCGTCAGGGCCGCAACCTGCTTGGAATTCAGTGCGCCGACCTGATCGCTGGTGAGAACCGCTATGCTGGCCGTGGTCAATGCAGCAACCTGGGTGCTGCTCAGAAGAGAGACCTGCTTGCTCGTCAGCGCTGCCGCCTGGCTTGTGCTGAGTGCGGCGATATTGTCGCTCGACAACCCGGCCAACGCCTTGGTGCTGATCGCAGCGATTTCATCGGTCGTGAAGGTTGCAATGTCTGCCGTGGAAAGAGCGTTGATCTCGGCTGATGTCATGGCACCGATCTGGGCGCTACCCAGCGCCTTGATCTGATCGGAAGACATCGCCGCGATCTGGGTGTTGTTCATCGCCGCGATCTGGCTTGTCTTCAGAGCAGCGATCTGATCGGTCTTGAAGGCTGCGACTTCAGCGGTCGTCAGTGCTGCAAGCTGCTTGGAATTCAGCGCGACGACCTGATCGGTGCTGAGCGCCTGGATCTGCGCGCTCGACAATGCTGCGACCTGCGAGCTGCTGAGCAGTGCAACCTGTCCGGTCTTCAATGCGGCGACCTGTTCGGTCTTCAGGCTGGCGACCGTGTCCGAGGAAAGACCCGACAGCGCCTTGGTGCTGAGTGCCGCGATCTCGTCGGTCGTGAAGGTTGCGATATCTGCCGTCGAGAGGGCACCGAGCTGGGCGGAGCTCAGTGCGCCCGTCTGCGTGCTGGTCAGGGCGGTGATCTGGCCGGTCGAAAGCGCCGCAATCTGCGCCGTGTTCAGCGCCGCGATCTGGGTGCTCTTCAGCGACGCGACCTGATCGGTGGTCAGATACGTCATTTCATCGGTGCTGAGCGAGGCGATCTGTTTCGAGTTCAACGCACCAAGCTGGGTGGAGCTCAGCGTCGAAAGCTGGCTGCTCGACAGAGCCTGCAGCTGGGTGCTGTTCAGCACGGCGATCTGACTGGTCTGCAGGACGGAAACCTGAAGCGTCGTCAGGCCGGCAAGACCGTCTGTGGTCAGTCCAGCCAGCGCCTTCGTGCTGATGGCGGCGATCTCGTCGGTCGTGAAGGTCGCGATATCTGCCGACGACAGCGCGCCAAGCTGGCTTGCCGTCAGGGCGCGGGCCTGAACGCTTGTCAGCGCGCTCACCTGTGCGGTCGAGAAGGATGCGATTTGCGTGCTGCTGAGCGCAGCGATCTGGCTCGTCTTCAGAGCGGCGACCTGATCGGTCGTCAGTGCCGCAATATCTGCGGAGTCGAGGGCTGCGAGCTGCTTGGAATTCAACGCGCCGATCTGCGTCGATGTCAGCGCCTTCAGCTGGGCCGAAGAAAGGCCCGAAACCTCCGTGGTCGAGAGGGCTGCAACCTGCGACGTCGACAAGCCGCCGAGCTGTATGGTGGAAAGTACGCTCAGCTGGTCCATATTGAGGCCAACGATCGCGGCTGCCGATACGGCGCCCATCTGCGTCGATGTCAAGGCCCCGAAGTCGCGCGTTTCGATCGCGCCGAGCTGCGTTGAGCTCAGCACCTTGATCTGCGCCGTGCTCAGCGCCGCGATATCGTCGGAGGAAAGACCCGCGATTGCGGTCGTCGATAGTGCCCGGATCTGATTGACCGTCAGGGAAGTAACAATGGAAGTCATAGACGAGCGCCCCTCGTGTTAGCGTATCAAAAAATGTTATTCCCATTCCGACGCCAAGATGGACCCGCGCTTCGCAATCAATGCAAAGCGCTGACCAGTCGCCACCAAAGGCGACGATCAAGGTTCCCGGTCGGAAGAAAATCATATTGAACTAAACATGGCTCGCACGAGCCAGCGCATCGGAGGGGCATCATGCGCCCAGAGCCAAAGATGGCTCTGATCCCTACGCCAATGATCGCGAAGATATCCGGCTATTTCACTGTTCGTCCGACACCGCAACATGCAGGCCGATTTTACAGCGTTCTAGGACAGACCTATCGCGAGCAATGAAATTCTTATTCGGCAGTCTTTAATTTCGAGTTAACACCAACCCGATCTCGACCGAAGCCTGTTACAGATTCGGTCTGCCGAAGTGTAATTCGGCGATGTCGACGACGCAATCAGCGCCGAACATGTTTTTTAACGGTGAGAGCCCCGTGCCAGGCGAACATGGAAATATTGAGTGCAGCTGGCCGAAGAAAATTACCATGACCATCTACATCACCAATATAAAACTGTCACAAAGCTTGTGTCTCTACCCGCTGTTTCTACCGATGGCGCCCAAGAATGAAAGTATATCAGCCAGCTCGAACAGTCCGAAAAGCAGTCATATCGACCGTCCGTTCTGCAAACGCCAAACGCCCGCCTGGGCGGGTTATTTTGGTTGAGCGGATTGCGTGTTTGAGAAGATGTTGGTTGCGGGGGCAGGATTTGAACCTGCGGCCTTCAGGTTATGAGCCTGACGAGCTACCGGGCTGCTCCACCCCGCGCCAGCGTAAAACCCTGGGGTTTTATCGCGCTTGAGTAAACCGCG
>Ga0247742_10002589_pt1 | contig 11775 bp, 11 predicted proteins | sample UWRJL208509C2_FD_180944 | JGI IMG/M metagenome (GOLD analysis project Ga0247742, IMG submission 180944) | Plant litter microbial communities from Arlington Agricultural Research Station in Wisconsin, United States - UWRJ-L208-509C-2 | ecosystem: Environmental > Terrestrial > Plant litter >... | reverse complement strand
GGATCAACGAGGGGAGCGAGAAGTCGGGGGACTTCGTGGCAAACGAGTGCCGGTACAATCGATGTAGCTACGATTATATACGATATCTACATCTAAATAGCATGCGTACACGAAACGTTGGGTAAGTCCATCAGAGATACGCGCAGCTGCCAAGCTCGCTACTAATAAATTCCAACACAAAGCATTTTCAAACACGCTATGATTAGCTCATACCGGTACCGCGTCTTTCAGTTCAGGTGTCAAAATTGGTTCTGGCAGACGATACTCTGCCTGCCAATCGATTATCACATCCTGTATGTTTGTTAAATACGATATAGACATGCCAGAAAAGAATTTTTTCGGGGCATACCTGCAAAAGCTCCTGCATATATTTGCAGCTGGGTCTCACGTGCGGGTTGCCAGATAGATATTTATCTTACTCTCTCTTGTATTGCTCTTTTGGAAGCACGAATCATACGGTGGAAAAACGGTATATCTATTATTCAGGAATGGTACCACATGTATATGCAACTGACTACTACCATCTCGAAACTAAACCGTTTTCCTGATCTCAAACAACCAAATAAACTCACCATATAATGTTCACCCCACCAAGCCTTACATGCCGAACTAAAGAATGCGCAACTGTACGTGAATCGGTGAAGTGGATGTCGCAGAACGGGTGAAGACTTACAGTTAGTAAACATATCAAGGAAACACGTTGCGGCGAAAGGAAATCGAAGGGACGCGAGCGTGGCGTGCTGAATGATGGTAACCGCAATCACGGCAGAGGGAAGGGGCTAGGAGTTGAAGTCTCCAAAAATTCGCTGGACAAGGCCGTGTATGTGTTTAGGGCGGACTTAAGTATCGCTTCAAAATGATGGCCTCCAGCTGGCGACCCAAGGCGAACATGCTGAATGTTGTATTTCCGGACAACTGCTGGACAACAATCAGATGTCCAAGAGAGAGCCTGACGGAGCTGTGTCGAACGTCTAGTTGCGACAGGCAGGTTAGCACCGTGAGAGATGCTGGTTGGCCAAACGTCATTTGGGCGACAGTCGCATTGTATTGATAGTTTCATATTTATGTAACTACTACTTGTCTCTGACTCGGGAACAAGACCTGTGAGCGTGATATCTGGGAGGCAGACAACACAGCAAAGCGTCCGTAAGCTGTGACTGTTGCCTCCCTACGGAAAGGAACAGTACTTATAAGGAAGGTGGATCGAGAACTGCCTAAACAGCCAATACCTTCGTTCATCCTTCTCCTCTTCGCACCATCTACTGCGGACCTGCTTATTACCTCGATCCTCCAGGAGGACTTTTAGTTCTTAACCGGCTGATAACATTTACGGTCAGGATGTTTGGGGGCGATTATGCAATAGGGCCTAGTCGGCGCGCATCTGCCAGGCAGAATCCCACAAGTACGTCGAAATGTGATACTTATGTCCTACATACTCACCGCAGGTGTTAGCATCGCTTCTCAATGACGCAGAAAAGACCTACATCGTTGATAGTCAAATTAACGCAGATATCCGCGTTCAAGGTAATATAGGTGCGTAAGGTCATTACTCTTAATTATTAGGTTTACAACCGCCCGACGATAAAGGCTTTCGCATCCTCAGCGAAAATTCAGCGATGGGTGCTACCTACACGTCTGCCAAGACTCAGCGGTTCTCAGCGCCCAAATGCCATCTGATCACTCGTGTCACTGTCATGAACAGGTTGCTCAGCTGGATAAAATGCGAGACCGACATCGATGCCTTGATTCTATGGCTCTATGGTGGCGCAAGAGCTGGAAAGTCAGCGATCGTACATACACTGGCTGAGATGTGTGACAAGGATGGACGTCTTCTAGCCACCTTCTTTTTCCGAAAGATTTCGGCAAAACGCAACAACACTACTCGATTTATTGCCACCATTGCCTATCAAATTTTTCATGCCATTCCAGCATCTCGTCCGCACATTGAAGCCGCTGTCGATGCCGACCACATGATTTTCCACCAATCTGTGGATGTCCAGCTCGCTAGGCTCATCATCGAACCCCTTAAACGCCTCCATTCCACTGGATTTGACTTCAAAGACTCCCCATTTGTTCTCATCGTCGAAGGCCTAGATGAGTGCCTTGGAACGGACATACAATCTAAGCTCGTGAAGTCGCTGGCAGCGGGATTTCGTCACTCTCCACTCCGTATCCGCATTCTCATTTCGAGCCGTCCATTGGTGGATCTCCAATCCACGTTCAATTTGACATCCATCCAACCTCATCTTTCACGGCTTGCTCTATCGGATGAGCATTACCCTGAAGAGGACATCTATCATTTTCTGAAGGACTCGTTTGAGAAGATCAGGCGCGAACATCCTTTCGCCTCCAATATTCCGTCTTCCTGGCCTTCCATTGATGTTCTTCTTGACCTCACCCAGAAGTCGTCAGGCCAATTCATATTTGCATCGACGACAGTCAAGTACATTGGCGGTGACTCTCACCAGTTCCCACACCGTCGCTCAGACGACATTTGTCGCCTCCAGCCTCCTACTGGTGAAAAGAATATGCCGTACACGGAGCTGAACTCTTTGTATCGCCATGTACTCTCCAATGTCGACGACATGGAGGCGGTCAAACAGGTTCTCGGAGTCTTATTCATTATTAACCCAATTTTCGGAAGTGCCAATGCCATAACTTCAGCAGACCGGATTGATAAATTTCTCTACTGGCAATACGGCAAAACCAAAATTTGCCTGAGCCAGCTCGCTTCCGTCATTGAATGTGACACATACGGCCGCATATCCATTTTGCACCATTCACTATCAGACTTTCTGCTTGATCCCTCTCGATCTCATCAGTTCTACCTCTGCCAAGAGTCTCTTTTGGGGAACTGCGTAGCCCTTGCTCTGCGCCATATGCACCAGCCGGTGCTTGATGAAAACGGTGTGTCATTTATACCCTCTTTGGCGTGTACCTTTAAGTGCTGATCGAGATCTGCAAAACATTCTATTCTAGATCGCGAACGATACTGCAATATCACCAGACAGTGTATTGCCACAAGTGCATTCTGCACCCCTCTACTCCAACAAGAATTGAGTCAGCTATCATTTCAGACCCTCTACCGAGACTGTGAAATGCATGAGCTTACTTGGTACTTCTGGTATTTGCACTCTACCATCATCAAGACGCTGCACAAACAGGTAAGCTGCACCTAGCTACACTGGGAAGACAGTTGCCAACTAATTCCAGAACCTCGAGGACCAATTCTCGCACCTCATCTCGGACCTTCCGACTGTCTGCTTCGAGGAGGAGGAAATCGGACTGGTTCATTCTCTGAATGCTGGAGCATAGGAGGCATCCCAAAGGCCCCAGGTAATGGTTCTGGGACATTAATGCACACCTCGACGAGCCTTCCTCCAGGGGACGTCTACTCAGCTGGTCAACTGGACCCGATCATACACAATGTACAGACGACTAGCATAGCTTTCAATTACTAATTCCTGAGATAGAAGTCACTTCTGAGTCCAACGGTTCGCCTTTCAGATGGGGCATACATTGGGCGGTCGTAATAAACTCTTGTGATTAGAACTCCAGTTTTCCACTCCGTCATCCTCCAGTAGTAGATACTAAATAAAGTTTCCGACACACGAGCAGTGTTAGGCTGTTGATAGACTGCGAGTAGAGCTCGACACTGAAGAGGCGACTAGAAGTTGTGATGAAATCGGGAGAAGGAAAAAAGGACGAGAGACATGAGATGTACCACTAAGTTGAAACGGTTCCACATCAATTGTCAGACGCATTAGTGCAAGGTGAATCACATTTCTACTTGCAACTTGAACTACATAGCGTTCTATTGGAGTCTTATTTCATTCAATCGACACGGCCAAAAATACGATTAGGAGGATATCTACCAACCAGTTTTCAAAATTTCAGCTTCTCCAATGCATCCACGTGCGCAACGTCCACCATTCCCATTGACGAGTACGAATTTTCTTTCTGGATGGTCCTCACTGGTCCGGTAAACCAATATTTCCCACCATACTTCGGGAAGAAGTAATACATGACGCTGGAGCCCAGTATACCGCCCACGACGACAACGGTGTAGTTCATGGTATCAGCATCGGGGCTTGTGTTCGATGGAAACATGAAGATGACGATGATGAACGACATGAAAGATACAGCGATGAATGATATCGGTGCACTCTGAATTGATATGCATTGAATTTGAAAGAAAAGGTTGGGTTTGAGTTTGAGTTTACGCACCAGTTTCCCTAGGGTAAATGGTCCAGGGACAAATTCTCGACCACCAAGGTGTCGCGCAGCTATCGGGATAGAGAATGCGATAAAGATACAAACTACTGCCATCGTGAAGACAGCGCCAATTGCTTCTGAACCAGCAAATGAAAAGAGACCAAAGAGCATCGCGATGAAGGCGCAAAATATGACACAAGTGACAGGCGTGCCAGTTGTACGGTTGATCCTGTAAAGAAACTTTGAGAAAGGTAGTGCGCCATCCCTCGCGAAAGCAAAGGTCTGTCTTGAGACTGTAACTAGCTTTTATACATTCAGGATTAGTGTAGAAAACATCAGCGTAGAAGTGGAACATACGACATCGATAGAGGTCATATTCCTGAATTAACAGTTAGAATCAATACTTCATCCATAATAGTTCTCTGCGTACATGGTTATGATGATGAAGCTCCATACGACGAGGGTACCCCTTTGGCCGAGGCTATTGAATATGATCTAAGAAGCAATTAGTATATTCATGTTTAAATCATGGGGGTACCATCTTACGGTAGCCATAGGTTGTCCAATGGGATTGGAGAGGATGGTCTCAGTATCTTGGCCCATGTTGAAGGCGACAACGATGTTAAATGCTATGGGATACTTTAGCGACCGCTAAGTTTTTGAATGCGAGGCATACCCCATCCGAGAACTGCCGCCAGTGTTGTCGAAAAGATGATCGTTCTCGGTACAGCGACCGTCGCGTTACGAGCCTCCTCGCTAATGTGTATGCTAGCGTCCAATCCACCTTGGTATTTGGGGTTTTAGCACTTATCGAACACTGAGAAGAAGTTTTAGTACATACCCAATGTCCATGCTGGGGCCAAAAAGGACAAGAAGAACGCGAAGCTGTTGGGCCACAGTGTAACTGGAGAAGAATTTAGCCTCTAATTATCGGGGAGAAAGGTGACCGAACGATTTTCGAAGTTCCCAAAAACATATTTCGCTGAATTCCGGAACTCGCTGGGAGTGGCAGCAGGCAATGCGATTAACAAAGCCAAGATTACGCTGTTAAATTATGTCAGTAGACCGTGAGCCCAAGTTAACCACTCACGAGCACTTACAGCATGTTGATTGTCATATAAAGCCACTGTAATCGTGCAACCAGTTTCGTTGCTAGACCCGCAAGAATGACGTGTAGCAGAATTAATCCACAAAAAACTCCACTAATATCAAAGTATGAACAAATTTGTCGATCAACGAACGAGCGGAAACTGGAGAGACCCGTACTAGACCTGTCCTTTGGTCGGTCTAAAGGTGCCACCCGAGCCAATCGTTATTGCAGCAAAGATTTGCAGTGAGGTCGCATACTCCGTTCCAGCGAGTCCAGCTGTATATGCCGCACAATTACTGTCTGGGAATGCGGATACATATAAGTGGAAAGCCCTAATAAATTTGAGTGACTCACATCCGACAATCCATGAGAGGAGTCGCTGATACCGATCCGACGAGAATTTGAACGTCCAGTAGTATAATCCACCTGAAGTTGGTGCAGCAGATGCCAGCTCAGCCATGGATATGGCTGCGGTCATCATGAATGAGGAGCACAGCGCCCACTGGTAGTCCGATATCAGACATGGGGATCAACGATTCGAGAATGTTCAATACGCACTCCCCAAACCATTGCCACTGCGCCGCCGTTGGGGATAGAGTATACGAGGACTGAGCTAACCAAGCACGGATCAGCCATGCAATCTTAAAAAAGGATAAGAGCAGCTCACGCAATTGACGGGACGACACCGACGATGTTAAAACCCAAGCCCATAAGCTCGATCCAGTGGAAGTCACGTTTTAACTCTTGCTTGTATCCGAGACTAGCCAGTAATTGCTCGTCCTTGGAATACTGGATTGGAGTCGCGTTATCATCGTTCTTGAGCGACATCTAGTAGGTAGTTGGCGGTTAAGTGGGGAAAGCCCTGAGTCGACCTTGCTACTGGTTATTATGTGGTGAAAGGACTCATGGTCACACGCTTTAATGTGGATGTTAGTGTTCTCACTCTCGAGCTCGGGAGAAGATGCCATGTAAAGATAGACGGCCAAGGAAAAGCTAAGTCAGATGGCGTAAGTTAACCACCACGATTGAAAGTAACAGTGTGATAGTCTTAACCGCAATGTATAGGTGATACCAGATCCGTGGATGCCAGTGAAAGTCAATAACTCCGGGTAAAGACGATGCTTTCGCATCACAATGAAAGTCTTGTCACCCAGCCCGAGCTGTAGGGTGTAGACGTAAACGGAAGAAAATCGGATACACAGATTGCCAATAGGAATAAGAACCGAAGGCTTTGACAACGCTAGAAGGCCCTGGGATTTCGAAGGGTAAAAGTAGTCGAGCAACAGACTCGAAGCACCAGCTTAAAACCTAAGTGGTGCATGCTAATTGTGGAGATTGCCCAGGGCACCGGTGACTTGTGTTCATAATGCAGACCGTCTAGTAGCGTGTGGCGTTGTGTGCCGCAGGAGACTAGGCAGTCAAGGAAACCCATTTTGAAGATGAGGGCATTGAGGGTTATAGTTAGGTATCAGAAAGGTAGGCTCGGTTCAAGCCGCTGTTCTTCCGGTGATTGTTTGCTGTGCAAACATCGCCCATTTTAGCACTTCATTCAGTGAAGCTCCATCTGGTGATTGGGGCATGATTCCTATTGTTTTTCTCACCTCTATAGCTGGTTTGAGCACAAGCCTCCACTAGCTTCAACATTTCAATGTGCCATCATCGACGATCTTTTGGGCAAGACTTTCGCTACTTAATTACGAGTTCCGGCTTCAAGTTGACAATGTAGGAGCCTTCGCGGAGTATGAGTAACATCAAGTTTGGTAAATTTTAAACAATTTTCCTACTACGAAGAGTGAACAAGAGGTGTGGCGATGGAATAAATCGGACGCGGTCGTTGCATTATTCCTTGTGTTGAAACTCGCCGAACGCCACCCTGTGTACCTCGAACTATATCCATGACCAATCCTACCGCCAAACCAAGCATCTTCCTGAAAAAAAAACAGATTCCACTCAAAATGCACGATAAATCCCATAAGTACTTCTTCTCTTCGAAGAGGTCACTGACGCGTGATAAGAAGAGTTAGTGGTATTTATAGATGCACCTGTTCACCGCCTCTTCTAGATCTGATGTACACGACAAATTGTGTGTATTGGTTTCATTCTCACCAAATTCTCACATCGCAGCTCATCTTCAGGTAAACGATGACAGAAGATTTGAGCAAGATGGAAAAACATTTCAACCTCCGAGTCAAGCAGCTCATCAGCTTTGGCGCCAGCTTATGATAGGTATTAGCCACAACTAAGTAGGTTTTGTGTATCTAACAGTAAGAATAGCTAAGGAGGCTGATAATCGTAAGCAGGTCTATTCCTTGACGGCACTCACGTTCTTCGAAGTTCGTACCATGGGCGACCACTTGCGGGAGGAGCGGTCCGGCATCGGAGGACTCCTCACGTGCACCGTTCTACTTTTTCGCTTTCATTCTCAACGACTTCGAGGGCAAAGCCTAACTCCTGGCTCACTGCCATTGCCAGCTGCTGCACCTGGACTCCGAATCGTTCTGTTGACGCGTCTTTTCTATTGCTAGTTATAGCTCTTCGCCGACTCCTAAGGTTACAGCATCTTCCTGGGTGTCCCCCGACTAGACCGCCTCTGCTCATTTCAAGATGGCGTCCTACCTATTGAGATACAAGTACGTTTATCCTTCTCCCTCCTCCCAAACCCAACCCAAACCCACCCCTCCATCAGCTCTCTCCTCCTCCATAGGCCACTTATAACACAATGTATAACGGCCGCGGTACTGTTCGGCGCGGGCGATGTGATTGCCCAGCAGGGTGTGGAGCGCAAGGGGGTTAATGGTCATGATGTAAGTAGATGAATTGTCGGAGAGAGTATCTTGGCTAGGCAGCATGGGCAAACTGGACTGGCAGGAGGAACAGTACACACGCGGACGAGCCATTGAGGTTGAGAGTTTAGGGTGCGGACGGGTGGATCGTATGGATGGTGCATGTTGCCGTCTGAACCAGGCGAACGATGGATAGCCAAGAAGATGGGTCGCGTACCCGTACTTGCAGGGTGCTGGTGCTAGCGTTGGCGTCGGATACGATGGCGACCCAATTTTGATGCCTCCTCGAAACGTCGAGTTCGACACATCTAGAGGGCTGATAGTGGCCCAAGGGAAGGATTTCGAACGGTGGACTGCATGCCATGTTACAGCTGGTTGCTCGGTTGTCGACGCACTCTGGTATGCAATCTGGACGGAAGACACGGAGACGAATATGTGGCGGCACAGGCGTAGCCAAGAATCAACATGGACGCCTTTCGCCATTTTACAGATGGCCACTGGAGTTCGTACTTCCTCCATTGACAGGACGGATTCTTTTCTGTTCCATTCTTCTCTTGCTCTTGCTCTCTCTCTCTCTTTAAACCATGGTCCACAAACCCGTCTATCCTGACTAACCAACTCTCCTCTTTGGCATCCGTTCATCTAGTACGCTCGAACAGCCCGATTGACATTTTACGGAGGTGTGCTTCCTCCATTCCCTCATCTCCACTTCAGGATTACTGCTAACCTCCCCCTCTCGGTTACAGGCGCCATGTTCGGCCCAGCAATGACAAAATGGTATCAATTCCTCAACAAAATCAAGTTTCCGAGTCCAACAAAGGCGTTGGTGTATCGGGTAAGTTTACGTCCCATGGCTACTTTCTGTCTAGATTCTGGCTGGTCATGCGCGCGTCTGTGCATATACAACCCTTGGAAGACGCTCTGTTTCCTCAGCTTCATATGCTACGAATTCGAATTTCATGCCAACTAATCGCTTTTCTTTTCATTGTGTTATTTAGGTATGGCTGGATCAAGCCCTGCTAACGCCTGGTGGGTGACCTCTTCTACCTTTTGTCGAACATCGGAGCTAACGATACCCTCTCTGCACAGCCGCAGTAGCAATCTTCTACACCTCCATGTCCGTCCTAGAGGGTAAACCAAACGAGGCGCTGGATAGGGTTAAAGCTGTAAGTTTGGGTTATATCCTCATATCTTTTTTGGTGTTTGGGCGTTCCTTTCTTCCTACTTTGTCGCGATTGTTATCGTTTCGTTGCCCGTCGTCCCTTGGGTTATGCCACGAAGTTTCGGGTTTCTACCGTCCTGTTCAACTATCAATTGTGATTGTCACTCTTGCGTTTCTTTATGCATTTTAATCGCGGATACTCCACTTCCTGCCGTCTTATAAAAAGGCCCTTCGCATTGGGTGTGCCCCCGCGCCTGCACTTTGTTATTCGTTGGTGTACGGAGACAGACACGCATACAACCACCTTGAACTCTGTATCTGCGTTGCTGGAGTCGTTCGTCGCGGACATCTTCATTTACAGGCTGCATGATTTTTCGAAATTCCTCTACAAACTCATACACGCCGTTTCGCATAATATCGTACTAATTCCCCCCTTTTAGGCATACGTCCCAACACTCATACGGAATTGGTTAGTCGCCCACCCGTGTACATATATGCACTAACGCTTACATTTAAATAGGGGTGTATTCCTCCCGACGCAACTCATTAACTTCTCCCTTGTACCACCCCATCTCCGGTTCGTAACCGTGAGCATCGTTAGTTTGTTTTGGAGTGAGTCTTCTGTCTTATTTTCCTGACTCTGGTTCTTTTCGCTTGGTTTTGGTTTGTTTTGGTTCCTCTATTTCCTTTGCCTTTGTTGTTTCGTCTTGTGGTGTCCCTATGTGCGCATAGAGCATGGAAATGTTTTGATTTGTTCGTTCGGTCATTACGCATGCCAGTGGCCACCTGAGGTGACCATTGTCATCCTCTCGTTGACTTCTAGCGGGTTCCGTGATGTAAATTTTGGTTTATGAGGTTTAGGTGGCTTAGGAGTCGACACCGGACTCGACTCTGCGATCCCCTTTTATCTTGATTTCGGTGTTGTTTTTGTTTTTGTGACGCAGTGGACGTGTCAAGTCCCAATGCGAATTGTTCGTTCGTTCATGCTTTCGCCCGTGGGCCACACCGATGAGTCAACTCTGCCCTTGGACATACTTGGGTGTCTCGACTCTAGACTCTTCCTCCTAGTCGACTGTCGACTGTTGGACCTTGATTCAATGATTTTTTCCACGCGCCTTTTCGACTTTGATGGTCCTCAGTTTGAGCTCTGGGTTGCATTACTTCATTTACTTTACATTTCGCCGTTGCGTCGAAGAATTTTCTTTACACTTAGGATTGTTGTTGACGCTCGTTGACGCCAACGGCTATTGAATGTCGTTGACAATGCCCCTTCAAAGCCCGCGTTGGCACAAGCGTCCCTTGCAATGGTGTCTCGAGTCTTATTTCATTGGTCATGGGTGCCCATGGTTCCTTACATCTTTCACCAGTCCATTTTTCTGTCAGTCTTTCACTTTCCTTATCGACTGTCTTGGACCTTGAGCGGGGATTCTGAATCCATATTTTATTCTTTCTCCGAACCTTGGCTCGTTTCATCCGCCGTGGAGAGACGTCAAGTGACTCTGCTATGCACAGGCACCACTCTCTTTCGTTCCCTTCTGTTCTCCTTTCACCTTTTCGTCCTACTTCACAACTTTCTTGATTTCCAATAACAATTACTAATCAATGCCCTCTTTACCCCAAACTTTCATTTTTCAACACAGATACGTACCTATCAGCATCCAATGCTGCGCATGAGAAGGCGCAAAGAGCTGCAGAGGAGGGTAGGGCAGAGGAGAGTGTTGAGAAGATTGTCGTTGTTGATTCATAGAAATGAACGTACAGCGTTGGATGGTGAGTTCGCACCATCGCCACGTACCAACGAGCAAAAATTCTGTACGTATTCTAATCCTCATACAATTTGCATGCTCGTCTCATTGCTACCCTTGCACTAGTGTTTTATTCTCAAGTTTAACTATCAGACCATGCATTGCGTTGCACGTCGAATCTACATGTTGGACAACTCCCGATTTACAACTCAACCTGCATATGTTGGAATAGATACCCTGATTCGTTCCAATACCCTTTTGGAGGTTCTGATATGGTGAAAGGAAGGGGAATTGCAACACAGACACTAATCTAATTTCACTATCCAGCTACTACCGAGTCCGACGTCTGTCGTGAGCAATCGGCTTCCTTGGGGAAGACCGCACGCTTGCATAGGGCGTACAGGTTTTATATACAGCTTCGATGCTGTCGTTTTCAAGACCCCAGGGATATAGTTATTCGATCTATCCTCCTGTGATCTTCGTATGCATTCGCTCCCGGATACCTCTATATTTGCTTCATGACATACTTCCGCCTTACGACAAGGCTTAATCAGGAAGTGTTGAGATGGTCAGTAATTGGTTACATAGGTCTTCCTTTTGATTGTTTGGTGCTAGACAGCTGACATGTTTATCTTCTCAACGATGCATATCACTATCTGTTCAGTTCTATGTTTAGGTCAGGCCATAGCCGCCCAATCGCCCCGAGGTTTAAGCCTGAATATCAGGAGCAACACCTCTTTGCCACAGATATCGTCAGCATGTCGTTCGACGACAACGACA
>Ga0247742_10002588_pt1 | contig 11778 bp, 14 predicted proteins | sample UWRJL208509C2_FD_180944 | JGI IMG/M metagenome (GOLD analysis project Ga0247742, IMG submission 180944) | Plant litter microbial communities from Arlington Agricultural Research Station in Wisconsin, United States - UWRJ-L208-509C-2 | ecosystem: Environmental > Terrestrial > Plant litter >... | reverse complement strand
AATAGCTTGTCTTGCACTCCAGATTGTCCCATCGCTGATCATCGAGCAATTCAAAGGTAAACAGTGTGCGGACTCTGTCATACGTTGCCGGATAGAGACGATGATCAAGCACTTGAATATCCAGAGGCTCAGCTGAGCAAGCGCAAGTTACGAGCGGAAGATGATGAAAGCCGTCCCGGTGCACGATAGTGACGAAGATATTGCCATCGCGGTCGGCTTTCGGTACATGTGGGGCCAACCGAGGAACAATCCCGTAAATATCATCCTCATACTCCCAATCCTCATCATCTTCCGGTGGGTCAATTGGGGGAGGCAGATCGGCCGTTGCAACCTCAACCCCCAATGTTTTCGAGCCTGACGGAATGAACGTCTCGGCTGCAGCGGCTTCGGTCTGACCCAATTTTTCGACATCATTTGAATCGGTTTCTGCTTTCTGAATGGCCAGCACCAGATTGTGAATGACCCTCAAAGGATCATCACCAACGGTCATGGCAACATCCTCCAGGATCCGTCGTTCCATATCCCCGTCAGGCCTATCCAGAGCCATGGAAATCTTCGGAAGGACTTCCGACCTCGACATGTTCCACCGCTTCGCAAGACAGTCCACGGGTTCGTTTGAAGGTGTTATGATGGTTGCCTCCTCTGGCAATGCCGGACATCGTTGACCATGATGACCGATATGGAGTTTAACCCCGACCTGCCAGAGGGCCGCCTTGAGATAATACCGACCGTTCCATTTCTCTACTCGATGGAAAGGATCTCGTTGATGTGCCAGCCGGAAACAAAGAGCACACTGTGGTCTCCTGTCAATGCACGTCCGACAACGCCATACCGCTCGGCCAATCCGACAAGAGTCACAAATTGATGATGTTGGACCACTGTACCCTCTGAGTATGTGGTCCATGTATTGAGCCCTCTTGGAACTTAACCACGTTCTCATATAGTCATTTTGTGTCTACAGGAGTCTCAGCATTACATGAAAAACCATTCGGATAATACTAACTTTTCCCTTCCGGGCCCGCGGGGTCGCATCGTTCACCACCAATGAATCTCCGTCATGGTAAATCTCAGCGACAGGAGCTCCCCGATTGATCTGATCTGATCTACCAGTATGCAGGGCACTCGTGGAATCTGCTGGCCGATCGTGAACTCCATCATTGGGTCCGGCTGCAACCAGCTTCTCCATGGGTCTCAATCGAGCGACGGGACCATCCTGAGTCTCATACACCACCTCCTCCAAAAGAACCGGTCCTCGATCTTCCTTCGTGATATACTTCTTGGTGCCCCGGGCCATTGGTGGAAATTGTTGACAAGATAGTCGGGAATTGTGGCAGTGCTGACGTTCTCATGTGTCAGGGCATGAAGTTTAATGACCTCACTCCCACTGCCGTTGGAGGGTAACAGATAGGCTCCTGCAAATCTAGGGATAATATAGGCCTGGACAAGCCTGACAAAGCATTGAGAATGAGTGGGTCACTGGGACATTCGTGTGTCTATTCTCTTGACCCGAATGTCGGCCCCGCTCATCAAGTGCTGAGACAACAAGGATTTAATTCATATATAATGTTACAGCACCATGCAGCAACTGCGTCGAACATAAATTGTCTCTAAGATAACTTATATACTGATTTTATTATCACGTATATACCAATTTCATTAATGCGCTTTACAAGGTTTGTATCATTGCTGACCATGATTCAGTCTATCCTAGTCCCCGCATCCTCAGGCAGGTTTTACAGACGACTGAATTGCAGATAGCGACTGGAACTTTAAACCCTGAGTACGATTGCAATAATTGTTGCAAACCACACATGTTTTCTCAGTACGTTGTTACTCCATACTAAAGCAGCCCACTATTGCAGTCGAATCGAATTTCATAGAGTTCAAGCAACACCATTTTTTTTCTCATGGTGGTGAAGTTAAAGTACAGAAGTACAATCGTAACGTACAAACTACGGTGACTAGTGGCAAATCTGCTGCTATAAACATCTAACCTCATTTATATCTCATCCAAGATGTACGATAATGGATCTGACTGACTGATAAGGTATATTCAATACATTCGAGCAGAAATCAAAAGACCGATTAGAAATCCAGGAAGATTACAGAAAGTTATCGCAACATTGGTGTTTTGGCATTTTGATTCATTAAAACTTTGACAATACTGGTACCATTACCATATGGTTCACCAATGCCTCTGTGAATACACTGTTTTGATGGTTCAACAACCAGAAAGAGAATGTTCAAATGATTTCAATATTCTACATTGTTAGGCATGCCCCATGATTTCTTAGGACAATGCGGATTAATGGCCGATGTCCGATTTCCGATGGTCCGATAGACATACAGTGGTAAAGGAATTCATCGCACTACAGGAGGACAGATAACGGAGATACAAACAGCATCAATTTATCTCGATATGTAAGCGACTAGCCAGGGAGGAAGCGACTCACGAAGGACAATTGTGGCGCAATATTACCATATGGAGAGAATGTATTTCCATATTTGGATACAATACGCTCGGGTATTCAACCGGTCATCATCCATATTCGCCTTGTGTTTGCAGCGCAGCTGCCTGCAGGCGGAGTGCAGACAGAATACAAGCTCGGTCAACCTGTCGTTGTCAAAACACTTCGTCCACCCCACTATGGCTAAAAAGAAGAGGTCCACCAAGGAAACATTCGAGAGGAACTACTGGACAGCGGAGGAACTGGAGATTCTCCGAAGACATCGCGATCATTGGCTCTCCGAGAAGACAGCCGTGAGACGAACAGCCTATGAGCTAGGGACAGTCGCCGTTGCCATTGCGGAATTGAATCCTTCGAAGTATGGAAGTGAAGTAATTGAGAAGGATCCACAGTTGAAGGAAAAATGGTTGCGCCGTTGTAAGGTCAGAAAGGGAGGTCAGAATGTGTGAATAATTGACCAACTCAGAGTTAGGCGATAGGCAACTGGTTCAACAATCATCGGAAGACTGATGTTACCCGACGGGTTCTCAAGGTTGAACGAAAAATTCCCCTCCGTCAGGTTATTGGACACTTCCTATCGGATGAGATAGGTGACCGCGTGGAAGAATGGCTCCCCGACGAAGCTCCAGGATCTCGAATTTATTTCAGTCACTGGCAGAGAGCACTCACCGAGCTGATTGGCAAACTGCCGAATGCTGAGATGGAGAAGTACAAGGAAATACGGAAGGTGTGGCAAGAGAGTGGGCCGTCACCAGAGGTGCAGCAAAAGTCGGTAAATTCTCATCTCAAGCAATCTCAATCTGACAATCAGCTTCAGGATGGCCCATAAACATGGCCTTAAAGCAGTCAAGGAGTTTCATCAAATATGCCAGAAGCAGATGGGCATGAACCTTATTACCGCGTCCTGGCACACTCTCCCCGACGGTCGGCTCGGGATCTATATTCATGATCATGTCTCCCGCAATCTTGGACATGGGAACGCCATTCAAACATTTCGCGAATTCAACCCAGAAGGCTTTAACCGACTCTCCGAAGATATTCTCGCATACTCGAGTTATGTGAAGAATCAAAAGAGGAAGCTGGATGGAAACGGGCCCGGGATCGAGCCCGATGTCCCCCAAAGTGTACGATCAGTACCCGCAGTGGTATACAACGATGAAGGAGTACCCCTTCTTCCTCCTCCAACGTTTGGACCACAGGGGAAGGAAATCGGGAAGGATTTGATTCCATTGGTGAGAACATTTTATAATCTTCACTGGGGTGAGTTCCTGTCGTCCAGTTCCTTGATTGTAAACTCATCATGCGGTAGCACTTGCAACCGGGCAAAAAACGGCTAAGGTACCCTGGGATCGGATTTCTAAGGCGCCGAACGAGTTCTTCGACGAACGATATCTGCCGATCGGTTTCAAGTTCTGTGATCCGTCAAGAATGGGTGTTTCGGTCAAGGACCTAGTTATGCATCTAAGGAAGATTCAAGACGATGATACTCAAATCAAATTTCATTTCCGCAATATCCTCGATAAAAACGAAGTATGTCCGGCCATCTATCCCGACTCCTTGTCATTAGCATTCAAAGGAAAGGCTCGGACGAAAGGGAAGGCAAGAGATCGAAGCCCGGGATTACAAGTCATAAACAACGAAGTATTTGATCAAATCTTTCAATCCCCAGCCAAGTCTGCCGTTGCACCATCCCCGAGTCCACAAAAGACCTCGTCCACGAACAAGACTCCAACGACGACGAATTCAACATTGAAGAAAGGAGTGGAATTAACAGCCGACACTTCCGCGACCGACCGTAGGAAAGATGAGCATTCATCGTCGACCGATCCTTTCGACCAACGGGCAGGCAATGATCCTTTCAGATTTGTACCTGCCCATTCTATGATACCGCAGGCTCATGCAGGCTTCCAATATGAACCCGGACCACCACAGACACATAATGGATTTACTTTTGTAAATCCCCAATCGACTCCGTACCATTCGTCAAGCAATCTTCCCGTATATCCAACATCGTCCTCATCATTCACGTTCCCGGCGGGAATACAGGATCCATCCGGTCAACCAATGCAATATCCAATATATCCTGGACATCATCCTGCCATGACCCACCCACCCTTTGACCCCCATTGTCAAGGCTTTCCGGTCAACCACACATATCACCATGGAGCGGGATATCTGCAGTTTCGTCCGGGCCCTAACTACGGGCCCATTGGGCCATCTGCGTACGCCGAAATGACTAAACCACCGGATGTTGACGGCAATAATCAACAGTCAGACATCCCTATAGATCCAGTACTCACACCCCAGCGTCTCGGAAAGAGAAAAGAGCTCCACCCATCACCGACGGAGGAAACACCGAGCCCGGTCAAGAGACGGGGTCGCCCGAAGAAATCAGTGAACACCCCACAACGAGCTACAGCACAGAGGAACGATAAATTTTTGCCATTAGTTGAACCTCGGCGTTCCTCGCGTTCACCCGTGAAGAAAAAAGCACCTGATGAAGAGTAATCATGACAGCAAGAAGTATTATTTTTGTATGTAGGACATTGTACAAATGCAAAAAAAAACGATATTGCCCTACAGTATATACCAAGAAAACAAAGCTATCCACGTCCCGACACCCCATTCGCTGAGCTTACCGAATTCGATCTCGTGCGCCGACCAATCGGTTGCATAGATGCCTCCCGTGAGCGGGAGGCTGAACGAGTAACGACATTGGACGGTGGGCCCACTGACCGTTGACGGGAAGATGCCCGGGTCGCCTGTACCGTTGGTCGAGGAAGGTCATCGGGAGGCGTAATGGCAATTTCGAGGCGGCTCGGGCCGTCCGAAACATGTTCGCCCGCCCGACCCTCGGGAACACGTTCCGAAGCCTGATCGCCAACCCGGTCCTCGCGAACGCGCTCATCGAATGTTGGGGGCACGGGCCCAGCAGCGCTCACTGTAACTCCCTCCCGTTCCATTTCGCGTAGTGGATGGTTGGCGATTGGGCTGGTTTGACCAGCAATTGTCGCCAACAGCTGCATGCGGTCCCCGGAGTCCAATCTCGTCGTTCGTGGGTCGTCGACGGGTGCCAACAGTCCATGCGGTGATGCAGGCAATGATGATGAATCCGCCGTAGTTTGAGATGGCGGTTGGATCGTCAGTTGAGGCACTGCGGCTGACTGGCGCTCTAAAAGAGCCGCGGCACCCGGTGCACCATCTCCAATGACAGGGCCAGTCGGATAGTCGTTCAGGTATTGATGCGCGAAATCTTCAATTGCTGGACCGTAATCATGATCAACGGGCACCTGCCTGTTCGTCATTTGCGGCAGCTGCTCGGCGGAGGTTGAATGCCCTGAGGCCGATCTCACCACGGGCCCGACAGCCTCCCGCCGGGTTCGACGCCCCGACCCGTACGACATCCCGCCCCGGAAGTCGTCATGCGAGCCAAACCAGTTGATATTTGGCTGGTCAGTCGGCGGAGGATTGAATGTCGGCTGAACTAGCTGCTGAGTTTGGGGATGCGGATATGATGAATGTGGGCTGATATGAGCCCCAAGAGGATTACCCGAGGACCCTTGTAGTTGAGCCGGGCTATACGCGGGGTTCGACGAACGGTTGTTGGCCGTCGCAGGGGCAAAGAAATTGGGCAGACTGTCCAATTCATGCCTATTTCTCCGGACTTGGTGGTCGATGTCGTCGAACCGGTTCCTGCTAGCTTCCAGGAAAAGATTCACGTTGTTCCCAATTTGCTGAACAGTCGTTAAGACTTCTCCAATTTGTCGACTGTTCCTGTCCTGTATGCTCTCCACCACGGTCAGTCGATCGCGTACGGTCCCGACATCGCCCTCGACAGTGGCCAATTTCTCGTCGATATGCTCAAGTTTTTTCGAATAATACTGATTGTCGGATTGGCGCCCCAATTCGAGTCGCTCAATGTCTCGCTCCAATTTGGTCATTTGACTGTGACTCACTGCATTCGAAGGGCCCGCTCTCCGCCCGTCCGTCGATTGCCAGTCAGGAAACATGTCCCGGGGGTCTGGGAATAACATTGAAAACTATTATTGAATGGGTGAAAAGTATAAGATTCGTACCTTCGATTTTCACCCGCTTGGATGGGGGCCGAGTTGGCAGAGAGGGACTTCGCTTCATCTGCCTCTGCGCTTTCGAATCCTTCCCCGTATCGCGAGATTTGCCCTTCCGACGTTTGGCTAATTCCTCCGCGCTGTAGGGATCCAGTTTGCCAGCAGACTTCCTCCCGATCTCCGGCTCCTCAATTTCCATCCAGATGTCTTCTTCGTCCGGCGCATGCGTCTTCGATTTCCCCGTTTCACGGCTACGTGAACGTGAAGAGGAGCTTGGTCGTGAACGAGATCGAGAAGGGGAAACAAGCTTGGACCGACGAGTTCGTCGAGGTCGTCGGTGTGACCCGACGAAATCGCAGGCACCATGTGAAGCATTGCATGTGGCGCAAGCTCTAACCGTTGGCTTGTTCACAAATATCATGCAAGGGCGGTTTCCGCGAGCGCATCGGCCGCAGGGTGTGGATGCCAAACGTTTCAGATTGAGATCCTTGTTCCCTTTATGATTTCGGGATGAACCTTGGTTTGGACGAGCTGCAGAAACTTGACGCGGCCGAGATGAACGCGGTGGAGGTTGACGATCTTCATCGTCGGACTCCTGGATATACTCGGATGACTTGATGAGACGGATTTTCTGACCTGACCTCGTCAACACAACGCGCTCAGGTCCCTCAACCTTGTCCCGCGCACTTTCAACCTCATCCACTTTCCTTTTCCTACTCCTCCTCGAGGTCTCTTCCTTGGTGGCCGTTTCGGGCTCAGCTGTGGGCTCCTCTTCATCCGCTCCTGGACCCGAGTGGTGGGAATGCCGTCCGGGTGAAGGTCGAGGGGCCTCGTCATCCTCCAGTTCATCTTCGCCGTCCTCGGTCCCATCTTCATCTCCGGAGACTCCCTGATCAACCTCCTCTTCCCCGTTGCTCTCATCGTCATCTCCCTCCGAGCCCGAGCCCGACCCCTTATCCTCCCGCTCCTCTTTTTCCGCATCCGGCACTAACTCTGCCTTCGTTTTTGTTTGGCGCTCCTGATCACCATCCGAGGGTTCCTCGACTTCCTTCAATGGGCTGAGTCCAGCTGCACCACCAACGGGCGGTGGTCCTATCGGTGCTCTACGCTGACCGCCGGTGAACGGGCCCGGCAGCTGCCCGACCGCGACCGGGTGCGACTGTGATCGGCCACCCTGTGGGCTCGGAAATACGCCGCCCGCAATGGGTAGCGACTGAGCTCGAGAGTTTGAGCCCAACCAACTTTCAGTACGCTCGGGTGTTACGAGTCGGCCGAACGTGAAGCCCGATGCCTCTGAACGAGCCGGTGACGAATCTGGTAAATTGGGATAGGTGAGATCGTCTTCAAATGTGGGCGAGAGGGTTATATCGCGATTACCCTCCGCTTTCCTCTCATTTCCACCATCCCTATTGCCTTCCACCACCTGTTGTCCGCTATTTCCATCCCATGTCCTCACCCAGTCATTCAACTCTTGATAGTATGCGTCTACATTTCCGCGATTCCGAGTCCCTATGTCGATAAACGCTTCGGCCAGCTGCACGGTCCTTTCCTCAGGAAAGTTAACCAGAACGGGGACGAAGAACGGGCCCGAATTCTACAAAAAACATTGAACTCGGAAAACTAATCGTAACATAAGTTAGCCACTCACAAGGCTTTCACCGAGTTCCACATGTTGTTGCCCAAATGTTTCTCTGCTCTCGAGCGCAGCCAACAATCGAGTTGCCCACTGAGTGAATTGATTTCTCGGATCGGGCCCGACGCTCGGCGCGGGTGCAGCCTTCCCGTAGGTTTTCGTCTTTTTGAGAGGGATCGACATAGGAGATGGATTAGAGATGCACGAGATAACGTATATTCCCGTAGTTCAACATTGACGATGGTGTACACTGTCAGGCTGTCATGTGACTGCTGACACATCACCTTTGTTGAACAACCAAGTACCAAGTTGATGAGCGATCCGACACGAACGCACGGAAACCCTCCGAACAACTCGATGCAACCCTCAGGCGAGTACATTCAGTTCCAATTTATTTTATAGTACTCAATGGTACATTTAGATCGTAAAAGTAAGCGCCTGCGCCTTGCATCCAAGCCCGATCACGGTGCAGGCAATCCTGCAATGCCCGATGCCCCGAAGTTTCGAACGGTATGGGATCCGTCTTGCCGATATCAACTCCAAGACCTCTGCAATCCCTCCCAAAGTCACTTAACTTACGCGCATTCTCGACAGGAGGCGATCCCGGACAATCGCCCTGAGTCCTCGGGATCGACTGCCCTCTCGGGAATCGCACCCGCAGCTCCGACGCTTGACCCGCTCCAGGACCTACAACAGAAGCTCAAAGCTCATAGGAAACCACCTCCTCCAGCTGAGGAATCGGACGCCTTGGCAAGTCTCCAACGGCGGCTGGCAGCGGTGAGAGCCCTCAGGGCTGAACAGGCAAACCATCATCCGCCCCTTCCCCAGACCGACCTGCACATTCCACCCCCACCCCATGTCATTCATAAACAGCATTCTTCGATCAAATTATCCTCCAATATTACTCTTGTCGGGCCAATTCGACCCACCTCTACCAGCCCCATTGAACCCGAACATCCGACCTTTGTTCCCCATGCCGCTCCTCCACAACTACTTCCAAAGCCCGATCTCCCGGCTTCTCAGTCTCTCAAGCCAGTCTCCACCGTGCTCCAGCCACTACCTCAAGTCACATCTAACCCCGTATTACCAACGCCGAAGGTACCCAACCGGTCGGGCGCGAAAATCAAGCGTCGACCGAAGAAGGCGCACTCCAGTTCGGACGACGTTGATATCGTCGCCGATATTCGTCCTGCTCCAAAACCAAGCCTACATGTTGCACCACCCACATCTGGCCCTGCTCGTCGACATCGGACGCCTGGACTCTCTGACTCGGAGGAAGATACTCCACTCCCTGCTGTGCTTATCAAACAAGAGCCCCGAGATGCTGAAATACCTCACTCTCGCCGTAGAGCGTCGCCGGATGTCATTGACATCGTCGATTCTGACGCCGAGCACCCGCGAGCTGGACCGTCGAAGCAGCGTTCGGGTCGCCACTGTCTTTCCCGAGAATACCGGAAGAATCCAAATTTCGCACCCCGTCATGTCGCAACTCCACCCGCCCACATTATCACTCAAGAGAAAGATATTCTTCTGCGGGGCCATCGTCGGGAAGACCTAGTATTCGAGGACATTGAACTTGCCCGGGAGTTCCAAAACACTTTGCAGGTACCCGTTCACTTTGTAAGTTTCACCCTTGTCCCATGATCTATCTACTAATCTTCCTTTTCTCTTTCCTTTTCTCTAGAGGATGGCCCGGGGTGATCTACGATCTTTCCACGACGCGTTCTCGGTCCGACATACATACGCTTCGTCCGACGAGTATCAGACGAAGATGACTCAATGTTTGAATTCTCGCTCGGTTCAGCTCCAGGGGGAGCTCCAACGGGTGGTCCAAAACGAAGAGGTCCTGTCCGACTTGGAACAACTACATGTTGAACTTCAGGACCTTCTTAACCCCCCGCCTTGACGCCGTTTTGTTCACAATCTCCGAGTTCACCACCCTGGGTGAAGTCAACTGGGTCATATATACTGCGTAATTATTTCTTGTCAAATCCCTCTTAGTTCTTGCTGTTATTTTTCTTCTCAGCTGGGTCCGCTGGCCCATTGTTACAGACAATATATTTAATTTCGCTCCTCATGTATATAGGCATTAAGTGACTATCATGGCTGCGCTGCGCTACAGCATATGCTCAAGGTATCTCGCAACTCACATGTTGTGATTATGGGGTCAGGTCTCGTTAACGACCGACATACAAAGAAGTTAATACTTTATGATGTATAAACCAAACTCTGGCTTCCTCCATGAACTTTTGTATTAGATAAGGGTTTAAATTTCTCTGCATGCGCTGAATTGGGGTATAATGAGAGTGTTCGTATCATGCTATGGCTGCATCGTCGACTTGATCATAAGGTGGGTTCAGATAATTTCTGCGTCAGAGGTCTGGGTATGTACTCACCATCCGTGGCGTTCTTCTTGACGATGAATTCTCTTCCACTTTACCAGCTTCAATATCCGATACCTGCGTGTCATCAAAGTCCTTCCTGTTTTCCGTTTGCGACTCTGTTTGGAGTGCCACTGAATGACTGATGTTGACCATAGATGGGCTAGATGTATCTGTATCTTCGTCAAAATTCCATCTAGGTATTGAGGCAATCATCATCGAAGGAGAAAACAAGGTTCTCGAGCGATTGAAGTGAACTCGGACAGCAATGAGCGCAAATACCATGCCTATATATTCATTGATCAGTTACTAACCCAATAATTCTCGATGAAGTGCTCACCTATGCTAGGCACAATCGCTCCATTGAAGATGAATTGCCCTGTGCTTTTCGTGTAGAAGAGGATGATTAAGGCGAGCTCCTGGAGGGTGTAGACCAAGGCGCTCTCGACAACGATCCTGAGCACACACAGGAGATCGAGTCTGGTGCTCACATTCCTTACACCGCCTCGCATTGACTGCCGATGTTGATTCCAAAGCTTAAACGCGATCATGCCCGTAGTTAACGCATTCTGGGCGAAGGACACTGGATACACGGTGCCTAACCATCGACTAGTGAGAATGATGTTTTCAACGCTTGGATGCTGGGACCAAACGAATAGAGCGACATTCGATCCTGGGTATTTTGGTGAGAAAACTTTTGAGTGGACTCGAAACAGAACCTACCGATGCTAAACATCAGTAAACTTATTGGGATGATAGTCACCCAAATCTTTCTATTCCACACTAAATAGCAACGATAGATCTGACATAGTCATCAGTAAACATTGCAGCCAGCTATCAGGAATCAATCCGAATGATTGCGCACCACCAGAATGTCACCTAACCACACCATCACAGCGGTTACTGCCAACATAGTGAGGTTCTCCCATCTCCTGAAATCAAAGATGTACGCCAGTGGGCCGAGGGGTTGGACTCTCAAAATAAAGCCTCTGAGTAGACGAATGAGATCGACAGCTATGAGATGTGGGCGTTCAACGGTTGAGTATGAGCTGTCCACTAATGGCTTACCAAGGTGGACGGTGGCGACCAGAAACATTAGGACAACGATAATAAAGAAAAACTATATGAGTAATCAATAAGGCTTGGTTTGTTGCGAGTCTTTAAAGGGACTCACCCATGCCGATGGCAACATCGCGCTTCTCCTTCTAAGCAGCACGAACATCGCCTCA
>Ga0247742_10002587_pt1 | contig 11780 bp, 14 predicted proteins | sample UWRJL208509C2_FD_180944 | JGI IMG/M metagenome (GOLD analysis project Ga0247742, IMG submission 180944) | Plant litter microbial communities from Arlington Agricultural Research Station in Wisconsin, United States - UWRJ-L208-509C-2 | ecosystem: Environmental > Terrestrial > Plant litter >... | reverse complement strand
CCGACACCTCCCTGACGCCTTTTTTTCCTTTTCGAACGCATCCGCACCCCGTTTCGACAACGATCGGACCCTCCTAGCCATTCACTTCCTCACCCCGTTTCACCACCTACTTTCGGACTCACTCTCACGCCTACGGCAGACGACCGCTGCTGTACTCGCGCCGCCCTTCGCACCAACTTGCGTACGAGAGACCTTCGGTCTATCCGATTCTCGACTACCTCAATACATTACAATGGTGTTGGTCTGGAAAGTTAGCAGCTGCATCAGATAGTTCGACGCGGTTGTTTGAGAGTATAGTAGGCAACCATAACGGATCCACAGAGATGCTGACGAGATTAGGTAGAATTGCTGGCCTTTCTGGAGGCATCTCAGGAGGATTTTCGACACCGTGTAGCAACAAATTCATGATTGTTGGATGGACAGAGAGGAAGCACAGGAGCTCTGTTGAAGGCACCACGAAGCCACCATTGGTCCTTGGGATATTGATATTGTATATCTCGAATTTCGAAAGCATCGGGAAGTCCAGTGTGGTGAAAAGAGATCTCCAGGTTTTGGTCAGGGTGGAGTCAAGATTGAGTGTGAGGACAGTAAGAGTTGCACGAGCGCCGTGGAGGGTCGAAAATGTCCAGTCGCCAAAAGTAGGATGGAAAAGCATGTCCGACTTGATGTAAAACGCCGCAAGTTGATTCTGAAATTTCTGGATTGGGTGTGTCCCATCTTGAAGGACTAACGCATCCTCCTCGTCAGTATTCGCTTGGGGAAGTGATGCCAACTCGGAGGTCTGCAGACCAACATCGGTAGCTTCTGCGTCTGCCAGTGACTCGGTATAATACGACTGGACCCACTCGCCGCCCGATATTTCGATTACGGAGCACATCGCGATGAGGGCGTCAAGTAGCCCAGTAAAGGTTGCCACCCAGCTAGATTTATCCACCGAAGTTTCCTCTCCATAGAACATTGTGAACAGAGGCAATGCAAAGCCTATGTTAGCTGCCTCAATGTGATCAAGGTGATTGACCAGACCATGCAAGCCAGCCGTCATTTTGAGCAATTTGTCGGCCTCGCCGGGAAATACGTAATGTAACTTTCGAAGGCTTGTCGCCCATGGTGACATTTTCAGCGCCTGAAAGGTTTCAAAGGGCGCTGTGCACGACAAGTAGACGGAATCCTTTGAGTATAGACGGATGGAATTCCGTGTAAAAAAGATGTCGAGAGCGATATCAAGAATTCGTCGGCATGACGAAGCGAGTTGGAGGAGAGATTGGTTGTCGAGATATTGTCCAGTTTCTCTAATGATTTCTGTAGGAAGGTTGGGCAGCGCGGAAGCGCGCACGGAATCCCATTGCGTTGGCATGTTGTGGTACTAGTAGAGTTCATTGGATGTCGATCATGGCCTCTTCGCTTGGTGTTGTTTGGTTTTCACTCACTTCTTGTTTCCCTTGCTGTACCTTTGTCTCAATCTGCGTCGACTCACGAGGCACTGTTGAGTCCCGCTCAATCAATCTCCGATTGGTTATAACTGGATCCCTACGTGAAATCAAATTTCTGCGCATTCATTTACATATGGTGAGAAATGCTTAAGGCCAAATACAGTACAGCCAGGATCCAGAGCCAACTCGTAATGATCAGATAGTATTTGAAAGTTAATGCTGCTCAAGTTGCGGTTTAAAATAACGTATTCTCTTGTACTGGATCCAGAGTGGGTAGGTTGTTTAAACGTCGGGATTCCATACTGGAGGGCCAGGCATCGGATAATACTTTCAAACAATGTCAATGTGAACGATAAAGGACACGTAAGCGCTGGACTCACTGTGTCGTTTGCATGCTCAATCCAAAATCCATATGTAGTCAGATTCAATCCGGGGTCTGAATTCAAATCGTCAGCACGAATGACACAGAAATATTAGCGATACATACCGGAGATGGAATAGGCGCCGGGGAATGATACTAACTCCCAATCGGAGGATGGTACCGCAGTTCCGGACCCCGTTACCTCAATCTGGACGCATTCGGGGTAGATCTGCCTCGGCTCGTTATGGATGGCGATAACTTCATGCCTAAGGAGGTATTTTCCAGGTTTCAGGGATTTTGGGATTGGCATAGCGAAAGGTGCTCCAGCATGGAGATCGGTCTGACCCCAATGTCCCGTGACCCAGGTGCCATTTAATAAACCTAATTCGTGGATTTTGAACCAGATAGGCGCCCTGAGGTTGAGATCTTCACAGCTGTCGCCACAGGCTGCCAAGTAGACAAACATTGGTCCCCACTCGTGACCCCAAGTCTCCGTCGGATATACTTCGCCGGGTAAAAGGAAATCCTTGTCATAGTGGCCATTGAGGACACCACCTGCCTCGATAGTAGCGTAGAGGGAGGGAGAGGTAGGCGTGCCATCATCGTTACAGGCCATGTTTTCGTACAGTGGATCGTAAATCGGGTAGCGAGATGGCCAGCGTCTTTGGATGCTGACCTGAGGAATGTCTGGTTGCCACCAGGCATAGCTACGTAGTATGTGAATAGAGGTCCACAAATAAACAAAAAAAATATCGTACGGTGCAAATTCCAAATCTCGAACGCTGTACTTCCACGCTCCGCCATGGGCTGACGCAACCGAAGCAACGGCCAAGACGGCCGCGAGAGCAGAGAGTAACTTCATAGCTGCGCAGAATGTCAACACAACTTGCGCGTAACGAATGTCGTCTTTTATCAGCTCTCCCGGAAATACAATGCCAATTCCAAAGGTCAGGAGGCATAAGAGAAGCTTCCTTCCGCCTCTGATTCCTCTCATGTTGATTTCCAAATATGTACGACCATGTAATTACCTCTGATCTACTTCCTCCGTATCTTCCGTGGTAGAACCGATGCATTGTGATGGAGCCTTGCACACGAGACGCCATTTACTTCACGTTTTCTTATCCCCTGCTCGAACGATCTATATATAGCCTCGTCAGACATACATCATGCAGGCATATAATAAGCGCCCGTTCCTTATGCGAGAGGACTCAGCGTCTTTGACAAGAAGTCTCCTTAATCTAAAAACCCTCAAATGACTCGAAGCTAGTTGATACGGCATTGGAGTTTAGGCTGTCCATAGAGCCATCATCCTATAGTCGCTAAATTATCGTCGCCGTACATGACCGCATATTCTCTCAGGTGATGATGGAAGGTCGGTCTTCCTCCTATGGATCATTCGTTCTTGTGTGAGGTTTACAAAAACGGCCAGAAGAACTTTGTGTCCTCCTCATTCATTGCGCAATGCATCAACAAATTGATATCAGTGTCGAACAATCCAAAGGTATGCCGCATACATTGGGGTGTATTCAACATCATTGGAGACCGGATTCATTTATCTGTCCCCAGGCTCCTTCACTCAAAATAGGTCATGGGTTCACTAAATTGGGGGATACTTGTTACTAGCCCTAAGGAAACTTCCATACATAGATGCTCGGGTGACCAACATTCGCACAAGAAGCCGATTATTTTCCATGGGACCAAGAATAATCGCAGCATCTAACAAATTGAACTTGAAGGATTCAGAGGCCTACTACTCAAAATTGATATCGTTGTCAGCATATATCCTCTCCTTTGTAGCAGGTTCCCCAGATCCAGATCTTTTCTTGCCCGCTTGTGACCCTCCAAAAGCAGAGTCCTTTTCGGTCCGCGAGAAGCACTGAGGCTTAACTGGTCGTCGAGGGCGATTTGTTTCTGGAGTTCCCTAGGCTCGTCAAACTCGATCGGAAGAAGTTGGTATTCGTATTATTATTTACGAGTCTCATAATTGGGTCCAAAATAATCCCAGTAAGCCAGTGCCAATTATTGAGGGAGAATATCCCGGGTATCAAACTCATGCAGCATTTAAAACATCAGAACAAGGAGAGTAGAACAAGGAGAGTAGGAATACTTGCGCTCTTAAGCTGTGCTCGTTGAGGTTGTGATCGTCGGTAGAGTAATTCGTATTTGCGAGTTTTCATTCCATTCCATTCTATTTTTTATTCGTTGTTTCGTTCTATGTAAATATGTGTTTTGCGTGTGGTATACTAGTGGATGTTTATACGGATGTGGGTCGTGATTATGGAGGATCGCAAGGGTGTATGTGCCAGGATGTATGTTCACGGTGTCGCGCAAAGTCTAATATAATCGATAAGTGATAAATGGTAATGGCAGGTGCTACACCCATCAGCCTGCACCATGATCACCGCCAACCCAGCGGCCGAGGCGCGCGGACGGTGGTTGTATAATAGGAGGGGCTCTATCGAGCGTGATGGGGACTGCACAAATATGTGGAAGGGGCCTGAGTGAGAGTGAATAGGGTGGGTTAGAAGGGGAGAGGAGTGGGGTGGATTGGGGAGAAGCAGGAGGGGGTGGGGAGATGAAGAAAATGGGAGTAGGCAAGATCAGAAACCCCGCGAGTAGATCGATGGCCGTAAATAGGACCATAACAAGAAGGGCTTGGTTAGTGTTGGTATCAGGTATGCTTGTTGGATGTATGATCTCATTGGGTCAGGTTCAGAGGAAAACGCACGGTACGCAGGAAGAACACAGGGCAGTTCAAAGGAGCCACAGCCACAACGAAAGAGAAAGTCGATAAGTAAATTTCAATAAATTTCGAAAAGGTGACGCCATACGGTCTCGTGCCATTATATAATAGATCAAGATCTAAGCGCTGGAAGCCCTTCTGTCAGTGTTACTAGAATGTATGCTGACGCATATGATCATACACCTCAGTGAATTCAGTGAAGCGAGAGGAAATGGACCTTGAGTGATCATCGATCATCGATAAGGTCTCTCTTGTTATCACTGAGCGCCTCTACAGTACTTACTACTAAGTGAGTCAACTCGAAGTCGTGGGATTCGGGGTCTGTTATGGGCGCTACTGACCTCAGAACATTCCAGAAAATTTAGATCGACTCGTAATCCAAAGTATTTTACTAATTTGTGGAACGTTGAAACTCAGGACTCGGTGATCATACCATCCATCTGGCTCTACCATTGACTCGCCCGCTCCTTTTTGAATTAGCCGGGTTGTTGAATATGCTCTGTAGTTTTTGAATTGCGTCAATGTACCAAAATATCTGGGGGACAATCTCACGGTAGCCCAAAACTCAAAATAAGCACTTCTGTCCGGAACTAAACTGTAGTCTTCGTCAATGAGGCTTGTTGCTTGGTCGGTGAATAACATGTGCCAACGTTCATGAACATAATAGCACGTTTGTGGAGCGTTTATTTGAGCAATTCGTATCAATAGGAGTACGCATACATCCTGAAGGTTGTGAATTGTATTAGCGCTGCCCCAAATTTCGCCATCGAAATGGCTTGTGGAGCCCCCTAGGATAAGGTTTGAGTACTTGAACAAGCAGTGCTCATAACCCTGTTTCACCTTTCTATTACCCTTTGTCTCATCACTTTTAGTTTTCAAAGTATACCATTCCTAGAGGGTCAGGAGGGTCTTGTTTGCAATAGTGACGCCATTTGGCTGATGACTTATGACTTTGAATCCCTTCGGCACATTTTATGAAACTCCTCATCATATGGTGGATACTTGAGTATTCAATAGTGGATGCTCACCTCACAGAAGTGTACAGCGCCTTGTTCCTGGTCCAGCGCTACTGTGCGGTGCAGAAGTACAACTATGGACACAATACATTCATATAGGTGGCAAATTTCCTTTTTCTCTCACTCAGAGATCTTGGGTAGAGCACATCTACCAAAGCGTGTCACGAGATTGAGGATGGTGGGAAGGTTATTCCTTCCCTGTAAGTAAATAATAATACCAATTAGGTGCAGCCTCAATATTCAATGCTCACAGAGTACTATACCAAGGAAATTGTTCGAACCCAGCAGGAATAATTGCGCTACATTCTAGTTTCCTTACAATGGAGGAGATTGATCGATACAATACGTGGTCTTGGTTGAGTAGTATCCTTCGCGCACGTTCAAGTTGTCGCTTCAAGCACCGCAAATGAATTGGTAGAGCAATGCAGCCCAGTTAAAGCGGCTATTCATTTGTCTCTTGATATAACCGTAAGTCATAAACGTGCTCAATAGAGATTTTTTGGGGTTTGAACCTTGAACCCAATTTGAACATACCGCAATGTTTGTTGCCATTCGTCCACACCTTACCACTTTGTTGAGCCTGAGAGTATAAGTAGATCAATGCTTGATATAAATTCCTCGTCTCCTTGATTCGCTTCTCTTCACAAACATGTCTGATCCTATCAACATTCTGCCTCCCCAGTTGACCGAGAAAGCGAAGGCGGTCTCTCAAAACAACTTACTTCACGTCTCCGTGCAAGTCGTGCTTCCTTCGCTTGGGCATGGACATGGACATGGTATTCTCCCGCCTCCAGTTCCGACCCTCAACTTTACCGGGGAGTATGACGTGAAGGAACTTCGTGGTGAGCAGGATTTAATCGTGTAACATTCGAAGACCCAGTATTCCTGATGATTTATCATTCACCGCAACTTTCACTTTACTTAGACCCAAAACGCGAGGCCGAAGGGAAGATTACTGTCGAATCAAACGTCGCAGCCCCTATCAATCAAACTTGCAAATTCAAAGTCTCCAAGTCTGGCGGAAAAGTATTAATCGTTTTTACGTCTCTTAGTCTTCCTCCCAGGGAAGTGGCTAGGGTAAGTGGTGTTTCCGAGTCGCTGAAGACGAGCTGATTTTCTTTCTTTGGAATTATCCCACATGTCTCATTTAGTTCGAAGGTATGCACAGTATTTCGATTCGTGTTTGAGTTTTAGTGATTGATCACATACTGATAGGCCGCGGTGATCTCCGTGAAGGCACTGGAATAGGACATTGGGGAGATCCGTTGTGGCCGCTTACTGACCCTCATAAGCCTCCCCCGAAAGGCGTCACCGAGGTTGCGTGGGCAGTCTCTGAAGATAGCACCCTTCGTGTCACCGTGAAGTCTCCTTTGTTTGGGCAGCCACTCCTGCCACCTCCACTCCGGTTTCTCGAGTTCACTGGTGTGTACGACGAGAAAAAATTTGACGGTGATTACAGGATACTATCTATGTCGCATTTATCTAATATTTCTCATTATTTATCCCCCCTCACCAACTTTTAGACCCAAAACGCGAGGCCGAAGGGAAGATCACTTTTGAAACTGACCCTGATTTTGACCTCGACGCCGAATGCACATTTGAAGTTGCCAAGCATGACAAGGACGTAACGATCACATTTACATCCCTTCTGAGCGGAAAGAAGATAGCTGAAGTGCGTAATATTGGTCTCCAACGAGTCACTTAGAACAACTGGAGCTCATTATCTTTGACTTTCACTTCTTCATTCACAGTTCCGTGGTATGCATTCTCTCCCAATTTCCGAATGGTATCCATGATTTATGGTATCCAATACAACTCTAGGCTGCGGTGATCTTCAAGAAGGCACTGGAATAGGGCGCTGGGTAGATGGATTGTCGCCTCCCCAATCGATCAAGAAAGCGAAAGCGGTCTCTCAGGACGATCAACTTTACGTCTCCGCCCAAGTTCCGCTTGGGCTTGGGGATGGGGATGGAATTCATCGACCTCCAGTTCCAACTCTCAATTTTACCGGGGTGTACGAGGTGCACAAGGAGTCAGAACTTTATGGTAAGCAGGATTAATTCTGTGGCATTCGATGACGCAGTATTAATGTCAATTTATTATCCACCACAACTTCCACTTTTAGATGCAAGACGCGAAGCCGAGGGAACGATCACTACTTTCGAAGCAGGCCTCTTCCCCCTTGTCGATCGTGATTGCAGATTCCAAGTCTCCAAGTCTGCAGAAATAGTAACAATCGTTTTTACTTCCATTGAATCTCCCCACACGGAACTGGCTAGGGTAAGCGATGTTTTGGAATTACTGATGACGAGCTAATTTTCTTTCTCTTGCATGAACCCACACATCCATTTAGTTCAAAGGTATGTACAATATTCCCATTCGTGTTTAGGTTCTAGTGATTGACCACATAATGTTTTTTAGGCCACGGTGACCTCCGCGAAGGCACTGGGATAGGAAGCTGGGGAGATCTGTTGGGGCCGCTTACTGATCCTCATAAGCCTCCCTCGAAAGACATCACCCAGGATGCGGGGGCAGTCTCTAAAGATAACATCCTTCGCGTCACCGTGAAGCCTTTGTTTGGGCAGCCACCTCTGCAACCTCCACTCCGATCTCTCCAGTTCATTGGAGTGTACGACGAGAAAAAATTGAAGGGTGAGCACAAGATTCTATCTATACCACATTTATCTAATATTCCGGATTATTTATCCCCCCCCCCTCACCAAATTTTAGATCCAAAACGCGTGGCCGAAGGGAAGATCACCTTTGAAACTGACCATGGTTTTGCCCCCGACACCAAATGCAAATTTAAAGTTTCCCAGCATGAACTGAAAGTAATGATCACTTTTACATCCCTTCAGGACGGCAGGGAAATAGCTAAAGTGCGTATTGCTGTTCTCTGCTGACTCCGAACTGGGACTTAGGTATTTTTGATTTTCCCCCCTACTTCTTCTCCCTCGGATTCCACCCATCTACAGTTCCAAGGTATGTGCACTCTTACAAAATTCGAAATGATACTCGTAATTATGATATACTATATTACTCAAGGCGACGGTGACGTCAATTTCCACGAAGGCACTGGAAAAGGACGTTGGTTCGACGGGTTGTTGCGTACTGTTGGGAAATGAGCAATTGCAAGTGGCGGGGCGAGTCGTGTGAGTGCGGAAAAATGTTCGATCCGAGAGCCTACAACAGTAAAAATAGCTATGCGAGTCTGAGTCCGTATCATGATGAAATGCTTTTGACAAATCACCCCAAGTCGGATGTAATCAGATTTCGAGTCACATTCAAAAACGACCTCGGACGACATCATCTCCAGGCGCTTATAACTTAGGCTTGATACATCCTTCCGTATCCATTTCGTGTGCAAGTTTGGCATAAATAAGGTAATCGTCATTGTTTAGCGCTCGTCTTGGTGCGTCTTAGTACTTTTTCGGTCGGATCTTCTTTCTATCACCAACGAATATCCGTAATATTGACATCTATGAATAAGTCCCTGCGAATTGAATCTACAGTCTCACGAAATATAATACGGTTCAGGCATTGAATTCAGTGCTCCCGCCAGTATAGTAGGCTGTCCAATCTCCAATCCCCTGCTTTAGGGAGCCTTCTCAGAAAGACCTCCATCTCTCCCGTTCCCCGTTACCCAGTGCCCATACTATGGCATCTCCGCTTGATTGATTCTGGATCAAAATACCTCTGATATTTTCTACATTGAGCCACCCTCGAGCTCGAACCTTGGCTCGAATGTCGTCTGATTTATACACACAATGTTCGACTGTAGTCAATTATATGACGTGGGCGGTCAGTTCTTTACTTCACTTATCTTCCAAGCCAATATAAGAGTGTTCGCGTCCTGTAGTAGAATTTAACGAAAAATCACATGGACTCGGATTTCTATGTCTTGCGTGAGTATTACATTCTCCAGCCTATAAACGCTAGTACCGGCGGCGGAAAACGAGTTTGGGGGCATTGGAACTGACTGACCAAATTTGTCAGTGCGATGCGGTGCGGTGAGGCTTGGGGCGGTGATATACCAGGGAAATTTAAGAACTTGAAAAAGCAGAATGCGCTACTAAACTAGGCATATGCTATCTATTCGAATTCGGTTCTATACCAGGCATCCACCTTTGAGTTTGGAAAGATTGGCTTCGGATGTACATACACATCAGTCAGTCAAGCCTACGACTCGAAAATGGGGTACGGAAGGACTCTGAGTGGTCGTCTAAAGACCAAGCAAATACTTTGAGGATAACGGCATGGTAAAGGTAGAACTTGAAGGTACTTACTTACTTGTAAGTCTGAGGTTGCCGTGGTCGTCAAATTACATCAGTAGCCTCGGATTCGGATTCGGATTTGTTCATTTCATTCCGCTCTTCATTCTTTATTTGATTTCATTACTGTACGGTACGTATAACATGATGTCAATATGTAAGTAGGTATCTGAGCGCGTAAGTGTGTGCGTATGTAAATATGTATCGTGTGCGTCTGCGGTGCGGTGTGGTGGCTTATATAACACGAACGTTCAATTGATTCAATCTGTGGAGGAGTTTAAATGAGGCGAATGATAACATGGAATGCCAGTGGATGTGAATACGGATGTGTATGTGGATGAGGGTCGTGATGAAATGTGGAGGATCACAAGGTGTGTGGGTGGATATATGTGTGTCATGGGGTCGTTCAAACTCTAAAATAGTGGATAAGTGAGGATGTTAGAGGCATTAGTAAGAACAAGAACGAAAATGTAGGTGTCAGCGTAACTTTAAGAGGGTATCTCCAGAGATGAGGGCGGCGGTATGACAAGTAACGAAGCGATGGGAGTTACGCGTTTGAATGACCAGGTGATTGGTAGTCGGAATCGCAGGCCGTAGGATGGGTCGTTCGAATCCCGAGCCTAAGTTTCGACGCTCAAAGGAACGGGTGGAGTCTACCTATCCCTATCAAACCCCTGCCCCCTGGGCGCCTCCCACTTACAACCATCAGCCTACGCCACGTTCACCGCCAACCTGGCTCCTGTGGCGCGTGGAGTGGTGTTGATCAGGTATGAGGCTGTTAGAGCTGCTGAGGGAGGGGTTAGCCGACGAAATGGAGGAAGAGGTAACGGAGGAAGAGACAAAAACTCACAAGAGAACCTGATACAAAACGCCAATGCGCTTGAAAAGCTTGTCGCGGCGCACCATAGCATTTGGGCGGCATATTTGTAGGGCATCTGTGTTACGAGCATTATCCCTACGGCTATAGAAAAAAGGGTTGAGGTCAGCGATTGTGACCAAGGTCTAAATGCAAAATTCTACTCACCTACTCATCCAAAACCCAAAACTAACACAATGCGCGTACGATCTACACAGCGCGCTGCTTGGTTGCGGATGGCAGTTGTATAGGGGGGGCCCTATTCAGCGCCAGGTCACGATGGAGAGGCACCGGCGAGTTTTCCAAATACGTCTGTGGGGTGTTAGTTAGGACGAGAGGGAGGACAGTAGGGGAGAGGGGAAAGGCGGAAGAAGGGAGGAGGACTCACAGAGCAGAGGCGATAGACCATCCGCGAGTGTGCCAAATAAGCTTTGGAGGATTGCAGTGAATGGTGAGGTTAGCGTGGTTTTGGTTGTGGGCGAAGCAGGAGACGAGACGTACTGTAAGAGTGGTGTCCGTTTGCAGACCATGTTGGCGATGAGGATGATGAGAATGCGCGAGAGTCTAGAGGTAGTAAGTGTCGGTTGACTCTAGGATGTGTCGCGTTATGAGAGGAGGAAGCAGGAGATGAGAAAGAAGAGCATGTGCTTCCAAGCTGCTTTATCCGAGGTGAGCCAACAAGAGAAGGCGCTGCAAGAATGGACAGTTCAATGATACTGGAATTCACTAGGATAACTACGTCATGAAAGTCCGTAGGTAATGAAATGGATGGGCTATGTGGTACTACAAAACCACAGCTTCGCCAATGGATGCTCAGAAAAGGAGGTCAGAGACGAGTCAGGTAGGGATACACAGGCGAACGGGCTAGTAAATGAGAACTCGAGCAGGAAAAGGGGGCCAGTGAGTTTGTATTAGAGCACTACAACCGCCTTACTCTCTGAGTTTGATGGCGGCTTGAGAAAATTCGTAAATGCAATCCCCCGTTTCTTGCAGCCGTCCAAGTCCCCTTCCACAATAGCTGCCCATTCGTTGCCGTCAGACAGACTCCACAACAGCCAACAATTGGCATTCAGCCGCTCCTTCGGTTCTCCAGCATGATCGGG
>Ga0247742_10002585_pt1 | contig 11782 bp, 11 predicted proteins | sample UWRJL208509C2_FD_180944 | JGI IMG/M metagenome (GOLD analysis project Ga0247742, IMG submission 180944) | Plant litter microbial communities from Arlington Agricultural Research Station in Wisconsin, United States - UWRJ-L208-509C-2 | ecosystem: Environmental > Terrestrial > Plant litter >... | reverse complement strand
TTTTGGAGGAGTTCGTCGAGGAGGATAACGATAAGGGCAGCGACAATGAGTTGAATGATGAGGGGGACACAGACACCGGCACCGAGGTCCTTGGGTTGAACATACAACCCAGTCAGGACATAGACCGTTGATTGGCCGAGAGCAATGATGAGGGCGAAGACTACAAAGAAGATTCGTCAGTTAGGGTTGAGTAGGTGCATGATGCAAGCGGAGGAAAGGGAGCAAACACGTAGCACTGGGGATGATTGTGACGAAGGGCGAGGATACGAAATTGTACTCACGTTTCTGAGCACCATTGAACAGAGCGCGGTCCTCCTTGAGGCCGAAGTCGAAGTCAATGAGATTTGCGCCAGTGAGCAGCTGCATGATCATTCCGGAACTGACGATAGGCGTGATTCCAAGCTCCATGAGGGTACCGCCGTTAGACGCCAGAATGACATGCGTCCAATACAGTGGGTCGGACGAGTTGGACGACATGATGGCCTAGAGAGGTACTTGTGAGCAGACCAGGAAGATGAGGAGAGTGACTGCCGCCCATTGAAAGGTGCCTAGGAAACACACGTACCACGGTTAGCCGCCAGAACGACATGCATCCAGTACAGAGGGTCATGAGTCGGACGATATAATGCCATAGGGAGGTACGGTGGCGGCGACACATTCCTCGTTTTCGCTCGTCTGGATCATATTCGACCCGGAAGGGTGGCGTCCATATGAATGCACCCGCACTCTTGACGAGGGCGAGGAACATGCGAGGATTGTCGTTGGGACGTCATGTCTCGCCGTTAGACCAGCGGTAAACTTTGCTTCAAAGCGTCCACATTCGCTAATTTCCTTTGGAGTTTGGGATGGAGTGGGTTGGTGTTGATAATCGCGTTCCGCCGAGGCTCATAATGTACCCATCAAATGTGAACTTGCCAACTGTCGCTTTAGTGATGGACGTGTTGGCGGTATCGTGCACATGCCAGCAGGTGAAATAGAGCCTCGAGGGGTTACCCCAGTGGCGAATATAAAGCGAGGCACTAGCGGGTGACTTGCGTTGGGAGCTGGAGATTGCGAGCAGAGTCGCTGGCCTCCAACTGACAATTTCTCGGCAGTGGTCTTCCACAATTCAAACGACCGTCCACTACTCCATGCGCACCGAATGAACGGACGACCCCACATCGTTATGGCGCCTACGTATAGGAATCGTGTGTGGCACGAGTGTCACGTCATTCGATTGGCAATGCACACTGCCCACCCGTAAAATCAGCGGCAGGCGGCAGAATGGCGGTGTCGCGAAATCGGGTCTTAGAGCGAAGGCGGGGGAGGGTGCCATGTTCCATGTGGCGATTCGAATCGAGTACACGAGGGAGTTCATAACTGCTGAGCCGATTCGCTAAAAAGGAGGTGCGTCAGTCCGCGACAGACCTGCCAGTTCGTTAGCGACATACCTCGCGTGCAGCCTTCTTCACGGAGCCCCTTGCAATCCTCCTCGCCCTCCATCAAAAGATTCCCGACCTACATCCTCATCAGAGGAAAAGGGCGCCCGTGTCGTCGATGTTCGTCTTCTGGATCACCAGCTGAGCCGACTCGAAACGAGACGCGATTGGGGCTGCGAATCGTCGTTAGTATACTTACAATACATATATAACTACTTTAATTACCTATTTATGGCGTTTCCGTGTGTCAAACGGCCAGAGGGACGGAGGGAGGAAGTGTTGGAAGGAAAGATCAACGACGAATCTCAGCGCTGATGGCGTTGATGGCGTTTCGGCACTTGCCGGAATCGACTTGGCTGTGCCGGTGAGCTCTAATGTGGTCGCGTAACTTCACTTCCTATGTAAATTAAGTATCTAGAACGTAATTTGAATGTATTTAGAGTATATTGGGGCAAAAGAAAGAGCTTAATCGGTCAAAAACCCCTCGATATACGAATGTAGTAACAGATGGGCGGTGAAAATCAGTATTTCAGCCATATCTTCGTCAATTCACACCCATTTAATATGATCTAAACTGTTTTACAATCGTTATATAGATGCGCCCCAGTAAATGTATACTGATCCACGTAAAACGCGATAACGAAATCTTCGATTTTCGCAGCTGAGAAGTCATGCAGCACTAAAGTTTGCATACAGTGAGCTACTTGCTAGGCATTTTTTCTTAGTATCAAGTACGTCAAATAAGCGCATTTCAGAACGCTATTCAGCGCACCTTGATTCGTTGAAATCGGTTATGAATTGACAGAGATACCACAGAGTCCTGCTTTCTTCCCCCAAATCACCCTAACTCCGGACATCAATAACTCACCCATTCGCCCACAGATTTCGACGAAATGAAATACACTGGGCTTCTATAAAAGTCTTCTAAAATACTGATTACATCCGAGAAGGTTCGGCGAGTTTTTTGGGGATCATATCTCTACTCAATAGGTGACTCAATTTTGAGATCAACTAGTTCTCCTTCTCCCCCAAACTCCGGACATGAATCACTCACCCAAACCGTGGTCAATTTCAATAAAATAACTTGGAATGGGCGTCGATAAAAGTTCCCTTGGATATTATATGCATCCGAGAGGTTTCCGCACATTTTTTGCGGATGGTCAATTTTACTGCAGAGGTGAGGTATGTCAATTTCGGCCATAACTCCCCCAATTCTTATCCAATTCTCACGCGGTAAAGTGGTATGGGATCGCGCTGCACTATACTACAATCCCTACCCCGAGTGCACAGAAGGCGACACTCCTCGAGTGTCGCATTTCGTGTTATCCGCCTCCCCACCAATTATGCAGTCGTGGGAATCTCAGTACAGCACGAAAGGTGCAGCTCCTGGAGTTGCGCGTTCTGTCGTGAGAGCACAAAATCCACAGCTCCGAGAGCTGCACCTTTCGTGAGGCAATTTCCAGCTGGGCGCCTATTCCGCTCAGGAACACAAAACACACGAAACACAAGACTCCAAGAGCCTCCCCTCGCATTTCCGGCGAGTAAAAATGTAGAGTAGATGTATATAGTCATTTCTTTTCTACAGAATGAAAATTGGAGGTGAATTGACGGAAATATATCCGTCCGAGGGTTGAAATCTACCTCTAAGTGCAAGGAAAAGCGAAATATATTCATATCAAAGTCAAATTTGCTCCAAATTTCACGATTTAAGGTACGTTCGGAAGATCTTGGTAAGCCGTACAAATGCACCACTCTCAGAGTTGCATATATTGTCAGTAAGAACTTTCTCAAGCGAATCTCAGAGCTGTATGATCATAAATACAAAATATAATCATTGCAAGTGCAATAGAGCTTCAAATCACACTGTATAAGATATAAATAAATCTGTAAATATGTGAGAGTACTGCTTGTCTCAGAGGAGCGGGTGTACTTGAACGAGTTTCTGTAAACGAAATGAAATCTCCTACTAGCCGAAAGTCCGAAATCAAACATGCACTCACCAAATGTGAAGGAGTAAGCGGAATACTACGATCTAAAGTGGAGATTACTCAGAATATATGTGAGATTTTATTCACTTGTCCTCGAAGAGCGAGTCTGCTTGCACGAGCTTCTGTAAAATCAGTTCATCTACTACTCAAAAGTGCGAAATGAGAGATGCACTCACTGGATATAAAGGACTTGTCGGAATATTATTATCTCAGCCGGAGATTGCTCATAATATATGTGAGAGTATATCCACTTGTCCCCGAAGAGTGAGTCCGCTTGCATGAGTGTCCGTAAGCAAAATATATTCATCTGCTACTCAAAAGTGCGAAATCAGAGATGGTGGCACTGAATGTGAAGGAGTGTTCGGAATATTATTATCTAAAGTAGGGGTTGCTCAGATAATATGTGAAAGTATATATGCTCGTCCTCGAAGAGCGAGTCCGCATGCCCGAGTTTCTATATCAATTCTTCTACTACTCAAAAGTGCCAAATGAGAGATGCACTCACTGAATATGAAGGAGTCATCGGAATATTATTATCCAAAGTGGAGATTATTCAGAAAATATGTGAGAGTATATCCACTCGTCTTCGAAGAGCGAGTGCGCTTTCCCGAGTTTCTGTAAGCCAAATATATTTTTCTCCTGCTCAAAAGTGCGAAATCAGTGTATCACTCATTGTAGCACAACCACTGGACACATTTGCAAGAAATAAAATGTATTCAAGTCATGAAATATGTATGAGTAAATCTATCTATCCATCATGAGCAGCTCTCTTCACCAAATACACAATTCTCCACCAACTCCAGACTCAACCCCACACATTTCAGCCAATCCAGGAGTCAACCCTGGGATTCAACCCTGGGGTTTTAAGGAAATAATCTCCTATAACCGAACGCGCGATGTCGTGAAACCGGGTCTTAACGTGAAAGCGTGGGCGGATTCCATGTATATTCCATTTGGCGATACGAATCGAGTACGCCAGGAACTCGTAAACGAGGTGATTCGCTAAAAGGGAGGTGCGTCAGTCCGCAATAGACTTGCTATGTGGTTGACAACATACCTTGTGGGGATCCCTCTTCACAGGTCCCCCTTGTAATCCTCCCCACCCTCCGTCAACAATTCCCAATCCACACCCTCTTCAGAGGGAAAGGGTGTCCATTTTGTCGATGTTTGTGTTCTGGCTGACCAGCCAAGCTGACTCAAAGTGAGTCGCGATTCGGGCTGAAAATTGTCGTTAATGTACTTATAATACACATATAAGTACTTAACTTACCTTTTGTGGTGGTTTTAGGCGCCATACGGCCAGAGGGACAGAGGGAGGAGGTGGTAGTGATGGTAGGAAGGAAGGATTGACAACGAAAGTCGCGTTGATGGCGTTTCAGCACTTGCCGAAACACGACTCGGCTGTGCGGAGTCGAGCCGCTGGGCGCTAATGGACCTGCGTAACTTCGCTGCCCGTGTAACTTAAGTATCTAGAACATTATGAGAATGTATTTATAGTATATTGAGCAGAAAAAATGAGCTCAATCGGTCAAAAAATCGTAGATATATGGATGTAGTGGTAGAAGATTTCGTAAAATTAGTATTTCTGCTATATCTCCGTCAATGCGCGCCCATTTATCACGATCTAAACTGTTTCATAATCGCTGAATAAACCCTCTTAATCCAATATATACCGTTTACGTTAAAACACCATAGCGAATTTGTGATTTTTGCAGCTGACAAGTTAAGTACACAGCACTAAGGCTTGCATACTGTGAGCTACCTACAAGACGGGTTCTCTTTAATCTAAAACATATAAGTTAAGAGTATCTTTGAGCGCTTCTTAGCGCACTTTGATTCATTGAAATCGGTACAAAATTGGTGGAGATATCTGTGAGTTATACCTTTTCCCCCTTACTCGCGACATCCACACGGGCGTCAGTGACGCCCGCGGATTCGACCATCGAAAAAGTGTCACCGTCTTCACGTTTAGATTTGAGGTTGGAGCGCGGCCCGGTGGAGCGGCACAAACACGGCCCTCGTGGACGCCCGTGTAAGCGCCCGTATGTTTAACCAAGTAACACTGTAAATTGAATCTCGGACTTGTATTCAGCAATTTAATTACTCATTATCTAGTAGAACTACACAAATGTGGGCGTCCTTAACGCCCACGAAGGACCTACATTATGAATATAAGCTACTTAATAGTAATATTCAACCCATATCTCCGTCAATTTTGAGCAGATCCCCTCGGTCTAACTTTCAATGGGATCGTCTAATCGAGATCATTCAATTTTACGATGTTGTTTGCTCGAACTTCAGTGCAATTATATTATATTTGCCTTGTGAGAGGTAGAACTCAGCGAATACTTACTGAATTATAAATTTAGCGCAGGCATAGCGGGCCTCGTGGATGCCCTCAAATATAATACCATATTATACAATTATAAAACCCTTTAGACGACACGAATTGCTTCAGAAACGAGTGAGCTACGTCAGATTTTGTACTTCAGAAGGAAAATTACTTAGTGTCTATCTATTAAATTAATGCGGGAACTATGGGCATCGTGGAGGACCAAAAATGTGGACATATATATGACAATCCTAAAACTCCTTGAATAATGGGAATTGCTCAAGAAATGAGTGAGTGACAATAAAGTTTGTTCTGAGAGGTAGAACTTACTGAATATCTAGCTGTGGACTAAGTGGAGTGACTCAGAGCACTTACTCAGCTTAAGAAGAGCAGCACCCTCCTCCACCAAGCAGAGTGACTCAGAGCACTTTCTCACCTTAAGAAGAGCAGTAATACAAATTCTTGCTATTGTTAGACTGATCTCTGAGCAGTAAGAGCAAGCACTGCTCCATGCTCTTGGATCAAGATTCCATACAAACAGCAACAACAGACCTAATGAGCTATAAAAGCAAAAGGTTTTCAGACTTGTTAAAAACAATCCACCTTATCCTTGCATCTGGCTTATCTAGCTGACACCTCCTCACAACAATCTTGCTTTGCTTGATTGTTGTGTTTTCCCACTGCTAACCGCATACACAAGCCCTCAAAATTTCTTTCAGGAGTATTTGAATACTCTCCACACCAATTACTTTGGCAAGAACCTGGTCTTCGCCACCCAAACAAAAAATCTATACATCTGTGACACAAATGTACAGATTTTTTGTTTGGGCGGTGAAGACTAGGTTCTTGTCAAATTAATTGGTGTGGAGAGTATTCAAATACTCCTGAAAGAAATTTTGAGGGCTTGGTTATGCGGTTAGCAGTGGGAAAACACAACAAGCCAAGCAAGATTGTTGTCAGGGGTATAGACTGGATGAGCCAGATGCAAGGAAAGGGCAGATTTTTGGGTAACAACTCTGAAAACCTGACTCAATCAATAGGATTGCACCATACAGCTCTCATTTTAGTCAGCAGCAAGCTCAGAGGCACATCAAAGTAGGTCTCAACATTTCTGTTGGAATTCAGAAAATATCATGTGTCAATGCCACACAAATGTGTTTGCATCGGCTCCCATTCATGGTACAAGCCCCCCCCTCCTGTTTGCCTGGCTATGTTCTGTAGTGTGTGATGCTTACCTAACAAGCATCGCACATACTCATCTCTATTTATGGTATTGTCCTGTCTCCCTCCCAGCTCTACCCTGTACAACAAAGTATAGAACAACTCCTCCAACAGGTACTACTCACAACCCCTCAACGTCAAAACCTCAGTCATGGTATATTGCTCCCACTGGGACTACTGTATATGTTTACCTTTCGGAGGGTTTCCGGATGAGGAAAGAGAAAATTAATGCATCAATATGTACTCCGGAACAGCGCTGGTTCGGGAAGGGCACATCAACAAGCATATGGGACGCCCAACAACATTGTATCATAAATTTACAGTGATGCATTACATCTCTATCAGGATGGATGTGGCGGCAACGGCTGGTTGTAATGCATAAGATTGGGCCACATACAATATTTTGAGTGCGTCTACAGTTAAGTGATTCTTGCATTAGGCTTCGTGTACAGTGGTAGATAATATTGTATTACTGGGGTCAATTCAGGTGACAAGACGAATGTAACATCGCGATCCGACGACAAATCATCGAACCTGCATCGAACCCGCAGGATGTGTTTATGCATTAGCGCGGTGGAAATGGTGACAAGGAGGTGGGACGAGGTGTTGGTGGGCTTGAACCTTGAGGGACACGGGGCGAGCTCAGGGGTTGCGGAGGTGGTAATACTTGCGACTGTGCACCACGATTGATGAGGGTGACGTCGCCTCCGTCTGTCGTTCGCTTTTCGCGTTCGATGGGTGTGAGCGGTGCTATCCACCGCCTCCACATGTCGTTCGCGTGTCAGCACCACCTCCGCTTCTCGTTCGCGGCTCGCGTTCGATAGGCGTGAGTTGTGCCAACCGCTACCTCCGCATGTCGTTCACATATCGCGCTCGACGGTGCTATTACAGTTACCACCTTCGCATCTCCTTCGCATCTCGCGTCACACGAAATTTGGTCATCTGAATCCAGGCATAGTTTTCTCAGAGTTAAACAGAGACTCTTACCTGGGAATAATTCGTGATAATAGGAAATTAAATTGATGCTTGAGACGACCAATTCATATGGAACATCTGTTCCAGTTACAACAACAATGAGTATGGCTGGGCGCTAAAACATTTTCGAGCAAACATGTGCATACGAAAGTTCGTCATCTGGATATAGTATTTGTAACTTTGGTAGATGTATGGATTCTATATTTCAACAGTGTAAATTACTTTCTCGAGGGTGGTGTCGTGCCCCTCCGGCTGTGTATGTGGTAGTTAGTTTGGGCGTGAAGAGCAGACGGTGTGAACCGTGTCTCTTCAGGGCGTAGGACGATGGAGGTGCTGGCGGATGACCCCCGAAGCAACCCAGGCAGTAACTCCGACGTCCTACTCCTACCACAGGTTTTGAGCCGACTGTACATATATATAAGTACAAAATGGTATGATAAGATCCGTAGATATAGGAAGTACAGAATAATAGAATGGATTGTATTGAGAGTGCGTGCATGGTGTATGCAGTATAAAATAATAGAAAAAATGCTGGTAGCGGTTGGGCACCAAGACAATATTTCTTCCTTTCTGAAGCAGCGGCTGATCTAGAGGCAATGAGAACGGGCCTACTGGAAATCTATAGTTTTAGGACATCCGAGAAATTGCAAGAACATTACAATACAAGGGCATATGACTCCGTAGCTGGAGACAGCGCCCAGAGGTGATTTTGAGGAAAAACAGACAGTTATTCGGGAGTGGCTGAGGCTACGGCCAAGTCAAAAATGTGTCTCAAATTTACATAAAGTCTCATTTAAATGAGTTCCTGAGGGTAACAAGCAGACTTTTAGGGATTTTGTGGGAAGGTAAATGGTCCAACTAGGGAGAGTAGGAGAAGGTGTGAACTTCTACACATTCGGTCACTCCTGGTAACGTGCCTAGGATATCCAGCAAGAAATAAATACCAGTGGATCTTAAATACGGAGTTCCAGGCAAAGCTAAGCTATCAAACTCGAGGTAGGTTCCCAACGAGCTGCAGGGAGGCTTAAAATAGGAGGTCAGAGTCCAGCACAACAACTAACACACTTAATGCCACGCGCATAAACTCATTCAAAGCGCGTAAACGACACGGAAATGATAAAAAAAAAGGTCCTAAGAGAATCGGGGCAGCCATTCCGGAGATATTAGGGTACGAGTGTGGCTTCTCCCCAAACCAGAAGCCAAGCTAAATCATTTGACGTGAAGGTCTAGTGTCATGTTTTTGTCTCCTGATTTAATAGCTAATGAGGAAGTGGGTGGGTGGGCTAAAAATTTACGGATAGTGAGCTCGATTCCGACGAGCGACGAGGAACCACCTCTAGATCGAGGTGGTGGTACAAAACGACGTAGGCGTCGTGATGCGGCTGCCTATGTGGCAACTCCTTCCCACGAGAAAACGTACCCGTCGGCTACGCCTCCGGGTACTTCAATCCCACGACAGTAAGTTACTCCCCATCCATCTCATGTACCTAAGTACTGTACTATTACGATCAATTCAGCCGGGGTGGGACATGGGACAGACTGGCCGAAATCTGGACGTCGGCCACCTTGAGGGTGTACAGGGGACATGTTTTCATCTCGGTAAAAGCAAAGGTTCGGCACTTGTAGTATGTTGCTGTGTGGTACGAGCACCAAGATGGCCAGGACGGACCTCAGGTCAATATATTTATGACCCTTCCCGCACATAAAAAGAAAATTGTAGTGAAGTAAGGCAGTCATTTTTTTCAAAAATGAGGATTTGTGGCCTCTCTTCCTTTCTCTGGGACGACATTTGGAGACACAACAACGAGTAGGTTTTCACTTGTCATATATCTCTAGAAATGTACTACAGGAGCGCTTTTTGATAAAATGGGCCCGTTTTGACCTATTTTTGAACCATATTATGACGCCGGACAGATGGGATGTGACCTGGTACATGGGACCTATATCGTCCAAACCCCCTAGGCCTGGCACGCGTGACGGCCGAATTGATTGTAATAGTACAGTATTCTCATTTCACCCGATTTTGGAATTCTAGCCCAAAGAAAGGAAAATTGGTGTGAATGGGGATAGAATGTAGTCTTCTAGGGTGTGATGGAGGTAGCGTGAAGCTCTCTTCTTCGTACCACCATAATCCCTCGCCTCTCGTGCTCGCAAAGGCCTTCTCAGTTTCATCTCGACTCTACATTCTCGTCTTATACGGCTATCCCGGTACTATATTCGGGAAGTCTGATGGGGTATGGTTCCTATGCACTATGTGGAACGAAGGAGTCACTGGGGTATTAGGGTCTTTTGTGAGTACCAACAATTTTCATTTGTTGACACCATACTTCCGAATCTATATCTTCACCAGGTAGTTCCATTCATAAAAATGTCCAAAAACGGGTATCACCAGTAGCTACGACATATAAACGTGGCGTAACTTGACGCCAGTTCATCGCGTCAGCCAGTTGAGGGGTGTTGGTCTTTCGAGAGCAATACCCTGTCACGTTGGCCTCCGTGGAGCTCGACGCGGCTCATTACTACCTAATCGCCTATCGCCAATGAAAATATCTCTACTCTGGCCGATATATATCATTCTGAAAAATGAGGTCGCAAGGCCCAGTACCTGCGAGCTGCGTAGCTGGATATTACTTCTGCTCATTCCTAGTATTTTGGGAGTCTTACGAGCCCTGACGCGATTCTCTTTCCGTTTCATGAGCATCCCTAGTTTTAGGGTGTCTCAGCTCGTCTCGAACGGGCATGTAAACAAACCCAAGTGCTGAAGCAGAACGACAACTCAAAGATCAAGGCGGCGACGTCGATAACAGATTAATTGATTATATCGAATAGAATGAAAGGGAAAGATTGGCCTGACCCTCTATACGATTTCATTGGCCAGGAATGATCGGCTCTTTTTGACATGTGCTTCCCTACCGGGAGACTATTCCATCCATCGAAGTGACGAGGAATTTAAATACTGAGAAGGCTTTTGACTGTAAGGTACCCTTAGTGGCTGAGCACGGAAAACACGCGCAAGTCGTTAATCACTCACGCACTAGTCTCAAGGTAGTATTATTCCCTTTTATTGCTCATCATTTTCGTTGTTCCATTGTTCTGGACTCTGACTCGGTTTTTCTACTCCTATACCATTTTATATATAAAAATCCATGTACACTACATTTTATGTAGTGGAATCGACCCCCCCCCCACTCACGAGTGGTCGTTGCCGCCCAGTTTCGTTCAGTTCGCCCCAGTCGTCTCCGTTTCGTTCAGTCCGCCAGTCATCAAGTTTTTTCAAGTCCCGCTCATGAGAATCACCCCAGTTCACGCACATCCATGTTCACATCTACGTTCAGTTCACGCATGCTCAGTTTACGGCCCACGAAGAGCATCCCAGTTCTAAACCCACATATCAACCTTCCTCCCCTGACGTTCTACAGATTTAGTTCAGTACCTATCTCAAACGACCTCTGAGATACTTTCACCGCCCTTCGCATGAAACACACCCCAAGAATCCGTCATTCGATTCTCAGACTGTCAGGTCTTTCTACATCACCACCAGTGAGAGACCATTCCAGGACTACAAAGGCTGTCTAGTAACATCCCCGCAAGGAATGTATTAGAATATGTTTGTATAGCTTCCAAGTAGGAGAGGGAAATACATCCATCAAAAAAAAATTATTACTGTACCATTTCGTTCAATTCGGCCGTCCCCTGTCCCCGACTTAGGTGGTTTGGACGAAATCGGTTCTCTGTCCCCAGTCCCTGGCCCATGTGGCCCACCTGAATTGACCCCAGTAATACAATATTATCTACCACTGTACACGAAACCTAATGCAAGAATCACTGTAACTGTAGACACACTCAAA
>Ga0247742_10002583_pt1 | contig 11789 bp, 11 predicted proteins | sample UWRJL208509C2_FD_180944 | JGI IMG/M metagenome (GOLD analysis project Ga0247742, IMG submission 180944) | Plant litter microbial communities from Arlington Agricultural Research Station in Wisconsin, United States - UWRJ-L208-509C-2 | ecosystem: Environmental > Terrestrial > Plant litter >... | reverse complement strand
TCCGATCAACTCTGGGAGCAGCTACACGTCGCTGGCGAAGTCGAGTACGACCGATTCTGGCGCATGCCTCTCGATGATGATTTCGGGCCCCAAATTCATTCATCTAACGCGGACCTTCAGAATGTCAGTTTCCATCCCTTCTTGAGACGTTCAATCTGGCTAACAAATGACGATGAGTATCTAGACCGGCGGTAAAGCCGGAGGAAGCATAACTGCCGCTCTCTTCTTGAAACCTTTCGCTGAGGGCATTGAAGCTAAAGATGGAGAGGAACCCGCCATGAAGTGGGCTCACATCGACATTGCTGGGAGCATGGAGGTATGCCCCTGAACTTCCCTCGCTCTTAGTTTAGCGTTTAGCTAATGTATGGCTTTTTTTAGGCTACAAGGCCCTCCCCATACCAGGAGAAGGGAATGACTGGCCGTCCTGTTCGGTAGGTGATTCTGCAGTCATATCGCACTTGGTCTGACAATGTCTTGTTTAGTGCTCTAATCGAATACGTTCGGCGCTTGGCGAACGCCTGAAAAGCTATATCGCACCATACGGTACTTCAAATGTAAATCCTCTTTCGCGTATGCATAATCATGATAATGTTCGACAATCATGCGCGACCGCTTAAAAATACACTGATTAGCATTACACATTACTTTGGATACAGATGGTATATGTTATAGACAGATCTGAACTTAGGACAGTGACGATCACCAGCTCAAAAGCCGAGCTGTTCCGCAAAGCTACTCCACGATGAATCCAGCACTACGCCCGCGCCAAAGCCCCCGGGTTGAAATCCGCTCTGGAAGCCTGAACCAAAGCCTGTGCTCATCGGTTGACTGAAGTAAGGTGCATGAACCTGAGGCAATGGTTGAAATGCCTGAAGGAGGAACTTCGACTGATCGTACGAAGTTTCACGAACGGGGATGAGTTGTTGTGAAAAGGTATGATAATGTTGGAAAGGTTGATGGTGCTGCTGCTGAAATGGTTGATGCTGAGTCTGCAAACGTGGCTGAGGAGGCGGTTGGATGTGTGGCGGTTGAGGGTCTGAACGAGGTTGCGATGAGAATGGTTGTGCGACGGACGAGGGGTCGCTTGGGTGGTCATAGAATGTCATGTTGCCTGCAAAAGGGCCTGCGCTGCGAGCGACGAAGTCTCTCAGGTCCTGGACCAGAGTCGAATGCAGGTTCTCATTGTCAGACGCTGAGGTAGAGTGGAATGAAGTCGCTGAAGAGGACGTTGCCCGAGGATGTTGATGCTGATCCGCCGTGTCTGAGATGGTTACGGAGGTGGCACGTGAACGATTTTCGGCCGTCGATGACGCAGATGGGTGATCAGAAATGAGATGGGTCTTGCCATTCAGACGCTCGAGTTCGGAGGGTGTTATACTGGGATCTTCGTGATGATAGTACGACCTGACATGTGAAGGCCCGAGAACTTCATGAGCTTTGCGTTGAAGTGTTTGAATGGTACTCTACATGACGGGAAATTTTTCAGTTAAAGGAAAGCTTCATAGGGAAGATGAAAGCTAAGGTGGTGCGAATCAAACTTACAAGAAGTTTGTCGGCTGAGCGACATGATTTCGACGCCGAGTCGAAAAGTGAGGTCGCGTTATCGAGCTGCTCCAGCGCAGGACCTGCTAGATGCGACGTCGGGGCTCGTGTGACCACCATGCAGAGCATGATCTACAGGTTATTATTGGTTCATTAGAGCATAATCAGCACTTTTAAAGTATGGACATACTGCAGCAGAGAGTCCGTATGACCAAGGGAAGTTGATACGAGATAGCTGCTTCGGTATAGCCATCCAAGTCGTAGCCAAGCCATGGATCAGTCGCCATGAAGATCGGAAAACAGCCACCACTGAAGGCAAATATCGATGGCGATGCAAATCTGAAGGACTTTCTTGCAAGGCTATCGCCACGTAAGAGCGATGGAGGTTAAGAAGAGCTACAGTGAATCGACATCAACGATAGCGTTACTAAACAGGCAAAGTGTGCACCAACTTATTTCCTTCGCGGACAGAATTAGCCACCGGTACATCGAGACGTCTTGACAGGGTGCAGACTCTTCCTCCATAGGCATTCTCCATGACAGTGGCACATGGAAGTCTCGGATTTTCCGATCGAAATCAACAGTTACAGGATAAGCAGGCTGCCGGGGGCCAAAAGCACTCGTCATGACCGAGTGCAGCAAGAGAGTGTAATGCGCATGCCAGAGATGATCTGTATAGTAGGTAAGGAGGTATCCACAACGTATCGATTCAGGACACTCACAATCTCCATCTCCTCCCGTTATAAAGTCAGACGAGGTTGGGGTGTCGTCGAACCCTCGAGGATAAGCGCAATCTATATCGTTCTTGGAAATACTGACAGATCTGCCGATGTTGAAACTCTGTACAGATAATGATCAATGGATGCAACGGGAAAGTATCAAACAACATACACCCCATGTATCAGAAATGAACAACCTCCAGAAAAGAGCGGTTCGTCGTAGAACGAGATCTTCATGCATCTTCCAACGCTTGCCATCAAGGTCTGAATTATGAGATTAGAACTAGTCGAGAGAGAATCTCGAATCCGCTTACGCAACCCGATCTGTGTGGTGTGAGTCTTTCCTTTCTACCAAGAGATAACCAATTGACTCACACTATCGCTCAGTCGTAGAGCATCACCAATGTTCGCCCAGGGCGAATCAGGACCACTTGCGTCAGAGTCAGTTAAATCAAGGTAATGAGCCATATGGATCTGCGTATCTGATGGTTCAAAATGTAAGATACGCAGATTATAAGACGGCCTACTAAGGTATGAATGGTTGCCAATGTCGTCTGTCTGAATGGCTGCGAAATATTGAGGGTAGCTCGTGCAAGGTAGTAATATTCATGTGCTTCTGTAGAATAGGGCTGTTTGTTGGAGTCGAATAGGGTGGCAATAGCAAAGATAATGAAAAGCAGAGATACTGCATTGTACTGCTCGAAAGCGCTCAGGTGCCTGTATGATTGAATTAGGATGTCTGCCAAGGAAAATACTGTAAGTACGTACTCGTATCGATAAACAAGAGCCAGGATCTCGTCGATAAGTTCACTTCTTGGAATGGGGTTATAACTGAATGAGGGCTGAGCGGAATATACACAGCAGAAGAAGGGGATAAGATCACTAACAGGAACTTTCCGTATTCCATATAGACTTCGCACAAATGATACGCCTCTGCGCGCGGCGGCAAATAATTGAGAATATCAGAAGATAAATTCTCATCGGGGATGGCGGAATCAGGGAAGGCGACCTCCATGATACTTCGGGGAACCCGGGGTAGAGTGGGACGAGGAACCCCACGAGATTTCGTTGAAGCCTGGCAGAAGTTGGTTAGAAAGGAAGGGGGCGAGTAAGAAGCATCTACTTGAATGAAGTACTGTCGAGAATGAATCAGCGACGCGTTAATCAACGATGAAATCACCACAAACCTCTGGACGGGAAGTCCTTCCATAGTGTTGTGATTCCCCTCTGCGGCCTAATATCAAGGTACCAAACGAGTCAATAGGGTTACGCTCATCCTCTGGAGGATTTGGATGTGTTGGGCTAATGCGCGATGTTGATGGAGACTTGCTTGATGAAGATGTGCTAGGTTCCGATGATGACCCCTGGAGGAAACTGGGACGGAGAACATCTGTGCGTAAAAGAGGATGGGGTTGATCCGAAGCGCTCTCTTGAAGTGCTTGAAGACCAGTCTCCAGCTCTCGATTCCGCAGAATCAGCTGCTCTATTCGGTCGTGAAGTTCGTCTGTACCGGCGAGGATCATTCGGTTGCCTTTCCCTTGTGCAAGTTCGCCTGGAGATTGGTTAGCATCTAGGCAAGGCATGATGAGTGAAGGAAATAGACCGACCATCCGGACAAATCGTTCCACAGCCCCGGGATACACACTTCGAGCATGGCACCTATTCAAGGTGTTCAGATTCGAGGGAAAAGGCAGAGCGCTCGCTTGTTCGGCGATATCTGAAACGTACACTTTTGTCGCATTTCAACTTTAGTCTCCTGCATTCCTTACAGGCAGTAGGACTTGTAAAACGCCGTAGATTAGTACAACATTTTATACTGACAGATGATTAGCGCACATTCTTCCGGGTTTCTTTTTCTCTCTTGGTTCTTTCTCCTTGCCCTTCCCCTTCGATCCCGAAACCATGAAGCGCTTTCTAGGTGTGTTTGTGGGGTATCAAGTTCGTTAGAATGGCATTCCTAGAGGTCGTGGTCGTTCCCCGGGAGAGGTGCAGATGAATTCAGCTCGACGGGAGCATTTAAAGCATGGGCGGTGCTGAGACCGTTCCGACATGTTTTGTGTGGCAAGCACTGAGAGTGGCCTGCACGATGTTTGGTGCCTCGGGGCTCGGCTATCAATTTGATAAGTAATTTATTCTAACTTAATATTTTCTTCTGCTTTAGCTAAGTCCCACCGCCTTACCTCGAGTCCACTGTAAGTATACATGCTTCGACGAAATAAAAGTGAACCGCCCCAAATTGATAAACGTAAACAGCAATTCTAGGTACTGAAACAATGAAAAGCGGTTTTTTAAAATCTCTACATTAGTATCATAGTATACAAGCCTCACTTGGAAGTTGCAACCTACTTATCCAACTAAATCACTGGTATCGACGCGCTCAGTTTTACAATTGATTTCCACGATCTGTAAGAAAAATAGGTATCAGGATATACTCTTGACGAGTTAATTCTGGCGAAATGATAATAATTATCCTCAGCCCGTATTCCGAGAGAGCGAAGTGCTGACGATAGGCCTGCCACTGAGCATGACGCCTTGAGGCCCGCCTATATCGGGATCGATTTACCTTGGTCCCCATGTGACATTATAGAGAGGTGTGAATTTTTTTAGAGGAGATTGAACCTGTAAAATAGACTGCCATGAATGGACTCTTGTATCGACCTTAGGTGCACCCAGGTACGATACCTATCGGCATAAGCGCGCGCGATGACTAAAAATAGATCAAGCGCCCAGCTCCTTCGAGCCCAAGTTCGACCACTGGGACAACATACTTCTATAATTTGATTTGTGAAAGTGTATAGCTTGGTACGATAGAAATGGTACTTAAGATAAATCATAGCTTATATTTTAGACACAGATCATGGTCTCTCCTGGCCTACCTGCTAGCGCGCCGCAGTATTGGCGTCGTAACTATTTGTCTTCTATCACTAAATGTAAGTAGCAGCATTTTCAAGTGCTAAACTGCTCAATTCTGTGCGTTGTGACATTTGAATGTTGTCGGAGAATAGTGTGGTCCGCCACTGGCATGGGTGACGAATTCACACGACTGATAAGATGACAACCTTGCTCTTTTTGCTGTCTTTACTTAATCCTTACTTCCCTGAACGCAAAATTTGAACTCATAATATCCATGGACAAATCCATATTGTTGGAGTAGTTGGAGTGGTATGGTAGGTCACAGGACATGAACATAAAGCTACTGGTCGCTCGGACTCGCAAAACTTATGGTCCAAATGCCTACTTGTCCGAGTCGGTCTGCCTCCAACTGTCATCCTCGACGCCAGATAGGTCCTCTTGAATGTGGATTAATCACTCCTGACGTCATTAGTCGCGTCTTGATGGTCCATGCACCCGCTTTCCTCCGCCTCGACTTGTGTCTATCAGGCATCTATTCATGTCCAAACCTCTTGGAACGGATTGCCAGCTCTGATCACTGGAAGGTTGTGCCATTTCGTACTGATTCGAGTCTTGATTTGGGACGTTTTATTAGCCTTCCGTGCAGCCTCGCGCCTCAGCATAGTGTGCATTTCCTGGACGATCCACCTCGAGGCGATGTGGCTGTCAGATGTCCAGTGACCATTCCTGCTGTCAATGATCATATTTTTTGTGCACAAACCAACTTATATATGACTCGCTCCAAGACAAGCCGTTCTTCCGAAGAAGGTTTGTGACGTGTGATAATTGGATTTCATTTTGTGCACCAATCATTAGGCGGAAGCGAACAGGGTTCTTGGGTCTCTTTAAAAACTGTGGTATCAACCAGCAGCCTCCTCGTTTCCTCCTCGTGCTTCCACATTACGCTCAGAACATGCACTCTCGCAACACCACACTGTCGTCAATAGACGAAAAGTTGGCCATCGACTCCCATTTAACCAGCAGTCCCATCGCCGAGAATACACAGTATCCTGGGTTTCGTAATACCACTTCTCCTAGTGGGGACGATGTTTCAAGCACATCAGAATACGATGAGCCTACTGTCCCACCAAACCACCAACATAGAACCTTGATTCTTTGCTTTGACGGAACAGGTAAGGTTTGTTATACCATGTCCAACTTTGTCACCAACCTTAAACCTACAGGCGACCAATTCGATGATGACGTATGGGCTTTCTTTTACGCACTTTCTTACGATTACTGAACTTGTGATGCAGAATTCGAATATCGTCAACTTCTTCTCCATGTTGAAGAAGGACGATCCCAAAGAGCAGCTTGTGTACTACCAGGTTCTCACCTTCGCATCACTGAGGCGCCAACAGCATACTGACTTTCCACCATTTAGGCAGGAATTGGGACATACACAATCCCTCAAGTTGCCAAACCGATGATGGCGAAATTTCACAAAGCAATGGATACCATGGTCGGTGTCCATCTGAATGCCCATGTTATGGGTGAGTATGGCCCCGTGCGATTTTCGACGATCACCCCAAACTCATCAACGTGACTTTGTGATCGAAAGGAGGATACGAGTTCCTCATGCAAAACTGTATGTTTTTGTACTCACCTTAAGGAAGGACCTGCAAGACTCATTGAACCCAGATGAGCACGGAGATAAAATATTCCTTTTCGGTTCGTTGGGTTGTTTACTTATGCCCTGATAATCAAAGTCGCTAACCTATGTCGTAGGCTTTTCACGAGGCGCTTGTACGTGCTAATCTATTACCTGGTTTTATTTCTGTCTAGATCTCACTAAAGATGTACAGATACTGCGAGGGCTCTGGCTGGAATGTGAGTGACGCTGTGCTACCCAACTCTAATCACGCTCTCACAAAATGCATTAGGATCCACAAGGTCTCTATTTAATTGTATGTTGTACTCCTGCCTTACCGCTTATTTGAACAGGTTGGATTATTGCCGAGATTCAACCTCCAACAAGTCCCATTCGCCTACAAGATGTATTCTCGAGAAGATGAGACGGGCTGGCGACAAAGCGCCGCGTTCAAGAAAGCTTTTTCCATTGATGTCGATATCGAAATGATCGGCGTTTGGTAACTTACTCCTTTCGCGATCATTTCAATGCATAAGCTAACATACTCGAAAGGGACACTGTCGGTTCTGTCGGGATGATTCCCAAGCGTTTGCCATTCACAACTTTCAACACCCATGTCAAACATTTCCGACATGCGATCGCTTTGGATGAGCATCGCGTTCGGTTCAAACCTAATTTCTATAATCGTCCCACGCACGACGAGCTCGAAAAGGGACTCAAGTGGGGCGAAGGGGTACGACCCAAGATGCACGAAAAGCCCCATCGGAGGAAGACTATGCGAGAACTTGAGCGTCAGTACACTCGAGGTGGTTCACATCAGACTGACGTTAAAGAGGTCTGGTTCGCTGGATGCCATTGTGGTACGTGACATCAGAAGGGCTTAGTCCGCACCATAGATCTAACGAGTCTATGTCTTGTCTCTAGATGTTGGAGGAGGTGCGGTCAAGAACGAGTTACGAAACAATCTCGCTCGCATCTCCCTTCGATGGATGATACGACAATGCTTCGAGCTCAATACTGGTATTCTTTTCCATCGCGATACGTTCAAATATGCTGGACTGGACTACCACATGCTTTGGCCGACCGTCAAACCCCGCCCAGAACCTGTGACCACTTTCTCTAATGGTCCGCCTGCGCAGACTCGTGCTCTGGCCACGATGGGCATCAAAGGAACTTTTGAGGATGCTCCAGACTTCGTCAGCGAGGAGGAGGAAGATCTCGCTGATGCGCTTTGTGGTACTAACGATATGCTCAAGATCTCTAAAACATGGTGGATATTTGAGTACATACCCCAGAAGATTCGATTCCAAAACGACGATGACACATGGGTTTTGAAGCTTTCGTGAGTTGCCTGGACTACTTCTCTGCTTGTTTATTCATTCTGAACGGATGCCAAATGTTACTATAGCATCAATCGAGCTCGTGGCCGGGTAATTCCCAAGCAGAGATTGGAAGGCGTTCATATTCACAGGTCGGTGAAGCTGAGGATGGAGCTGTTTAAAGACCACAAAAAGCCTTACAAGCCAAAAGCAAGGATTCTCCCTGGCGTTGAACCAACTTGGGTTGACTGATTTCCGCTTGAGCTGTTGTGATGTACTTTCAATTGTCGGGCTGCGATGCGGCAGACAAATTCCAATATCAAAATTATATAGTTGCTTCAACGACTCCCTAGTACTCCCGAAATTTCGCTCATACATACACCGGCCTCCTTCCGGCCTGGTGCATCATTATCTGGAACCACTTCTCCATCTTCGAAAGTACCATGGAAACGTTGAGAGTGCAGGATAAGATCCTGTATTGTGCGATCTTCGCTGGTCTCAAAGGTGAAGGAGAAACTTGTCGGTTTCCATCAAGCTTGCCGTGCGAGAGATTTCTCAGAAGAAATGGTGGATTGGGTCAGTAGCAGTCTCAATCGTGACCATGTCGAGAGTCTTGAGCGACGGCATCCCCTAAGGAACGGTATGATATCCTCCGCTTCATCGGTGACATCGGTAAGAACGAACGTCGTAAGATCCCATCCAGAATATTGAACGAAATTCCCAATGCTCTGGACTTGAGTTCGATAGTGGGTATAACACAGCAGGTGCCTCAGGGAAGAAAGCGCAAGGCCGTCCCATGCCTCCCTGAGAGTGTCTCTCCACTGCTAGGTATTCAAAAGATTCATTCAGGATAACACTGGGAGGTGTTGGTAGAAATGGGTCATCCTGGTCTTTGATGGACTCAGCTGTGAAGGTGGTGAGGTTGGGAGCCCGACGAATAACTTCCAAGCATTCACTGAGGCTGAGATCGGTCCCTTGAAAGTCGGCAAGGGTTTTCCAATCAAGGTCTATGTTCCGGACATACGTCCCCCAAAGTTTGACCGTGGTCGGACTCATTCTTGTCGTAGGTGCCAGGATGTCTGTTGTCTTCGTTGTGTTGGCCATACTGTCGAATGGATAGATTCTGCAAGGATAGCACAGCGCACCGTACATCACATGGTTTATGCCACCGAAGCCAGGCTGTGATTCCCTTCAGAACGGCAAATGCAAGGGGGACCACCTCGAAGTCGGTGACGGCAAAAACATGATACATCAGCTTTCTGAGAGAGCCTCAAAGCGTGCGAACATTCGGCCCGATATCCCGCACGCCAACCTGAACGTTCTTCACCTTTCTTCGGGTCTCTGCGACGTCGACCCATTCGCCCTTTAATACCAGAGCCTATACCTGTCATGTGCCTTTCGCGCGCCTAATGAGCCCCAATTTTTTCTATCATGAGTCCCATGGAAATGTCCTCCCTAGAGATCCACAACCTGCTGAGCTTTGACGACTTGATATCATACTACCATGTTGGCCAGAATTACTGAATTCACTTGTCTTACTTCAAGCAATCCCAAGAATGTGCGATGCTACACATTTATGTGCCTGTTTAATCTTGGCTGAAGCTTCGATCCCGATGTGAAGGTTACGACCTCTTAGCTATGAACCATCGCCCATCCAGCTCCATTTGCTTTATTATGGGTCACTCAGAAGGTGAGCCCTATATCTCCGCTTTTCCTCCCCCAATCCAAGCGCTACAAGCTTACTTATCTCTTCTAGAATAGTCGCAGTCTGCTGATTATAAAGCAAAATCAAAGTTCAAGTGTACTAGCGTCAACGACTTCTGCATATACGACCTTATCTTGCCAATCATACGTGGACTATCACACCTATACGATGGAAAGATCGACACGCAACATTAATTTGTCCCTCTCCTATCAAACATTAATTGGCTTCGGGAAGAGGAGAGTCATCATGAACCGGATGGACGAACCTTGTTGCTTCGACTTCATGGAAACTTGTGGGCTAGTGAGGATTCGTCACCCATCCACGACAGGACCGGTATTCAAACGTCCAGACCCCTTTCAGTGCCAAATTGGAGGTGTAAAAATGCATCATTATCAGCACGTATTTATGTTTGGCTCTATAAGAGGGAAACCCATTGCTCGCAGATGTTGTTGAATCTTGCACAAGGAGCAAATGTTGATAATTACCGATAATACTTAGGTGCGATTCCGCGACGAGATCAGTACATACACCTTGAATATTCTTATAAACATGTGAACCTCCCCAATTACCTTACAAGCCCTCATGCTTGCGAGGAGGCGCGGTCCGCCAAACTATGTGGTCACGCGATATGAATAATAATGCTTCAATTTACACAGCCTGAAATATGCATAACATGACACATCCGATGGAAAGTACAATAAACAGTCCCAGTCCCAGTCGGCCCCAGCGAAAGCAAGTAGAACCATAAATGTCGTAAAGGCATCAATACTTGACGTAACATTTTCTTGATGTACAGCAGTGCCTGAAATGGCAATTCATTCCATATTAGGCGTACAATCTACGCGATGTTACGAATGGCTCTTCGAACAGTCCTGGTCATAATCATCTACGGCATTGGTGATAAAAAAGGTGGCTTCATCGTGGCTCAAGATATGTATTGCCTTTAGTACTACGGTAATGGACTTGCAAAATCAATTGGTGGAACCCCATGCAATTTGTGCGTCTGAAAGCAGACGAATAGGTGTGCTCTGGGGATAAAACTATATGAGCATATAATCATGGTTACAGAAAGGGATATAGTAAATATTCAGTTGCCGGTTCACTATTTCTCCTCGTTAATGATTCTGATAAACGCCGTCTCGAGGCTAGAACGCCCAATAGTGAACTCTGGGAAGTCTTGCTCGTTGATCAAGATGTCAAACAACTGCGCCACGGATGTAACCCCATTCTTTCCATCGGATGCGATGGGGACCTCGAAGCGAGTGGCGACGTCGTCCATCCGTCTGGCCCCGGGAATCCTCGCCATGACACTCTCCGCCTTGAGCTGATCAAGACGCCAGCGACACGAGAAGTGGACCTCATAGGAAGTGTTGCGATCTTCCAATTCTTCGGGGGTTCCAACGGCTATATAGACGTCAGAAGCTGATACCATAAACGTAGGATAATCGAAACACACCGAGCATCCTCTTGGACATGATTCCGACCTTTGTCGCCAAATACGCTGCTTCTTCCATGGAATCTAAGTGAACGTCAAAAAAAGCTTCAAGTAGGAAGATACGACGACTTACGTGTGGTAAGTAAGATGGACTTCTTCGTGGCGACTTGCTTGAGGGTCGCCCATAGCTCTCGTTTCATTTTGGCGTCAATTCCGGTGGAGTACTCGTCGACCAAGATGACAGACGCGTTGCCTGCTCACTTGTCAGCAAAGAGACTATTAGACCACAGTACACATACCAATGAGTGCGATGGCAAGAGCCAATTTCCTTTGATTGCCTCCGGAGAGTTTTCCAGCCAGTCGGTTAGCGTAAAGATCCATGCCCATCACGTCCAAAAGAGAGTCTATATCGCGTTGCAGTTGTCTCGGAGGGTGAATACCCTTCAGCCGGCCATAAATATAGAGATGCTCGTGAACAGTAAGGTGGTCGTCGATAGCGGTGAATTGCGGGCAAACACCATAACAATTGCGTGCGGATGTCCTATTTTGCCTGACCGATGTATCGACGACCACCTTACTGTTCACG
>Ga0247742_10002582_pt1 | contig 11792 bp, 10 predicted proteins | sample UWRJL208509C2_FD_180944 | JGI IMG/M metagenome (GOLD analysis project Ga0247742, IMG submission 180944) | Plant litter microbial communities from Arlington Agricultural Research Station in Wisconsin, United States - UWRJ-L208-509C-2 | ecosystem: Environmental > Terrestrial > Plant litter >... | reverse complement strand
ATTATCCAAGATCATCGGCATCACCTGGCAGGGCTTACCTGAGGAGGAGCGTCAAGTTTGGCATCAGAAGGCTAAGGAGGCGCTCGATGAACACAAGCGCAAATTCCCCAAGTACGCATTCCGGCCTGTACAGACGAAGGCGAAAGGGACGGCATCGGCGAAGCGGAAAGTGCGAGAGGTGGAACCAAAGGACATCAAGCGCTGTACAAAGATAGCTCAGCTTCTGGTAGAGGGCAAGAAAGGTCACGAACTCGATGCCGCCATCCAAGAGTTTGACAAGCACCATGTCCCGGAAATCGTGACCCGTTTTGAGGCGCCGATAACTGCGCGCGCTTATCGCCGCTCATCGTCCGCCCCAATTCCCGACACCGAAAGTTCCCGTGTCGGTCAGACCTTCCTCCAGCACGTCACGCCCGCCCCAGAGCGCAAACCCCGGGCCGCCAGTACGCGCTGCTCAACTCCAGCGTCGATGGTTCCCACCACACCGTCTTCCATCGCCAGTCCCGTCATTGAAGCACAGGCCCCTTCTCTCAAGCAGGAGGCACCCTTCGTACGTCGGCACATGCCCATTACCTCTTCTATTACTCACATCCCCTCTATACAGAATTTCAACGATTTCTCCTTCGAGAATACCGCGTCGCCCCTAGCGACGTACAATTGTGATCCACTGGCCTGCATGCAACGCAGCGACTCTTTCGATGACGGTCACTTCAACCCCGGTCTCACCATTGATACCAACTTCATGGGTTTGGACACCTGGTCGCCTTCGCCAATGTCATCGTCGCCGTCGACTCCGAGCTACATCGACATGATGAGCTCTAGCCCTAGCATCGCTTCGTCACCGGCGCCCTCGTACGCCTCCAGCTTTGACGCCTTCGATCAGGTACACCTCGAAAAGCAGTTCAATCACTTCTCTGGCTCTTTTACTGCTGTGTTCGACCCGTCGTGCGGCATGCCTGTAGGCCAGGAGCCGTTGGGTTCTATGTGTGGCGGCGGCGGCGTCGCTGCGGATGCAAGTCTTTATGCCACTTACACCCAGCAGTCGCCACTAGGTCACATCGACCTCGACTTTTCGGCATTTATGTCGAGTATCCCCCAGTACGGGATGTGAACAGAGCGGCATTTCTTTTATTATATTCTTGTTCGTGCATTTTCGTTATTACTGTATGTATTATATTTTTTACTCTCTGCTCCATTTCTCATCTTTCTTTTTCCGCGACCTCGTTCCCTCTTTTTTTGAACGTCGGCCGGATTCGATGTGCTATATCGCCTTATTCTTCCCCTTAATGTGGCTACCTTTCCACCACCACGCTCGCACTCTGCATGCTGTACTTCTAACATGTTCCAACCGGTCTGCCTTCGATCCTCGTACCGTTGAACCCGACCTACCCACCCTCCTTCTCTTCCACCATCATTTCGCCCTATCCCTCATCTCATCCTGGCTACCCATTAGCCGTCCTGTGGACATTTGCGTCGTACAAGAGACGCTTATTTATATTTCCTCATCTACTACGAGTTCTCACTACTCGTCATTTCTTGTTTTCAAGACCCAGCCGACGCCTCAACGACAAACCCATATCGATTGTTGTACATGTATATATTCACGATAGGTTCGTTGCATTTCACCTAGACCCATCCCTTTCCATTCACGTTACAACTCATCTCATCACGAATATCTGGCGTCCCCTTAATACGCCACGATCCAATGTTTCTGTCTCTGCCAACACGAAATATGCTTTGTTTAGCATGACTATAGTTGTTTGCCTCAAATCTCTTCAAGTTCATCAAGTGCTGTAGGCGAGTCGTTGCGAAGGAACCTCGAGGCCTGCCGTCATCCCGAAACCTTTTCTCCTTTCTTGCTCTTTGTCCAACCAACAGTGTCCACGCTCCAAATCCCATGGCAAATGCTGGTCTTTCGAACAAGGATGGCAAATGCTGGTCTTTCGAACAAGGTCGACTCTGGTTTTCTATTCTTTCATTGGCGACGTTTGTAATATCCTCCTCTAGTCTGGTGCATCGCGGTACTTCATCTTCAACCACTATGGATACCCAGTGCTCTGATACTTATCAGCGAGAATGACGGGACTTCGGTGGTCATGAGGACTTTATTAATTGGGCGATGAACATTCTCCAACGAACTCCGGAGTCCGCCAGGTTTTCTCCTTTTTATCTCCCTCAGGCCATAACGCTGACATTTCGTGAGATCACCGCATGGGTTCCTGGGACCACATTGCTCTAGAAGAATAATGACGAACTTCCAAAGATCGGGTGCAGACCTACGACGATACATATTCTCATTTTTTCCGAGTCTCAAGGACATCCTTCAGTGGCGCCTCCACTTATGGCATAGGGACGTCGTGCAATGAGGCTACTCAACGCCAGCCCCTGACTTCATTTTCTTGAGATTGGTAATCCAGGTTCCATCAGAGTTGTCCCGGAAGCGGGAGTGGTACGTGCAGGAGCAAGGTTTTGAATCTATTTCTGTCAATTTCTTCAAAGTTCACATCGTTGAGTTTCGCGAGCTTTAGGTTTCCGATTCCGGTATAGACTCGGACTCTCGGAGTACCCTCGAGTTTCTACGACAAATATGACAGTTCATGGGGATATTCATCAAGATGGTATAATTAACGTGTGATTTGAGTGGAGGAAGTGCCTAGAGGTTCCCAATTTCAAGTACAACAATGCGAATCTGTGTGCGACATTCACTAGGAATACCCTTTGTATTTTTAATAAGCCAACTGAATACTAGAAATGAGATGTATATCTATTACCTTGGGACAGACCAGGAGTTCTATATTCACTGAGACAAAAGCAAAAAGTCTATCAGGCACTGAATCCTCGTAGCTGAATCACAAAGGCCAGCCCGATCATTTGAAGAATAATCCATTGTACGGCTGAGCGCGGGAAAGGTTAAGGGCGTGGGAAATGCCAAATCGGCAGTATTCATTGTCGTTCGGAATGCTCCAAGTTGTTCAGCACGGCATTCGTTACGTCGAGGTCGACATCATGAATCTGTGACAATTTCTTTCCAATACTCACTCTTATTTCACTCAATATCTGCCAGTTTTGTGACGAGGACCCGCACCATTCGATGCCAATTGGCAACTCATTCTTCGACTATGTCAACGCTCGACTCTCGATTGCCTTACTACGGTCTATTGCACCTCTCAGCATTGTCTATCTCGTAGTCTGTGTAATAAAGAAGGAGTATCTGTGTTCGCAGCTCGCTATCATAGCTGCAATAGAAGCCTCGTTCTATCTACTGGTCTTCCTCCCAAGACGAGCCCGACTACAGGCAGTATGCATCACGATAGTTCGTTACCACGACAAACGCTGATTCAATTGATGTAGCCCCCCACATCTCCACCACCAGCCCTCGACAAGAAGCACCGTCACTTTATATTCAAGAAATGTCTTGATTCTGGCCTCTCGGACACAGTCGGTGACGGTCTCTTTCCCAGCGGTTGGTTCCTGCCCAAAAACTCGATACCAAAGCGCGAAGATGTCATTGATTGGCTTATCTGGGCGCTTTTTCTGACCTCTCGAGAAGAACTCGACTTCGGCCTATACGAAGAGGAGCTTAACGGTTACCTTCAGGAGATTGAAGTCGCAATTGGCAGGAAACTAGAGGATGGCCATTCGAAAGACGCTGGTGTGAGGAGCATGAGGGTTAATCTGGACAGAGTGGTCATGCTGCATAGGCCTCTGTTGTGGTATTTCGTAAGTGAGAGGTTCCCTTTGCCAGCTTTACGACTAATGCAATCCAGATCGTCGCTCTGGTGGACACTTACACTTCGGTCACGTTCTTGAGCATGGGTTTCAAGCATTACACACCACGAGATTCACGGTGGAATACGACCTTTCCGCCAAGACCTCTTCTCGCGTTCATGTCCAGCTGCGCACCAGATGGCGTTGCGTTTCCATACTGGTACCGCGCACACAAATCAACCACGAAACTCCCACTGGTCTTTATACACGGTATCGGGGTAACTAAATACGCTTCTATTGGAAAGTCTCCTCTGACTACCCTGTTTCTAGATAGGTCTCTACCCATATACTCCCTTTTTTCAGACTATCATCAAGGGAGGCGACTCGGATATTGGTATTCTTCTTCCAGAGTTGATGTCAATCTGTATGCACATGACTCCTCGCTCGGTACCACCGCGACCCGAGATGCTGGCTAGTTTGAATATCGTTCTGGAAACGCTGGAGAAATCGGAACGAGAGACTCAAATCTCGTCCGACAGGTTGGCCTCCGACGCTCCCAACATTGGTGATGGACCTAGCGTTCAAACACCACTCTTGGATAACGAACATCCCCCAGTTGACTACAATTCCACTCCGTCTACTCGAACGGGATGGGATAATGTCGTCCTCGCTGGTCACTCTTATGGGACCTTCGTCTCGGGCTGGGTCATTCGTCAAGTAATTGACGTCGACTCCATCAATGACTCAGACATTACAAGTCCTGAAGAAAAGCTCACCAACAAGATAGCCCACACAATTCTCATTGATCCAATTCCCATTCTCCCATCTAATCCTACTGTGGCCTACAATTTCCTTTATCGCCACCCATCTTCAGTATGTCCTCGAAAACTAGGGAGCGTATATATTCCAGAAGTGGTTGCAGAAGCTGCAGATACTCTCCTTGATGTGGAGCTCGGGCCATCCTCTCCTTCAGTGGCTAAGCCGCTTTCTCCTCGACCATCATACTACTCCTCCGCGGCTGCATGGCAGCTATGGTACTTCGCGAGTCGCGATGCGGATGTAGCTCGGACGTTGTTCCGAACGTTCTTCTGGACTGAAGGTGGTATATGGAAGGAAGACATCGTTACTTTCCTTTTGGGTGGTCGAGCCAGATGTTCCGTTGATGACTCTGAGGGCGGCACCTTGGCCACTTCCGCCAGTAGCAATTGGGTACAACGTCGGAGGAAGGGTCGAAACATGGCAGTTGTTTTGGGCGGCATGGATCAGGTGGTGCCAGCTGAAGCCGTTCGGCGATACTTGACCAAGGAGGAGAAGTGGAAGGAATCTTGGGTTGGGGCTGTTGTGGATGATGCCGACGCGGTGAACGGGATGGACACTGCTGCTAGTCTAGTACCCAGTGGATCAGGAGACCAAGGGAGACATGGAAGGCTGGATGTTATTTTCAATCCCAAGCTAGACCACGCCGTCATTTTCGACGAGGACAAGTGGACAATGCCGCTTGTTGATGTCGTTCGGCGTTATGTGCGAGACGTATGACCGCCGAATATATTTCACTCTATTATCTACTATAATACCGAAACTATTCTATCGTTGTCTAATTTCATGTTGACCATGCCCAAGAACAGTAGGTTACTTTTGCATATTGAAGATACGTAAGTACGAGTCTTTGAGGTGATAGTGCTAGGCGTGACCATTTGAAAGTTGGTCAGAGGTGAGGTTGTCGCGGTCCAGATAGATGAGAAACGAAGGGCAGAAACATAAAGCCGACGTTCGAGGAGGTCAACTCCCTGCAGTGTGTGCAAATCATCCTGCTTGATATACTTGAGGTCCTTTATCTGCCACGGATATGAAGCAATGCGTTCGCGGTTGTCAGTGTTACTATAGTTCTGCGAATTCTACAAGTCTACAAACGAAGCTAGTACACGTATATGGAGTGGAATAATAGTTCAAATAAAGTACAGGACCACGCAGGCTGCTGCGCAAGACTACAATTTGGATTATGGTAAGACCGAAAGGAAACGAATCGTGAACTTGAGAAATAGGATGGGCACAAGCGTTCAGGTGTCTTGAAATATCATGTTGACGGGAGGAGGGTCAAAGACTTCCCCACTTCCATTCGTTGTGAAGACCTCGTTCTTCTGATTTCGTGACACATGTATCACTTATCGTCGCCAGCAGTACCTCTGCCTCGAAGGCTACCCAGTAAACCACCAATGAAGCCACTTCCTCCACTCTTCCCTGGGCTGGCGGTAGTAGTATCAGGCGCAGCTGCTTCAGCGTTGACCGGACCGCCTGCATCTTCAGCAGCAGCATACATGTCGTCTGTATCCTCCTCATCCTCTACTGGTGCATTCGTTTCGGTTGCGGCCTCAGGCTGAGCGTAATCGTGCGTTTCGACACCTTTGGCGGGCTCGGCTGGAGCCTCGGTGGGGGCCACAGTCGGAGGAGGTGATGGTTTCTTCAACGCCGAGGCGGGATGAACTGGGGGAGGGCTGTTATAGCGCACTGGCCCCTGAGCCTGGCGATTGACCTGCTGGGCGGGGTGGAGGGGCGGAGGGGTGATCGAGGTCGACCTGACTCGAGATGCGCTTTGAATTCGAGCATGGGCCGCACTAGGAAGTTCTTCGTCTGTCGACATGCCTCCAGCAGCGGCATCGTCATCGTCGATGTGGCGAGAAGTGCGGCCTTCAGGAGCCTTCTCCAGCTGCCTTTGGCTTAGCCTACGTCCAACTCTTGCCCCTCCACCATTCTGGTTAACGGGAGTATCCTCAGGATAGCCAGGATCAACGTTGGGACCTGTAGTATGTGTCGACACCGGCTGAGCTTGCATGGAGGCTGGATGATGGTGGAGAGAAGGTTGGACAATGGGCGCGGCATGGAAGCTAGAGTCGCTGCGATAGTTCACAGCGTCGTTCGAGTTCGACTTGGGGTAGTGTCCAGGTATCGAATGCTTTTTATCGATCTACGAAAGACATTATGGTCATAAGTATAGTAGCAGGATATAAGGAGAGATTAACCACGAACAACGTATCCGTTAGGCCCGATCTCAGCTGGATAGTGTTTCTCTGCATGCGAGTGGCCATGACCATGAGGGTGAGTGTAAACTGGTGGTGCAGCATCCTCATACGAGTGCTCATGGTCTACCTCCTCCTCGACGCTACTTCCGTCTCCCTCATCAGCCGTATGAACGGCATGCTCGTCGCCCGTATTCTCCGCTTCCTCATCCTCTTCTTCCTCCTCGTACTCCTCGGAATTGTACCCGGCGGACTTCACAGCGGCCTCGACTGGTCCAGACCGGTCTACTTGTTCGCTTGCGACGAGGTAACGCGCGCAGAGCATGCGAATGTCGTTCCACCATTCCATCATGTCATCTCGACTCCTCGCGCGGAAGCTCCATGCCTTGGTTCCCTCGGACCCGATGAGTCCTTTGAACGATCCAGTCTTTGTTGTACCCAGCCCGTCCTTCCGACCTTCAATATGGAACTTGTGGGCTTTCGCTGTCGGTGAAGACGCTGGGCCAAGAGTGCATGTCGGTAGGAAAAGAGAGAAGTGAGGGTTCTGGCCGCCAGAGACAGTAGGGTCAGAAGTTGTGTATTCATGCAAGAACCCAGCAGCTGTGAGCACAAAGTACGATTCGGTGTATGTGCGCGTGAAGCGCTTCTTGCGTTCGAGATGGCCAGTGTGGACGGGTACGACGGAAGCATCATCTTTGAGGGGATAGGTGATAGAAGATGGGTCGCGAAGAGGTGTGTCGGGGTCGAGGAGATGATCGGAGCGCGCGGCGAATTGGATCCACTCGCGGTCTGGGGCCAACGAGGACAGATGCGTTGTTAGAGAACGGAATACTTCTTGGGATGCGGAGGATGCGCGGGATTGCCACTCGTCGAACGTTTGCCATGCGGACTGGATAGAACGAACAATGCCCTCTTCGAAATGGGCAGAGTTTTGCTGCATCATAACAATGGACTTTTGAAGGAGATTTTCTTCAAGGACTTGACGTTGGAGTTGGCGAGCGACATGTTGGTTTGAGATGAATCTTGCTTTGAAGTCAGATGACGAAGTGTGGAGCAACAGTCTCAAAGGCTTACGGATCATTTTTCGGTTGCAGGTGCATAGGAGTATTCTTGAATGTGGAAATGTTGTTCGCTAGTTCACCGACGAGTTTTGTTGATAGCTCTCGTTCCTTGGCCACATTGGCAGCCAACTTCCCAGTATCGTTTTGAACGTTCTGCAGGCAATCAGCAAGATAGCTTCCAATGAGAAAAAGAAACGTACCTTGATATGAGCCTTAATCTCCGCTCTCAGCTTTTGGAGGTGCTGGACAATTGAAGAATCGACGGTTCGTCCCAAGTCGGCGTGTTGATCAGCAATTATGCGAGTCTTGTCGCGAATATCGTAGTATACATCCTAAAGCGTTCGAATGAGCAAGATGTAAGGGAAGTGATCAAATATAGACATGCCTGGAGCCCGCCTTCTCCGAGGAACTGATTTCCGGCTTTGAACGGAACTTGGATTACACCTGCGAGTTTTGTCAACTCTTTCGCAGTATTGTTCTCTATATCGGCGATGCCCTACGAGAGGATCAGCAAAATTCTACAAAGAATAAGTATCACTAACCTCAAAATACGATGTGAGTTGTTTGACAATGACTTTCCAAGCGACAAAACGTTCAATGAGCACGTCTGCGGGCTTGAGGTCGATAAGCTCAATGTTTTTCTTGATGAGCGATTGATTCCGCGACAGTGTTGAGGTCCTTGACCGAGCACTGGCTCTTGAAGGCGCTCTGGAGAGTGTATGGTGATTGTCTGAGAGATTCATGGTGGACGGGGTTAGCGAGCAAGGTGCGAGACGGAGTTCTTATATGGGTTACAGGTTTCGGAAGGACGTCATGCTAACCCTAACCTTACACGGGACAACAGACACAAACAAGCAGACGTGTTCTACGGCACGCTGGCAAATTGTTTTGTGCGCACGACCACCACCATTACTATCCGTCTAGTTCTAATTTTTTATCGTCAACATGAGTGCTGCCATGGCCAACCTCGCAATCTCTCTCGGTGCAATGCAACGTATGTGCTATTGGTTTCCTTTGTCTCCTGTACTCACCTTGCTCTAGTTGCCCGGAGAATACCCTTCGATGACCCTCAGGTACTCAACTACTGTCGCATTGGCTATGTCAGCGCACAGCTAGTTGTACTTGCCATCTATTACTATATCTCTATGGCTGTGAGTATTGGACCTTCCAGCTCAACTGACCAAGCTCACACAACTACCTGCAGATTAAACGCAAAAACGACCAAACGGTGCTCAAATACGGTTCGTCATTCGCTAACATCATGCTCTTTGCTCATTCTCAACCCAGTGGACCCACCATCGCCTATGGTTCGTTTTGGGTATTCTAAATTGATGCTGCTCCGTCCTCATTCCCTTATAGTCGCAGGACCAACAAGGCCAGCTCGTCACTACTACCGTTCGGGACTATGACCTCTCCGAAACTTCGAAGCTCGTGCGTTGCTCTTTTTTGTGTGCTCTTCATACCTCATTCTTTCTTTTAATAGCTCCGTTCGACATACATGGGTATCGCCATGATGGCCGTCATGCACATCTACTTCCACTTTACCCAGCCCCTGTTCATTCAAGGACTCATGGGTATCAAAAATCTCTATGACGCCAAGCCTGTCAAGATCTACATTTTCGGACAAAAGGCAGAGGGTGACTTGAAGCGTCCGTTCAAGGCAGCGAGCATGTTTGGACGTGCGTCCCGGTTTCTCTTTACCTCGATATCTCAACTGACGTCTCGCCCAGCCGCCACTGGCCCACAAACTGATGCCGCCGCTATCGCAGAGGCCGAGAAGCGTGTCGGTAAGAAAGAGGAGTAATCTATCAAAATTATACATCTCTATCTGTAGTTCGGTCGGCGTAATGGAATGTGGTTGGTTGTTGAAGTTCATGTGTTACCATATGACATGGTGTCTACCTGTGCACGATAAATCTCGCTGTCACTGGCTTCTACATATGCCGAACATGCCATGTATGCTGCGCGTCCTTCAGGGAACGTAACTCTGGGTATTCATGTGCACAGCTTGCGGCAGTACGATGTTTATGGGATTCAGCGAACAACTAATTCCTTCCTGTCGAGAGCGGAGTCTGAACCCGCTCCTTCCACCACATCATGTCTCGCCTGGGATTCGACGTTGAGACTCAACAATTCCAGGGAGTGGCACGACATGGCTCTCGATTACCTCCGAATCGGCATGACACCAGCGCCTCAAGCCGCCGCAGCGATACGGCGTGCACTGAATGCTCCGTCCAGTGTTGCACACACCGAGACCCAATCTCTGGAAACCAAATGCAGAGGCTTCGGCACATTGCCTCTTCGCCTATGATCAGCGATCTTTATTCACTGGTGCTCCAGTCGCCGACCTTCAGTTTGCTCATATAATCAACCCTATTCATATCAGTCAGAACAAAGGGCGAGGGTGGTGAGTGATTATGTTCTTTACCTCCGCCCTCTTTGACGCATAATCCCAGGAAGCTGTTCGTACCCAATAACATCTCCAACCTAAAGAATATCTCGAGCCCTCACCGTCGAAGATGCTCGTGCCGACTTGAATTGTCCTGCCGTGTGCTCCCTTGCTATGGTCACCAACGTGCACTGCAAGTTGCGTCAGTTTATGACAGACCATGAGGCCTTGACTACTCCCCGGGTCCAGAAATTTGCGGGCTTATTGTCTAAGCTGATCAATGCGATATTTTTCTTCCCTGAAGGAATGGTAATGTGGTTGACTTCTCAGAAACTTCTGACCCAGACGACGGCCTGACGTCGACTCCGAGGTTCGATTGGTTCTGAAAAAGGTGATCCTCGTCGCAATGCCCGGGAGCGGACTGATGCAGCGATAATGTTATTTGGTACCTGTCGTGAGTGCAACGTTGCCTACTTAGAAACCACTGATTCTGTGCTACTAGCTTATGCAAACCCACATGTTCATAATCCGGGATTTGAATGTATTCACATTTGACATTTGGGTAGTTGCTCATTGATATTGGTCAGGCTCTCATCCGCTGGATATCTTCGTCGTGATGGGTAATAACGATGACGACTCTGCAACGGTCTCATTAGACTCCGGTTTGGTGGCGGACCCCTCATCCGACGAACCAGCCCATTCAAAATATGGCTCGTATTCACTATTTCTCGCTCCAATTCTCCTTGTATGGCGGACTATACCGCACCCGCGTAGGCAACAATGAAGCGCTTTGGCCACGAACTACTTCCTGACAACTTAAACAGCTCCGAAGCCCGCTTGGAAAATGTTAGGACTCTGAAACTTCCAGTTCATGCAAATTTCGTTGAATTAAAGATTTTGTTCGCTGCAATAGTGCGTCTAAGCTGACTTCAGATCGCCTAGTATTACTTGCACAATCAGAGGAGAACAAATACACGCTCGGAGTAGCAAATTATGTCACATTCACGACTCCGACCCCATTAACCTTCCTGTCCCATCTCCAGCTTACCTTGCTTTTCAAGACAAGGTCGTTCATTTTATTAGGAGCTGCTGCATGTACCGAGAAATTCGTGTACAACCCTCAACGATTAGAATGGTGACAAAAATCACAATGTTTAACTCTCACAGGTACCCTGTTGTAATCTTAGACAGTTGTTTCGGCTTCTGCCGAGCTATTCTAAACCTGCTTTTTTATACTACCCTCAACTTTGTAAAGTCTCGCGCGAAGAGATATGTCTCAGCAGCTGCAGATGAAGAAGACAGAGCGCAAGATCTCCGACATCAGCTCGGAGGAAGCTTCCAATGTGATTTCTCTTTTGAAGTGCATGGTCGCTGACCTGGACCCTCAGGAGGAGGGTGATGATGTTGTCACAACGTCTGCCAACAAGATTATTGAAAAGCCTTCAGAGCAGAAGGTCTGTTCCTGCATAAAGCTTCTCGCTGTTTTTTCATGCGTATTTTTTTATCAGGCACTGGCATCCTCTGACCCCACCACCCTTTCGCTAAAGAACTTGAATGCGAAGATCGCTCTCAAGGGCTTTGGCTGGACAGCGGACGGCGAGGAGGCAGCCAGAAACGCTG
>Ga0247742_10002581_pt1 | contig 11794 bp, 13 predicted proteins | sample UWRJL208509C2_FD_180944 | JGI IMG/M metagenome (GOLD analysis project Ga0247742, IMG submission 180944) | Plant litter microbial communities from Arlington Agricultural Research Station in Wisconsin, United States - UWRJ-L208-509C-2 | ecosystem: Environmental > Terrestrial > Plant litter >... | reverse complement strand
AACGGAGGGAATTATCCCCCAACTCTGTCTTCACACTGTGAATCTCGCCAGCCTATACTATCCCGGATTCTTCGACTGCACATTAGAGCTTCCAACATCTTAAAATAACGACGCCTCTTATTGATTTTTTGTTCCAATGGTAGCTACACATACCGTCTTTGTTTTCCTGTACACTAGATATCCCAAATAGAATTAAAGTATGACAAGTGATACCGCCGTCGGGATTTTGACATTCATAGCTATTTTTGGAAGACGGCCGCAAGCTGTCAACCTCACACATCGGAATCCATGATGCGGCTATTCCATAGACGGTGATGGATTGGACCTACTGCTAGAGAGCTAAAATGCTCACTCAGTCGTGAGTATAGTATAAATACCAGCTTACCACCTCTCTCAATCGTCAGGCTGGTCCTACCACACTTCTTCACCCAAACCTTTCTTTCAACCCAACTTTCAAACTTTTACTTTTATTCTCCTAAAATGCGCTGGCCGTTCATTACCTCCTTCATCACTCTTCTCTTTGCATTTACTCTTCTTGATAGCATCGCTGCTGCCCCCGTCAAGGACAAAGACGCGGTGAACGCCGGTGCATTCAAAAAAGGCAGCAAAACATATCGAAATGCCGCCATGAAAAACCCGACTTCCTATCAAAAAACTACTCTCGGTGGTCAAGTAGTCAAGATGAAGACAACAAAGGCAGCATCGGTAGGGAGGGATGCTGGTACGTACTGATTCTCCAATTAATTCCAGGATAGCGTTGATTTACTAGCTACTGGATAGATCATAAACTTGAGGCGCAGACTGTGGCAACTGCTGTTAAGAAAGCTGGCATTAATAAGAAATCCTCAGTAATCCGTTGCATTGCAATTATGATTTCTCACTTGAGAATGTATCCAGAGCTATCAAACCTGCAGCTATGAAAGAAACCAAAAACATCCTCAATGCACCCGCTAATATGGCATTCGTCGATGCAGACGTGAACAAAGCGGTTCGTCTATAAATCTGCCCCTACTAAATTAATCAGGCTCTAATTCTGGTAATACCAATATCTAGAAAGGTCAAGCACAACGATCAGCCCTCAAAGGCAAGAGTCCCGCCGTTGACGCGCCTGTCAAGCATTACATGAAGCAAGTGGACGCAGACGCCAAAGCCACCGCAAAGCAGCTTGATGCCGCTTTTAAGAAGGTCAGTTTCTATGTTACATGCATAATTTGAAGTCATTAACGCTTGATAATTTCACTTACAGCACGGCTATCCAGCAGTCAAGGTCGAAGACGAACAGGAACGAGTAATGAAGAAGTTGAAGTTGAGGAGAAGGCTTTTGGAGCTCTTGGACGGCTACTAGAGGGAAGGAGTGGGGGGGACTGGCATAATTGCAGCGCAGATACTTCACAGTGCACGTATAGAAGATGAGAAATTTGTGAAACGACGAGAGCCGAAAAAAGATTTAAATAAAGGCATACACCCGTTAATACACTTGGCTCATAATGGATATAGACGAAATTAATCGACGATCCCAGATGTGATAGGTAGAACGGGCGCCTGCGACGTCCTGGAGGGGTGGGTATACGATTTCTATGACCCTAGTTGAGCGGGTGGTAGTATGAGGACTGAAAAAAGACGGCATGATTAGAGAATGGGAGGATGAGAGTCAAACGAGAGAACGGAGAAGCACTGAGAACTAAGCTTGACCACCACACGGACAAGTCGAGAGCAACACAGACGGTGCTACAAGCTCCTTGAGAATACATCTTAAAGATATCAGCTCATAAATGAGTCGGTTCGGATACCATAATGAATATGAGAGTGCTTGATCAGTGATGCGGCGTCTGTGATGTGCGCCATACGACAGCGTGGAGAGTTTGGTGAGAATATAAAGATTGTAAGTGAAAGAGGGAAAAAGTGGAGGTGAGGAAGAGTAAGTTTGAGATTGAGATGAGAGCGTACCGAGTAGAAATGAGGATGACATAGGACCTTGACCTCGGGCCAAACACTGCGGGTGGCATTGCCGCTGTCATTCAAGTTGATGGTGGTGCCTGGGCATGCTGGAGGTGGCAGATTTTGTTGTGTCTGGTGGCAAAAGTGCTAAGAGGAGAGGGCAAGTTCGTGGAAGGTCTTGTCGAATCTAGACGATCACCACAATGCCGACATCCACTTCCCTTTTTCGTTCATCCCCCGACGCGATCCGACCGACTTTTCCACTTAAGCTTTCTCTTTTCTTTCCACCAGGTTCTCCTCCTTGGGCACACAGCAGGCTCAGGCATCTATATACACTATGACCATGGAACACAGCAACTACGGTCATGATCATTTTCTTCTCCCGTACCGTGCACACACGCAATGGCTCTGGTCGCCGAGGCCGTGTCGATTCGGCGAAGAAGCATAGAGTCTGGCGTCTGCACCCTCTAGTTGCCGGGGATATAGATCCTCTTACTGCCATTGGGTCACTCGCCGGCACTCCGAGTCTCAGGGTTTTCACGTCCCAGAAATAAGGTCTCGGGCGATCTTAAGTGTATTGATATTGCAAGGGTCCTACGTTGATGCGACGTATAGTAAGTAGGGCTACTCTCGAAGGAGGATTTGATGCGCGGTCATATGACCAGGGAGGAACCGTAAGGTGAAGAATTTTCCCCGACGGTCTCGGCGACGCATCGAATAGTCAGCGGAGAGACCCAACGGCTTGTGTTCCTGTTCAAGCAAGAGTCGAGATATTTTTCGCTGTGTTCCTTTCTTGAGAATTTTGTCGCCGGACTCGCCTGTGTATACACGCAATTCGGAGATGGGAGGAAAGATGAATTCCGCTGGCACATACTCCGAAAATTCTTCATCCAAAAGTTCAAGCAGCTCAGCGAGTTCAGATTCCAACCAGGATGGTGGTATAGATATTATCGTGACGTTGCGAAAACCGAAGCACAGATTACACAGCCCCCATGCTGAGGTTTTTTTGAAATCCGTCGGAGAGGCAAAAATTGTGTCCCCCTCTAGTAGGAGGCAACCTTGCCGTTCGAGTGACAGGACTACGTGTTGGACACCATCACATTGTTCCCTTGTTGGGAACCCTGACTCATTCATATTATATTCAGCCTGTGCGATATCTAACGACGGCCAAACGAGTGAGGTTGTAGTCGGGAGGGACAGCATGTGAAAGATCAGGGGAGTACAATAAGGATTTTCAACCCATGATGCAGGAAAGATCTCTAGGTGCTCCAGTTGAGGAAACCGGACGCGATCATTGGGGCTGGGTCTATTGAAGTGTAAAAAATCCTGCTGTAGGTTGGTTGCCTTGAGGAACAAGACGCGCAAGGTTTGTGAACAAGATGCCAAGAATCCAAGCATCTGTTGATCCGAGACATAGTCAAATTTGTCATCGTTCAGGTAGAGGTGGGTCAAATTTGGGATAGGTGTGGTTGGCCAAGAAAAGTGGGTGAGCGAAAGTTTTTGGAGCTGCGGTGTATACCCGCGAGGAAGGGTGCCACCTGGAGTATCGTCATCTTCGCCGCTTGAGACGAAAGAAAGTCCGATCTCGGTGACATTGGGAAGATCGCCCTTAAGGATGTTCCAAGCGGCTTTGTGGAATTCACCCCAAAGAAAAATCCCAGATATTCGTTCAAGATGCCGCTCCAAAGCGGCATAGAAGTGGTCGATCGATTTCCTTTCCGTGGGCGAGTTCGATCTTTCATGGTAAAGTGTGATTGGGTGGGGCTCGGCACGGTCGAAGAACATGGTTGCCAGATGACCTGGGCGCTTCATACGATCTCCGATCTGGACAAGTCGCCAGAGTCTCGGGTTACCGATAGCGCACTGTCGCCAATATTGGCAGACGTGGCTGATAACTATCCATGAGTGAGATCGTACATCGAGGTTTTCTGGGGGAGGCATGCTCAGGAAAAACGAAGCATCGCAAACTTCGCCTCTAACAAGCTCGAATATCTTCCATAAGATTTCGATCGGAAGGCGATTGACTGAGTACGCTAGGTCTCTGTAGCGCAGAAGCTTAGCGGAAATATCTTTTGAGAGTTCGAAGAGCGAAGTCCGCTTGAGGATTCGTATGAGATGTAAATCGAGGTACCCATACTAAGAGGAGACTTGCCTGTTTAATGTCATTTCTAAACCGGATTTAAATCAGCATACTCGTTATTCTGAGAGGATGAACACACACTCGTCTGGAATATAGTTTGTCAAAGGCTGGGCGTCAAGTCTGTTCTTAACTGCGAGCAGGAGTTCGCCAACGCTGGCACTGTCGAGATACGCATGCGCCATATGATTTTTTTTTGAAGCGGCCGGACTTGAAGCGTCCAAAAGTGAAGGAGGGGTGATTGCGCAAGGAAAAGGGAGAATGTTCTGGGTGTTTCACACACGGTTTTTGATACCTCACCAAGTCGGGAACGCCTCTCTGGAAAAGCAAAAGAAAATATGTGTGACGGTAATAAACGTGACCGGCAAGAACTTGACACCTTAGTACCTGCCGATAACGTCTGCACGACTGACATGACAGCCGGCGAGCCGACTTAACAGTTAAATGTCCGCCGTGTTACTAGATGCTACCTTTAGATTACAAGTCTTTGAATTCCACCGTGACCTAACGAATCATGGGACCAACTCTACCGCAAGATGTGTGGTGGCATATTGCAACATTCCTATCCAAAGAGGAGATCTGGCGTCTACGCTTTCTCAACCACATCTTTCTGCACCTTGCCCTCGCAAATCGGTTTTTGACATTGAGTATCTTTTCCTCAAAAACTCACGACTGGACCTATGCTCGTCGTTTGCGCAAGTTTAGGTAGGTCGCTTGTTTTATCTCACGCAAGTTACAACATTGAACTTGAGCTTGATCTCGGGCCCTTTCAGTAATTCTTCTATGGCCGACTTTGTCAAAGAGTCGTTTTTTCAACCCCAGACAGAGCCAGAAGGGGATAACTTGGCGATCGTAAAGGCTTTTCGGAATGCATGGAAGCGCCCATTTAATCTCCTCATGCGCTCTGTAAAGGCTCAGCACACCCATAAATCTGTGGTTGAAGCAACTTGTCGCTTCAAAAATGTATCTTCAGTCAGGGTTCACTTCACCAGCATGTGTGATCCGACCCGGGCGATTCTCAGGAAGACACTTCCACTTATCTATTCCACTCTGCAGCATCATGCGGAGAACTTGACCTTACTTGCTATCACGGTGCCCCTTGTAGAAGCCTCAAATCTTCTTCGACCCTCTCTCGTCCTCCCTCGCCTGAAAACCCTCAATCTCTTCTTATATCGTCGCCTCGAAGCCCCACACGACTCAGTCGGCAACATTTTGGCAACGTCCATACTGCCCTTCATCAACAACCACGCGCAGACGCTGGAGGCATTCAGGATTATGGAACATACTAGGCTCGACTTGACGGTTCTCTTCAAAAGACTAAGACACATACCAAACCTGAAACAATTATACTTTCCGTTGACAACAGAAACAGAGGGTCATCACGTCCGAACTTTTCTTCACCGGCATTCTGATACGCTTCGAGACATAACGATCCAGACTTACAATGCTAGGGGACCTGAAAGTTCCTTCGATTCCGTTGCGCGGCATTTATTCGAGATCCAGACACCCGTGCCTGACCTGCAACGTCTGGATATCTGGTTCGCTGACCACTCAGGGTCGCTTTCTAACCCCGAAATATTCGGCCAAGTCGCATTCACTAGCAATAGTCTCGTGTCGCTCGAACTCGCGAACCAGAAGCTGGACTTCGCCGCCTTATCCTCACTTCTGCTCTCGGATACCCATAGCTTTCAGCGCTTGAGAACCCTTGTCATAGAGGTGTATGAACTTACCCCGGTGGCCATGGATCTATTCGCAGAACGTTTGGTCAATCTCTACGACCTCAAATTAAAGACTCGGTTGTTTCAGCCAGTCGTAAGGAATTTTATTGACGTCAGTGATATCAGGAGGATTCACCAGGTGAGTACCTCTCTAATTCTGAGATATTCTTCCTGGCATTTATTCCTCTTCTTTAGTTTTGCTTCGAGATTCGAGGTCGTGACTATAGGGCATGGTCGCTCAAAGATATGTCTTTGACTTGCTCGGACAATAACAAAGGCATCCGGTTTTTTCACACTGCAATTTCACTGGCATTAGGTGTAGAGAAGACCTACAATGGGAGGTCTTGGGGATCAGATACTACTGCCGCTCAAGATCTCGAGGAATTACTAACAAGTTAAGTCTAAGGAACGTGTTCAAATAAATGGATGGATTTTAACCCTTAAACCAGGGCTGTAGCCGTGTAACGCATATTGGGGAGGACCCCATGATATATATGGAATTACCTTCAGCGTAATCTACGCGTGCCTGATTCGAAGGCTGGTAAACCCGAGTCGTTGACTCGCTGGCCTCTTACTTACTTCAGTATGAGTCTGCTATGAGGACCGGGACATCAGTATTGGAGACCTACAGATCTGCCCAAATTGTGCTGCCCAGACTTACTTGAGTTCATCTAAATGCAGGTGCTTAACTCGATCTAGAGTCATATGGGGAGTAGTGGGGTTAGAGTTTTTATTCCCTTCACAAAATTTAGTACTGTTACAACTTCCGACCAACCGATCTGCGCTGCCGGCCGGAACCCGTGATATTCGCACGACGAGGTTGATTTACTGTTCGGACACCATCGATCATCGAGCTCAACACTCCCAACACTTTTGGACGCACACTGCAAGCGTAAGCAAGAAACGCATTACTCAGACTTTGGGTTGCATTTCTGAACGCAATCATGCTCAACGCGCCCGCTCCCCTCGGGATCATGGGGCCAACCTTGCCGCCAGACCTCTGGTTGCATATTGCAACATTCCTATGCAAAGCAGAGATCTGGAGTCTACGCCTCCTCAACCACACCTTTCTGCACCTTGCCCTCGTAAACCGGTTTTCTACACTGCTGATCGTTTCCTCAAAAACCCACGATTGGACCTACGCTCGTCGTTTACGCAAGTTTAGGTAGGTTGCTAGTCTTATCTCATGCAAGTTAAAACATCGAACTTACCTCGGGCCCGTTCAGCAATTCTTTCGCGGCCAACTTTGTCAAGGAGTTGTACTTTCATGATTGTTCGGAGGCAGGAGACGACGACTTGACGATTGCAGATGTATTTCGGAATGCATGGAAGCGCCCATTTGATCGCCTCATGTGGTCTGCAATGGCTCGGCGCACTCATAAATCCGCCGTTGGAGCAATTGGTTGTCTCAAAGGTGTAACTTCAGTCAGGCTTTGCTTCAACAGCATGTCTAATCCGATTCGGAGCCGGGCCATTCTCAAGAAGACACTTCCACTCATCCATTCCACGCTGCAATGTTATGCGGAGAACTTAGCCTTACTTTCTATCACGGTGCCCCTTGTTGAGATGCCAGATCTTCTTCCACCCTTTCTTATTCTCCCTCGCCTGAAAATCCTTCATATTTTCTTCGAACATAATCTCAAAGCTGCACATGACCCAGTTGGCAACATTTTGGCAACGTCATTACTCCCCTTTGTCAACAACTACACGCAGACGCTTGAGGAATTCAGGTTCGCAGTAGCTTCCGCACTCGATATGGCGCCTCTCTTCAAAGGACTGAGATGCCTGCCGAACCTGAAAAAACGACCTTTCAGTTGACGGAAGAGACAGAAGGTTATCACATCCGAAAGTTTATTCACCAACATTCACATACACTTCGAGACATAACAATCCTGACTCACAATCCTGAGGGACCTGCAAGCTCCTTTGATTCCATTGCGCGACTCCTCTTCGAGATCCAGACAGCTGTGCCTGACCTGCAGCACCTGCGTATCGTGTTTGGTGGCCATCTTGGGTCGCTTTCCAACCTTGAAATACCCACCCAGCTTGCATTCTCTAGCAATAGTCTCCTCACGCTCAAGCTCATGAACCAGGAGCTCGACTTCGCCGCGATCTCTTCGTTTCTGCTCTCAGATACGAATGACTTTCAACGGTTGAGAACCCTCGCCATAGAAATATCTGAATTTACCCCAGTGGTCTTGGATCTATTGGCCGAACGTTTGGTCAGTCTCCACAACCTCGAATTAACGACTCAGTTCTTTCAGCCAACTGCGAGAAATTTCATGGTTGGTTTGAATGATATTAGTAGGATTCAAATGGCAAGTGTACAGATCAGAAAATTTCTGCCTATTACTCATTCTTCTTCTTCTTAGTTTTGCTTTGAGATGCGAGGTCGTGACTATAGGGCATGGTCGCTCAAAGATATGCACCTAGAGTGCCTGGACAGAAACAGGAACACCCGCTTTTGTCACACCGCAATTTCGCAGGCAATCGGTGTAGAGAAGGTTTACAATGGGAGGTTTGGGACATTGGATTCTACTGCCGCTCTAGAACTCGAGACATTCCTGACAAGTTAAGTCTGAGGAGCGTGTTTAAATAAATGCATGGATTTTAACCTTGAACCAGAACTGTACCCGTGTAACCCATGGGCAAGGATCATACCCTCGGTCTCGGCCTAATCCAGGCGTGCCTGATTTAAAAGACCAGTAATCCCGAGTCGTCGACTTGCTGACCTCCTACTTCAATGTGGGATATTGGTCTTAGAGACCTACAGATCTGCCGGAGTTATCTACCAATTTTACCTCAGGTTCGTCTTCATGAACCCAGGCACCTATTCTACTTGATTTGTAACAGGTCTCAAGACCTGTCTCGTTTCCCTCTGCCTTCAATTCACTCTAATATTTTACGAACATTGTGTAATTTGGAAGGGACCTACCCAAGGTCGGGTCTTGTCACGCCTCACGTCGCGTCGTCAATCCCTAGTGGCAGAAGCGCTTTCCTCGAATGCAAATGGCTGTTGCTGGACACTACATAGCCTCTGTACAGGCTCAGTTATCTGCGTACAAGCTTTGTGCTGCCTGAATTTACACGAGAGCCCATGCCGATGTTCCGGTGCGCCACATTGCCTTGAGCCAAAGAGAGAGGCTTGCGGCTTTCGTACACGCCACATTTGCCAGCTGTATCCCTTGCGGCGACATCCAGCTTATAAGTTATTAACTAGAACTCCCAACACTTTCTGTGCACACCCCGAGCGCACACAGGGCAGGCATTACTGGGCGCTACCTTTGAGCTATATCTCCGAAGGCCATCACTGTCAATGCACCCTCCCAAACGGACCATGGGGCCAACCATAACGCAAGACGTGTGGTTGCATATTGCAACTTTTCTTTCCAAAGAGGAGATCTGGTGTCTACGCTTCCTCAACCACAGCTTCCTGCGCCTTGCCCTCGCAAACCGATTCTCGACATTGAAGCTTCTTTCTTCATTAACCCAGGACTGGGCTCATTTATGCAAGTTCAGGTAGGATGTTTTCGTCTCACTCAGGCTATGTCATTAAATATCTTGGTGGCTTCCAGTGATTCTTGCATGGCCGAATTTGTTAAAGAGTTGCATTTTGAGCCTCGAGCAGTATTGGAAGGCGACTCGGCGATCGTAAATGCATCTCGGAATGCATGGAAGCGCCCATTTAATTTCCTCGTGAACTCGGTAAAGGCTCAGCGCACCCATAAATCCGTCGTTGAAGCAATCCGTCGTCTCAAAAGCGTATCTTCAGTCAGAATTTGCTTCACCAGCATGGGTGATCCGACCCGGGCGATTCTCAGGAAGACACTTCCACTTATCCATTCCACGCTGCAGTGTTATGCGGAGAACTTGACTTTACTTGCTATCACTGTGCCCCTTGTAGAAGTGCCAAATCTGCTTCCACCCTTTCTTATTTTCCCTCGCCTGCGAACCCTCAGTCTTTTCTTGTATCGTCGTCTCAAGGCCCCACACGATCAGTCGGCAACATTTTGGCAACGTCCGTACTACCCTTCATCAGCAGCCACACGCAGACGCTGGAAACACTCAGGATTGTGGAATATACTGGATTCGACTTCACGCCTCTCTTCAAAGGGATGAGACGCATGCCGAATCTGAAAACACTGCACTTTTCGTTAACGGAACAAACGCAAGGTTATCATATCAGAGATTTTATCCGCCGACATTCAGACGTACTTCGAGACATAAAAATCCTGACTCTAGATTTCACTGCTAGCGGACTTACAAACTCCTTTGATTCCATTGCGCGGCTCTTGTCCGAGATTCAGACACCAGTGCCTGGCCTGCAGCGTCTGGATATCTGGTTTGGCGATCATCCTGGGTCGCTTTCCAATCCCGAACCATTCAGCCAACTCGCATTCTCTAGCAAAAATCTCGCCACGCTAAAGCTCATACACCAGCAGCTCGACTTCGCCGCGATCTCCCCACTTTTGCTCTCGGATACGAATAGGTTTCAACGATTGAGAACCCTCGTCATAGAGGTATCTGAGTTTACCCCATGGTTTTGTATATATTGGCAGAACTGGCCAATCTCCACAGACTCAAATTAAAGGCCCGGTGGTTTCAGACAAATGGGAGGAATTTTTCCATTGGTGCGAACGATCTCGAGAGGCATCGCCAGGCGAGTGTCTCCCTAACTCCAGTCACGTCCGAATTTGTCACTCATGCCTTTTCCTTAGTTTTGCTTCGAGTTGCGAGGTCGCGACTATGGGGCATGGTCACTTAATGACATGTCCCTGACCTGCCTGGACAGCAACATGAATACCCGATTTTGCCACACCGCGATTTCACTGGCGTTAGGTGCAAAGAAGATTTATAACGGGAGGTCTTGGTCATTGGATCGTGGTGCAGCTCGAGATCTCGAGACTTTCCTAATGTAAGAAGTTAAGTCTGGGAGGCGTTTTCAAATGGATAGGTTTAACTATGAATCGCTGTAGTAAATACCAAGACATCAGATCAGGGTCTAACACAGCCTCTTTCCGGCAGCCCTTGTCAAATCGTTAATCCTAAAGCGCTGCCTTAAATCTGTTCCTGAACATCACACAGCCTCTGCACAGGCTTCCATTCTGAGTATATATATGCTGCACGACTAGACCGAGTAACGCTGAGCACTTACCCCGCTTACAAGGGGACCTCTCACCAAGCAAGATGGTCGTCTTGTTGCCCAACGAAATCTGGCTTCAAATTGCCTCTCTCCTCCCTGACAGCGAACTATGGGCATTTAGTACACTCAACTCCGCCTTCTTATCACTGGCACTGGACAAACGATATCGCTCGTTAACCATTGCTTCAAACTTCATCGGTTCCGGGAACTACAATCAGCACATACTTCATTGCTGGTAAGAATGTCGCCAATTCTTTACCAGATTCAATTAACGATGTTTCGATGTACGCTCACAGTAACCCTTTGATTGTGGAACATGTCAAAGAACTGGTTTTCTGCCCACTTGCACACAACCCACATCGGGGGAAACGCAAATGGAAGCGCCCGTTTCAAGCAATCAAGCGCTCGGTAGAGGGTCGTCCAGACGCGTTTCAGACCACCATGGAAAGCGTCTCTCACTTGACGAATATTTCATCTATTACGATCGAATGCAGCAATGCCTACAATCTAGGGATGTTCAAGAAGCTCACCCCTGTCATTCTTTCCAGATGGGAACCCTCGAGGAATACTCTCACTTCCTTAACCTTGTCAATCCCTCTGGAGCGCTTGTCAACGCTCGTGCCGACGTACCTGATCACATTTCCCCACCTCGAGAGTATATCAATTGCCTTCTTCACGTTACGCCATTCGCACACGCCGCATGACATTCTTGTGGAGGCCTTGAATTCTACGGTTCTGCCGTTCATCAACCAACACGGTCTATCACTACGAGCGCTTAAAGTCGAACTTCGGACGGTAAAATTCGATTTGACACCTTTCCTGGCGGGAATGAAATTCCTCCCCAATCTGCAGTCACTT
>Ga0247742_10002580_pt1 | contig 11795 bp, 10 predicted proteins | sample UWRJL208509C2_FD_180944 | JGI IMG/M metagenome (GOLD analysis project Ga0247742, IMG submission 180944) | Plant litter microbial communities from Arlington Agricultural Research Station in Wisconsin, United States - UWRJ-L208-509C-2 | ecosystem: Environmental > Terrestrial > Plant litter >... | reverse complement strand
TTATCTGATGAATTCCCTGTGGGTCGAGTCCATTTGTAGGCTCATCAAGGATAAGTATTTCCGGATCATTCAGCAATGCAGAGGCTATAGCTAAACGTTGTTTCATTCCAAGCGAGAAAGTACGGAAAAGGCTGTCTTTTCGATCGTTTAAGCCTACCAGTTCTAATTTTTCGGTTACTTTTGAGAAATTGATTCCTTTTATTTTACAAACCAGTTCCAGGTTTTCCTGCGCTGTCATATAAGGATAGAAATTAGGGCGCTCGATAATGGCTCCTACTTTCTTTAGGGCCTCATGTGTCTCCATGGTTCCGCCAAACCAACTGTATTCTCCGGATGTCTTATTGACCACATTTAGCACTATCCCGAGGGTGGTTGATTTTCCACTGCCATTAGGTCCAAGGATGCCATAGACATTTCCTTTCTGTATTTCGAGAGATACATTCTTTACGGCTTTAAGATAACCGTAGCTTTTGCTGAGATTTTTGATTGATAATATTGTTTCCAAAATAAGAATGGTTTAGTTTTATGTTTGACGATTTAGTTGGTCATTTGTTACTGAAATAAGTTACTAAATGCTAAAATACAAAATGCGTCTCATCTTTCGACGAAACGCATTTCTCATTTAAAACAAAAACAATTATGGATTCTTTATATGTTTAGGTATGGAGTGTGTCTGTATTGGTTTATTTTAGGATGTAGGATACGGATAAAGGTTGCGTAGGATAATGATAATTGTGATATAAAATAAAATTCCCCAACTGCAACAGCAATTGGGGAATTAATAAAAGATACTTTTACTTTTTTAGCTTTTTTGTTCTTTGTTAAAATAAACAAGATAATAATACATCTGTTTTTCCTCATCCCATCCTTTTTCTACGTATTTCTCTGCGCTTTCAGGATTAATAAAGTCAAGCTTGATCTGGATATTGGTATCCAGGTTAATTACATTTTTTATTTTTTTTCTGGCATCAGATACTGCAGCATTTGCAATAGGGAAGGTGGTTACATCCTCAATACTGTATTTCTCGCCTTTGTCTACTTTATAACTTTTGAATTCAGGAATAAGGTCCGGGTTGTCTAATACTTCGTTAAGAAAATTAGTCTCTTCAAACTGGTCGTTCTTGGCAAAATAGTTTACGGAACGGTTCATGAACATTATTTCTTCCTTTTTGTCTTCAGCAGGAAGTACTACATCTTTTGCAAAATCCTGGCAGAACTTCATGTATTTTTTGGTAATGAAGTTTTCGTCCTGAAATGCATCTACTGAAAGAAAATGCTCTAACCAGTATCTCGCATCATAGCGGTTGCTGTCAACAGTCAGGATTTTATATCCTTCTTCTTTTTTGTAATTAAAGATTATGCAACCTTTATCAAGTTTATTCAGATTAATTCCCTGTTTAAGGATCATATCGAGATTAGATTCTTTTTCTTCAAACTGTAAGAAATCCGTCTGTATTTCACTTTTGAAAATACCAATAGCATCTACTACATTATTATCTATACTTAAATTGGTAAGATGTGTAACATATACTTCACCATTTTTAATATGCGGATGATTGGATTGTTCAAATAAATGTTTGGTAATTTTTTTAGAAATCTCATGCATGTTTGCAGGATTCTCAAATGCTTCAGTAGCAAATTTGAACATATCATTATAATCCAGATCTACTTCATGTGCAAATTGAAAATAGTTCTCTTCTTTCTCACGAAATGGTCTAAAGAAGTATTCTTTAATTAGAGGTACAATCTCATCGCTGAGGGAAAATGTTTGCTCGGATAAGAAAAGAGCTTCGTTACGGCTTTTGTTTCCAACGCGGTGAATCGAGAGTGACTCGATGTGGGTATTGTACAGATTGATCATTTTATTGTTTGTTTTTATTTAGAAAAAAGAGAAAAGAAGCAAGACATCGTAGATTCTTGGCTCTTGCTTCTTTTCTCTTTTATTTTAGTTACTACTGTTTAATTCCAATTTTCTTCAAAGCCGAAATCTTCGAAGTTTTCGCCTCCATCCAGCATGTCCAGATCATCTTCGTCATAATCATCCTCATCATAGTCAAAATCCGAGGTTATAGAGTCACTGAAGTCTTTTTCCGGAGCATCCAATGGCATAATGCCATGAGAGAATAAGGTACTTGGATAGTCAGTTCCTGTTTCCAATTCTTCAATTGCGGCAAGTTCTATCAGGAAAGTCCACATGTTCAGAAAATCATATACATAAATGATCTTGGTATTTTGCTTATCAAGGATTTCTGAAAGCGGATAGTCGCTCATTATCTTTTGCTCACCCGGAATGTCACCTGTATCGAAAAGCGAAATTTCTTCATCCTGGTTCCATTGGTCATCACAGGTATAAAACGAAGCTATTTCCAGTCCGTCGAAATCAAAAGCATTCACAATAGCATTGTGCAGGTCTTCAAGAGTATCGTCTTCAAGGATGGCAATATCTCTAAAAATATCATCTTCAGTATCGAGAATTACCCTGAATTTATAAACCATAATCGTAATTTTTAATGAATGGACAAAGGTAAAATATATATTCTGTTTTAGGATAAAAAGTAATTAACAATCGTTATTTTTATTCTTTACGCCAAGGTAAAGATTTCCTGAAGATTTAAAATTCAATAGCGAGTATAAAGAATTCTTCCCTTTTTCGGGCGAAGTGTGTGGAATATCAGGATATAAGACTGAAGCTGATAAATGATAGTAATAGCTAAAATGCAACAGCTACTGAAAATCAGAAAAGTTAACACTTTCAACTGAACGGTTTTTTTTGTAAATTTGCACAGAAATAAAAGGAATAAGAAAAGATGTTAGATAGACTTCAAATAGTAAAACAGCGTTTCGATGAGATTTCAGATCTGATCATCCAGCCGGATGTGATATCGGACCAGAAACGTTATGTTCAATTGAATAAGGAATATAAAGACCTGAAAGCATTAGCCGAAAAGCGTGATGAATATGTGTCTATAATGAGTAATATTGATGAAGCCAACGAAATTATAGCAGACGGAAGTGATGCGGAAATGGTTGAAATGGCTAAAATGCAACTTGAAGAAGCCAAAGAAAGGCTTCCGGAGCTTGAAGAGGAGATCAAATTCATGCTGATCCCTAAAGACGAAGAAGATGCTAAGAATGTTATGGTCGAAGTACGTGCCGGTACCGGTGGGGATGAGGCCAGTATATTTGCAGGGGACCTTTTCAGGATGTATACCAAATACTGTGAAGGCAGAGGATGGAGAACTTCGGTAGTAGATATGAATGAAGGAACTTCGGGAGGTTTTAAAGAGGTGATCTTTGAAGTTACCGGTGAAGATGTATATGGTACTTTAAAATTTGAGGCAGGTGTTCACCGTGTTCAGCGTGTTCCCCAGACCGAAACACAAGGACGTGTACATACATCAGCCGCTACTGTTATGGTTTTGCCGGAAGCAGAAGAATTTGATGTTCAGATTGATATGAATGATGTACGTGTCGACTTTTTCTGTTCGTCAGGACCAGGTGGGCAATCGGTTAATACAACCAAGTCAGCAGTCCGTCTTACGCACATTCCTACAGGATTAGTTGCCCAATGCCAGGATCAGAAATCACAACATAAGAATAAAGACAAAGCATTAACTGTTTTACGTTCGCGTTTATACGAGCAGGAACTTGCAAAAAAGCAAGAGGAAGATGCTACCAAGCGTACCTCTCAGGTAAGTTCAGGTGACCGTTCAGCCAAAATCCGTACCTATAATTATGCACAAGGCCGTGTAACAGATCACAGGGTAGGGTTGACATTATATGATCTTGGGAATATTATGAATGGTGATATCCAAAAAATTGTTGACGAACTACAGTTGGTTAACAATATGGAGAAACTAAAAGACGCAAGTGAAGTATATTAAAAAATAGATCAATGGTTTTAAACTATTGAAAAACTGCCCGGAAATATTTTTTCGGGCAGTTTTTTTATGGGTTTATTTCTTTTAAAATTCAGTTAAGGCCCAGATTGGCCCGGCTTTGGCAATACTTTGATACGGCTTTGATACGGCTTTGATACGGCTTTGACCTGGGGATGATCTGGGGATAACCTGGGGATGACTAGGCTTTGATATGGTTGTAAGGGGAGTTTTTTATACAGTTAGTTAAGCTTTGAGCGCGCTTTAGCCAAAATTCAAAAAAACTTTACGAACTTTGCAATTCAACACAATAATAAACAACAGCTCTTGACTACAGAACAACTTATTCAGCAAATACGTACTAAAAAATCCTTTCTTACCATTGGACTTGATGTGGATTTAAATAAAATTCCAAAACATTTACTGGAAACTGAAGACCCGATATTTGAATTTAATAAATATATTATTGATGCAACGCATGATCTGGCAGTTGCGTATAAGCCTAATATTGCCTTTTTTGAAGCATATGGACTTAAAGGATGGCAGTCTTTGAAAAAAACCATCACTTATCTTAATGAAAATCACCCTGATATTTTTACAATTGCAGATGCAAAACGTGGGGATATAGGAAATACTTCAGCCATGTATGCTAAGGCATATTTTGAAGATCTGGAGTTTGATTCTATTACAGTAGCGCCATATATGGGCAAAGATTCGGTAGAGCCTTTTCTTGCTTTTGAAGGTAAGCATGCTATAATGTTGGCGTTAACTTCGAACGAGGGAGCATTTGACTTTCAGACATTGAAAGTCGATGGGAAAGAACTCTATAAGCAGGTATTGGAAACATCAAAAACATGGAAGAATTCTGAAAACCTGATGTATGTGGTAGGTGCTACAAAAGCAGAATACTTTACAGAAATAAGGAAAATTATTCCTGACAGTTTTATATTGGTACCGGGCGTTGGCGCTCAGGGCGGGAGCCTTTCAGAAGTATGTAAATATGGAATGAATGCTAATGTAGGATTGCTTGTCAATTCTTCACGAGCTATTATTTATGCATCTAATGGAGCTGATTTTGCCGAAAAGGCAAGAGAGGAAGCCCTGAAGATACAGCAGGAGATGGAGGGTATATTACAGGGCGGGGTGGTCATATCTGATTTAAATATTCCTTAAGGTCTTCATAAGTAGCAATACTGATACTTTTCTTCTCTTTATTCAAAACACTCTTTATCTGTTCCGGTATAGGTAATTTTAGATTGAGTACAGGTTCTACTATCTCCGGGAATTTTATTGGATGGGCGGTTTCAAGAAATACGCCTGTTTTATCAGTGGTATTTCCTAATTGTTTCTTTAATCCAAGATAACCAATAGCTCCATGAGGCTCGGCTATATAGCCACTGTTTTTATAGATTGATTCTAAAGCTCCGACAGTCTCTTCATCAGTAAAAGTGAATGATGAGAAATCTTTTGCGAATTTTGTTAAATCATTGTTGTAGAGCTCCTGTATCCGGATGAAATTACTTGGATTGCCAACATCCATTGCATTTGAGATTGTCGCTTTGGAAGGTTTCGGTTCGTATATTCCCTTTTCAAGAAACCTCGGAACGGTATCGTTTACATTAGTGGAAGCGATGAAATGTTCGACAGGAAGCCCTAGTTTTTTTGCCATGATGCCGGCACAGATATTTCCAAAATTCCCGCTTGGACAGGAAATCACAAGCGGTTTGTTGAGTTTTTTTAGCTGTTTATACGCAAAGAAAAAGTAAAACATTTGTGGAAGCCAGCGGGCAATATTAATAGAATTGGCAGAAGTCAGATTTCTATGACTCAGGCTGCTGTCAAGGAATGCTTTTTTAACCATGTACTGGCAATCATCAAAAACACCGTCAACCTTCAGGGCGGTAATATTCTGGCCTAAGGTGGTAAGTTGTCGTTCCTGTACATCGCTGACTTTTCCGGCTGGATATAAAATTACTACCTCTACACCTTTAACACCGAGAAAACCACTGGCGACTGCACCTCCTGTATCGCCTGAAGTAGCAACCAGTACAATATTTTTACTGTTTTGTTTCTCTTTATTAAAATAGGCAAGGCACCTTGCCATAAACCGTGCGCCTACATCTTTAAATGCCATTGTAGGCCCGTGGAACAATTCGAGAGAATAAATGTTGTCTTCAATTTTTACCAATGGAAAATCAAAACACAGTGTCTCAGTAAGAATTTGTTTTAGCTCTGTTTCGGGAATCTCTTCGTCCGTGAATTGTTTTATTACTTCGAAGGCGATTTCTACATTTGAAAGATTTTCTATGTTTTTGAAGAACTCATCCGCGAGCGGAATTATATGTTTTGGGAAGTATAATCCATTGTCAGGCGCCAGACCTTGTATGGTGGCCTGTTTGAAGCTGACTTCCGGGGCATTATGGTTTAGGCTATAGTATTGCATTTGTTTCTTAATTTGAGATTGCCAGAATAATCTTTTGTTTTTTATTTACAGGGATAGATCTTCAATTTGTCGAATACCTTCGTCATTAATTTTTGAGACATGTGTTTCGTATGGGAGCTCCATTTCGGCATATACGGCTGAAATAGCGGCGGCTATTTTGTCAGCAGTTTGTTTTCCTTTGCTTAATGCAAAAATAGAGGGGCCGGAGCCGGATATTCCGCAGCCTAGTGCACCATTTTCCATGGCTGCGCTTTTAATAGTATCAAAAGCGGGTATGAGTACGCTGCGAATAGGTTCAACTATTTCGTCGTGTAAGGAACGGCCAATCAGTTCGTAATCTTTAGTATACAGGCCTGCTATTAGCCCGCCTACATTTCCCCACTGGATAATAGCACTTTTTAGGGAGATATTGTTTTTGAGTACTGAGCGCGCATCTGAAGTCTTTAATTCTATTTGCGGGTGGATCACAGTAGCGAAAAGTTCGCCAGGGCTTTCTATTTTTATAATGTCTAATGGGTTGTAGCTTCTTACCAGTGTAAATCCTCCCAGAAGTGCAGGTGCCACATTATCAGCATGGGCGCTGCCGCTGGCGAGTTTTTCTCCCTGCATTGCAAACCGGACCAGTTCTTTACGGGAGTAGAGGTTTCCCAGTAATTTGTTGATACCATATACTGCTCCGGCAGCACTGGCGGCAGAGCTTCCAATCCCGCTTCCGGCTTTTATATTTTTATAGATTTCTATTTCGAAACCGTATTCTGTTTCCGTATCCTGTAGCATTGCAAGAGCAGCAACACCAGCGACATTGTTTTCTGTTTCTAATGGTAATTCAGCGCCAATGATTTTTATTATCCTTACTCCTTTTTCCGGGGATTTACGGATGATCATTTCATCGCCTATTGTATCCAGGCATAGGCCAAGTACATCAAATCCACAGGAAAGATTGGCTATTGTTGCCGGACAGAAGAGTTTTATTGCATTCATTTTTATAATAGCCTTAGTGAGTGATGTTAAATATTTCCTACCCTTATTACATCTGCAAAGATTCCGGAAGCGGTTACTGCTGCACCTGCACCCGCACCTTTAATAATCAGTGGCTGCTCTTTGTAACGGTCAGTATAGAATAATACTATATTGTCCTTTCCTTCGAGGTTATAGAAATCGTGTCCCTTTGGGATGAACTGTAAACCTACAGATGCCTTTCCATTTTCGAATTGTGCTACATATTTGAGCCTGCTGTCTTTGGCTACTGCTTCTCCATATAGCTCATTGAAATGTGCTGCATTTTCAGTAAGCGATACAAAAAAATCATCTACGGTTGTTGTATTCAGCGAAGCTTCTGGAAGGAAAGATCTATTCTCTATATCGCTAATTTCCATTTCATATCCACTTTCCCTAATCAATATAAGGATTTTACGCGCTACATCCACTCCACTTAAGTCTATTTTGGGATCCGGCTCAGTAAAGCCCTGTACACCGGCCTCTTTCACTACCTCGTTGAAAGAAGTATTTTCATTAAAATTATTGAAGATGAAATTAAGGCTGCCTGACAAAACTGCCTGGATTTTATTGACTTTATCTCCCGAAGCAATTAAATGTTTAAGGGTATCGATTATAGGCAGGCCTGCCCCAACATTCGTTTCAAATAAAAATGGGGCATTGTATTTTCGCGACAGGTTTTTTAGATCCTTATAATTATCATAAACGGAAGAGCAGGCAATTTTGTTACAGGTTACAACCGCTATATTTTCTTTCAGGTAATGGGTATACGTTTGTGCTATTACTTCATTTGCAGTGATATCTACAAAGATGCTGTTGCGAAGATTTAATTCTTTTACTTTTGAAATAAACAATTCTTTATTAGCGGGCTCTGCGTTGTTTAATAAATCCTGCCAGTCTTTCAGAGGTATTCCCTCTTCATCAAAGAGCATTTTTCTGGAATTGGAAAGAGCAATTACCCGAAGATTCAGCTTTAGATTATCTTTCAGGAACTTTTTTTGCTGATGGATTTGCTCTATAAATTTTTCACCTACATTACCTACACCCATAACAAATAGATTTAGCTGTTTGATGTTATCTTCAAAAAAACGTTCGTGTAGTGTATTAAGTGCTTTTCTGACATCTGATTCATTGATTACGACAGAAATGTTTCTTTCCGACGCCCCTTGGGCAATTGCCCTTATATTGACATTGTTTTTCCCGAGTGTGCTAAACATTTTACCACTTAAACCCTGATGGTTTTTCATATTTTCACCAACAAGCGCTACGATACAAAGGTTTTTCTCAACGATGCACGGGTCAATCCTGTTTTGTGCGATTTCGAGTTCAAAGGCTTTGTCAATTGCAGCCTGTGCCTTTTCGGCATCACTATTCAGGATACCTATACAGATGGAATGTTCAGACGAAGCCTGGGTAATAAAAATTACATTGATAGCTTCATTGGAAAGAACTTCAAAAAGCCTTTTGGAAGATCCTGATACGCCAATTATTCCAGAACCTTCAAGAGTCAATAACGCAATCTTGTCGATATGGCTGATTCCTTTAATAGGATTAGACTGTAGGTTATTTTCATTAGAGATATAAGTTCCTTCTGCTCCTGGTTCAAAAGTGTTTTTTATTAAAATAGGAATATTCCTGCTCAAGGCCGGTTGTATAGTGGGAGGATACAAAACTTTAGCTCCAAAATGGGATAATTCCATTGCTTCCTGGTATGATATTCTTTCAATTGGCTGTGCCTGTTTGACGAGTTTAGGGTTGGCAGTATACATACCATTTACATCTGTCCAGATTTCAAGATGGGAGGCATTTACGGCAGCTGCTATAATAGCTGCCGTGTAATCTGAACCGCCACGTCCGAGGGTAGTATTATTGCCATCGACAGAAGATGCAATAAACCCGGGAAGCACGGTTGCCTGTACAGTAGTCTGCTGAAAATAATTAGAAACCAGTTGATTTGTCAGTTCGAAGTTAACGTTAGCCTTACCAAAGCGGCTATCTGTTTTTATCAGTTCGCGACTATCTTTGTATTCACTATCAGGCAATTGTTGTTTCAAAGCTTCTGATATAATACACGAGGACAGCATTTCGCCAAAACTTAGAATGGTATCTGAAGTTCTTGCCGAAAGTTCGCCAAGCAGGAAGCAGCCATCGAGTAATGTTTCAAGATGATTGATAATACGTTTAATGTGACTTAATAATGGACTCTGCTCACTTACCGGGATTAGTTCCTTGATAGCTGTAAGATGTTTCTTTTCTATTTCGTTAATCAGGTGTTTATAAGCCTCATCTTTTTGTGACGCAAGTAGGGCGGCATTTACAAGTAAATCAGTGATACCACTGAATGCGGAAACTACTACAACTAAGGAAGATTCAGATGCTTTATTCTTTATAATATTCAGAACCAGTTTTATATTTGGGGCATTGGCAACCGAAGTTCCGCCAAACTTTATGATTTTCATTTGATAGATTTTTATGTGATACTATATATTGTATTCAGAATTTGTTTTCTTTTGAAAACAGTATGCATGTGGATGATATGTGAATAGTTACCCCAAAGGGGTTGTAGTAGTCGTGCCAATAGCAGCTGCAACCAAAATAATGGTTGTAAATACAGGCTGATATGTGAAGATTATCTTTGGCATCAGTTTCAAAAATACAGCTTTTTGTAAAAGATAAAAACTTTAGTAAAATTTTTACGAATACTTTTGTATAATGGTCTTTTTATTAGTGTTAGTGTGGATATTATGATGTAAATGGTAAATTAATATATAATATGCAAAAAATATTTTATGGGGATTTACAGGGCTGCCAATTTAAATTGAAAAAATATATTGAAAAAAATAAAATATTTAAAACCAAACTCTGATTTAAGACGTAGGTGTAGTATTTAAGGTTTAAAGATAAAAATAAATTAATACTCAGGAATGGATTATCCGGATGAATTTGAGATAAATCACTGCTGCCGGTTATTAATTATTTGGACAGAATTTAAAAATATTTTAATTATAGGTTTTTTATCTAAATTAAATCGTATTTTGCGAAATAAATATAAGAAAAAAAGAAGTAATTACTTAATAAAATCCAATTGCAAATATTTTAGCAGATGATAGCAAGTTGGATAAAATCTTATTAAAATTATAAAATACATGCGATACATCGTTATTTTCGGCGGTTTATAGAACTTTATTGCTTTATTGATGTATAAATTTTAAATTTGTATTCGCTAAAAGAATAAGTAAATCATTAAGATACTCGATTTCTGGTTTTTTTGTTTTAATAGTAATTTGGTATTGTTTAAGTGACAATATGTAATTTTAATTTGTTTTTAACAGGGCAGCCTGATTTTTTCACAAGTAATTACTGACTGTTACTATCTAGTGTATTAAGCAGGTCAGTAGTCATTGGTTTAATGCAGTAAGCATTTAATGATTGAAATGACATCGCTTTTTTCTTATCTGATATATCCGTAGATGAAGTAAGCATTATAATATGAGTGTTTGATAAAGATTTTTGCTCGATGAGTTCAAGAAAATCAAACCCGCTTTCAGTTCCTATATTAAGGTCTAAGAAAAAGATTCGCCTACAGTCTTTATTTTTTTCCAGGTGGCTAATTGCAGAATTAATATCATTAAACAGGATTCGTTTAATTTCTGGATACCTTTTTTTTAGCGGTATTGTATTAATAAATAGATCTATATTGTTATCGTCCAGAAAACATATTTCGTCACAATGACTAAAATTAAATTTACACATAACTCCCCATTTTTACTAAATTATTTGATTCATCAAAAATAATCAAAACTACAAAACTATATGCATGGATTAAATAAAATATTTATCTGATAATTAAAAATAAGTTGGTATATGAATAAAATAGGCGCTTTAATTCGTAATCTAAGGGAGCAGAAAGGTATAACCCAGGATTTTATGGCAAAAGAACTAATGTTGACACAAAGTAACTATGGCAGGCTTGAAAAAGATGATCAGCGGCTAAATGCTCCAAAACTGCAAAAAATTGCTGAGATTTTGGGTGTTACGGTTGCCTATCTTTTCAATGAAGCACATGGAGAGGTAATGAATCAATATGGAAAGACAGGCCAACCTGAGCAACTTCAGATACAAAGTAAAGATATATATGAAGGATATATTGATAGTCAGAAATTTCAGATTAGCCATCTGCAGGAAGAGATTGTCTTTTTAAGGGGACTGATTAAAAAATAACAATCCGGGTATTTAGCTTATTGGTTACACCTAAGCCTGGTCTGATGGTAGTTTTTTATTACAGCTTCATTAATAATAAATGAAACTGTAATAGGAAATTATACCTATCGGATATATTTTCGCATGCAAACATGCTAATAAAAGTATAATATTATCAACAAATCTTGTTTTTTATCAATCGATTGCGGAATTTTGGTGCCTCAATAAAATATTACAATGGACCATACGCATTATATCAGTTCGAATGTACTGACTCT
>Ga0247742_10002579_pt1 | contig 11797 bp, 13 predicted proteins | sample UWRJL208509C2_FD_180944 | JGI IMG/M metagenome (GOLD analysis project Ga0247742, IMG submission 180944) | Plant litter microbial communities from Arlington Agricultural Research Station in Wisconsin, United States - UWRJ-L208-509C-2 | ecosystem: Environmental > Terrestrial > Plant litter >... | reverse complement strand
CAAACCTATTCCAGTCCGAGGTCAGGTCACCTTCACGGGAGCTGCAGTGGGGGCGACTTTCTTACAGGCCGGCGATGATCCGGTTTCTTACCTCGATCGTGCTGATGAGTTCATGTATCTTGCAAAACAGACAGGCGACCGGGTTGCCGTAGTGTGCTTTGGTCAAATACTTGAGCCCGTGAAAGTGCGGCGCGGCGCGTAGCGAACTGTCTGGAAGGCACCGTAAACTTAACTCCGTGAAAACAAGATCTGGGAGTGAGGCTTTGGTTCATGCTGGGTGAAGGCGCGCGATTTGGCGCCAGCTTGCATGGCGTTTGCGCACAGTTCGCGATGGTGCGTGGATGGAATATCGTGGCGGGGAACGTTAAATGGTTGGCAATCGGGTCGTGGATGGAAAAGAAACGCTGAAGCTGTCGCGCTGACTTGAAGCGCTTCGTGATCCTCTCCCGTCGTCGGACGGGTTAATGAGAATTCTCGGCCCGATTGTTCAGGCCCTTGTGCGAACGATGCTCGACGCCAGGCATGATCTCCCGCTTCGCCGCACCATAGGATCGAAGCTTGTCGGTGATCATCACACGTGGCGAACGGCCTTGTCCCTTCAGGAGCTTTCGCATCAAACGCTTGGCAGCCCTGGTATTGCGGCGGCTCTGAATCAGGACGTCCCCTGGCTGCCGAATTCTGATTCCATCGCCCCGACTGTTGATTTGGTCGGAGGCAATATGACCCGAGCTTTCAGTGATGATCTGCGTAGCCGCGTTCTGGCTGCGTCACGCGATGGCATGTCGGCGCGATCGGCGGCGGCCAGATTTTGAATTGGCATTTCAACGGCAATCGCCTGGATCGCCAGCGCACGGACGGGTCAGTTGACGCCTGCGAAGCAGGGCCGACGAGCTGGCTCACGCCTCGATGCTCACGAGGACTTCGTCATCGGTATGATCGAAGAGGAAAAGGATATCACGCTCAACGAGATGGTTCTGCGATTGCGGGAGGACAGAGCCGTATCGATCGGCCGCAGCGCGCTTGACGTCTGGCTGCGAAAGCGCGGCTGGACTTTCAAAAAAGACCGCACATGCACTGGAGCAGGACCGTCCTGACCTCTTGAAACGTCGTCAGGACTGGCTCGACGGCCAACTCGATCTCGATCCGACGCGGCTGGTCTTCATCGATGAAACCGGCCTGAGCACGAAGATGTCTCGGCTTCGCGGACGGGCCCCTTGCGGAGATCGATGCCGCTCACCGGTCCCGCACGGCCATTGGAAGACAACGACGTTTACCGGAGCGCTCAGGCTATCCGGAATGACCGCGCCCATGGTTTTAGACGGTGCGATGAACGGGGTAGCATTCCAGGCCTATGTCCAGCAGGTTCTCATTCCAACCTTGGCACCGGGCGACATCGTCATCATGGACAATCTGCCTGCACACAAAGCGGAAGGCGTGCGTCACGCAATCGAAGGCGCCGGATGCTGGTTGCTTTACCTTCCTCCCTACAGTCCCGACTTTAACCCCATCGAGAAGGCATTCGCGAAGCTCAAGGCCGTCTTGCGCTCAAAAGCCGAGCGAACGATCGACGGCTTATGGAATACCGTCGGCCACATCGTCACGCTGTTCGAACCAAAAGAATGCGCCAACTACTTTAAATCGTGCGGATATGGCCCCGAGTAAAGCGAACGCGCTCTAGTTGGCTTGACCTTACCGGAAACGACATGCCTCTCAAGATGAGATTCGGTTATCGTTTGCCCATGACAGACCAGAGCGACCACTCCTTTTTTGTGCAAGTTTCATTACGTATTCATCGGCCAGATCTGCAACCTCGAGCGCGATCTCGTCTTCACGCCAACCGGCGCTGACCGCAGTTTCGATCAGTCTCTGCAACTCGCGCCGGAATACATCTCTTCGCTGAAATCCACGGCTATCGTCATAGATCCCGTATTGTGGAGGCCGAATTTCGTTCATACCAAACTATGGCACATAAATGCCGCCTTTCAAACACAATTGATACTTCCAGTACTACTGGAACATTCAGCTTGCAGAACTAGGATTGAGTTATTTACTGAATAACACTTGAACCGAAATACCAACAAGACAGCTACTCCTCTGCCTACGCAAGTAAACTGATCGCTTGGTTGCTCAACAGAAGCGCTCTTCGTTCTAAACGCCACGCCCAAAGGTGTTGGGCTGAGTGATTTCCCTGTCCAAGTGATGCAGACGATCAATCTTTCCGGTATGCTTCATGCGGCCCTATGCTTTGACCATGGCGCGGGAGGAAATATCGTGCATCTCAGGCATCAGATCGTGGCACTGGCTATCGTGCCACTTGTCATCGCGATCCTTACCATCACCGCCTTCATTACCTGGCAGTCAACCACCCTCGTCCAGAGCAGCATCGGTACGTTCGAGCGCAATCTGTTGCAGGCCAAGCAAACGGAACTGTTGAATCTGACCAACCTGGCGTTGTCGGCAATCGACCCGGTCTACAAGGATGCGGCGCCCGATGACGAAATCGCCAAACGCAAGGTCCGCGATATTCTCACATCCCTTGACTACGGTCAGGATGGCTACTTCTTCGTCTATGATTACGACGGAAACAACATCGTCCATCCGCGCCAGGCTTTCCGGCCCGGCCGAAACTGGATCGATCTTGTCGACCCGGACGGCGACATGGTTATCGCCAACCTGATCGAGAAGGCCAGGGAAGGCGGAGGACTGCACCAATACAAATGGCAAAAGCCCTCCTCGGGCGTCATGGCCGATAAACTCTCATTTGCGGCCGGACTGGAGAAATGGCACTGGATGATCGGCACGGGCGTCTATCTCGACGATGTCTTCGCGCAGACCGCGGCAGCCAAGGCCGATCTTCGGGCGAACATCACCAAGACCTTCCTGGTGGTGACCCTGATCGCGGTACCGGCAGTGCTGATGGTGTTTGCGACCTGTATGCTTGTGACAATGCGCGAAAGGCGGATGGCGGATGGCAAGCTGAAGGAACTTGCCCAGCGCATCATCGACACGCAGGAAGAGGAGCGAGCCCGCATCGCACGGGAATTGCATGACGGCATCTCGCAGAACCTTGTCGGCGTGCGCTATGCCATCGATCTCGCCAGCCGCAAGGTGAAGAGCGGCAACAGCGACGTGTCGAGTGCGATCGACCGGGGCGCCGATGCCTTGAACGGCGCGATCAAGGAAGTCCGGCGCCTGTCGCACGATCTCAGGCCTCGCGTGCTTGACGACCTTGGATTGACCCCTGCCCTCCAGGCGCTCAGCGACAATTTTGCCGAGCGAACGGGCATCAGGGTCGATTTCGACGCGAAGAGCCTTGATGCCCGGCCAAAGCCGGAAGCCAGCACGGCGCTATACCGCGTTGCCCAGGAAGCATTCAATAATATCGAGCGGCATTCCGGCGCGAGCGAGGTGACAATCGTGCTCTGGGGCGACCGCGGCCGCATCCGCATGAAAATCGACGACAATGGCAACGGGTTCGATGAGAGCTTCGGCTTTGCCAATGGATATAAAGGTGGGGGGCTGGGCCTGCGCAATATGCAAGAGCGGATGGCGCATTTCGGCGGGATCTTGCTGGTGAAAAGCTCGTCTCATGGAACCACGCTGACGGCGATGCTGCCGAAATCGGCATCCATGAAGCCCGGTCGACAAGAGGAAGCGGCATGACACATACGGGTCGGATCAGAGTTCTCCTGATCGACAATCACCCGCTGGTGCATGACGGCTTGCGCGCCGTTCTTGAAACCTACAATCATATCGAGGTGGTCGGCACCGCCGGCCTTGCACTGGCAGGGCTGGAGATTGCGCGAAAAACCAACCCGGCCGTCGTGCTCATGGACATCAACATGCCGAAGGTGAGTGGCATCGAGGCGATCGCGCTGTTTCGCGAAGCGGTACCCGACTGCCGCATCCTGATGCTGTCGATGCACGACAGCCGCGAATACATCTCGACCTCAGTGATGCATGGCGCTTCCGGCTACATCCTGAAGGATGTATCGACCGATGAGATCGTTGCGGCAATCGAGAGCGTGGCGGCCGGCAACACCTACTTTTCCGCCGGCGTCTCGCAGGTCCTGATGAATGGCAAGGTCGAGCATGGCTCCACGCCACTGACAAGCCGTGAACTCGACGTCCTCGTGCTTCTGGCAGCCGGCAAGAGCAACCGCGACATTGCCGAGTCACTGACGATCTCTGAAGCGACCGCCGAGACCCACCGCAAGCACATCAAACGCAAGCTCGGCATTGCCACCACGGCCGGGCTCATTCGCTACGCGATGGACAATGATCTTCGAACGTCCGATGGGGGAAAAACCTCCCTACCCACTACTGGGTAGACCCGGGCAATTGGCATGCCCACCGTCTTGTTTGAGCGGGAGATGCGCCTTAGCACTCCCTAATGGTCGCATCACTGATGCGATCTTCGGGAGGAGAGTAAAATGTCGGGCTTATTGACGCTGTCGCGTGCAGTTGACGCGATTAGCACCTTTGTCGGAAAGGCAGTCTCGTGGCTGCTTCTGGCGGCCGTTCTTATCAGCGCCGTCAATGCGACGACACGCAAGCTTTTCAACATGAGTTCGAATGCTTGGCTGGAGGCGCAGTGGTACCTCTTTTCAGCCGCCTTCCTGCTGGCCGCCGCATGGACCCTGCTCAGCAGCGAGCACGTCAAGGTCGACCTGATCTATGGTCAGCTGCCCCGGCGCGCTCAGCTCTGGATCGAGATCCTCGGCACGCTCTTTTTCCTGATGCCCTTCTGTCTGATTACGATCTACCTGTCCTGGCCGATTGTCGTCGCCAAGTACACAAGCGGCGAGGTGTCCAACAACACCGGCGGGCTTGTCCTGTGGCCGGTCTGGGCCCTGATCCCCGCCGGCTTCGGCCTGCTTGCCTTGCAGGGTCTCTCCGAGCTCGTCAAACGCATCGCAATCCTGAATGGCGCGCTTCCTGACGCCGTTGCGATCGCTGACGCCGAAGCCAAATCGCTCTAAGTTCGGGACATATCGAATGTTTGCATTCTTCGCGGAAAATCTCGCGCCGATCATGTTCCTGTCATTGATCGTCGTTCTCTTAGCGGGCTATCCCGTCGCCTTTGCATTGGCCTTCGTTGGCTTTGTGTTCGGCTTCATCGGCATCGAGATGGGCCTCTTGCCGATCACGCTGTTTGGCGCAATTCCGGATCGAATATTCGGACAGATGTCGAACGAGACACTGCTGGCCATTCCATTTTTCACGTTCATGGGCCTCATCCTTGAACGAAGTGGCATGGCGGAAGACCTGTTGGATACGATCGGCCAGCTGTTCGGACCTGTGAGGGGAGGCCTAGCCTTCGCGGTGATATTCGTCGGCGCAATCCTTGCCGCTACGACCGGCGTAGTCGCCGCCTCCGTCATTTCCATGGGCCTTATCTCGCTGCCGATCATGCTGCGCTACGGCTACGATCGCCGCGTGGCAGCTGGCACCATCGCGGCGTCAGGCACACTCGCCCAGATCATCCCGCCGAGCCTCGTTCTGATCATTCTGGCCGACCAGCTTGGCAGGTCGGTTGGCGACATGTACAAGGGCGCGCTTATACCGGGCCTGCTGCTCGTCGCAGCCTATGCCGCCTACATCATCACCATGTCGATGTTGAAACCGCAGAGCGTGCCGGCCCTGCCGCCAGAAGCGCGAACGCTGCGTGGCTGGAAACTGCTCGCCCGCGTTGTCACCTCGCTCGTCCCGCCGCTGGTTCTGATCTTCCTCGTGCTCGGAACGATCTTCATCGGCCTGGCAACGCCGACAGAAGGTGGCGCGATGGGAGCAGCCGGCGCACTGGTTCTTGCGGCCATCAACCGGCGGCTTGATCTTGCGATGGTTAAGTCTGCGCTCTACGCCACTGCCAAGCTTTCTTCGTTCGTCATCTTCATTCTTCTCGGCGCACGCGTCTTTTCTCTGACGTTCTATGGTGTCAACGGCCATGTCTGGGTCGAGCATCTGATGACATCGATCCCAGGTGGCGCCGTCGGGTTCCTGATCGTCGCCAACCTACTGGTATTCTTCCTGGCCTTCTTCCTGGACTATTTTGAGCTGGCCTTCATCATCATCCCGCTGCTCGCGCCTGTCGCCGACGCGCTTGGCATCGACCTCATCTGGTTCGGTGTCATGCTGGCGATCAACATGCAGACCTCGTTCATGCACCCACCCTTCGGCTTCTCGCTGTTCTACCTGCGATCCGTTGCGCCGACGCGTGCCTACAAGGATCGAGTGACAGGGGCCACCATCCAGCCTGTCACCTCCGGCCAGATCTACATGGGCGCCCTTCCCTTTCTGGGGATCCAGCTCGCCATGGTCATTATCGTCATCGCTTTCCCGCAACTGGTTACACATTACAAGTCCGGCCATGTCGACGTCGATCCATCGACAATCCAGTTGAATGTGCCAATGCCGGGTGCGGGCGGCGACAATCCGTTCGGAACGCCGAGCCAGCCGTTTGGCGCACCGGAGCCCTCTTCCGGCGAGCCTGCCGCTCCGCCTTTGGGGTCCCCGACACCCGATTTCGGATCGCCGACACCTAGCTTCGGCGCGCCACCTGCAGGGCCAGCCAAGTAGAGACAATCAGTAATTACCTACGCACACTTCAGCCTATCCAATCAACCTGAGGAGGACCGACACAATGACTGGCTTGAACCGACGTAATTTCCTGACAAAGGGCGCGCTTGGTGGCGCTGCCACAGCCGTGAGCGCAACACTTGCAGCACCCGCGATCGCCCAGGAGCTTCCATCGCTGAAATGGCGTTTGACATCAGGCTTCCCAAACAATCTCGACACGATTTACGGTGGTGCCGTCGTCATGGCTGACGCACTGTCGAAAATCACCAACGGCAAATTCCAAATCCAGGTCTTCCAGGCCGGCGAACTCGTACCCGGTCCCCAGGCACTCGATGCCGTCAAGGCCAACACCGTCGAGATTGCTCACACCTGCGGCTATTACTTCACTGGGAAGGATCCGACATTTGCGATCGGCTCGACGATCCCGTTTGGCTTGAATGCCCGGCAGCAAAACGCCTGGCTTTATCACGGCGGCGGCAACGAGGCCTATAATGCATTCCTCGCCGACTACGGTGTCGTTGGCATACCGGGCGGCGCCACGGGCGCCCAGATGGGCGGCTGGTTCCGCAAGGAGATCAAGAGCCTCGCTGATCTCAAGGGCGTCAAGATGAGAATCGCGGGCGTCGCCGGCGAGGTCATGTCGCGGCTCGGCGTCGTTCCACAGCAGTTGCCAGGCGGCGATATATACCCTGCTCTCGAGCGCGGCACGATCGACGCGGCAGAGTGGATCGGTCCCTACGACGACGAGCGCCTGGGCTTTTATCAGATTGCGCAGAATTACTACTACCCAGCCTATTGGGAAGGCGGTCTGACGATCCACTTCTACATCAACACCGAACAGTACCAAGCGCTTCCGGACGCCTACAAGGCCGCCCTCGACACCGCCTGCAAGGCTGCAAACATCAACATGCAGGCGCTTTATGACGTGAAGAACACCACGGCAATCCGCTCGCTGGTCGGCAAGGGCGTGAAGCTTCGGCCGTTGCCCCGCGACGTCATGGACGCAGCCTACAAGGCCACGTTCGAACTCTATGCGGAGTACGGCGAAAAGCACCCCGCATGGGCAAAGATCTACCCCGGTTGGAAGAAGTTCCGCGACGAGTCCTACGAGTGGTTCCGCGTCGCTGAGTACAGCTACGACAGCTACGTCTATTCGGCCCAGGCCGCTGGCAAGTGATTGTAAAGTGGCCAGGCTCCAGCCTGGCCACTTTGCTCCTGGCTTGCCAGCAAGCCGCCGTCGACTGGAAGAACGGTCCCGGTAGGGACGATGGTAACCATCGTCCCTACCGATGTGATCCGCAAGTGCGGCACGACCGCATACGGTTCCTATCGAATATTGTAACGGAGTCTTTGTTGCATGAACCGTTGGCGTCTTGGTCAGGATATTTTTGGATAGCGCATAAACACAATATGAGGCAGCATCACCAGACTGACGGGCGTGGTGATCGGGGTCTTGCTCAATTTCTGTGAGTTGGGCTTATCGAATACGGCATCGTACATGGTTGGATGGCCCGCCCGATCGAAGCCTGCGCGCCGCTAACCAGGATTATGGGGATGTTGGCCTTTTCTCCGTCGCTGCGAACGGCGCCAGCAAGTTCAAGGCCGTTCATGGCCGGCATCATAAACCCGTGACAATTAGATCAGTATCATGCTTGCGGACCAGATCGAGGGCCGCTAACCGCTTAGTGCAGCAAGGGCATGGTGACCCGCATCCTCCAGGAACGAGACGAGCATGTCCGCGACAAGGAACTCGTCCTCTGCGATTACGATCACCGTGTGTTTGAGTCCCGATGCGAATAACTCACGGCCGATCAGTACTCCAAGGGCTGGGCGATACCGGTCGCGGCTCCTGCGACCGGCTTAAGCGGTAACGCTGAGGTGACGATCCGAGGAAAAAGGACTGATTGCGCATTAGGAACTTCGATCTCCAGAAGGGGTTTTCTGTGGGTGGCCTTACGGTCGAAAGCTCAACAACAAGGACGACAAAAATGACTCTCGAAGGCAAGAAGATTGCGATCCTTATCGCACCCCGCGGCACCGAAGAGCCTGAATTCAAGAAGCCCAAGGAAGCAGTCGAGGCTGCCGGCGCTAAAGTCACGGTGGTCGGCATCGAGGCCCGCGAAGCCAAGACAAACAATAGCGACCTCGACCCCGGGAGCTCGTTTACCGTTGACAAAAAGGTAACAGATGTCACTGCGAGCGACTTTGACGGCCTCGTTATCCCCGGTGGATGCGTCGGCGCAGATAAGCTGCGAGCCGACGCCGATGTCGTTTCGTTCGTTCGCTCATTCTTCAAGCAGTCGAAGCCCGTGGGCGTCATCTGCCATGGTCCATGGCTGCTGGTCGAGGCTGACGTCCTGAAAGGTCGCACGGTGACGTCCTACTCGTCGATCCGGACAGACATCGAAAACGCCGGTGGAACCTGGGTGGACAAGGAAGTGGTCACGGACAAGGGACTGGTTACGAGCCGGAAACCGGACGACCTGCCCGCGTTCTGCGCGAAAATCATAGAGGAGTTCGCAGAGGGAAAGCATCCCGAGCAGGCTCGTAGTGCCGTCGCCTAGCTTGGGCCCACATAGTTAGGACATTGTATGTCCGCGATCATCAAAGGCTTTGAACGACGCCTTGTTTAATGTGATGGCATCGAGATCGACAAGCTAGTCAGGGGCAGCGAACCGCCGCTGCTCCTCCTGCACGGCTACCAGACCCAGATGTGCTAGGCAGCCGTGGCGCCCCTGACCCACATGTTTACAGCTGTCTTGCCCGATCTGCGAGGCTACGGGCGGAGCGGGAAACCGGATGTCAGACAAAACGTCTGTTGCAAGCGCGCGATGGCCCGCGAGTAGGTTGTGGCTATCAACGGGATAGGATCTGAGCGTTTCGCGGTCGACGCTCATGACAGAGGAGCCTGCGTGCGTATCGGTTGGCATTCGACCACCCGGCCGACCACCAGGCTCGCCCAGTCACGATCCGATCCCGACCTCGAACATGCAGGACGCAGGAAGCTGCTTCATCCGCAATGGGTGCATGAGCTCAACCTGAAGTTCTTCCAGAATACGGATCGGCGCGGAGCCCGACACATGTGTCGCTTCGGCGGCCCGGAAGTCATGGCAATCGAGGAAATCGATCGGCCAACGCCTGCCGTCAATAGAGTTCTTATCAAGGTGTTTGCTGCAAGCGTCAATCCGGTCGACGCCAAGATGCGCGAGGGCAAGTATCCGGTCGTCACCGAAAAGGATCTTCCCTATGTGCTCGGCCGCGATGTCAGCGGCGAGATCGCTGCCGCCGGCTCTGAGGTCGCCGGCTTCGGGATCGGCGACGAGTTTTTTGCGTTCCTGTCACCAGAACATGGCGGCTACGAGGAGTACGTGCTGGCGCTTGCCGACGAGGTGGCTGCAAAGCCGCAATCGCTCGATGCCGTCGGCGCCGCCGCCGTACCCTTGGCCGGCATCACCGCGTGGCAGGGCCTGTTCGACCATGGTGGTCTCCAACCCGGCCAGCGTGTCCTTATTCATGGTGGTGCGGGCGGTGTCGGCCATTTCGCTATTCAGTTCGCCAAGGCGAAGGGCGCATGGGTAGCAACGACCGTGTCCTCGTCTGACAAGGACTTTGCGACCGATCTCGGCGCCGACCAGGTGATCGACTACAGAACTGAGAAATTTGAAGAGCTTGTCGAGCCCGTAGACCTGGTGTTCGACCTGATCGGCGGCGAGACACAGGACCGTAGCTTCGGCGTCGTCAAGCCGGGAGGAGCACTGATCTCGACGCTCCAGGAGCCGGGCAAGGCACGCGCCAAAAAACTGAAGATTCGGGCGGGGCGATACACCGCTCAGCCGAATGGCGCCCAGCTGCAGGAGATCGCGGCGTTGATCGATGAGGTCAAGGTGAAGGTCGTTGTTGCCAGCACCTTCGAGCTTCGTCAAGCCGCAGAAGCACAGTCTGCCCTTGGGGAAAAGCACGTCCGCGGCAAAGTCGTCCTGAAGGTCGTCGAGCAGCAAGCAACAACCGTCATTGACGACGACGCGCGGAGATTGCGGGCATACTAAATCTGGGAAGACGAAGGGCGACCGGAGGGTCAGGACCTCGCGCATTGGTATAGAGCCGGTGATCTTGGCGCGCCAGAGGAACGCCCTGACTATCGGCGGTACTCTTCCGGCGTCGCGCCTGCTGGCTCACTGGTGATCAAATTCTATCATTCCGGCGATCAGATTCGCGGATATGTGCGCAAGGTCGCAGACACAGCTGCGGACGATACGATCTTTCCCGGCGAGGAAATGGAGCCGGATGCGGCCTTCAAACTGGCAGCTTCTCATAGGGCCGACAGCAACGAACTCGTCTTCGTCGAGCTTGTCGAAGGCGTTGAATGGAATGCCGCCTGGGGTCGATTGGGATAACCGAGAAAGGGGTCGAAAATGCCGAGACGCGAAACGACGCCGGAGGCCCTCCGGAGACAGATGATGCACGCTCGATAGACAGCCCCGCCGCCGCTCGTCACCGCGACGATCTCACCAAGACAGCGGCGAAAGGATTGCACCGAGCCATGAAAGAAAGTGACCAGACATCAGACAGACTCACATCGAAAATGAAGGAACGGCAGCAACATGGAAAAAGATAAAGAGCCATCGAAGGCACCGAATGCCATTGGCGTCGACGCCGAGGGGAACTTGAACTTGTGCAATTAGGCTCTTGGCCGGACGAGCCACCCGCAGCGACGTCGAACCGAAATTCAATTCACGGCCGCCTTGAAAGGATCGCAACCGTCGACCGCCCAATTTCAAAGGCGGGATAACGGGTATTTGACTTCGCGTTCCACAACCCGGGCAGATGCCGACAGGTTTCGCAGCAGCGAAAAACCCCAGCTTTCTTCATCTTGAAGGGTGATAGCCAGAATTTTGCCCCCCTGAGCCGGGTGACCATTTCAATTGCGCTCGCATCCTCGCAGATAGCAGTAAGAACCCGATTAACCGCCAAACGACAGCTCGTAAGTGCTGCGAAAATTGGTGATCTCTTCGACGATCGCGTCATAGACATCATCCTGTTTCGAGCCGAGGGACTGCCGAGCGGGGGCACTGCGGTGGCGGCATGATCGGTTCGAATGGAACTGAAATGGGAATTCGTCTGGTGGGCGTTTCATCCACCGCTGACGTCTGCGGCGGGTGCATTGCGCATGCTGCGGCAAGCTGGTGTCGTCAGTCGGTCACCGCGGGCAGGATCTTGC